>Ga0196977_1000384_pt1 | contig 24226 bp, 45 predicted proteins | sample S3v_1013CmetaG_FD_148634 | JGI IMG/M metagenome (GOLD analysis project Ga0196977, IMG submission 148634) | Soil microbial communities from Anza Borrego desert, Southern California, United States - S3+v_10-13C | ecosystem: Environmental > Terrestrial > Soil > Desert | place: USA: California...
GATCTTCACCGGAAAGAGGTGGGCGGGCGTCCTTCGGGGCGGTGGGCTGCTCTGCGGCCACGCCGAGCCGATCGCGGCCTGGAGGGTTTAATGCCTGACCCTATTTCTTGGATTGCCACGGCCGTAGGAAATTTTCTCGTGTCGATCGGCGTCCCGCAGGCAGCGGCCATGGCCATCGGCACGGCGGCGGCGACCGTTGCCCAGACACTGGTCTACGTCGGCCTCGCCATCGCAACCGCCCCCGACATCCCGCACCCCGAGCGCGGCAAGCAGAACTTCAAGCAGTCGGTGGCGCCGCGCCGCCGTGGCTACGGCCTCGACGTCCGCATCGCCGGAATCTACGCGCTCTATCACGCCGAGAAGGGCGTGGCCTACCTGTCGACCGCCTGCCACCACGGCCGCATCCAGGCGGTCAACGCCTACTACATGCACGACGACCTGGTCACGCTGCACACGGTCGGCGGCAAGACCTACGTCGACGGCGAGGAAGAGGGCCTCTACGGCAACGAGAAGATCATGGTCCGCGCCCGGCTCGGCGAGGACACGGGCACGGCGTGGAGCGAGTTCACCTCGCGCATCCCGACGATCTGGACCTCGACGCACCGCGGCGACCGCATCGCCGGGCTCGACGTCATGGTGAAGCGGGCCAAGGACAGCCTGCAGGCGGAGATCTTCCCCAACGGCCTGGTGGAGCCGTCCTTCGCCGGCGCGCTGTCGCCGGTGTGGGACTGGCGCGACGTCGGCCAGGACGAGGGCGACGACAGCACGTGGGAGGCGACCAACAACCCGGTCGTGAACCTGCGCGACTTCATCTGCGGCGCCACCGACGACGGCTGCATGGGCGAGGACTACGACCGCCGCATCGCGCCCTCGCTGAGCTACTGGACCGCCGCCGCCGACGACTGCGACGACACGATCGCCAAGGTCGGCGGGACCGAGGCCAAGTACGAGTGCGGCGGGTTCTACGACTTCGACAACCATCCCGCCGACGTCATGGGCGAGATGCTGCGCTCGTTCGACGGCTGGATGGCCGAGGCCGGCGACGGCAGCCTGATCGTCCGCTCGGGGGTCTACTACACCCCGACGATCACCTTCGACGACGACCACGTGATCGACTACAGCCTGCGCCGCTTCCTGCCGGACGAGGAGGCGGTCAACGAGCTGATCATCAAGTACGTCGACCCGGCCAGCGCCCACACCCTGGTCGAGACCGACCCGTGGCGCGACGAGGCCGACGTCGCCAACCGCGGCGTGGTGCGCACCGAGCCGCTGGAGATGCGCTGGGTGCAGCGCAAGACCCAGGCCCGCCGCCTGGCAAAGCGGCACATGAGCCGGGCGCAGGCCCAGCGCGGGACCTTCGTCACCAACCTCTACGGCCTGCGCGGCCTCGGCGAGCGCTACGTCGGGCTGAACATCTCCGAGATCGCCGCGCTGACGAACATCGTGGTCGAGGTGGTGAAGGTCGAGATCGACCTCGCCGCCCGCCGCCTGACCTGGACGTGGATCGAGGCCGACCCGAACATCGACGACTGGGACCCGGCCACCGAGGAGGGCAACGCGCCCTCGACCAGCCCGCCGACCCCGGCTGCGGACGGCACGCCGGAGATCGTCGACGAGTACGTCAACTACGTCGAGACCGCACCGGGGGTCTACACCCCGCGGGCGCAGCTGTTCGTCACCGACCCGAGCCGCGAGGACGACATCCAGTGGCGGGTGCGCTGGCGCAAGTCGGGCGAGACGGCGTGGACCGTCGAGGCGCCGCAGGACAGCCAGGACGACAACAGCTCGCCGGCGACCGGCCTCTACGTGCTGACCGGTTTCCTGCCCGTCAACGCCACCATCCAGGCCCAGGTCGCGTGGGTGTTCGGCAACGGCGCCGACTCCGCGTGGTCGGCGACGCACAGCTTCTCGACGTCGACGGACGGCGCGGGCGAGGGACCGCCGGCGATCCCGTGGCCGCCGCAGCCGCCGCCGGACCCCTACGATCCGTCGCCGCCAGACACCAACCCGAACTGACCGCAGGTCCGCCCCCGCATGTCCTCGCTCGCCGACTACACCGCTACCGACGCGACCCTGGCCCAGGTCGAGGTCGCGCCCTCGGCGTTGACTAAGAACGCGACGAGGATCACCGTCACCGGCGCGGCGCCCAAGTTCACGTCCCCGGCCGACAAGACTATCAACGGCGCGCGCAAGACCCACGTGCGCCTCTACCTGCGCAAGACCGGCGGCGCGGCCGTCGATTCCGGCTGGGTGATGCGGCTGAAATACGCCACCGGCGGGCACGGCCTGTCGACCTCGCACTGCAAGGAACTGGCCGCGCCGAGCCCGCTCCCGGCGCTGGGCGACTGGTTCGAGCTGGTGTTCGACATGACCGCCCTGACCGCGGGGGGAACGGACTGGGTCGACAGCGACGACATCAGCCAACTGGAGTTCGATCTGCCGACGGATGCGACGGGCGTGTGGCAGGCGTATTGGCTGCAGGAAACCCGCCCGCGCACCCAGCCGCTCGGCGATCTCGCGGACAAGGACACCGCGGCGACCGCCGACATCGACCCCGAGGCGGTGACGACGCACGACGACGTCGGCAACAGCTCGGCGGTCGGTCCGGCCGTGGGCGGCGGTCCAACGGTCATCTGCACCCTGAACGACTTCGTGGTCGCCAGCGGCGACACGGTAATGCTGGTCTTCTCGGGCGTGATCCTGACCAGCGGGGCCCTCGGAGCCAACTTCAACTTCATCCGCATCGAGCGCTACGACAACTTCCTGCTCGGCTGGGTGACGGTCGGCGGCCAGTTCTTCGAGGGGCCGGACGGATCGGCCATCCCGGTCTCGGTCATCGCCTTCGACTACCCGCTCGACAGCGAGTCCGGCTGGGCTCCTGAGCGAGACTACCGCGTGTCGCTCTACGCCTCGGGCGGGACGACCGACGGCAACATCCAGGCCGACGACAGCAACCTGACCGCGGTGCGCTTCCGCCGCTGATCCGCGCGCCACACCCGGCCCCGGCCGTCCCCTGTAACCGTAACCGGAGCCGCCCATGACGGAGCCCGCCGCCATGCCCGTGCGCAAGCCCGACTGGAACATGATCGCCGTGCTGCTCGCCCTGTTCGTGCAGACGCTCGGCATCGTCTGGTGGGCGTCGGGCATCAACTCGCGCGTCGGCGCGCTGGAGGCCGCCACCGGCGACCTCGGCAAAGTGGCCGTGCTGGAGGAGCGCACCCAGGCCATCCGCGAGGGCGTCAACCGGATCGAGCAGCGGCTGGACCGGGAGGGCATCCGGTGAGCGCATCGCCGCCCCCGTGGGGCTGGCGCTGGCGCCGGCTGCTGACCTACGGCGTGGTCGGCTTCCTGCTGTGGCAGAACAGCGTCGCCATGGAGCGGGCCAGCCCGGAGACGGTCTGGATCATCGCCGCCTTCAACATCCTCGGCGCCGGAGCCATCGGCCTGACCTACCTCGGCACGGCGGCGCGCGGGGACTTCCTCGAGTTCGCGGCCAAGCTCGCGGAGGCGGGCGCCCGGATCATCCCGCAGTCGGGCGGCTGGTTCGGCATGGGCGGCGTCGGCTTCGGCGTCGATCCGGCCGCCAACGTCGCGAGCGAGCTTCCCCCGGAGGAACAGCGATGACCGCCATTCTCCCGCCCGGCCGCCCGCGGCTGGAGCGCGCCGCCGCGCTCGCCATGCTGGCGCCGCTGAACATCGACCCGCGCTTCCCCGTGCGGGTGTTCGGCATCCGCGGCTACTACGACAAGACGCTCGGCCGCCCGGGCAACGACCGCGGGCTCTACGACGACGCCATGGGGCTCATCGCGCCGGGCTTCTTCGCCATGTTCAACGGCAATACCGACCCGGCGGCGTGGCGCAAGGGCCAGGGCTTCGGCGCCCTGAAGGGCATGGCGAGCCTGAAGCCCGGCCTCTACTACGCGCACCGCCTCGGCATCCACCGCGCCGGGACCAAGGGCGCGCACCGCGCCCTGATCCAGACCGCCGGCCAGGTGACGGTGATCCGCGACGGCGACCCGCCCTATCCGGACACCGGCTACTTCGGCATCAACATCCACCGGGGCGGCGTCGGGCGCACCAACAGCCTCGGTTGCCAGACCCTGCCGCCGACGCAGTGGCCGGAGTTCTTCGGCCACGTCGAGCGGCTGCTGAGGCAGCACGGCCAGACGGTCGTTCCCTACGCCCTGCTGGTGGCGTCGTGACCGCGATCCGCCGCATGGCCGTCTTTCTCCTCTGCTCCGTGATGGCGCTGTTCGCCTTCCTGTCGCTGTGCGCGGCGGCGGGCGCAGCCTTCATCGCGGGCATCATCCTCATGCTGGGAGCCGTCGCATGATGGGCCTGCTGTTCCACCGCTTCGCCGGTCCGGTCGCCACGGCCGCCGCCACGATCCTCGCCCTCTTGCTGGCCGTGGTGCTGGTGCAGAAGGCGGCCGAGACCCGCCGCGCCGACCGGGCGGAGAAGCGCGTCGTCGCCGTGGTGAAGGAGCGCGACCGGGCGCTGAGCGACCTCGGCGCCTGTCGGACCAACACCGCCACGCTGGAAACCGTCATAGCGGCCCAGAACGCCGCCGTGGACCGCCTCGGCAAGGCCGGCGACCGGATGGCCCGCGCCGCAGAGACGGCCGTCAGGGACGCGCGCAGGGCCGGGGAGGCGCATCGTGACGCCGCCGCTCGCACGCTCGCCGCCCGGCCGCAGTCCTGTGACGACCTGTCGGGCCTGATCGAAGGAGGTGCACGATGAACAAGACCCTTTCCGCCCTTACCGCGCTGGACAGCCCTTACCCGCCCTTCATCAACATCTCTGAGACCGAGGGCGGTGACGTGCAGTTTTCGCTGCGCGCGCCGGCCACCGATACGGAGGGCGTTTACGTCTGTGGCCACGCCTCCGACCGCGGCAAGCACGGCCGATGCACTCCCGGAGACGGGAACTGCAACAACTACTGCAACATGGCCCCTGAGAAGGGCCCGATGGCCGACAGCCCGAAGCCCTGTCGGCATATCGACGTGGGCGCATCCGTCGTCGCCGTGTTCCCGCGGCATGACGCCATCCGCACGCTGGAAGAGGCGTTGGCCGCCCTGAAGGGAGGCGCGGCATGAAGCGTCGCCTCTTGTTCACCGCCGCCCTGTGGCCGCTCCTGACCGCCGGCATGTGCGCCACCACCCCCGAGCCGACGATCCGCACCGTCGAGGTGAAGGTCCCGGTCCCGGTCCCGTGCAAGGTCGACGTCGGCCCCGAGCCCGCCTACCCGGACACCGACGAAGCCCTGCGCCGGCGCGACGGCGAGACCCCGACCGCCCACGTCGTCAGGACCACGCCGCTGCTGGTGGCGGGCAGGATGCTCAGGATCGCCCGCGACATCGAGAAGAGCGCCGCCCTGGAGGCGTGCGCGAAAGGCTGAGCGGCGACTTCCCTTCCCGTCGCTGAGCGCGGCGCCCGGCCGACAGCCCTCCAGCCCCGGCCGGGCGCTTGCCGCTCACAGCGTTGGCGGAAGGGCCGGAATCCGCTAGTAGGGAGGTGTTCAAGCTGCCTACCGGGCTCCGGCCCCACCATCAGCCCCCGTCGCCACGCGCGGCGGGGGCTTTTTGCGTTCAGGCCGCCAGCGGCCGGTAATGCTCCGGATTCGAGGCGTCGATGCGGAACGGCTGCTCGACCGACGACATCACCGTCGACCGGGCGAGTTCGTCCATCGGCGGTACGGTAGCGCCGGCATGCTCCAGGGCCAGGATGCGGATGACCATCTCTGCGCTTTGCTCCGGTGCGGTTTCGCCACGCTCCCAGCGGCCGACCGTCTGCGCGTCCTTACCGACGACGGTCGCGAGCTGAGCCTGGGTGAGGCCCATCTCCGTCCGGAGGAAGCGGATCTCTTTCGGCAGCAGGCCGGAGTCCTTCGTCGCGACGATCTGCGTCAGGAGCCGGTGAAGCTCGTTGATGTGCGGGATCATGACGGTTTCTTCGCCGGCGTCATCCGTGCAGACCGTGAAGTCGTGCAGGATCACGTTGTCGAGCCCGCATTCGTCGTACCGGTAGTCGACAACGCGGTTCATCGTTCATCTCTCCACATTACAGTGCAGACCTTGATGTCTGCGCCAGAACCAGGGATCACAACGGCCTTGACCGAACGCGTGTCGCTGTTCGGCGTCGGCCCCTCGATCACATACTTGTAGTAGCCCTCGCGCGTCGCCGGCTCGGGTCTGTCGTACACGAACCCCGTCCGCAGCAAGTGCCTGATGTCGCCCATGAGCAAGTCCCGCTCCGCCATACGGTCCTTTGCGTGACCGGTCAGCGCGATCGAGAACTCCTCGCGGGCTGCCATTGCTCTGATACGGTCCGTAGCATCGGCTGGGGTCCATTCTCCGGGCGGCTGAGCCATGGGGCTATCACCTATCACGGTGATACATAGCCGCAAGTTAATTCCCTTTAAAGGGGATGGTTCCGTGCTCCGGCAGCCTCACCGCTTCCGCTCGATGTCCCGCCTCACCGCCTCCAGCGCGTAGCTCGGGATGCGCTCGCCGGGCTTGTAGCCCTTCACGGTGTCGGGCGGGTTCAGCAGCTCCGGCTGCGCCTCGGACCCGCAGTGCTGGCACGGCCCGGCCAGGATGGTGACGGACGAGCCCTCGAACACCGTGCGGGTCTGGACGATCACGTATCGGCCGCGCTCGCAGGCGGAGCAGAGGGCGTTGATGCGGGGCTCTGGCATGGGCTGGAAGTTTGTCACAGGCCCATAACCCATTGAACAGGCTTGGGGATGAAATGTGGACGTTTGTGAGGTTTCGTCAGTAAAAACAACGACGCCGCATGATTAAAAGTCAGATGCTCTAACCGGCTGAGCTAGGGGCTCTTGTCGTTATTCTTCCGTGACTTGCGGGCCGTCTCGATCTTGACGACGCGACCCGGTTTGTCAGCTGGTTTGTAACCGGGCGTTCTCTCTGTGATCCGCCGCAGCATGTCAACCGCGACCTCATCGGCGCTGACGTAGCGGATCAGCAGCGAGCGCACCGACTCCGGCGACCAGCCGAGAATGAGGGCGATGTCGTCCTCGTCGACCCGCTGGAGCTTCAGCCGCGTGGCCGCCGTCCCGCGCAGGTCGTGGAAGCGCAGGCCGGTGATCTTCGCGTCGGCCTTGGCCTTGCGGAACGACGACTTGAAGCCGTCCACGGTCCATGGCTCGCCGCGGCTGTTCAGCAGCACGGCGCCCACGTCCTTGCGGCCGATCTCCTTCAGCAGCGCCTTGGTGGCGGGGAACAACGGGATCAGGGCCGTGCGCCTGAGCCGGCTCTTGGCCGTCTGCAGCACGATCGCTTCCTTGCTCACGCGGTCCCAGGTGAGCCCGATCAGGTCGGCGAGGCGCAGGCCGGTCCAACACGCCAGTTCGACCGCGCGCCTGATCTCCGGCGAACAGTGGGCGTAGAGCTTCGCCAGGTCGGCCGGCGTCCAGATGATCGCCGAGCGGTCGGCGCGATGCAGGCTCGAGATGTCCTTGGTCGGCTCTGCCGTGGTGATCCGTTCGCGGCGGGCCCAGCGATAGAGCGCCCCGACCACGGCCACGCGGTAGTCGGCAGCCCTCGGGTGAGCGCGCTTCTCGTCGCGCCACGTCACCAGATCGTCGCCGCAGAGGTCGTCGGTCGGGAAGTCGTAGAACTCCGCCTTGAACTCCGCCAGCACGCGGCCGTAGTCGCGCTTCGTCGTCTCGCTCAGATGGGCGTAGTGGTCGCTGGCCAGGTAGGCGGCGACCAGCCCGCCGACATAGCGGCGGCTCTGGATGCGCGGGACGGGACGGCGGGCTTCCTCGATGGCCCGCAGCGCCTCAGGCGAGCCCAGCAGGGCCTCTAGTCGGGCGCGGGCGTCGTCATGGCTTCGACCCTCCGCCTTCGCCACCAGCGGCCCACCACGGACGGCGTAGGCGTAGATGCGGACCCCGCCGCCGGGCAGGCGCTTAATCGCGGTATGGATCCCCGACAGCCTGGCGCGCACGTCGCCTCTCTCTCGCCTGCTCGATCTCACTCAACGGCTCCTGTGGGGCGGCGGTCAAGATGCGGAAGTTGTCGCCTTCGATCACGACGGCGCTGACGCTCAGGCCGGCGGCCTTGATCGTCTTCAGCGCAGAGGCGAGGGAGGGCCGGCGACTCACGGGAACAACCAATCGGCGGCCCGGACCATGCCGGGGCTGGGGTAGTCGATCAGGTTCAGGCTGCGCAGGCTCCCGCGTGGGTTGGTGTACCCCGTCGACGTGGCCGAGTAGCCCGCCCGCTCGGCCAGCGTTTCGTTGGACAGGGCCGATGGGTGGGCCTCCAGCGCGGGCGCCAGAATGCGCTGTTGTGGGCCCGAGAGCTTCGCCATGACGCGGCGGTGCAGTTCCTCGCGCGTGGGCGCGGCTCCGAACGCTTCCGCCTTGGCGGCGCCCGCCTCGGTCAGCGCAAGCACGTTCGGGGCCGGATAGTCGATCAGCCCTGCCGACCGCAGCCCGCCCCTCGGGTTGGTGTAGCCGGTCGACGTCGGGGAGTAGCCGGCGATGAACGCGGCTTGCTCGTTGGTCGGCTGCTCGATCCCGAACGCACGCCACCACGCCAGGGCGTTCAGGATGCGCTGCTGAGGGCCGGTGACGCCCTGCGCCGCCACGACAGGCGCGGAAGCCTCGCGGGCCACAGGCGGGCTCCTGTCGGCCCTGGCGGGCCGTTCAGCGGGTGCGTCCACCCGCAGGGCCGCGAGCGCCTGTTGCGCCCGGCTGAGCCCGATGGCGATACCGACCCGCTCGCCCTCCTTGCGCGCGGCCTCCAGATCGTCGGCGTTGGCGACGACCGTCACCGGCTGGGGCGGCGCGGCCTTCGCGCGCTCGGCCTTGGCCAGTTCGCGGGTCAGCCACGCGATCTCGGCCTTGAGCGCCTTCGGATCGTTGGCCTTCGTCTCAGCTTCCAGCGCCGAAAGGCGGTCCTTCAGCGAGGCCAGGTCCAGCGGCTTCAGCTCGGCCTGCCGGCGCACCTCGCCGCGCTTCGGCGTGCGGCTACTGTCGAAGGTCCGCTTCGGCGGGAAGGACACGGTATCCAAGATCGACCGGCCGGGGACCCACACCACGCCCTGGCCCTGCTGCATGGTCGGCAGCGAGGCGAGGATTTCGCGCCCCTGCGCCCGGTCGGCCTGGCCCTCGATCCACGCGCCGATGGCGTCTCGGTCCTGCGAGGCGGTGAGCTTGAAGGCCACCAGCCCGTCGACCTGGCTGAGCACGTCCTTGGACAGCACCGCCGGCCGCTGTGTGATCAGCCACGGGATGAAGCCCTTGATGCGCCCGCGGCGGACGATCTCCTCCATGCGCGACTGCAGCATGGGCTCAACAGCCCGCTGCGGCGCCCACAGGTCGGCCTCGTCGAACACCACGTGGAACGGGTCGGCGCGCTTCGGATCGGCGGCCCGGTAGATCGCGTCGAGGAACGCCAGCATGAACCGGCGCTCGGCCGCCTTGGTGGTCAGGCCCGACAGGTCGACGATGCAGCTCTCGGCCATGGTCGCGACCGTCTCGCCGATCAAGGCTCCGGCCTGCTCCGTCAGAGGAAGGTCGCCGTGCTGGCCGCCGAAGATCACGACGTTGAACGGCGATGGCGTCTTGCCGTCCGCGAGCAGGCGCAGGCCCCACCACACGCCGAGCGGATCCACGATGACGCAGCGGGCTTTCGCTTCCAGGAGCCGTTCGACGCCGGCGCTGGCGCTGTAGGTCTTGCCGCTGCCGGACGTGCCGATGAAGCCTAGCCGATCGTCCAGCGCTTCGGCGGGAAGGGGGAATTTCATGTCCGCCACGGCCTACGCCCCTCCCCCGTTACGGAGGGCTGTGCGGGTCGCGGTCGCAGCCTCGATCATCGCCTTGGTGTCCCGGTAGGCGTGCCGGTCGGTGATGTCCTCCACGGTCCCCTTGCCGCCCACGGTGAACGAGCCGAGCATGTTGTCGATCTCGGTTTCGAGGATCGGCAGACAGAGCGCCAACACCTTCTCCATCTCCTCCGCCCTTGCTTGAGCGGCGGAGAGGGCGGTTAGGAGGGCAGCGGCAATGGCGTCGGTCACGCGCTGCTCGCCGAGTTCCTCTGTCCACTCGCAGTATTGTCCCGCACCGCCGCATTCGATGCACCAGTCCGGGTCGTAGCCGTCGTCGCCGAACCCGTGATGATGGCCGCTCCCCCCACATCGGGCGCAGGCATGGAAGTCGGAGTCGCGAACCGCCCAGTTCTCTGAAACTGCCGTGCGGACAAGCTCCCTAATCCCTGCAAGGTCTGGGTTGGGGAGGCTCGGACGCTTCGCGCCTTCACCCGCCTCTTGCGCGCGCCCGGTCATGGTTGCGGGTCCTTGGGTCATGCGGCGGCTTCCTCGGCGAGAAAGGCCATGTCGTGCACGGCGCAGTAGCGGCGGAACGCAGCTTCGTGCAGCTCGCCCGGCAGCACCTCGATGCTGTGACCGACCGTGCCGCCCTTCCATGACCCCTTACGGCGACCCGTCTCCCCCGAGAAACGGATGTCGAGCGACCGGCTGACCCTCGGCGCGCGGAACCAGGACAACCAGCGGAACCAGCCCTCGCCGAACCGCCACTCGCGCTCCTCGATCACGGTACGAGCGACCAGGCGCTCGCCGTCGAAGTCCGCGAAGGCGAAAGTGCGAGACGGGCAGTCATCCTTCGGGTCGGGCGCACGCCAGTCCCGTTTGAGCGGGTAGGTGTGCACGTGCTCGCCGTCGAGACCGTAGAGGCTGTGGCGAACGTGCCGCCATTGCGTCCACGGCAGGAAGCAGCCCCAGCGCTGTTCTGTGCTGCTGTCGTGGGTTACGCGCCCGAGCGCTAGGCTCAGGTGGCCTTCCGAGTAGGTGAACCCGTACTCGCGCCGGCCGGTGTTCCAGTACCAGTCTCGGCCTAGACGCGCGATGGTCGCTTGGTCCCATGTGCTGGCCTCAACCTTCACCCGCCACGGCCGGATGATTGGTGGGAGAGCAATAATCAGCGTATGCCCGAAGCCACTCAGGCGCAGACTGCAACCGGGGTACTCGTCTCCGTCGCCTGAGCCCAGGATCAAGGCGAGCGGTCGCCAATGACTGTCCCGCGCGTAGGTGAATGGGCCGAAGCAGCGGTCGTTGTCGCCCCAGCGGATGCGGGTGACGCTCATGGCGCAGTCCTTTCCTCCCCCGGTATCGGGTCCTTGGGTCATGGCTCGCCTCCTTCAACCTTCCCAGCGGGGGAGAGGCGGGGGTGTCGGTCGCGCTGGCTGTCGGCCTCGCCCTCCAGAAGACGGAAAATGCCCTCGTGATCGCCTGCTCTGAGCATGGCCTCGATAAGCGGCCACAGGTGCTCTCTGGCGTAGAGGCTGGTTCCGTCGTGCCAGCAGCGACCGCCGGTCAGGGAGCAATCCAGATGGGACGGAGGATCGTTTCGCTGGTATTCGCGAGGTTCGAAGAAGTGATACTCAAGACCGGGGGACGGGTCGTAACCATCCACGAGAGTGACGTGGAAATGGACAGCCATGTCGGGTCCGATCAGGGACCAGTTGTGGTTCACGCTGGCGAACGGCTTGGTCCACGTATATTTGTGGTGACGGTAGCCCATCTACTCCCCCTCCCCGGCTGGGATTGGGTTCGCGTCGCTTCGCGCCGCACCTGTCGGCGTTTCAGCGGGCCGTTCCGCCTCCGGCCCGTACACAAAGATGTCGTCCTGGTCGCCGCCGCCCTCGAAATAGAGGGCGTCGTCCGACCAGCAGTCCTCGCAATCGCAGTGATCGCAGCCGCAGCCCTCGAAGGCGTCGTGGGCGCAGCACATGAACCCGCAGGCGTTACACATTCTCGCCTCCCTCAGCGCCAGTGGTGGCTTTGGAGAGGGCGGCTTCTGCCCGGCGCATCAGCGAGCCGTCCGACTTCGACTTGCCTCGCAGGTTCGCCATCAGCGCGTGCAGCGCCTCGAACAGCTCCGGCGCGGCGGCGATCAGGCGGGCGTAGTCTCCCCTGTTCGGGGGAAGCTTCGCGACGAGCCAGCCGTTCGCGTCGTAGATTTCCAGCGCCCAATCCGAATCAATACGCCACGGTCCCCGCCACGCTGGCGACTCCGCCACGCCTGTAGGTTCCGCACGGGACGGCGCGCCTCTACTCATTACCTGATCCTCCTGCTGGCGGGGGTGTTAGCTTGACGTAGCCGTGCTTGACGCCGTAGCTCAGCGCCCTCAGCACATGGCGGATGGCCTTGTGGGAACCGCCGCAGGGCAGGCCCGACAACGGGCACACACCGTTCTCGTCGGCGCAGTCGCGACACCGGCCACCGTATCGACCGATGTAGTCGACCAGTTCCTCAGTGACCGCGAACGCCCTCCACCCCTCCTCTGCGGAGACCGGGGGAGCGGCGGCGAGGGCGCGAATGGCGGCCAGCGCTTGCGAGTCGTGGTAGCGCCACATCACCATGCCCTCGGGGCACGTCTCGTCGGGGTCCACTCCTTCGCTGCGGCAGATGGCCCGAGCGACCCGTTCGATCTGGCTGGTCTCGCCTTCCGGCGGGTCTGCGGAGAGGGCGGCGAGCGTTGCGAACACAGGCGTAATTACCGCGATCATCGCCTCGGTGCGGCTTAGCGCAGCAGTCTCGGGAACCGGCCGCCTGGTTAGCCTCAGCCACCGTTCAGCGTTGAGAAAGGCCGTGGCCCATCCGGAGCGGTAGTCGTCCCGCTCTGCCGTCAGCTCGGCGTGCAACGCCGCCACGGCGGCCTGCACACGCGCGTCGTCGCCCCCGCTCCCTTGCGCTTGCCGGGAGAGGGCGAGGGTGTGAAGTCGGCCCATGCACAACCTGATGCCGGCGGCACGCCCTTTTGCCTCTAGTCGCTCGTCAGCGCTTAGCTCGCCGCGGCTGGCTCGCGCGCAGTCGTCAAAGGCAGAAGCCATTTGCTCGAACTCGGCCCGCAGCGCCTCCACCACCCCCGATGGCGGGGGCGCTTTCGTCTCGTCGGTCATTGCGGCTGTCCTTCCTTGGCGGCGCGCTCGCGCTGGGCGCGTTTCGTCAGGCCAGTGCTTCCGTCCAGCTTCCGGCAGACCGGGCCGAAGCCGCGGCCCTTGGGCCAGGCGCCGGCGTGCTTCGCCTTCACGCGCTGGATCTTCGCCTTGACCTTCACGTCCTCGCGGGTCTTCTCCCGGTGGGCTTCGGTGCTGATCGGGGCGAGGTTGCTTTCACGGTGCTCGCCGCCGTTGGCGAGGGCGATCACGTGGTCTAGTTGCCAGTGTCCCGGCCGGAGCTTCAGGCCTGTGCGGTGGCAGCGGCCGTCGTGGCGCTCGAAGATGCGGAGGCGCACGCGGGGCGGGACCTTGGCGTCGGGCGTGCCGCCGATCCACTCGGGGACGGAGCGGGCGGTCATGACGGCTCACCCGCGAACGGCCTGATCCGCCGGGTCCTGACCTCGTACATCGTGACCGTGACCGGCCCATCCTGCGCGTATTGGAGCGCGTAGTGGGCGGCCTCGGCGTTCACCCGCTCAAGGTCGCCGCCTTCCCCGCCGGCCACGATGTCATCGTTCTGGATGATCTCGAACTCGTAGTGGGTCTCCCACTCGCCCGCGTCGTCCACCCGATGCTCACACGCCGGGTCCAGCATCCCGCAGGCGCAGGGGTGGCCTTGGTCCTGGAGGCGGCAGGCGGTCACGACAGCGCCTCGTATCGACCGTTGAACAGCCGCTCGAGATCGCGCGCCAGATCGGGCAGGTGCTCGCCCAGGTCGCCCCGGAGCGCGCCGTCTCCCGCCCACAGCGCCTCTAGCTCGTCCAGCGTCTGCGCGTTGGTCAGCTCGTCGCGCAGCTTCCCGGCCCGCTCGCGCAGCTTGTCCAGCAGCACGTCCCGGCCGGTCGAAAGAGGAGGCGGAGCCGTCTCGGCCGAGGGCTCAACCTCGATCGGCTCCGCAGTTTCCGCCGCTGCCGGGGGGACAGGTTCTGCGGCGGGTTCGTGTTCGGTGGCGGTGAAGTCGGCTTCGATCGTCTCACCGAGGCCGGCGCCGACGTTCTCGGGCCGGAAGCCCTCGCCGTTGCGCGCGCCGTGGTCCTGCAGCCGGGCCGCGATGCCCGCCTGCTTCGGGGTGACGTCCTTGACCTGGTAGTCCTCGACCTCCTCGCGGACCTGGAAGCCGCGGAGGAAGTCGGCGCAGCCGTCGCGCACCGCATAGGCCCGGGCGCGCATCTGGAGCATCCGCCGCGGGTATTGCTTCCACGGCCCCTGCTTGTCCCAAAGGCCCGCCTTCTTGGCGTCGGCCACGGAGAAGGAGCGCTGGATGGTCTCGCCGTCCGGGCGCGTGACCTCGCAGAACGCCTCGGCGGCGTCGGCGTGGCCGTCCATCCACTCCCTGACCTTGACCCCGTTCGCGCGTGCAACGGCGATCAGGCCGTCGCCCCAGAGGCAGGGCCTGCCGTTGACCACGGCGAAGGACTGCAGCGACTGGAACGGCGGCATGCCGAGCTCGGCCCCGGCCATGATCGCGACCATGACCTTTTCGGGCGAACTCAGAGACTGCGGCGCAAGGCCCGAGGCCGCGATGGCGCCGGCGAGCCGGAAGGTCTCCTCCAGGGTGCGCGGGATGATGGCGGCGACATCGGCGCCGGTGACGAGTTGGGCCTTGGGCTCGGTCTTGGCGAGGGCGTTCATGCGGCGTGTTCCAGTTCCATGGCGATGGTGGCGAGGCGGGTCTCGGCGCGGGTCCTCGCCCACGCCGGGACCGAGACGTATTCGGCGTCCGACTGCTCGCCGCCGGGGCCGGGCCAGACGCCACGGTCCATGCAGCGGGCGAACAGGCGCAGCGCGGCGCGCACCTGCTTCTCGCCGAGGGCAAGGTCTTCTTCCTGCAGGGTCACGACCCGGACGCAGTGCGGCGGGGCCTTCTCCACGAACACGAGGCTGAAGGACGCCATCTCGCGTCCAAGCACCTCGCGGCAGGCCATGCCCACAAGGGCGCCCTGCATCTCGTAATGGTATTCGCCGATGGCCCGGCTGAGGGCGTCGAATGACACGTCGGTCGTCGTTTTCAGGTCGGCGAAGTCGGCGTCGGTCGACGGGATGGCGTCGGGGCGGACCTTCAGCCACACGCCCGTCTCGGCGTCCTTCCAGACGATGCTGCGCTCGATCTCGCCGCCCAGGATCCCGGCGCGGATCAGCGGGTGAGCGGCGAGGCTCGCTGCCATGCCGCGGATCGCCTCGACCTGGGAGGGTAGAAGGACCGTCAGGCCCTCGGCGGCGACCGCCTTCAGCCACTCGCGGCAGTCCGTGCGGTTCCCCTGCCACGCCTGACCGTTGAGGGTCTCGGGCCGGATCACGAACAGCTTGGAGAAGTCGATCTCCCCGAGCAGCAGGTGGTGGGCGGCCCGGCCGAGCGTGAGCGCCTCGTTCGGCTTCTCCGGCTGGCGCTTCGGGTTCAGGGGCGAGTTGGCCCAGTAGTGCGCCGGGCTCTCGCCGAAGATGGTTCGCAGCCCGCTAGAGCTGATCGACGGGCCGTCGCAGCAGGCGGCCGAGTGGTACACAGAAATCGGGATGCCCGCGTACACGCCGGGCGCCGAGACGGGCGCCCCGCTCCAGCGGCAAACAAGCTCAGCGACCATCGCACGCCTCCGCGCTCAGGTGGCGCCAAGTCTGGCCCCGAACCGCCTTCGCCATCGTGTCGTGCTTGACCGGCCAGCGCTCGATCAGGCGGGCTACGATCACGCCGGACACGTATAGGCGCCGGGCCTCCTGCACGGCGGCGGCTGTCAGCTTCGCTGTCGGCGCAGCCTCGCCCACAGCGCGCCGGGCGCGGCCGCGGCGAAGGCAGTCGCGGGCGTTGTCGGCGTGAGTCCCGACCTCAAGGTGAGAGGGATTCACGCACGGGGGGTTGTCGCACTTGTGGCGGACGACCATTCCGTCTGCCGTGCCGTCGCCGTGCATGGCCTCATAGGCCGCCCGGTGTGCGTAGAAGTGCCGACCATCGCGGTGCGAGTGACCGTATCCGCCAGCGGCGCTCGCGCCGGTCCAGAGCCAGCAGCCGGGTCCGCGGTCTATCCGCGCGGCGTATCGCTCGAAAAAGTCCTTCATCCAGCCGCGCTCCCGATCAGGATCACCGCCACCAGCCAGAAGCAGATCACGCCGATGGCGCTGGTCCCCGCAGCCCACAGGGCGCGGGTCCAGGTCATGGGCTTGCGCGGGGAGGGCGGGGCGTAGACGAGGCGGGGCTCGGCGCCCTGCCTGCGCGCGGCCCGTAGCTCGCGGTAGCGCCGGCGGGTCGGCAGGGCCGGGTGGCCCTTGGGGAGAGCGGGGGCGTTCATGGGCTCAATCCCTCCTGAACGGCGCGCGCCTGCGGACCTCGGCAGCGAGGCACACGCCGGCGGCGATGATGATGACGGCGAGGAAGAGGTCGGGGCCGGTCATGCGGGCACCCGGTGCTTGGCCATCGCGTGTTGAAGCCGGGCCAGCGCGTGGGGCGCGGCGTCCGCTTCATCCGGCGTCAGCAGCAGCCGGACCTCCTCGTTCGCCGCGAGCCTCGCGCCGGCATGGGCGAGCTTCGACAGCACACGGGCGTGCCGGGGCGAGAGGGTGACCTTCACGCTCATTGCCCGTGCCTCGCCGCCGTCCGGCAGTGCGCCGCCAGCGCGTAGGCGCAACCGCTCATGCGCCGGGCGATGCCGGGGCCGTCCTTCGTCACCGAGATGGCGTCGCTGAAGCTCTCGCAGAGCGCGTCCAGACGGTGCGCCTCGCTGGCCGCCGCCTGCCAGTCGCCGCGTTCGATGAACGTGTCGACGGTCTTCGCGACCTTCAGGATCGCATCCATGCGAGCGGCGATGTCGCCCAGGCCGTCGACCACGGCGGCCAGCTGGCGGCGCGCGGCCTCGGACGGATCGGGCGTGATGGGGGCGGCGACGGTCATTGGTCGTCGCCCCCGGAGACGGAAGCGCCGCACGAGGGACACAGCCCTGCCGCCTTGGCGGCGGCTCGTTCCGCGCGCTCCATCTCCAAGACCTGCTCGTGCTTCTCTCGCGCCCAGTCGAAGACGTTGCTGCCTGCGGGACAGCCGGTTGCATGCGCGAACCCCTGAACCGCCTTGACCATGGCGGAGACGCTTGCGCGGAGGTGGGCTTCGTTGCCGTCCATCACGCCGCCTCCCGCTGCATCTCGCGACGCAGCCGCTCGCCCTCGGCGTAGTAGTGATCGGAGAAGGCCGGGCCGCTCTCGGCCCGCATCCGCTCGCACGTCGCCTTCAGGTCGCGCGCCGCCGCGAGGAACTCGGCCGGGGTCGAGTGGCGCACCGTCTCGCCGAAGAACCGCTCCCGCAGGATGTGGGCGTTGCGCGCCCGCTCACGGCCGAGGGCCCAATCGAAATAGCGCTCGATCCCCTCGGCCGCCGCGACGGCGCGCGCCTCGGCCAGCGGGTCCTTCGTCGCTGTGATGGTGGGGGCGGTTGAGCCGTCCATCAGGCGGCTCCCGACGTCATGTGGGGGCACTTCCCCGGAACGACCTTCACGGCGCCGCGCCTGAAGCGCGGCCGGATGGCCTTGGCGTCCCGGTCAGCCGCCGCCTTGGAGCTGTGGCCGCACATGAAGCGGCCAGCCATGTCCGCTCCCGCGGCCGTGCAGAGCCAGTCACACAGCGGGCCGCCGCCGATGGCGATGTAATGGTGGTGGGCCATGGGGTGTCCTCCCGTCGTTGGGAGAACGCTAGGAAATCTGTCGGAAGGTGTCAACAGAAAATCTAGCGGCCGTCGCTAGGACCGCTGGCGGGCTCGTCTCTACGGTGAGGCTATGGGACCGAAAACACTTATGCGGGCAGCGTGCGCCGCGTTGGTGCTCGTGATGGGCGCCCCCGCCGTCTCAGCCGAGCCCGCCCAGCAACTCGACCTCCTTTGCTAGGGCCGGCGCATGCCGGCCAGCGGGCAGCCCTGGGAGGCGACCTCTTTCCGTCTCCGGGTGGACCTTGGCCAGAAGCTATACTGCGATGGCGACTGCCGGGTGACGAGGCCGGTGCATGACGTGCAGGCGCACCGCATCGAACTCGACGAGGTGCGGGTGACGGCAGTTTGCCACTACCGGGCCGCGCTGCGCTCGTTCATCGCCTCTCGGATGGTAGAGGTTACGGACTTGGCCACGGGCGAGGTGCATGAGGACGGGCTCTCCTACTTCCTTGCCCACCCCATGCTGAAGCCGCCGACGCCCGACAGCCTGGCCTCGCTGTCCGACGAAATCCTCGCGCTTCAGGAGTGCCGCGACGAGGTGATCGTCCTCACCTTCGTCGGCGCGGCTGACGGCCTGCTCGATCCCGACGAGATGGACGAGATCGTCAGGCATGTGTTCGACCGCTACGACGCGCCCCTGGAGGAGCACGAGGTCCGCCGCCGGGCCGCCGCGTTCGTGCCAGACGAGCGCGCCTTCTACCGCGCACTCGACAGGATCGCGGCGGGCGCTGGCGACGCGCGGGCGCTGATGCGCTCGCTGCGGAAGGTGGTGGACGCCGACGGCGAGATCGACGCCGAGGAGATCGCTTTCGTGGACGAGATCAGCCGGCGCCTTGAGGCCCGGCTCTGATGAGAGCGGCGATCCTCGCTCTCATTTTCTGGCTCGTCCCGAACAACGAGACCGGCCGACGCCTGGCGGTGCGAGGATCAGTAATCCGAGCTGTACGACCAGGCCGACGACCTCGACCTCGATCTCCTCGAACTCGCCGGCGCCCCGCCCGAAGGTCGATCGGCTCCTGAAACCGCGGATCGGTCGAGCGCGGCCATAACCGCACCTCGCCTTCGGCCGTCACTTCGATCTGCTTGACGGTGCGCTCGCGGACGTGGCCGCCGGCGCGGCGCCGCTCGACCACGACCCAGTGACCGTCCTGCGGCTCGTAGCCCATCTCGATCGCGTCGACGACGTGCACGTATATGCCGTCCGGGTACTTCTTGTTGGCGCTCGGGCCGACCACCTTCTCCAGCCACTGCGGCCATTCGGCGAATCGCGGGTTCGGCAGGACAGGCACGTCGAACGCCTCGGGCGGCTCCTCGAACCCCATCTCGTACCAGTGGCCGGCCTGCACCCTGTAGCGGACGGGCAGGAAGTGCGGGACGTAACGCCCGGAGCTAGGCTTCGGCTCCTCTCCCGTCAGGATGTACTGCGCCGTCGAGTCGAGGATCTTCCCGTACTGGACGGCGAGCCCCGCCGGGATGCCGTTGGTCCCGTTCTCCTGGTTGCGCACGGCGCTTTCCGACTTGCCCACGCGCAGCGCGAGCTCGGCCGTAGACAGCCCCTTCTTCTTGCGCAGGGCGCGCAGCCTCTCCCCCGGCGAATCCATCGGCCTAGCGCTATACGGCCGTGCGCTAGAAGTCCTGTTGACAGCGACCGACAGAATACCTAGCGTTCGGTCATGCGAACGCATGCTGACATCATCAAGGACGCCGGCGGCCCCCACGCGATCGCCGCCAAGCTCGAGGCTCACGACCATGCGCCGCTCGCGACCCTGCAGAGCCGGGTCCGCGCCTGGTCCCTGAAAGACGGGTCCATTCCAGGCGAGTATTGGGCGCTGCTCGAGCAGCTGGAAATCGCCACGATCAGGGAACTCGCGGAGGCGGCGCACAGCCGGCGGCTCTGTCGCAGGCCCCCTGATCCCGTCCCCACCGCGGCATAAGCGCCATGTCGGGGGGCGCGCCGCAAATCCGGAACCTGACCCAAGCCGAGATCGACGAGGCGTGGGCGGCGTTCGGGCGCCGCTACGGGATGCCGGTGCGGGCGACGGACCAGCTGAAGTCGCTGGTCAGGGAAACGGCGCGGGTCACGACGCGTGACGAATACTGGCGCTGCGGCGTCTGCGACGAGAAGGCCGAGGCCCTGATCGTGGAGGCGCGGGAGCGCAACGCCGTCGCCGCGCTCTCCCGCCCCGGATTTCAGGCCCGCCGAGGCGCGAAGAGCGCCCCGGGTGGCCAGCCGACCCAAACCTCCCATGCGGCCAGTGAAGCACAGGCCGACGGCGGGGGCCTCATTGAGAAGAAACCGGAGTTTCAACGTGACGTCTGACGCCCGCCTGCTCGCCACCCTGCAGCGCCGCCTGTTCGCCTCGGCCGGCGGCGTGCACGAAGCCGCCACCGTCGCCGGGGTCTCCGACAAGCTGCTCTACCGGGCGCAGGACCCGAACGCCGAGGACGACCTGTGCCTCAAGCGCCTGCTGGTGCTGGCGCGGCACGCGGGCGACCCGTCGATCTTCCTCGCGCTGGCCGAGGCGGTGAAGCCGGGGTCGGCCGAGACCGCGAACCTGAAGGACGCCGCGCTCGGCTCGGCGGTGCGCCACGGCGAGCTGCTGCGCGTGGTGCACGACGCCACCGCTGACGGGCAGGTCACGCCCCGCGAGCGGGAAGACGCCCGCCGCGCCGTGCACGAGGTCAAGGACGCGCTGCGCGAGGTCGAGAGCGCGCTGGATCAGGAGGCGGGGTGATGTTGGCCGCCGAGCGTAAAGCCAATGCTCCGCTGGAACAGACGGCCTGCGAGGTCTTCTGCTGGATCGAGGACTACATGGCCGAGACCGGCGGCGTAACGCCGTCGTTCTCCGAGATCATGGCCGGGACCGGGCTGCGTCGGACCACGGTTCACCGGGCCGTCGCTGAGCTGGAGCGCCTCGGGGAGCTGGCCCGCATCCCCGGCATGCAACAGGCCATCGTGATCCTGCAGCCGACCCGCCATCTGGTCGTGCCGCAGCCGACCCTCGCCGAGATTTACGCGGCCTGCATCGCCCGCGACGGGCCGCCGCGCCGCATCGCTTGACCGGGACCGGCCGCCCCCGGACCCCCGTGGTGGCCATGAGAAGGGAACACGACCATGGCGAAGCCCCTGGCCGCCAATCCGCCCCCGGCCGAGCCGGGACACAACGTCTCCGAGGAGGCCATCGTCCGCACCTACGTCGCGGACATGGTGAAACTGAGGGCCGAGCAGACCGCGCTCGCCGACCGCATCAAGGCCCGGCGCAAGCTGGCCAAGGCGCAGGGCGTCGAGGCGCTGCAGGAACTCGACCGCGTCATCAAGATGTCGACCTGGTCGCCGGACGAGGTGAAGGAAAGCTTCGAGCGCACCGAGCGCTACGCCCGGTTCCTGGGCCTGCCGATCGGCTCGCAGGCCAGCCTCTTCGACGACGACCGGATTCCGGAGCACGAGCGCATCCGGGAGAAGTGGGGCGACCGCGGCTACACCGACGGCCTGATGGGCCGCGGCAAGCCCGAGGAGCCGCCGAAGGAGTGCCCCGAGGACGCCCGCCGGCGCTACGGCGAGCGCTGGGAGGAAGGCCAGCGCAAGAGCGTCGAGGACTACGCGCAGGCCAACGGCGTCGACCTCGAAAAGGCGGCCTGACGATGCTGAACGAGCGCATCGCAGCCCTCGACCTGGCGACGTGCACCGGGATCTGCGTCGGCGAGCCCGACGAGGTTCCGGTGCTGTCGCACCACAGGTTCCCGTCCACCCCGGACCTCGGGCGCTTCGGCGTCGAGGTCGAGGGCTGGGTGCGCTCGTTCATCGACCGCGAGCGGCCGGCGCTTTTGGTGTTCGAGGCGCCGATCCTGCCCAACAACGTGGGCTTCGCGGTCGTCCGCAAGCTGCAGGGCCTCGCCTTCACCGTGGAGAAGGTGGCGTTCGAGGCCGGCGTCGAGTGCGCCGAGCTGCAACCCGCCGTGGCGAAGAAGAACCTCACGGGCAAGGGCAACGCCAAGAAGCCCGAGATGATCGCGGCGTGCCGGCACTACGGCTTCGACCCGAGGGTCGAGGACGAGGCCGATGCGTTCGGCGTGTGGCTGACCGCCGTCCGCATCCGGTTCCCGCAGCACGCCCACCACTGGGACCCGATCGTCCAGCGAGGCGCAGCATGACCGAGATCGACATGGGGCAGAGGCGGTCGGTCCCTCCCGAGCGAGACGAGACCCTGATCCGCATGTGGCGCGAGGAGCGCACGTTGGGCGAGATCGCGGCGGCGTTGGGGATCGCGCGGGAGGTCGTCTCGGCCCGGATCCATTTCCTGCGCGGCCGCGGCGTCGACCTGCCGAAGCGGTCGAGCAAGCCCAAGAGCCTGCCGAGCACTGCGTGGCCGAAGGAGCGCGCGGAGGAGCTAAGGCGGCTCTACCTGTCGGGCCTCTCGGCCAGCCAGATCGCCGCCCGCCTCGGCGGCGTCTCCCGCAACGCCGTGATCGGCAAGGCCCTGCGGATGGGACTGGTGAGCCCCTACGGCCGCAGGGCCAGCGCCCCCGGCAAGACCCCCCGCCAGATCGCCACGGCGGAGGCCACGGGCGCCGTCCAGCGGATCAAGAGCGGGTCGATCTACAACGGCGATCCCCGCAAGAGCCCGGCTCGCGTCGCGCCCGTCGCCGACGTCACCGGGGCCAAGCCGTGGACCGAGCGCAAGACCGGCGAGTGCGCCTTCCCCGTGGGCGGGGAGGGGGCGGACACCCTGTCCTGCTGCGCCCCGAGCGGCGGCGGGACCTACTGCGCCGCGCACATGGCCAGGATGTTCGTCAAGGCCCCGCCGAAGCCCAGCGCCGCCCATGAGGGACGGGAGAAGGGGAGGCGGTTCGCGTGACCAAGCTCGCCTTGCGCATCAAAGCTGGCGGCAACTGCGTCCTGATCGTTCGCCGGGACGGGGGCGAGGAGGCGGTGCCGGTAACGGCCGGCGAGGTGCGCCGGTTCTGCTGGGCGGCGCTCAACGACCTCGATCCGGAGGAGGCCGCTGCGCGCGCACCGCCCGCCAAGCGCCCGGGGCGCAAGGGCGACCCCTCGCAACGGGACGCCGTGCTCGCCGCGCTGCGCAAGTGTGACGCCACGGCGGTGGCCATCTCCGAAACGGTCGGCATGACGTCCGGCCAAGTGTCGGCGCGCCTCCAGGAGCTGATTCACCGGGGCTACGCCGCCAACCTCACTCCTGGCGCCTGGCGGTCGCGCTACCGCATCACCGATGAGGGCCGGGCCTATCTCGCGGCCGTGCGCCCATGACCCTCGACGACGAGCTAGAGCACGAGGTGGCCTCGCTCATCTACAAGGGCGCGGGACCGGGCGAACGGGAGTTGCGCGCCAAGCGCCTGGTCCATGTTGCCGCCCGCGCCTTCGCCAAGCTGATCGGCAGCCCGGACATGGCGGCTGCCGAGGCGTTCTGCGTTGGCCGGAAGCTGGCCGAGCCGAGGGTGAGGCGGCCGTGAGGGTGCTCGACCTCTACTGCGGCGCCGGGCTGGTGGCGGATGGCCTGATCAAGGCCGGCTGCTCGGTCGTCGGCGTCGATATCGAGCCCCAACCGCGCTACCCCGGCCCGTTCATCCGGGCCGACGTGCTGCACATGGACAGCCGGTTCGCCCGCACCTTCGACGCGGTGTGGGCGAGCCCGCCCTGCCTGCGCGACACGGCGATGAAGCACGCGCCGGGCGCCAAGGGCGACGCGCACCCGGACCTGATCGGCCCGACGCGCAAGCTGCTGCAGTATTGGGACCTCCCCTATGTGATCGAGAACGTCGAGACGGCGCCGCTGATCGACCCCGTGACCCTGTGCGGCTCGATGTTCGACCTCGGGACCTGGGGCGCGGACGGGCAGTGGTTCCAGCTGCGCCGCCACCGGAAGATCGAGACCAACTGGCCGCTGCACCAGCCCGCCTGTCGCCACACGAGCCCCGTGGTGGGCATCTACGGCGGCCATGCCCGCAACCGCTCGGCGAAAGCCGGGGGCCGGGGGACGCGGGACGTCTGGCCCGGCGGTCACACCGGGGCCATGCGCCACGCCATGGGCCTTACCGAGCGCGGCCTGACCTGTGAGGAGATCAGCCAGGGCATCCCGCCGGCCTACGCCTGCTACGTGGCCGACCGGCTGAAGGCATGGCTCTCGGAACAGCGGAGGGCCGCTTGACCCTCGCTGCCTTCCGCCCACACGACGACGAGCCCGAGAACCGCCTGCCGTCGGCCGTGGAGGCCGAGCAGGCCCTGATCGGCGCCGCCCTGTTCGACAACGAGGTCGTGCGCCGGGTCTCCGACCGGATCAGGGCCGATCACTTCTATGACCCGGTGCACCAGCGCATCTGGGCGGCGGTCGTCGCGCTCGTGGCCGAGGACCGGGCCGCGGACCCGATCACGGTCAAGGGCCGGCTCGGCGCCGACGAGGGCTTCGCGCAGCTGGGCGGAACGCTCTACCTCGGCAACATGGTCGACCGGGCATACGCGCCCGGCGCCGAGGATCACGCGCGCGAGGTGTTCGACGCCTGGTGCCGCCGGGCGGTGATGGACGTGGCCGCCAGGGCCCGGAA
>Ga0196977_1000385_pt1 | contig 24208 bp, 23 predicted proteins | sample S3v_1013CmetaG_FD_148634 | JGI IMG/M metagenome (GOLD analysis project Ga0196977, IMG submission 148634) | Soil microbial communities from Anza Borrego desert, Southern California, United States - S3+v_10-13C | ecosystem: Environmental > Terrestrial > Soil > Desert | place: USA: California...
CGCGATCGCGAAAGAATGGCTGGCGACGAATGAGCCGGCGCGTTTCTGCTCGTGGCACCACGACGGCATGATCGACTGGCCCGCCGAGTACCGCGCCTGGGCGCCACGTGCGGTTGTTCGCACCGCTCACCGCGAGGAGTTCCGCATCGCCAACCCACCCGACGGAGCGACGTACCTCATCGACCCCACGCTGCGCATGCAGTACCAGAGCGTGCGCCTCCGCGCGGAAAGCGCGTCGCGCGTGGAATGGCGCGTCAACGACCGCCGCATCGCCGGCGAAGAATGGTCGCTCGTGCGCGGAAGACACACCATCACCGCAATCGACGCCGCCGGCCGCAGCGACTCCGTCGAAATCCTCGTGAAGTAATTTCGGGTGCGGCAGCAAAGCCGCCGCTTTGACTACCGGAGTGAAAGCGGCGGCTGTGGTCGCCGCACTCCATAGTCGTCGTAGATGGAGACGCGGTCGATCTTGATTGCGTCCATGGTCGCCACGAACGCCGGTCGCGCGTTTTCCGCGAACCACCGCGCTGAACACTTGATGCGCGCACCCTCATCAACCGTGACGACGAGATGATAGTGATTCGAAAACAAGCACCAGGCCTGGAGTGCGACCTGATGTTCTCGCGCTTTCTCGAACAGAAGCTGTTGCAAGTTGTCGAGCGCGCGGGGTGCTTCGAAGAAATGTTGATTTCCGAACGTGCCGCCCGTCACGAAGTAAACGCCGCCTTCGCCGAAACGGTGCACGGGAGCGTGAGGCCAGTCATTCATCAGCCGAGGATCCCTCGGATCTGAAAAACGCAGCAAAGTCCTACTCTATGGAGTGCGGCGGCCGCAGCCGCGGCTTTCGCTCGCCAGTCAAAGCGGCGGCTTTGCCGCCTCACTCCATACCGGCACAACTCGCGCATTCGTTCCCGCCCGTGGGCAAGAAACTTCGGCGGCTGATTCCGTATTGGCTTCGTTCGCATGAGCAGCGATGCGCGGGGTGCGATGCGCCTCATGCAATCGCGGTCGAGGCGCGGTGCGTCTCGTGCGATCGCGCGTATTGCTCGGTCTGCGTCTCCATCGTCGAAGGGGAGTTCTTCTGCTCCGATTGCCACGCGGAAGGAGGGAAGAAGCCATGGCGGCGCGCGCGATCTGGAAAGGCGTCGTAAAGATCGGCTCCACTTCAGTGCCGGTGAAGCTCTACTCGGCGGTTCAGGATCGGCGGATCCATTTCCGCCTGCTGCACAAGACCGATCACGAGCCGGTCAAACAGCAACTCGTCAGCGCGGATACCGGCGATCCCGTCGAGTACGCCGAAGTGAAGAAGGCCTTCCCGCTGACACGCGGGCGGATGGTGCTGCTCGAGAAGGAAGAGCTCGAGAAGCTCGAGCCCGACGATTCACGCGACATCGCCATCTCGCGCTTCGTCGATTCCGACGAGCTCGATCCGCGCCTCTACGAGCGTCCCTACTACCTCGGCCCCGATGGCAACACAAAGTCTTACTTTGCCGCGGCCGCGGCGCTCGAGAAGAAAGAGAAAGAAGGAATCGCGCGGTGGGTGATGCGCGACAAGTCGTACGTCGGCTCGCTGCGCGCGGACAACGGCTACCTGATGCTCATCACGCTGCGCCACGCCGACGAGATCATCGCCGCCGACGCATTGAAGCCGCCCGGCGGACGCGAGCTCGCGCAGCGTGAGTTGCAGATGGCGGAACAACTCATCAGCGCGCTGCACGGCGAGTTCGATCCGAAGAAGTTCCACGACGAATACCGCGCGCGCGTGCTCGATCTCGTCGAGACGAAAGCCGCCGGCAGGAAGCCGAAAGTGGTTGCGTTCCGCCCGAAGAAACAGAAGGAAGACCAGCTTGCGGATGCGCTGGAAGCCAGCCTCGCGGGCGTGAAGACGAAGAGGAAGGCCCGTGGCTGAAGACGACGACGATTTCGAGCAACCATCCGGACTGCGCCCCTTCTGGAGCGGCACCATCACGTTCGGCCTGGTCACCGTGCCGGTCGCGCTCTACTCCGCGACGCGCATGGGCGGCGTCGCGCTGAAGATGATCGGACCCGACGAAGCGCCGGTGCGGCGCCGCTACGTGTGCTCGAAAGACGGTAAGGTTCTCGACGCGGACGACATCGTGCGCGGTTACGAAGTCGAGAAGGGGAAGTTCGTCGTCGTCACCGATGACGAGCTCGAAGCGATCGAGCCGCGCAAGACGCGGGAGATCGATCTGCAGCTCTTCGTCGATCGCTCCGACATCGATCCGATCTATTACAACCGCGGCTACTTCCTCGTCCCGAGCGGCGGTACGAACAAGGCCTATCGGTTGCTCGCCGAAGTGATGGAGAAGAAGAACCAGGCCGGCATCGCCACGTTCGTCATGCGCGCGAAGGAGTACCTGGTGGCCATCCTCGCGGAGAACGGCATCCTGCGCGCGGAGACGCTGCGCTTCGCGAACGAAGTCCGTTCGCCGGATGACGTCGGCCTGCCGAATCCGGTGAAGGCGCCGCCGGCCGAAGTGAAGAAGTTCGAGGCGGCGATCGGACGGCAGTCGAAGAAACTCGATCTGCACGAGTTCATGGACGACTACACCGAGCGGCTGGAGAAACTCGTCGCGCAGAAAGAGAAGAAGAAGGCAGACATCGTGCGCGCGCCCGCCGAATCGCGGAAGGACGCGGAGGATGAAGGCGGCGCCGAAGTGGTCGATCTTCTCGCCGTCCTCAGCCGCAGCCTGGGCGGCAAGAGCACCGCCGCGCCGAAGCGCAAGCCCGCGAAGAAGGCTGCGGCGAAGAAACGGCCAGCGAAAAAGAAGACCAGTACGAAAAAACGGGCGAGCAGGTGAGCGACCCCTCATCCGTCTTCGTTACATTGGGTCGCCTTCTCCCCTCATGGGGAGAAGGTGGGCGAAGCGCGGATGAGGGGTGAATCTGTGCGACGATTGCTCCAGGAGATTTTGATTTGATCAAGCCCATCATCGGAATCGGATCCGACGTCCAGCATGTCGAAGGCAAGCGCGACCGTGCGTTCGCGTATCTCACCTACGTCGACGCGTTGCGCCGCGCGGGCGCGGTGCCGGTGCTCATCCCGCCGCAGCCGGAGAACGCGCCGGACCTCGTCGAAGGACTGGACGGCATCCTGCTCGCCGGTGGCGACGACTGCGATCCAGCGTTGTACGGCGAGGAGCGCCATCCAGAAGTCTCCGAGCTCATGGACGAGCGCCGCCAGAACAACGAGCTCGCGCTCGCCAAAGCAGCGCGTGAGCGCGGCATCCCCACGCTCGGCATCTGCCTCGGACTGCAGATGATGAACGTCGCCGCGGGCGGCACGCTCGTGCAGCATCTCGAGACCGACATCGAGCATGCCAGCATTCCCGAGGATCGCGGGCGACATGACGTGATCGTCGAGCAGGGGACGAAGCTCGCCACGATGGTGCCGGCGACCGAGTTGAACGTGAACTCCTCGCATCATCAGGCGGTGGCGAAGGTCGCGGACGGGATGCGCGTCACCGCGCACGCGCCGGACGGCGTCGTCGAAGGCATCGAGGATCCGCGTCATCCGTTCTATATCGGCGTGCAGTGGCATCCGGAGGACATGAGGGGCGAAGGCTCAGCGAACACCTTATTCGGCGCGTTCATCGAGGCGGCGCGAAAGTACGCGGAGACAAGACGAAACGCGGCTGTCGCCGTACGTTGACGCGCTTCGGAATAGCCCCAAATTGCCGCCCGTTCAGGCACCCCGGAGGCCCTGCTCTTGAACCGAAGAACCCTGCTCGCTGCCGCAATGGCGCTCGTGCTCGCTCCGCAGACGTTTGCGGGCACGTGGCTGAAGACCGTTGCCGCCGCGCAGAAAGTGGCGAAGGAAAAGAATCAGCTCATCCTCGTCGACATGTTTGCCGAGTGGTGCGGCTGGTGTCATCGCTTCGAGAGAGAGGTCTTCCCCTCCAAGGTCTTCCAGGACGCGACCGCCGACATGGTCCTGCTCCGCCTCAATACCGAGGATGGAAAAGAGGGAACGCAGATGTCGCGCAGGTTTGGCGTGACGTCGCTGCCGACATTCGTGTTGCTCACGCCCGACCTCACCTCGGCCGGCCAGATCCGCGGCTACGCGCCACCTGAGCCGTTCGTCAAGAACCTGAAGGAGACGCGCAGGCAGCACACGGTGTTCCTCGAGCGGCTCAAGAACGAGAAGAAGCTCGACTACTTCGCACGTCTCGCGCTCGCGAAAGAGCTCAACCAGCGCTCCGACTTCGATCAGGCCGCGCCTCGGCTGAAGAAACTGATGACCGAGAAAGGCGTTCCCGCCGCCGTGCGCGATCAGGCGTACTACGAGCTCGCGTTCGCGCTGGCGATGCAGAACAAGCTCACCGATGCGCAGAAGACGATCCGCGAGCTGCTGATGATCAGCCGCGCCGGCGATGCCGTCGAGCGTTCGCGCCTCCTGCTCGGGCAGACCTATCTGCAGCAGGGCAACCTGGTCGGCGCGCGCGATGAGTACCGGAACTTCAAGGATCTGTTCCCCGACTCGCCGTTGCTCGGAAACATCGAGCAGGTGCTGGCCGAGCTCGAGAGGCGCATTCCGGATTGATCCGCGCGCAGTGTTCGCAATGAACCGACTCGCATTTGCAGTCCTGACGCTCCTCGTCGCATTGCCGTCCCCTGCTCAAATTGGCGGACAGATCGGTTTCTCGGGCGCCGATGGTCTGCCGAAAGCGACCATCGAAGGCTCGCTGCAGAAACGCGACGGCGACGTCGTCGAGGGAACGATCACGGCGACGATCGCGGACGGGTGGCATGTCAACTCGAACACGCCGACCGAAGAGTTCGCGATTCCGACGGTGCTCGAGCTCGATCCCGCGACCGCGGAACTGCTGGCCACCAGCTTCCCGCCGCACGCGATGAAAGCGTTCGAGTTCACCGGCGGCAAACCGCTGGCGGTGTTCGACGGCAAGTTCGCGGTCGGCTTTCGCGCGAAGCTGAAGTCCGGCGCGACGAAGATCGCCGCGACGTTGAAGTATCAGGCCTGCAGCGATCGCGTTTGCCTGCCGCCGAATCGTGCGACGACGGAAATCGACGCGGCGAAGATCGCGGCCGCACCGGTTGCAGCATCAGGCGCATTCACGCCGTTGTCGGCCGCCCCGAAAGGTGCGAAGCCGGCCCCGCAGGATCGGCTCGCGAAGACGTTCGCCTCGCGCGGACTGCCGCTCACGCTCGGCCTGCTCTTCCTCGGCGGACTCGCGTTGAATCTCACTCCGTGCGTGTTCCCGCTGATCCCGATCACGCTGGGCTTCTTCGGCATGCAGAGCGACGGCCGCCGTTCACGCCGGCTCGCGCTCTCCTCGATGTACGTCCTCGGCATCGTGATCACGTATTCGACGCTTGGCGTCCTTGCGGCGCTCGGCGGCAAGATGTTCGGCGCGTGGCTGCAACTGCCGGCGGTCCTGATCGGCTTTGCGCTGCTGATGCTGGTGCTGGCGTCGTCGATGTTCGGCGCGTTCGACATTCAGCCGCCGCGCTGGATCGCGAATCGTTCGCAGGGCCGCGCGGGATTGCTCGGCGCGCTGACGATGGGTCTCGCGATCGGCATCGTGGCGGCGCCGTGCGTTGGTCCGGTGGTGATCTCGCTGATCACGCTGGTCGCGCAACTCGGCGATCCCGTTCTCGGCGGCGTGATGTTCGCGGTCCTCGCGTTCGGCCTCGGCTTCCCGTACCTGGTCATGCTCAACGCGTTGCCGCGGCCGGGCGAGTGGATGGTGACGGTCAAAAAGGGGATGGGCTTCGTGCTCGTCGCGATGGCGTTCTACTTCCTGCGGCCGCTGATCGGCGAGCTCGCGTTTCAGTACGGCGTCGCGGCCAGTCTGCTGATCGGCGCGGCGTTCCTGCTCATCTCGCGGACGAAAGGCGCGCGCGCGTTGCGCATCGCGGTGGGCGTGCTGCTGCTGCTGTCGGGCGCGGCGTTCGCCATTCCGAAGAAAGAACTGCCGGGCGTGCAGTGGAAACCGTATGACACGTCGGCGTTGTCGGCGGCGCGCGCGGCGGGGAAGCCGGTGGTGATCGACTTCTACGCCGACTGGTGCCTGCCGTGTAAGGAGCTGGACCACAAGACGTTCACCGATCCGCGCGTGATTCAGGAGCTCGATCGCTTCGTGCGCGTGAAAGCGGATTTGACGGTGGCCGAGGATGCGACGACGAAGGCGCTGACGCAGCAGTATGCGATTCAGGGCGTGCCGACGATTCTCTTCCTCGACAGCACGGGGAACGAAGACGCGGCGGCGCGGCTGGTCGGGTTCGAGCCCGCGGACGCGTTCTTGCAGCGCGCGAAGAGTGTGAAATGAAAGTCCTGACTTCGAAGCAGCGTCAGTATCTGCGCGGACTCGCGCATCCGCTCGCGCCGGTCGTGCGCGTCGGCAAAGCGGGCGTGACGGAGCCCCTCATCGCGGAGACGAAGAAATCGCTCCAGTCGCACGAGCTGATCAAGGTGCGCATCGAAGTCGACGAGAGCGCGGAGCGGAAGTCGCTCGCGGAGAAACTGGCGGGCGCAACTGATGCGCAGATCGCGGGGACCGTCGGGAAGATCGCGATTCTGTATCGCGAGCGCGACGAGGAGCCCGAGATCGAGCTTCCGTAGTTGCGAGCCACCGTCGCGCTCCTTGCATTCGGGGCCAGCCCGCAAGCCTTCGAGATCCGTTCGTGAAATTATTTGTAGTTCCGAACGCGTTGCGCTCGTCTGCCGCAACAGGGGGATGTACGCCATGAACCAGCTGGTGCTCGCCTGCGAAGATGACCGCGCGATCCGGATGCTTCTGGGCGCGAGACACTCCCGGTCGCGGCGTTCCTCCGCAAACCCTTCGATCTCGCGCAACTCGATACCACCATTCAGCAGGTCCTTTTGCGGTCGTCCACGGGCGTCGCAATGATGCATGAAACTGTCTCGAAGGAGAGCTCTGGTAATGGCTGGTATTGCGAGCAAGTGCCCGGTTCTCGTTGTAGAGGATGATCCGTCGATTTCCAGCCTCGTCGCGTCCGCGTTACGACGACGCCGGCTTCGTTTGATGACGGCGGCGAACGGCGCGGAAGCACTCGAGCACCTTCGGAATCAGGATTGGCTCGTTCTCGTGCTCGATCTCATGATGCCGGTGGTGACGGGATGGGAGGTCATCGCGTGGCTCGCTGAGCACCCGGAGCGGAAACCGAAAACCGTCATCGTCGTCAGCGCGACGGAACGCTCACACCTGCAGAAACTCGACCCGAACGTCGTGAATGCGGTGATCTTCAAGCCCTTCGATATCATGCAGCTCTCGGCATACGTGAAAGCGTCTTGCGTTCTGCAACACGATGACCGTCGCCGCTCGCGCATCGTGGCGGCGACGGAACACTGACCTGTACGACGGCGGCTGCCCGCCGCCGGATGATGACGATGACGCAACTGGAACCGCGAACTGCTCTGCCGGCTGAAGGGGCCAACGCGCAACGCTTCAGAACGCGTGTCGTCGTCGTCGCACCGACGGGTCGGGACGCTGCATTGACGGCGGATTTCCTTTTGGACGCGGGTTTCGCGGTCGATACGGCGGGCAGCACCGAGGAGTTGGCGCGCGAGATCGAGTGCGGCGCTGCTGCGGCTCTCGTCGCATCCGAAGCGCTGGACGACGGCGGAATCACGGTGCTCCGCGAAGTCCTCGACCGGCAGCCGCCCTGGTCGGACTTGCCGTTGCTCATCTTCGTCTCACCTGCCGATCCTTCGCGCGCGGCTGCGCTCGAGGTGCTCGGGCCGCGGGCGCATCTCACACTAGTCGACCGGCCGATTCAGGTGGCGACGCTCCTCAGCGCAGTTCGTGCCGCGCTCCGGGTCCGGAGCCGCCAGTACGAGCTCCAGCGGCTCCTCGTCGAGCTGGCCGATACCGCGGCCCGTGAACGCCTGCACGCCGAACGCCTCGCCGCGTTGGCGCACGCATCGGTGTCGATCGCGTCCGCGCGATCGCTTCACGACATTCTGAAGTTGATCACGAATCAGGCGCGCGCGCTTCTCGACGCGCCCTTCGCCGTCACGCGCGTTGCCGCCGCCGGCGCGGGAGAACCGATCATCACGTTCTCGTGCGCGGCCGAGTGCGATGCGTGGCGAGCCGCCTTCGCGACTACGGACGAAGCGATGCTCGATCAGCTCTGCCAGCCATTCCGATTTGCAGCGGGTGATCGCGCGCGCACCGCATTCGACCGGCTGCTGTGCGACTCCGGCACCGATCGGTTGCCACACAGCGCGATGGGCATGGGTCTCATCGGCGAGAAGGGGGAGCGCATCGGTTTCATCGTGGTGTGCGACGGCGCTCGCGATGAATTCAACACCGGCGATGAGGCGGTGCTGACACAACTTGCACAGATGGCGTCCGCGGCCGTCCAGCGTGCACAACTCTACTTTGAAGCGCAGCAGGCGAACCGCGCCAAGGACGACTTCCTCGCCACCCTCGCGCACGAGCTACGCACTCCCATGACCGCCGTCCTCGGCTGGGTGCAGATGCTCAAAGCCGGCGACCTCGAACCGGACGATGTCGGCGATGCGATCGAGATGATCGAGTCGAGCACGAAAGTCCAATCGCATCTGATCGAGGATCTCCTCGACGTATCGCGCATCATCGCCGGAAAGCTGAAGATCCAGCCCGCATCGGTGCGCCTGAGCGCGCTCCTCGAGCGCGTGCTCTCCACGTTTCGCAACGCCGCGGCCGCGCAGGAGGTCAACCTCACATCGGCGGTGTCGGACGCATCGCTGGCAGCATGGGCCGATAGCACGCGCTTGCAGCAGGTGGTGTGGAATCTCCTCTCCAATGCGCTGAAGTTCACGCCGGCCGGCGGCACCGTCCACGTGTCGCTCGGCCGCGAAGGAGCGTCGGCAGCGATTCGCGTCAGGGATACCGGCGAAGGCATCGACCGTGAGCTCTTACCGCACGTGTTCGAACGGTTTCGCCAGGCGGAGCGCGGCACGATGAAATCGCACGCCGGTCTCGGCCTCGGTCTGGCGATCGTGCGCCATCTCGTCGAGTTGCATGGCGGAACTGTCGAAGCGTTCAGCGATGGTCCCGGCCGCGGTGCTGAGTTCGTGGTGTCGCTGCCACTATCGCCGGTCCACCCGGCAGACGTGCCGGAGATTCCGGTCGATACGCTGCCGGAACTGTCCGGTCACAAGATTCTGGTCGTGGATGACGACCCGAACGCGTTGCACCTCATGGAGCGCGTCCTGACGCGATTCGGTGCCGAGGTTGTCACGGTAGCCTCGACCGCGGATGCAGTGGCTGCTCTTCGGACGTACGACGCCGACCTGGTCATCAGCGACATCGCCATGCCCGGAGAAGACGGCTACGCGCTCATGCGCCGCTTGCGCGAGCTCGAGTCCGTTGGACGTGACATACCAGCGATGGCGCTCACCGGATATGGGCGTGAGCAGGACCGGCTCCGCATTCTGTCGGCTGGGTTCCGTCGCTATGTCCAGAAACCGGTGCAGCCGACGGACCTCGCGCGGATCGTCGCAGAACTGCTGCACGGCTGACTTGGCAAGCTCGTCGCTTTACGAGCAGTGGCTTCCGTTCCAGCGATCCGTGTTCTCGTCGTCGACGATGATGGTGCGGTCCGACATATGGTCTGCACCGCGCTCCGCCGGCATGGCTTCACGGTGTCGGGCGCGCAGCACGGCGTCGAGGCACTGGCGATGCTTCATGCAGCGGCCTACGATCTGCTCGTGCTCGGTCTGATGATGCCCCGGCTCGACGGATTCGGTGTACTGGAGGCGATCGACGGCACCGCAGCGGCGCATCTCAAGATCCTCATTCTGACTGCCGCGGTACCGTCGGTCCTCGAGCGGCTCCCGCGCGAGCGCGTGCACGCCGTTCTGGCCAAGCCGTTCGACATCGCGACGCTCATTGCGACGGCGCGGGCGGCCGTCGCCGGCACACGCGTTACCTCAGACTGACTCCTTCGGCGCCGCCACACTCAGGTCGCCGCCGCCAGCGGGTGCGCCGGACAGCACGCCCTGAAAAGCGCGGAGAGGGTCCCCGATCCTGATGCCCGCCGACGTGAGGCGGAAGTCGCGGATGGTGTTCTCATGTCCGCTGCTGCGCTTCTTGAGGACCGAGATCGCACGCCTGAGCTCACCCTGCGTTTCGTAGTATCGAAGCAGGATCGCGGAATCCGCGAGGTAACTCACATCGATCGACGAAGTGATCGCGCCGAGCACGCCATGCTGCGCGAGCACGAGCAGGGTCATCACGCCTTTGTGGGACAGGTAGGTGAGGAGCTCGTGGAGATGCACAGTGAGGAACCGCACCTCCGGCATCGCGTTCACGAAACCATTCAGGCTGTCGATCACGAGCACCGTGGTGTTGTACTTTTCGATCGAACGGCGAATGACCCATGAGAACTCGCCGGCCGACATCTCGGCCGGATCGATCTGTTGGACGTAGAGCCGTTCACTTTCGATCAACTCCTGTACGCCGAAGCCCAGTGATGCAGACCGGCTGAGGAACGTGCTCCGCGTTTCGTCGAAGAGGAACATCGCGACGTGATCGCCGGCACGCGCCGCCGTTGCCGCGAATTGCGTCGCCAGAGCGGATTTGCCGACGCCGGCGGGGCCCATGATGATTGCTCCGGACCCGCGATCGAACCCGCCGCCCGTCAGCTCGTCGATCTCCGGTACGCCGCTGGAGATCGAACCGGTCACGCGGCGTCCTTCATGTTCCGCGGCGATCAGCCGCGGGAAGACCTGCAGGCCGCCTTCATTGATCGTGAAGTCGTGATATCCGCCGTGGTAGTTCACGCCGCGCAACTTCACCACTTCCAGCCGGCGTCGCGGGGCGCCGTAGACCGGTGTCTCGCGTTCGAGAACGATGACTCCTTCGGCGAGTCCCTGAATCTCCGAATCACGCGCGGCCAGTGAACGGTCGTCGATCACGACGGCAGTCACGTTCTGTTCGCGGACGAACTCCTTGATCACGAGGAGTTGCTTGCGGTAGCGCAAAGCGCTCTCCGACAACAGACGGATCTCTGCGAGAGAATCGATCACGACCCGCGCCGGCGCTTCGCGCGCGATTGCATCGAGGACCGCCTGTACGGTGCGGCCCAACTCGACTTCTCCGGGGTGATAGAAGGTCGTCTCCTTCTCGATGTTCGCCCTGGCGTCGCGGAGTTGCTCTTCGATGACGAGCCCGTCGAGGTCCCAGCCGTGAGAATGCGCAACGCGTTCGAGATCGCTTCGAGACGCGGCCAGCGTCACATACATCGATTTCTCGCCGCGGCGCACGCCTTCGAGCAGGAACTGGAACGAGAGTGTCGTTTTGCCGGCGCCCGGATCGCCCTGGACGAAGTACATCTGATTCCGCGGCAGACCACCTAACAGCACTTCGTCGAGACCGGTCACGCCGGTCGAATCGATCTCGTAGCGCATGGTCACCGTCCTGAAGCCCGACACGCACTGACATGGTGTACGAGCTCACTGACGTCGAACGGCTTCGGCAGAACGGAATGTACGCATGGAAGGGCCGCCAGTTGCCGGCGTACGGTCTGTAACGCGGCGGTGAGCTTGCCGAGCGCTTCACGGCCGTTGGAAGCCTCGTCGGGTTCGTACTGATGACGACGGAGAACGCTGGCAATCAGGTGCCGGATCGGTCGTTCGTCATCGACGACGAGGACCGTTCGCTGTTCCTCTTCTATGTCGCGATGGGGGGCTGCTATTGCTTCGGGACTGTGATTGCTTGCTACGTCTCCGAGGATCGAGGGGAGGGGGCGTACCGGTGAAAGCGACAAACGGACATCCTTTCATCTCCGGGCATCGACAGAGTCGTCGATACCGTTAGATGACGTAGGGCAACACGGGTGCCACGCCGTAAGTCATCGGTGCCGCGTTCTTAAGAGCTCGATCAGCGCTTCGGCGAACCGCCCTGATGTCCCGCAGGCAGGGTGGACGCCAACACCGGCGCGACCGCCGGCGGAGCGGGTGGCGCGTTCGGGTCGGGCAGCTTGAACACCCACGACGCCTCGACGCGTTTGCCGGTCTTCACGTCCGTCGCCCACACCACCGCGCGGTGGTACTTGGACTTCAGCGTGCTGACCGCCTCGCGCAGCTTGAGCGTGATCTCGCCGCTGCGCGCGTCGTAGGAGTACGGCATCGTTGCGCCGAGGCTGAGGAGGGCCATGCCGACGGACTTCGGGTCGAGGGATTCGTAGCCGGGGATCTTCGCCGAGATCGTGGTGATGCCGGGATCGATGCCGGTGCCGGGCTTCGGCGACATCTCCGCGAGCTGCATCGGCGTGGCGCCGAGGTACTTGCGGAAGGCTGCGAAGTCCATCTTGTCGTCGATGACGAAGCGCTTCATCTTCAGCGGATCGCTGCCCTTCTTCACGCGGCCGAAATCGCATGTGAGCGCCGCCGTGTAGCCGGCGCTCGCTGCGGCGGTGGCAACGCGGTCGTCGTAATCGCCGTACGGATACGCGAGGAACTGCACCTTCTTCCCCGATTCCTTCTCCAGGATGCGGCGGCTCTCGGCGAGCTCGCGGTGCAGCCATGCCGCGTACTGTTCATCGCTCATCGAGCGATGTTTGCGGCGGGTGAGAAACGGATGGGTGAGCGCATGGCTCTGAATATCGACGCCCGCTTTGGCCATCACGCGGATTTGCTCCCACGTGAGCGCGTTCGACGTCTTCCCGATGATGTTCGGATAAATGAAGACGGTGAACGGAAATTTGCGCTTCTGCAACTCGGGGAACGCCTCGGTGTACGTGCTGCGCCAGCCGTCGTCGATGGTGATGACCACCGCGTTCTTCGGCAGCGACGCGCGCTTGCCGCTCACGAATTCGTACACGTGGCGCAGCGGCACGACGTTGTAGCCGGTCATCTCGAGGTAGCGGAGCTGCTGGCGGAACGTCTCCCGATCGATGTGCATCCGCGGCGCGGCCGGTGCCTCGACGATGTGATAGCAGAGCACCGTGGCGGTCGGAAGATCTCCGTCAGTGGCCGCTCTTTGCCGCTCTTGCGGGCGCGGGGCAGCGAAGGCAGCAAGCGAGACGAGAAAGAGGATCGAGGCCGTTAGCGCGCGACGCGCGGTCATGGTGCTCCCATGCTGCAAAGAGATCGAATTCGTTGGGTTGGCGGACTGCAACAATCGGACCCGGTAATTGTACGGGTTTCGTTCGACGGTTGCCGGTTGTTCGGTATCACTTGTCCGTGAGTTTGCGCCGCGTGGACTCGCGTCGTTTCGGGAATCCGTAACGTCAATTGACGGTTCCCGCCGCCTGAATTAGAGTCACCCCTCTTCAAACGGAGGCTTCTTCCCCTCATGGATCGTCAACAGCGGCATGACCTCAAGCATGACAAGTTCGTCGATGAAATCGGCGTCCTGTCATCGAAGGCGCGCGAGAACCAGCGCATCCTCCTTCTCATCGCAGGCGGACTCATCGCCGTCGCGGTGATCGTCTACGGCATCTTTTTCTATCGCCACAACCGCGAGGAGAAAGCGCAGCAGGCGCTCGCCACCGCCATCGAGACGTTCGAGGCGCCGGTCGGTGAGGCCGCCGCCAATGCGACGCAGACCGGTCCGAAGTTCAAGACCGAGCCGGAGAAAACGGCCGCGGCCGACAAGCTGTTCAAGGAAGTGCAGTCAAAGTACGACGGCAGCGACGCCGCGGACGTCGCCAGTCTCTACCTGGCCCGCATGGCCGCGGCGCGCGGCGACACGAAGACCGCACGCCCGCTGCTCGAAGCGTTCGTCCGCGAGCACGACGACCATACCCTGGCCGGCGGCGCACGCTTCAGTCTCTATCAGATGCGCATCGAAGGCGGCGAGGCCGCTCAGGTTGCGGTCGAGCTCAACGCCGAGCTGAACAAGCAGGATCCGGCACTGCCGGCCGACTCGCTGCTCATGCTCCTCGCGCAGGCGTACGACACGCAGGGCCAGTCCGACAAGTCGCGCGAAGCGTATCGCCGCATCACCAGCGAGTTCCCCGAGTCGCCGTTCGCCATTGAGGCGCAGCGGCGAGTGGGAGCGTAAGAGGCGCCAATCCTCTCCCCGATCATCCTGGCCGCCTGGCTCCTCGCCCTCGGCCGGACGATCATCAATCTCGCATTCATGCCGCGGCTGCGCGCGGGCCGGCGGGCTGACGTTCGACGGGCTGAGAGCCCGTCGTTCCAGGTTTCCGTCATCATCCCCGCGCGCGATGAAGAACGCGCCATCGAGCGTACCGTTCGGGCGATGCTCGCGCAGACGTGGCCCGCGCTCGAGCTGGTGGTCGTCAATGACCGCTCCACCGACTCCACCGGCGCGATCCTGGCGAGCATCGACGATCCGCGCCTGGTCGTCATCGATAACGAAGAGCCGCCCCCGGGCTGGCTCGGCAAGCCGTGGGCGCTGCACCAGGGCAGCCTTCGCGCGCGCGGCGAGCTGCTGCTGTTCGTCGATGCGGATGTGATCTACGAGCCCGACGCGATCGCCGCCGCCGTTGCGCATCTCGAGGAGCGCGGCGTGCCGATGCTCTCGCTCATGCCGCGGTTCGTCATGCGCGGGTTCTGGGAGCACGTGATCATGCCGAACCTCGCGTTCTTCGCGTTCACGCTGTTTCCGCTCTGGCTGAGCAATCGCACGCGCATCCCGATCTTCGGCATCGGCGCCGGCACGGGCAATCTCATTCGCCGCGCTGACTACGACGCGATCGGCGGTCACGCCGCGCTGAAAGACGCCGTGGTCGACGACGTTGCTCTCGCGCGACTGGCGCGTCGCGGAGGGCGCCGCTCCGCAATCGCGCTCGCGGACGATCTCGTCTCCGTGCGGATGTACGACGGGTACCGCGAAACGATCGAAGGGTTCACGAAGAACGGTTTCGCAGTCATCGGGCGCAGTTACGTCGCACTGTTCATCACGCTCGTGCTGAGCGTCGTGCTGCACTTTCTGCCGTACGCGCTCGCATTCACCGGCAATGTGTACGCGATCGCCACGGTCATCGCGATCTCGCTCACGCGCCTGATCCTCTTCACCGCGCTTCACTATCGGATCGACAACGCGCTGTTCGCGCATCCGTTGATGGTCGGCGTCTGGATGCTGATTCTGCTCCGGTCAGCGTGGTACACCGGCATCCGCCGCCAGTTGCGCTGGCGCGGCCGTATGTACGACGCGCGAGGTACGCGGTTCGGCGCGGACTGACCGGGTGTGTTAGCGCTGTTGTCGGTCACCGCGCTTTCGCGGGGGTTGTCTGTGAGATCACGCGCTGAAGCTGACCATCTGGAGCGACGGGCTCTCAGCCCGTCGATGAGAGATGCCGACGGGCTGAGAGCCGGTCGCTCCAGATGGTGACTAGGTGCTTTCGATGACCTTTGAACAGTGCCGACGCCGACGCCTAACCGCCGAATGCCCGCTTCAGCGGCGTGGGATCGACCAGCTCCTGCATCCCCACGATCTGACCGCCGCGGATCGTCCAGGCCATCGCCCAATCGTTCGCGAAGGACCGCCCGTTCTTGCGCACCTCGCCTTGATAGTGACCGAGGGCGATGACGCGGTCGCCGTCGGCAAAGTATTCGCGCGGCTCGAACACCGAGATATTCACGCTCGCGCCGAGATTCTGGAAGAACTGCATCAGCTCGTCACGCGTGCGAAACGTTCCGGCGTACGGCACTTCGGGGGCGCCGGCGATGGTCACGTTGATGTCGTCCGCGAAGCGTTCCACGACCGCGGGGATGTTGCCGCTGGTGAAGTCGGCGTAACCGGCCTTGATGAGGTCCACGTTGTTCATGTTCCGTCTCCTTTTGGCTGACTTACGGAGCACGAACGCAAACGGATGGCCGGCCGGCCGGCCGTGGGAAATATGGTAGATTCCCAACGGTTCTAGCCCATCTACGATGTCCAAACCCGCCGAACGTTACGCGCAGATTCTCGACGAGATCATTGGTCCCTTCGACCTCAGCCATGACTTCGGGCGCAAGGGCGCCTACGAGGCTGCGCTCGACTACGCGCGCCAGAACCTGATCGAGGATCCGCACTGCAACGAGTTCCTGCTCGCCGCCGCCAAGCGCCTCGGCTTCGCGCCGGTGACGCGTGAGACGCTGGAAGGCCGCGTCAAGCTGCCGAAGGAAGCGTGGCTCGACCTCTGGATCTCGGACGAGGACGACGAAGTCGCGCTGACCGGGACGCGTGAGGGCATCCAGTACCTCATCGACCTTCTCACGCAGCTCCGCGACTCGAGCGATCCCGAGCAGCACATCCATCTCGACCGCGGCTCGCTGCCGATGACCGAGAACTCCGCGAACCTCGTCCTCTTCAAGGAAGAGGAGAGCTGGTTCACCGGTGTCGCGGGCGAAGGCCTGCAGGACTACCCGCAGCGCGAGATCGACCCGAAAGCGATCTACGCGATCCAGTTCATCCATTACCCGCCGGACGATCTCCCGATCAGCGCGCACAAGCTCTATCGCGTGTTGAAAGTGGAAGAGGAGACGGAGTCGGCCTCGAACATCAAAGAATTCGGCGAGGGGACGGAGAACCGCTACCACCGCTTCACCTTCATCGCCGACAACGACGAGCGGTTCACGTACACGTTCCATCTCGACGACCCGGCGGTGAACTACTTCACCCATCGCGAGATCCTGTCGCTGGCGATGAAAGCGGTGTAGCCGCCGTCCGTCCGAGTCTCAGAGTTGCAGAGTCTCAGAGTCTCAGAGGTTATCCGGCGAAGAGCCTCTGTACCGCTCGCGCCGCGTGAGCCTGACGATGCGAGAGTGCGAACGATCCTCTGCGACTCTGAGACTCTGAGACTCTAAGACTCGTCAACGCGCGCAGTCGCAAACGCGACACACGCGTGCGATAGACTCCCCGACATGATCCAGCAGCTCACCATCCTCGGCACTGGCACGATGGGCCGCGGCATCGCGTATCTCTCCGCGGTCGCGGGTTACGAGACGGTGCTCTTCGACGCCGATCCGGCCGCGCTCGATGGAGCGAAGGCGGCCATCGAGTCGATCCTGCGCAAAGGGGTCGAGAAGGGCAAAGTCACGGAGAGCGCCGCGGCGGATGCGATCGCGCGCGTGCAGCTCATTCCCGATCTCGAACCGGCTGTCAGCAGCGCAGATCTCATCATCGAAGCCGTGCCGGAGAGTTACGACCTGAAGGTCGAGCTGTTCGGCCAGGCGGATCTCTTTTGCGGCGCCGAGGCGATCCTTGCGTCGAATACGTCGTCGATTTCCATCACGAAGCTCGCGTCGAACGTCGAACGCCGCGATCGTTTCGTCGGCATGCACTTCTTCAACCCGCCGCACGTGATGAAACTGATCGAGATCGTGCGCGGCGATCGCACTTCGGACGAGACGATGGAGCAGGTGCGCGAAGTCGCGGAGCAGATGGGCAAGACCGCGATCTTCGTACGCGACAGCCCCGGCTTCGCCACGTCGCGGCTCGGCGTCGCGATCGGTGTCGAGGCGATCCGCATGCTCGAGGAAGGTGTTGGTTCCCCGCAGGACATCGATCGCGCGATGGAGCTGGGCTACAACCATCCGATGGGACCGTTGCGTCTCACCGACCTGGTCGGCCTCGACGTCCGCCTCGGCATCGCCGAATACCTCGCCTCCACCCTCGGCCCTCGCTTCGAGCCGCCGCAGCTCCTGCGTGACATGGTGGCGCAGGGCAAGCTCGGGCAGAAGACGGGTGAAGGCTTCTACACGTGGGACCAGCAGTAGCGTCCGAGGCATACGGCGCGTTCGCGTACGCGTACGACAAGGCGCTCGGAGAACGGTTCTTTCGCGCCGCGCGCCGCCTGCTCGATGAAACGCTGGAGCGATTTCCGACGCCGAAGCGCACGCATCTCGATCTCGCGTGCGGCACGGGGCTCGCGCTGGAAACGTTTTGCGCGCGCGGGTGGCGCTCCATCGGAATCGACGCGTCGCTGGCGATGCTGCAGGTCGCGCATGCGCGCGTGCCGCGCGTCGCGGCGGGCGATCTGCGCGCGCTTCCGCTGCGCTCGAAGTTCGCGCGGATCACATGCATGTACGACAGCCTCAATCACATGCTCGACGCGAACGACCTCATCGCGGCGTTCCGCTCGGTGCGCGCACTGATGTCGGACGACTCGTTGTTCCTGTTCGACATGAACCATCCCGACATTTACCCCGAGGTGTGGGGCATCTCGGATCCGTTCATCGCGAGGGGGAAGGACTATTACCTCGAGATCGCGACGTCGTATCGCTCGCGTGAGAAGACCGGACGCGCGAACGTCACCGGCTGGGCGGAGCTCGGCGGCAAGCGCGTGCCGATCCGCGAGCAGCATCGCCAGCGCGCCTACACGGAGCGCGAGATCGTGAAGGCGCTCGACGAAGCGGGAATGACGCCCGCCGATGTCATCGACTTCGATCCCTACGGAGAAGCAGATTCGATCGAAGCGCGGACGGTGAAGTTGTTTTTCGTGTGCGCGCCCAAGCTGGAGCGACGGGCTCTCAGCCCGTCGAACCCCCGGTCGAACCCGACGGGCTGAGAGGCCGTCGCTCCAGCATCAAAGCACCGCGGAGAGACTACTGTCCGAGGACGCCCTTCTTGAAGTCAGCGCCCGGGCCCGGTTTCGGACCGATCCACGTGTTCAGGATCGCGTCGGCCACGGCCTTGCCGCCGAGGGTGCCTTTGTTCTTGCCGTTGACCTCGACGGTCGTGCCGGTGCCGGGAGCGTAGGTGAGGACGATGCGCTGCCCTTCCTTCATGTCCTCCATCCACGAGCCGAGGGTGCGGAACGCGGTCTTCACTTCCGCCGAAGCATTCGGCGTGTTTGCCTCCAGCCCCTCTTCCCATGCCTCTGCCATCTTGGCCATGTCGACGTCATAGAGGAAGTGCATCACCTGCCGGCGCGGAGCGTCGGCCGCGATGATCGCGGCAGCGTTGTTCTGCTTCGACGGCAGGTAAAGCGCACCGGCGTAGACCTTCACCACGAACTTCTTGCGCAGCGCCGAGCCGTTGAGCACGAGCTTCTGCGTGCCGACCGTGGCAGCGTCATCGAACTTGACTCCGGCGATGGTAGCCGCGCCGGCGCTAACAGCCGCGAGCGTGAGCGCCGCGGTGATCACGAATTTCCGCATCTGATTCCTCCGTATGGACGATTAGGACGGGGATTGTAACGCCGCCTTCCGACGTTAAACTCCATTCCGATGTCTCAATTTCTCCAGCGTTCGTTCTCGATCGGCGACGTGCACATCGCACAGCCGCTCGCGCTCGCGCCGATGGCCGAGGTCACCGACACGTATTACCGGTCGCTGATCAAGGAGCTCGGCGGGGTCGGCCTGGTCGTGTCCGAATTCATCTCGGCCGAGGGATTGACGCGCAAGAACGACCGCAGCCATCAAATGCTGGCGTTTGAGGAAAGTGAACGGCCGGTGGCCATTCAGATCTACGGCGGCGATCCGGAGCGGATGGATGACGCGGCCGCGATCGTCGAAGAGCAGGGTGTCGACATCGTCGACGTCAACATGGGTTGTCCGGTGAAGAAGGTCGTCAACAGCGGCGCCGGCTCCGCGCTGCTCAAGGATTTCGACAAAGCCGCGCGCGTCGTCGAGAAGATCAAGGCCGCGGTGAAGATCCCGGTCACTGTGAAAGTGCGGAAGGGGTGGGAGTCGAACGACGTCATTCCACTGCTCAAGCGTTTCGAGGAGATCGGCGTCGCCGCGATTGCCATCCACGGACGCACGCGCAATGAGGCATACACCGGCGCGAGCGACTGGGATTACATCGGCCGCGTCAAGAGCGAGCTGACCATTCCGGTATGGGGTAACGGCGACGTGAAAACACCCGCCGATGCGATGCGCATGTTCGAGCAGACGAAGGTCGACGGCGTGATGATCGGCCGCGCGGCGCTGCACAATCCGTTCATCTTCCGCGACATTCACACGTACGCGCGCGGTGAGCAGGACGTGTCGAACGAGATCGAGCGCCGCATCGACGCGATGCAGCGTTATCTCGCCAAGATCGATACTGCGCCGCAGATCGACAAGTGGAAGCTGCACAAGGCCCGCACGGTGATCGGCTGGTTCTCCAAAGGGATCCCGCACGGCAAGGACATCCGCACCGGATTGCAGGACATCGTTTCGGTTTCGGATGTGCGGCACTTACTCGATCAGGCGCGCATACGGCTCGCGGCATGAAGTCGCAGAGTCGCAGAGTCTCAGAGGACGTGCGAACGACATCTCTGCGACTCTGAGACTCTGCGACTCTGAGACTCGTCCCCATGCCTTTCCCTCCCCACATCGATCGCATCCTCACCACCTACGGCATCCGCGCCGAAACCAAAGCTGCCCTTTACGACCTCTATCTCTCCCTCGGCGGCGAAGTGCTCGAGGTCTTTGCCGACCTTGCGGAAGGTGTGACCGCGGCGTCGATGCTCGAGCCGGACGACACGCTCACCATTCGCGAAACAGTGGTCGAGCGCTATCTGCGCCGCAATCATCCGCGGTGGCTCGAAGGATTGCCGACGCCGAGCCTGTGGCATCCGCGCGCGGCGGAAGGGCGGGCGGCCGGCGCGGTGGTTCCGCAGGCGGCGTTGCCGGAAAGCGCACGTCGCGTCATCGGCGAGGATCAACCGATGCCGGACGGGATTCTCATGCTCGGCCGTAATGCCCATTTCGGCGGGCGCGCGGAAACGATTTCGTTCGACGTCGTCGCGCGAGAGATCGACGACGCACTCGCGATCGGCCAGGCAGCCGGACAACAGCACACCATTCCCGGATCGGTCGGCTCGACCTCCGGTACCTTCGACGGCGCGCGGAAGCTCGCATTGATCTGGGAAGTGCAGCCGAACGTCTATAAGCCGGCCGGCGAGCGTAATCGCGCGATCGCGAAACTCTATCGCCGCCATCGCAACTGGCACCTCATTACGCTCAGCGCGGCAATTGAGTGGTTGCGTGCACAGAGTGTGGCGACGTTCATCCTGCGCGGCGATGCATTGGCCATTACGCATGAAGTGAATCCCGCGAAGCGCGTTTCGGAAGCGATCGCGGCATTGCACGACCGCACGGTGAGGCAGGTGACGAGCGCTTTGGGGATCGCATTGTCCGAGCCGACAGACGCGGATGAACGCGAGTTGCTCGAAACCGACGTCATGAATCACGCGTTGCGCAAATACGTGCTCAAAGCGGGCGCGGCCGGAGCGATGTGGCGTCTGCAAATGCCTACGCCCGCGTTACAATTCCCCGCTTCGTCCTGATCCCGAAAGGTCCTCACTGTCCATGAACAGACGCCATCTCGCCGTCGCAGCCGCACTCTGTCTGACGTCCGCCTCCGCATTCGCCGCCGGTTTCAGCCGAACCATGGATTTCCGGCCCGCCACTGCTGAGGAGCTGGCGATGAAAACCGTTCCGAGCGATGCCGGCGCCGAAGCGGTCATCCTCGACTGGCAGCGATGGGACGATGACGAAGTCGCACAATCGGCCGAGTATTACCGCATCAAGATCCTGACGGAAGAAGGGAAGAAGCACGCGGAGATCGAGATCCCGTACGTCCCCGGTTATCCGCTCTATACGAAGATCACCGACCTTTCGGCGCGCACGATCCGTCCGGACGGCACGATCCTGCCGTTCGACGGCAAGATCTACGACAAGGTGATGTACAAGGCTCGCCGCAGCACATTGCGGGCGAAAGCATTCACCTTTGCAGACGTACAGCCGGGCACCATCATCGAATACCGGTACATCCGCCGCTGGACCGAAGGCTATTTGCTGTCGACGTACTGGCCGTTGCAGCGCGATATCCCGATGCTGCACGCAAAGCTCTCGCTCAAGCCGGCGGACACGCAAGGGCAGTACGGCAGTTTCTTCACCTACATCGGCTTGCCCGCCGGCGTCCTGCCGACCCGCAAGGGCAACGACATCAATCTCGAGGTCAGCAACATGGCCGCTTTGCGGCCGGAAGCGTACATGCCGCCGGAAGAGCAACTGCGCGCGCGCGTGAACTTCTTCTATACGGACAGCAAGGTGACGGCCGAGAAGTTCTGGCCGATGCAGTCGCGCATTTTCGCGGAAGAGATCGAGCGCTTCATCGGGAAGGGCGGCAAGGCCGACGCGCAACGCCTTGCGCAAGGCGAGACCGATCGCTTGGCGCTGCTCCGGAAGATCTATGCGCACGCGCAGTCGCTGCGCAACCACTCGTTCGAAGAAACGAAGACCGATCAGGAGATTCGCAAGGAGCGCATCAAAGAGGCGCGTAATGCGGACGACGTCCTGAAGAAGGGCTCCGGTTTCAGCACGGAGATCAACCGCGCGTTCGTAGCCATGGCGCGCGCCGCGGGCTTCACCGCCGACGCCGTGCGAGTGTCGCCGCGCGACGAATTCTTCTTCACCGACAAGTTTCCCGACGCGAATCAGATGAGCGGCGAGATCGCCGTGGTCGACGTCGATGGCAAGAAGATCTATCTCGATCCCGGCACGCCGTACGCGCCATTCGGGATCGTGTCGTGGGAGAAGACCGCGGTCGCCGCGATCCACATCCTCGACAAAGGCGACCCGGTCTGGCTCCGCCTCGGTCTCCCGCCGGCGAGCGACGCGGTAACGCGCCGCCACGCGGATCTGCGCATCGAGGACGAGAACCTCGCCGGAAAGATCACCGTAACGTTCATCGGACAGGAGGCGCTGGTGCGCCGCCTCTCCACGATCAACGAAGACGAAGCCGCGCGGAAGAAGGCGATCGAGGATGAGGTAAAGGAGTGGTTCCCCGACGGCGCAACGCTCAACCTCACGTCCGTTTCAGGGTTCGACACCTCCGACTCGGAGCTGAAGGCCACCTTCGACGTGACGCTGCCCAACCTCGTATCGAGCGCCGGCAGCAAAGTGGTCGTGCCCATCTCCGTGTTCACGAGCAAGTCCAAGAATCCGTTTGCGCCGGCCACGCGCACGCATCCGATCTACTTTGTGTACGCGAATCTCGAAGAGGATGAAGTGAAGTTGACGGTGCCCGAAGGAATGAAAGTGGCGACGTTGCCTGCGCCGGAGACGCTCGACGGCGGTGCCATCACCTATCGCGCGGAGACGAAGCGGCAGGAAGGAGCGATTACGTTCAAGCGGTCGACGAACGTCGGAGTTTCGCTCGTCGATCAGAAACACTATTCGGCGCTGCGCAACCTCTTCGCTGCGATGACCACGGCCGATCAGCAACCGCTCGTTCTCGTTCCGGCAACCTCGGCGGCCTCGAAATGAGAATCGCCACCGTACTCCTCCTCGCTGCCCTTGCTCCGGCCGCAGTCGCGGGACGAGGCGATCTTCCGCCGTGGATCCGCGCGTCCATTCCGGCCGAGCTTCCGCCCGCCGGTGACGCGACCGCGCAAGTGCTGCTCGACGAGCGGTTCGTCACGGTCAATCACGCCGGCGACATCGCCACGCGCCATCGCCGCGTGGTGAAGATCCTCACCGCCGCCGGCCGCGAGGAAGCATTCCTCGGCGTTCCGTTCGACGACGCCACGAAGATCAAGTCCATGAACGGCTGGAGCATCGATCGCAACGGCACCGAATACACGCTGCGCATGCGCGACGCCGTGGAGTCCAGCCTCGGCGACTACGAGCTCTACACCGACGCGAAGATGAAGTCGTTCAGAGTGCCCGCCGACATCGGCAGCGTCGTCGCGTTCGAATACGAGCAGAGCGAACGGCCGTATTTGCTGCAGAGCACGTGGTACTTCCAGGAAAACGTTCCGGTGTTGCGCGCGCGCTTTCAACTCGTGTTGCCGCCGGGCTGGTCGCACGATGCGAAGTGGATCAATTACACCGCGGCCCAGCCGGTGGCGCCGGGCACGTGGGAGTTGCAATCCATCCCCGCGATCGTCGACGAGCCGCGCCGTCCGTCGCGCATCGCGCTTTCCGGACGGGTCGGATTCAACTTCCTCGCGCCTGAGGCGAAGCCGCTCGGCTGGAGCGACGTCGCGTCGTGGTATCTGCACCTCGCGAATCCGCGTTCCACGCCGACGCCGCCGCTGCAGGCAAAGGTGCGGGAGCTGACGAAAGACACGCCCGATCCGATCGCGCCGCTCGCGCGCTTCGCGCAGCGCGACGTCCGTTACATCGCGGTCGAGATCGGCATCGGCGGTTACCAGCCGCATGCCGCCGGCGACATCTTCGCGAACCGCTACGGCGACTGCAAAGACAAGGCGACGCTGCTGCGCACGATGCTGAAAGAGGTCGGGATCGACGCGTACTACGTGCTCGTCCATGCGACGCGCGGCGCGACGAAGCCGGAGTTCCCATCGATCGGCGCGTTCAACC
>Ga0196977_1000386_pt1 | contig 24092 bp, 17 predicted proteins | sample S3v_1013CmetaG_FD_148634 | JGI IMG/M metagenome (GOLD analysis project Ga0196977, IMG submission 148634) | Soil microbial communities from Anza Borrego desert, Southern California, United States - S3+v_10-13C | ecosystem: Environmental > Terrestrial > Soil > Desert | place: USA: California...
TCCGACCGTCCAAGTCGGTCCGCCCGCAAAGCTCACCTGCTCGATATAACGCGAAGCCGGTCCGACCCAGTTCCTGATCGTGATGACATCGCCCGAGCCCCTCACCTGCAAGCGGAGGTGATCGCCGTCGGCAGTGACGATGACGTCGGTTGCAGCAATGCCCGCGTCGAACTCGATGCGATCGTTGCCCGCAGCGGTTCGGGCGCCGAACAGCGCCTCCTCGATCGTGTCGCTGCCAAAGCCGCGCGAGAAGCGGTAGCGATCGTCTCCCTCGCCATCGACCAGCACGTCGTTGCCGGCGCCGCCGTCGACCACATCATTGCCTTCATGGCCCACGAGCGTGTCGTTGCCGGCGCCGCTCGCCAGCACATCGGCTGCGCTCGTTCCCCATAACACATCGGCCCCGCCGCTGCCGCTGCGCCCCATTCGCGAGACGATCTGATCGAGGTTCCATGTCGTGCCGTTCGCGAATCGGAACCGGTTTACGCCATTGCCCGCACGTGCGCTGTCGAACCAGTTCTGGAGATAGAGCACATCGGTCGGCGAATCCGTGAGCGTGATCTTCAGAGCCGACGCGCTCAGGCTGTACTGTTCGAGGATGCTCCCGCTGACGACGACCTTCTCGGGGGTTACGTCGGGGGCGAACAGCACGATGCTTTCGTAACCGGCGAGCACCACTCGATCGGTGCCGAAGCCATGGCCGAACGCGATCGCGGTGTCCGGCACGTGCACCAGGTTGTCGTTTTTTCCGGCGATACCCTGTGTCAGCGGAATCGGGCTGGGTGTCCACACGGTCCTGTCCGCGAACACCACCCGGAATGCCTCGCCCGATGCGATAGTCAGGATCTCGCCGGTTGCCAGCCTGAGCACCCACCCCACGGTGTTCGTGCTGAGCGTCACTTCGCCGGGCGTTATCCCGTCTGCGACGCTCACGGTATCGATGTCGAAGCGCTCGCCGGGACCGTAACTCTCGATCATCAGATCCCGGCCCATGCCGCGCTGGAAGACGTAGGTGTCATCGTCCGCGCCGCCGTCTGCGGAATCGTTGTCCGCGCCACCGTCAAGCGTGTCGCGACCGGGGCCGCCGTGAAGCCGGTCAATACCAAAGTTGCCGAACAGTACGTCGTCGCCGCCGCCGCCGGAGAGCGCATCGTCGCCCCCACCGCCATCGACCCGGTCGTTGCCAGCCGCGGCCCGGATGTTCTCGTTGAGCGCGGTGCCCGTTATTGCATCCGCGGCCGGTGAGCCCCAAAGCGCTCGCTGCTCGACTTCCGGCGGCACGCGCGTTACTCGCGATGTAATCGCGTCCGCGTCCCATGTCGCGCCGTCTGCAAAAACGACTCTCAATGTTCCGCGGTAGTCTTCCTGTGCGAACCAATCCCGAACGGTGATGTAGCGGCTCCCGTCGCGCGTTGCGATCACGAGATCGGAGCCGGTGAATCCGGTCGTGCTCAGCGACGGATTGGCCGGGCTGCCCCGGCTCAGTGCGACATCGGCCGTCCCGATGCCTGTTGGCAGGCGGATCGTGTTGAGCGCGCTGTCGCCATGTCTTGGGTTGGCATCGATGATGACGGGCCGGCCGAAATCAGCCGCAATCTCGTACGTATCGCTGCCTGGGCCCCCGATGAGGTAATCGAAGCCGGCACCGGCCCTGATCAAATCATCACCGCTGCCGCCGTCCACGACGTCGCCACCTTTACCGCCATCGATGATGTCGTCGCCGCTGCTGCCGAAGATGTAATCGTCGGCGTCGGTGCCGGATATCGGCCCGATATGCCGAACAACATCGGCAGCGGACCAGATAACGCCGTTCTCGAAGACGTATTGCCCCAGTACCGGCGCGTGTTCCGGATCGCCGATGAGCAGACGGTCGTTCGTGCCGCGGATTCCCAGCGTGACCAAGCCCGCGCCGTCGCCGCTGCGTGTCACCGTGACATCCTCCGGCGCCACACCGGCTCCGAAGACCACCGAGTTGATCTCGCCGGAGGCGAATTCCTCGGCGACGCGGTCCGTGCCCGAGCCACGCCCGAAAACATAAGCGTCGTCCCCGGGACCGCCGTCCAGCATGTCGTCGCCGGGTCCGCCGTCCAGTTGGTCAGGGCCTTCACGACCGCTCAGCACGTCAGCACCCGCGTCACCGACCAACTCGTCGGCACCGAACCCGCCGTCGATCACGTCGTTGCCGGCGCCGCCGGAAAGTGCGTCATCTCCCGCATTGCCTTCGATGCTGTCGCCTCCGTCGAGGCCGTTCAGCACGTCGCGCGTCGCGATCCCACGCAACGTGTCGCTGCCGGCGGTGGCGCGATTGAGCTTCGCTGCGATATCAAAGACGTCCCACACGGTGCCGTCCGCGAAACGGATCTCCGCGATCGTGTAAAGGCCTGGCGCATCGAAGACATCGATTGCAAGCGGTTCCGTGTACCAGTCGTGCAACGTGAGCTTGTCGGCGATGCCGAGGCTCAGGATGGGATCGCCCAGCGCGGATACCGAAAGGGTGGCGCTGTTCGGCTGAACGCCGGCGGCTAGAACGACGGTGTCGAACTCGTCGGCGGCCCGAGTCGACCGGAGCACGCTGTCGAGGCCCGAGCCTGGGCCGAAGAGATATACGTCGTTTCCGGGTCCGCCGTTCAGCGCGTCCGCGTCCGGACCGCCATCGAGCACGTCTGCGCCCGGCCCGGCGGACAGAGAATCTCCACCTGTGCCACCCAACAGCACGTCGTCACGGGCACTGCCGGCGAGAACGTCGTCGCCGGCAGCGCCGTCCATCATCGCGTGCGTGTATTGGCTTACGAGCTGATCCGGTCCAGCGGTGCCCGAGATGGTCACTCGCGGCAAGCGGTCGATGAACTGCGCGTGAGTGAGCAGGGTGCCGTCTGCGAATTCGAACTGCTGTACCGAAGACGCCTGCAAGCCGCCGGCAAGCGACAATGAGTCCCCGGGCGCGCCGTACGCGATCACGATGTCCGTTTCGGCGGCGCCTCGAACGACGCTGAAGTCCTCCGGCCTCATCGCGTCGGCGAACCGAATCCGGTTCCTGCCCTCTGCGTCGTATATCGCGTCGTTGCCGTCGCCGGTCGCGAGCACGTACACGTCGTCACCGGCGCCTCCCTGAAGGATGTCGCTGCCGGGACCACCGCTGAGCGTGTCGTTGCCATCGTGACCCCAGAGTCCATCAGCGTCGGCGCCGCCAGTTATTACGTCGTTGCCCCCTTGGCCCAGCAAAGTGTCCGCTCCGAACCCGCCGGCGAGCGAATCGTCTTGCGCGCCGCCGTCGAGTGCGTCGTTGCCATCGCTGCCGAAGAGCCTGTCAGCGCCATCCTCGCCAAGCAGGGTATCGGCGGCGTCCTCGCCATCGAGGTCATCGGCGCCGGCGCCGCCAAACAGCCGATCGCTGCCGGCGCCGCCGAAGAGCTCGTCGTCGCCCGCATCTCCGATCAGCTCGTCATCCTCGCCTTCGCCATCGGCGTAATCGTTGCCCGCGCCTGCGAGGAGACGGTCACGGCCGGAACCGCCGAACAATTCGTCGTCGCCACCATAGCCGACCAGAACGTCGTCACCACCCTCGCCGTCCAGGTAGTCCGAGCCGTGACTGCTCAGCGCAAGAAAGTCGATGTCCCCGTGCAGCGTATCGTTGCCTTCGCCACCGTAGAGCGTGTCATGGCCGCCGTAGCCGGCAAGCAAATCGACGCCGTCGCCGCCGTCGAGGTAATCGTCGCCATGATTCGAAACTGGAGCACTGGCCAGGTGAACGTCTCCGCGCAGGACGTCCGCGCCGCTACGGCCCAGCAATGAGTCGCTGCCGTCTTCACCATCGATCGCGTCGTCTCCGGCGCCGCCGTCGAGGTAGTCACCGTCGAGGTTACCCGCGATGATGTCATTGCCGATTCCACCGAAGATCGTGTCATCGCCTCGCATCCCGAGCAGCGTGTCATTCCCGTCGTCGCCCTGCAGCGTGTCGTCACCGGGACCGGCCACCACGACATCATCGCCGATGCCTGCGGCGACTATCTGAGTGTCACGGTTCGTCGGGTCATAGGCGTAGCTCGGAAGCGGCAGCCGCTCGCCGCCCTTGGTGAGACCGATAGTCGTGTCGGCCCACGGCTCGCTGCTGATGCCGATCTCGTGGAGCTGCACGAGACCGGTCGTGGCGCTCGGACCGATGGCAGCATGCCATTCGAACTGCGTTCCGAAATAGAACGGCCATCCACCAACGAGCAGCATCGATACCGGCAGAACATCGTAGCCCCAGTATCCCAAGAAATCGTCGCCGGGACCGCCTTGAGCATTGTCGGTGCCTGCCCCGAGCACGATGAAGTCGTTGCCGTCTCCGCCGATGAAGCGGTCGTCGCCGGCGCCGCCGGTAAGATAATCGTCATCGAAGCCGCCATCGATGATGTCGTGCGCAGCGCCGCCGCGGGCGATGTCGTTCCCCGTTAGGCCGTTCAACGTATGCGCGGTCGTTGAAGCGCTGGGGACGCTTAAGCTGTCGGCGTTGATGGTGCCGTTGAGCGTCGCAACGGGGGTGGTCGGCTCCGCATTCGCGTCGACTGCTAGATTGAGCTCGAGGTGTGTCTTGTGAGTCGGAGCCCCGGCGGCGTCTACGAGCGTAGCGGAGAGCGCGAGGGTCTGGTCGACGTCGACGTCACCTTGAGCCCACAGCCCGAACGTGACAGAGCGGTCGCCTTCTTTGATCCAGAGCGTGAACGTGCCGTCGGCGTTGACCGCGATCTCGTCTGCAAGGTTAAGCACCTTGAAACCGGTTGCAGCGGAGCCTTGGAGTGAGAGCGAGATTCGCTGCCCGCCAGATTGAGCTTCATATGGAATGAACGCCGTGAAAGTCTTGACTTGGCCTTCTCTGACAGAGCCCGAATTCACTACTGACGCAGACACCGCTGCGCTAGCGGAATCAAACGGGTTTCGGTCGATGCCTGGCCTAATCGCAAGAACCTGCGCGGCTTGCGTGGCATACGCCATCGCCCCTCGAGCATTCGTTTGTGCAGTCGAGCCGCTGGTGAATACCGTATCGAAACCAGTCCCCTTATATGCATGAATGAAAGCGTCCAACAAGCTCTTGGTGCGTTCGTACCCGATGGGCCGCGGACCCAAAGAAATTGTGCTGTTGGATGGGTTCAGGTAGTCGGACGCAGCACGCGCGAGAGCATGCGCCACATCGCGAATGATCTCTGCAATATGTTGCTCGTAGGATCCGCCTGTTCCTGCGGGACGCAGAACCTTTAGGACGCTATCGCTACTTTGCTTCAATGCTCCGATCGTGAGTGACATCGCCGTCACTGTCTCCGAGACGCTGGACAAGAGCGCCTCGGCCAAGTAGCTCAATGCGTTCTTCAGCCATCCCGGTCCCTGCATGCGCCGCGCGAGTTCCTCCTTGTCGATGGCCGCCTGCGACATCGGGGTACCTCCGGCGGCGGTCTCCGCAAGTAATCTGACCTGCGCGGTCCATACCTCCTCAGGTTGAGCCGCGAGCTCAGGCCCAATCACCGGGCCATACTCCTTAGTCAGGGCCGCAGTAAGGACTGTCGACACTTTTTCGAAGACAGAGGAAAACCAACTCAGAACGATCGCACCTGAATAAGTAGTAACGACGTCGGTGGGACGTGTAAGTGCGAGCGTTCGAAAAAGCTTGGACCAATCTGTGTCCAGCAAGATCTCGGCTTTGGCGGCGCGAATAGTTCCGGAGTCGCGGTATGCCGTAATAAGAACCCGCATGAACTCATTGATCTCAGCTGCAGGCACCAGCGCGGCTGCAGGTCCCATTCCGGCAACGAGCTGGATGAGCGCTTCGGTAGGCTGCGCGGCATTTTTCTGAAAGATGTTGCCGAACCTGGAGGCGACGCGCTGTAGGTTTGGAATAGCCAGATAATCTGGATTCGTACTCACTGCCTCCGCAAAAAAGTTCTTTGCTGGATGCAAGTATTTATAGAAAGCTCCTTCTATACGGTGCGCATCGACTGTATTGAGGCGGTTGAACTCGGTTCCTGCTGGCGCATCCCGGTTCCGCCAACGAAACGCCTTGACCACGCCACCAACGTGGCCTTCGCCTAAGCGGTGCACGAGATCGTTCTCGACGACATAGTGGACTGCCCTCGTCACGTGCTTAAGACTTGAACTGTCAAACGCCTCCACTTTCTCGCGCAATGCCGAGAGGCCACCGAGCGAATTAAACGTAATAAGCGATAGCTTGGCTTGCTCAGCTTCGCTGATTTCGAATGTTTCTATAAGGTCGTAAAGCGCGTACTGCGCTAAAGCGCCACCGAGGCTTTGACCAGTAAGGTGAATGCGTCCGGAGATCTGCCCCTGCGTTATAAAGCTCCGCAGATAATCGCGAACTCGCTCGCGATTTGCCTCCCACTGATTCCATCCAGCGTGATAAAGATTCCCCCACCAATCAGTGCTGTTTGGACCATCGGTTCCCCCGAATGCAAGCACTACATCAGCAGTGACAGTATTTCTATACGCGACCGCTTTAAAGCCTGTCAGATCGTCCGGTTGTTCGAAGCTCAGATCGACGACGTACTGACCCGCCGCTAAATCGAATTCGAGACCAAACGGAGGCTGCGGGTTGGCATAATTTGGTGTGTCGTCGAATGAACGAAGAGCATCACCCCTAATAGCAAAACGGCCCTTGTACGCTGCGTCTGAGGCAATGAGCGTGAGTTGCGCGAGTTCCGCCAATTGAGAAGTGTCAACGTGAACCGTTCCACCCATAGAAACAGTCATTTCGGGTTCTCTGCGCAAACATCGATGGCTTTGAGCACGTTTGTCTTTCTCGTAACTGTTGGCGCCGCGGCGAAAGCTGCTCTACAGCCGTCTGGCGAAACCTCAACGGCAAGCCCGTTGATCCAAGCAGCGCTGAGCTTGTGCACTCGGTCTTTAGCAAATAGATAAAGTCCCGCGTGCTCAGGGCGATCCGGTGATTTGAAATGGCTCGATGCGAGCAAGAGTCCGGCTCTAGTGGGGCTAATGCTCAGACTGGCCCGACGCCATGGACCCCATGGGATATCGGCGATGGTCTCAACGTGGCCGTCTTGATAAAGCCAGTAGGCGGGGTAGGGTGCGTCCTGCGGCGGCGGCTGCCTAGGCCAGTCGCCTATGACAAGGAACGCATTTTTGAAGGCGTAATACGGAAATCTGCTCACAACCAGCCCGTCATGAAGCGCGAGCTGAATTCCCTCTTCTTGCTTCGCACCATGACGATACAAACGTAGCGGTTTGTACTCGCGAGCGCGGTTGATCTCGCCAAAGTCGATGAATCCCGCGTCAAGACTCTGCAGCCATCGAATTTGTCGACCTTTAGTCCAAGCTGGCAGTTGAGGAAGACTGTCGGCAGGCCTACAAACAACGTCGTTGAAGGGGCGGTTTGGCGCGTCTTGGCGTTCTTCTCCTAACGGGCCATGCAGCACGCGCTCGCCGTGACCGCCCGGGGGCCGCAATTTAATAGTCACGTATCCAGCGAAGAAACACAGCCTAGGCCGGATTTCGCCAAATTTGTGCAATACATCGATCACACCCGTTCGAATGTTCCATCGGCTCACGCTGAAGCTGTAACGCTCCTTATTAGGGGCTGATGCATCCGGAATGATGTGCATTGGTACGAAGATCAGCTCTTCATTATTAATCCAATAGAACTGCGGTTGCCCCACACCGAAGGTGTGAACAACCGTGTTGGAATCGTAAATACGGTACTTGTTGACGTTTTGCTCACGGCTGAAGAACGAGCCGAGCGTGTTCCACCATGAATCTGCCGCCGCCGCTTGCGGAACGCACAGCGTCAACACGGCACACGCGAATAAAAGCGTGAGAACGTGAGACACGCCGCGTCGCGCAACCGCGAAACGTCGTCGGCGGGATAACGTCAGAGCCGTTCGGCTCAGCGCTCCGAGTCGCATAACCCTCCACTCCAGCGCCCCACCGCGCCGATCAAGTCCCGCTTCCCTTGCTCTGAATGGCCGGTCGCGGGATGAGCCAATATAGGCGCGCGCCGCTCCCGTCCGCAAATCTCTCAAAATGAGAGATTGGGCGTCGGACGCGTCGTGCGAGGAAATCGCTGCGCGGCCGACTTAACGAATCAGCGCGCTCACAAGCCGCTGATTATGCGACAGAACATGAGGAGACACGGGGCAGGCTGAGCGGCCGGAGCGCGATGCCACCTATTAGTCGTCGCTATGATCGGCATGCTCGCCGCGACCACGATGCTGCCTCATCACGACTACACAATTTTCGCTCTCGCATTTCCGAGCTCTTGTTATGCAGCGTCGATGTCACGCTGATCGGTGATCGCTGTCCCGGCGAACTCGCCGTCCCATCGGCCTTGGACCGTCATTACGCAAACTGGACTGAGATCCCTCGCCTGCCACTGATGGGTGCGACGGACGAGCCGGTCGCCGCGCGCGACCATACCGGCTGCCTGAAGCTTTTCGTTCACGCGCACGACAACTTTACGTACGTGGCCGAGCAGTTCGCGCCGAATGCGGCGGCGTGGATCGGCTGGACGAATATCTAGCGTGTGGCCGGCCCATTTAGCGCGCCGGGTGACGCGGGAACTCCACCACAGCAAGCACGCGCTTGACCGACAGCTTTCGCTTGCACACGGGGCAGACGGCTTTCATGTGGCCGCTCGATGAAGTCTTCAGCTGATGCCGCGCGCCGCGGACGGGGCGGCGGCTTCCATCGCAGATCTTATTCATGTCTAGCTTCCTGCTTTCGCGTGGTCAGAGGTTGTTGCGCAGCGCGGTGACGTGCTCGTCTTCGAGGTAGCGCTCGCGGAGCTTCACCAGCGCCGGGCCGAACGCGCCTTCGATCTGCGGGCCGAAATGCGCAAAGATTTCCGCGACGTAGACCTCGTGGCGGATCAGGCTGCCGGCAATGTACACGACCGGTGAGCTTTTGGTGAACACGCCGTGCGCCGCCTCGCCCACGTCCGCCGTCAGCGTCTCCTCGAAAGCGGTGGCGACGGTGATGAACTCGCGCGCCGGTCCGATCATCGCGCCGCTGCCCTCGTGCAGGTAGGCGCGCGAGCCCGCGGCGGCGGTATAGCGCGCGACGGCGGCCTCGCTGCCAAACAGCACGATCAGCATGCGCATGCCGCGCTTCGCCGCGCGCCTCGAGCCGACGCTGTGGCGCTCGATCGGCTCTTCCGGCGCCTTGATCCAGACGTGCTGCCGCGCCGCGTCGATCATCTCGCCGGTCTTCACGTGAATCGCCTCGTCGCCTTTGAGCGCGGCCTGCGTTTCGCCGAGTCCCTTCGCACGAGCGGCGCGCATGATGAGCGCAGATCAAATAACGACCCCGCGACACCGATGAGGCCCGCGTTGATCACGCCGACCGGCTGCATGGTTGCGCTCCTCGCGTGCTGGACGGATTACGATGCGGGCGTCTGTCGGGAGAAACCCGACTTGCCCCCGCGCACGTACCCAAGCATTGTCGGGACAACGCGCCGGCAAGACGCGAAGGAGACGGGATGAACATCCAGCAGCTCAGCTTCCTCGTGGTCGAGGACCACGAGTTCGAGCGGAACATGATCGTGAAGATGCTCCACGATATGGGCGCGAAGGCGGTCTACGCGGCTTCGGACGGCAATGAGGCGCTCACCCTCATGAAAGGCATGCGCGGCGGCATCGACATCGTCCTGTCCGACCTCGACATGCCGGGGATGGACGGCATCGAGTTCATCCGCCGCCTGGGGCTCGAGTGGAAAGGCACCGCGGTGATCATCGCGAGCGGCGTCGCCTCGACGCTCCTGAGCTCGGTCGAAGCGCTGGCGATCGCCTACGGCGTGGAGGTGCTGGACACGATCCAGAAGCCGGTGACCCCGCAGCGGCTCGAGCACGTGATCGCGCATTACCAGCCGTCACGGCCCGCGCCGGTAGCGTCCGAACGCCACGCGCTGTCCTTCGTTCTGGAGGAGATCGTCGACGGCCTGGAGAAGAATCAGTTCGAGCCCTTCTTTCAGCCGCAGGTCGAGATCGCGAGCGGCAACGTGGTCGGCGCGGAGGCGCTCGCGCGCTGGCGGCATCCGCAGCTCGGCATCGTGCCGCCGGAGGTATTCATCGGGCCCCTGGAGGGTGCGGGCCGGATCGATACGCTCATGCGGTGCATGCTGGCGAAGGCCGCTGCCGCCTGTCGCACGTTCCAGGAGAAAGGCTACGACGAGGCCACCGTCTCGGTGAACGTGTCGCAGACCTCGCTTCAGGACGTGACACTGGCGGACAAGATCGCGGAGATCGTGGTGAGCCATGGCGTGGAGCCGCGCCAGATGATCCTGGAGATTACGCAGTCGCCCGGTGTGAGGGACTTCGCGTCGATTCTGGACAATCTCAGCCGGCTGCGGCTGAAGGGCTTCGGGATCGCGATCGACGAGTATGGGACCGGCTACTCGCCGCTGGAGCAGCTCACGCGCGCACCGGTGACGGAGCTCAAGATTGACCAGTCGTTCGTCAACAATGCCAGCCGGCCGGAGCTCGCCCGCGAGATCATGGGTTCCAATCTCGAGATGGCGCGCAAGCTCACCGTCGAGGTAGTCGCGATGGGCGTCGAGACGCGGGAGAACTGGGACATGCTGCGCGAGCTCCAGTGCGACATCGCGCAGGGCTTTTACATCGCGCCGCCGATGGCCCAGAGCCGCTATCTGCAATGGCTCGAGGGCTGGCCGCGGATCAGCGCCGGCTAGAACTCAGGCACTCCCGTTGCTCCGCTCGGGCTTTGCTGTTTTGGCGGAGCCCGCATGGTCATCTTCACCGACTACGACGTGTGGACGTTCAAGCGCGACGGCGAATCCCGCTGGAAGTGGTTCCGCCACTCGCCTGACGGCGAGCTGCTCGTCGAGGCGCGGGCGAGCTTCGATGAGCTCGAGCAGTGCCAGGCCGACGCGACGCGCGCCGGCTATAACGCCGGTATCGACGCCCAGCAGCCGGCGGCATAACACCCGCTCTGTACGTTTGCCGCGCGGCATGCGCGCTGCAACGTCACCGCCGTCCTGTCAGCGCCGGAGGTGCCGTGCAAACCGAAATCCATGTAGCCGGGCTCGAGCGTCCGTCGCGCGAGCGGGAAGAGAAGCAGGAAGCGCACGAGCGCAGCGCCCCCAGCAGCTCGGTCGTTTACGGTGCGATCCTGAAGGAGGGCGAGGAAGAGCTCGCGCGGCCCTCCTCCGCGCTCTTCTGGTCGGGTCTCGCGGCCGGCATCGCCATGGGCCTCTCGATGATCGCCGAGGGCCTGCTGATGACCTATCTGCCTGATGCCGAATGGAAACCCGTGGTGGCGAAGCTCGGCTACAGCGCGGGCTTTCTCGTGGTCGTGCTCGGGCGCCAGCAGCTTTTTACAGAAAACACGCTAACGCCGATCCTTCCGCTGCTCCAGCGCAAGGCGCGCGCCACCGTCGCGAATGTGATGCGGCTGTGGACGGTCGTGTTGGTCGCGAACGTGCTCGGCGGGCTCGCGCTCGCGCTGGTGGCGGCGCACACGAACGCGTTCGACCCGGCCGTCCGCGCAAGCTTTGCCGAGCTGGGGCACAAGGCGCTGCAGCCTGAATTCGCGACGGTGCTGCTGCGCGGCATCTTCGCCGGCTGGCTGATCGCGCTCATGGTGTGGCTTCTGCCGTTCGCCGAAACGGCGCGGGTGGGAGTGATCATCCTCGTCACGTATCTTGTTGGCCTGGGTGAGTTCTCGCACGTGATCGCCGGCTCGATCGAGACGTTCACCGTCGCCGCCATGGGGCAGGCCTCGTGGGCGGACGTCCTGGGCAGCTATTTCGTGCCGACGCTGATCGGCAACATCATCGGCGGCGTCACGCTGGTCGCGTGCCTCAATCACGCCCAAGTGACGGCAGGCGGGAGCGGAAAACCCGGGTAGGGCGCGCCGGCAGGAACCGCAAAGCCCACACGGGGGGCAGACTGAGCCCGCATGGCACCCCATATCTCACATAAGCATTTGATGCTCGCCACGCCGGGGAAGCTTTTCTCCGCGGCGGGCTGGCTTTTCGAGCTCAAGCACGACGGCTTTCGGTGCCTGATCGTGAAGTGCGCGGGCGGCGTGCGGCTGGAATCCCGCAGCGGCGCGACATGAGCGCGTGCTTCCCGGAGCTGGTCGAGGAAGTCGCGGCGGTGCGTTACGACTTCGTGGCGGACAGCGAGCTCGTGGTCCTCGACCGCGAAGGCAGCTCGGTATGGGAGCGCCTGCACGAGCGGCACCGGCTGAAGGACCCGAAAAAGATCGCGCGCGCGACGATCGAGGACCCCGCCGCGATGTTCGTCTTCGATCTCCTCTGGCTCGACGGCGCCGACTTCCGCCCCCGCCCCCTCCTCCAGCGCAAGGACGCGCTGCACCGCATGCTGCCCGCCAACAGGCGAATCCGCTACGCGGCGCACATCAACGACAACTGCGCGGACCTGTGGCGACTGGCGAACGCGATGGACCTGGAGGGGATCGTAGCGAAGCGGAGCGACTCGCCTTATGAAGCAGGCCGCTCGAACTACTGGCAGAAGGTGAAGACTACGACCGGCGCGAAGCGCGAGCGGCAGCGGCGGCCTTAACGTCGTCCCTCAAACGAACGCGTAGTCGCTGGTGTGTACGGACGCGGCGTTGCTGAAGTTGATGACTTCGGTGCCGAACGCGTACGTTATTTGCCCGGTCGTTGCGTTCGTCTGAACGAACGTCGCACCGGCCCCGTACCCGCGGAAGATGAGCTGATCCGCTGCCACCGCCGCGCCGCCGTCGAAATCCGAAATCCAGTCACCGTGGGCTTCACCGGCTCTGAAGTCGAACGTATCGTTCCCGGCGCCCCCGATCAGGATGTCGGAACCCGCGCCGCCGTCCAGGACGTCGTTGCCGTCCATGCCCTGGAGATTGTCGTTGCCACCACGGCCGGACAGCGAGTCAAGCCCACCGTAGCCGAGGATGTAATTCGCGGCTCCGTCCCCAAACAGCGAATCGCTGTGTGAGATCGTGCCGATCAGACCTTCTATCGACGTGTAGGTGTCGCCGGCCGCATCACCTGTATTTACCACTGAGTTCGACAGATCGGCCGTAACACCGGCGGTCGCATAGTAGTACGCGGCGTAGTCGGTATCAGCACCGCCATTCAGAAGGTCGGACCCGGCGGCCCCCTCGAGACGGTCACTGCCATCGCCACCCTCCAACGTATCGGCGCCTCCACCGGCCTGAATGTAGTCAGCGCCTCCCAGACCTAGGAGGTGGTTGCTGTCGGTATTGCCGACGAGCGTATCGCCGTGAGAGAGGGTTCCGATAAGGCCTTCGATCGAGACGTAGCTATCGCCAGCCGCGTCTCCAGTGTTAGCCGACGGCCCCGTCAAACTCGCCATGACTGCGGCAGTCGAGTAGTAGTGCACCGCGTAATCGGTGCCGTTGCCGCCGTTCAGCATATCCGCGCCGGCTAATCCCTCGAGCCGGTCACTGCCTTCACCGCCGTCCAAGGTATCGGCGCCTCCACCGGCCTGAATGTAGTCAGCGCCTCCCAAACCTAACATGTGGTTGCTGTCGGTATTGCCGACGAGCGTATCGCCGTGAGAGAGGCTTCCGATAAGGCCTTCGATCGAGACGTAGCTATCGCCAGCCGCGTCTCCAGTGTTAGCCGACGGCCCCGTCAAACTCGCCATGACTGCGGCAGTCGAGTAGTAGTGCACCGCGTAATCGGTGCCGTTGCCGCCGTTCAGCACATCCGCGCCGGCTAATCCCTCGAGCCGGTCACTGCCTTCACCGCCGTCCAATGTATCGGCGCCGAAGCCGGCCTGAAGGTAATCGTCCCCTGCCCTACCCTGAAGGGTGTTGGCGCTACTGTCGCCAACCAGTGTGTCGTTGAAGGCGGACCCGGTAATGCCCTCGATTGACGTATAGGTGTCGCCTGCCGCGTCTCCGGTGTTTTGCGACGCCAGGGCGAGATTTGCCACCACTGCTACCGGGGCATTGCCGTAGCTCGCGAGGTCAGTGCCGGCCCCGCCATCGAGCACATCGGCGCCAGCGCCACCGGACAAGTTGTCGCTGCCATCCGCTCCGCGCAGGACGTCGCTTCCGTCAAGACCTTGAAGCTGATTCTCTGCTGCGTTTCCGACGATGACGTTATTAAGCAAGTTCCCGGTGCCGTTTGTTGGAGCGGCACCCACAAGCCTCAGGTTCTCTACATTTGCACTCAGAGTCCAAGTGACAAAGCTCTGGACCGAATCTGCGCCTTCGCCGGCCAGTTCGATCACTTGGTCTTCGGCAACATCGACAATATAGAGGTCGTCTCCGGTCTGACCCGTCATCATGTCGACACCGGAGCCGCCGTTCAGGAGGTCATCGCCTTGGCCGGTCCAAAGCTGGTCGTCGCCTCCCCAGCCCAGCAGAACCGTTTGCAGCGTATTAGAACTCCAATCGATCAACTCGCTTGTATCGTCGCCAGTGCCCAGAAAGTCGAGGCGAAAGCTCGTTCCATCCGCAAACTCGATCCAGTCATGGTTTGAGTGATCGTTAAAGATCAGTTCGTCCGATGTACCCGAGATCGTGACCTCTACGGCCGCGTACCCGAAGATCCACGGGTGCCTTAGTCCTATGTCCGCGGCAAACAAACCGGACTCGAACAAGATCCGCTCTCCAGAACCGTCTGAGCCGCCCTCATTGGTTACATCGCTGCCGGAGCCACGACCAAAGACGTAGGTATCTTCACCCGCGCCGCCGTCGAGGAGGTCATTACCGGGGCCGCCATCTAGTGTGTCGTAGCCGGCTTCCCCATAGAGTTCGTCATCTCCTTCGCCGCCGTACAACGTGTCTTCCCCACCTCTGGCGAAGATGATGTCGTTTCCGGCACCTCCATCTATGAGATCACTCCAATGCAATCCGCCAATCGTATCGTCACCGCTGGTACTGGAAAGAATCTGCTCCACTACAGACGCGAGCGTCCAGACTACGCCGTCTGCGAAGCGGATTTGATCGTGTTCGTGTAGCCAACCATACTCAAAGCTGTGAAAAAAACCCTCCAAATGCGCCACCGCTCCAGTGCTGGGAATGGTGAGTATTAAAGACCAGCCGTCCGTCGTGGGCCGCACATCTGCGCTTGTCAATGTCTCATCAAGCAGCAGCGTGTCAACGTCTGTATCTCGAACCCAGATATCGGCATGAGAGAGGAAGATGATGTCGCTGCCATCGTGTGGACCGAAGAGGACGGTGTCGGCACCGAAATTACCGGTAATCCAGTCATCGCCTGGCCCCCCGGTCAGCACGTCCGAGCCGATGCTGCCGCTCAGCGTGTCGTCACCCGCATAGCCGTGGATAACAGCGCGCCAAAGCGTTTCAATGATGTCATTGCCGGACGTGCCGTGAATTGTTACAGGCGCGATCAAGTCGATCAGTTGCGAGTCTGTCAGCGACGCGTCCAGGAAGTCGAAGTGTTCAATGGCCGCGGCGATCGTGATGCGGTCCTGGGTGCCATAATTGAGGACTATCTCAGCAGGACTGGAACCCACCTCTACAGTGATTTCTGTAGAGAAGAAATCCAGGACGAACCGATCATCCAAGCCACTGTCGTCCGTTACGACGTCGTGACCGTCGCCAACGGCAAAGTAATAGGTGTCATCGTCTATGCCGCCCGCAAGCGTATCGTTGCCGCGGCCACCGATTAGCACGTCATCCTCAGTGTGGCCGGTTAGTTGATCAACGCCTTCTCCCCCATCCAGGTAATCCGAGCCCCAGCTGCCATGCAGTTCGTCATCGCCGTCGCCGCCGAAGATCGTATCGTCGTGGTCTTCGCCGCTGAGGTAATCGCTCTCCTCACCGCCAGCTAAGTAGTCGTTTCCATTGCCTCCGCCAAGCGAATCCGTTCCGGCACGGCCAAACAATTGATCGTCTCCGCCGGCACCAACGAGTCCGTCGTTGCCGTCGCCGCCATCAAGATAGTCATCGCCCTCATATTCGGCAGGCACGCGAAAGCTACCGTCGCCGTTAAGTGAGTCATCTCCAGTTCCTCCGAACAAGGCGTCGTGGCCACCTTGTCCGACGAGATCATCATCGCCCGCGCCTCCGTCGATGTAGTCATCGCCATGGTCCCAGGCGGTACCGGAGAAGAATGGGTCGATATCGCCAAATAACTGGTCCCGGTGAGCGCCGCCGAACATAGTGTCATTGCCGGCCTCTCCATGGATGTTGTCGAGTCCATCGCCGCCGTCGAGAAAATCGTTCCCGACATTGCCCGCGAGCGTATCGTTCTCGGCGCCGCCGAAGACGATGTCATCACCCGCTTCGCCCAAGATAATGTCGTCGGAGCTTTCTCCTTTGAGAACATCCCCACCAGGACTTCCTAATAGAAGATCCTCGCCTGCTCCACCTCGGAACTCGTGCGAATCCTGGTAGGACGGTTCTGCAGGATAGTGAGGCACCGTTAAATGCCATTGTGTGTTCCCGCCCGGGCCGCCGCCGTATAGGTCCAGCCACTCAATTTCGAGCTGCCCGGAGGTCGGGTGCTGACGCAGCGCGCCGGCCCAACTGAAAAGGTCGCGAAAATAGTAAGCCCAGCCTTCCACCGTAAAGGCGAGCGCTGTCGGAGCATCAAAGTTGCCGTAGCCTATGAAATCGACGCCGTCGCCGCCTTCTGCGTAGTGGCTGCCGCTGCCAATCTGGAGGAAATCGGTACCGACTCCACCACGCAACACGTCATTGCCAGTGGTGGCGGTTAGGAAGTCGTCACCAGAACTCGCCTCGATCACATCCTGACCGGACGCAGCGAGTAGCAGATCATTCCCTGTCGTGCCTTGCTTGGTTACTGCAGAGGAGGGCTGAGTGGGCTCTGGCAGCAGCTGAATTCCAAACCCGCCGTTGACGAAGTTTTCAACGATAACGCTCGATCCGTCCGGCAGATGAAGCGTCAGTGGCGAGTTAACCGTAGCCGAAATATTGGGATCAGCGACGGAAATGTACTGATTCCCCTGCCTGACGAAAGCGCCGGAAATGGTCTTTCCTGAAGCATCGATGACAATGCCGCGCCCATCGTCGTCAATGATTCGATCGTTTCCATCGCCGGGGCGAATCACGTAGGTATCGAAGCCGGTACCACCGAGGAGTATGTCGTCTCCTTTGCCGCCGATCAGCGTGTCATTGCCATCCTTGCCGACCAGAACATCGCGCAAGGCTACTTCGACGCCTGACTGGTTCGTTTGGATTGAGTTGAGGACGGAGGCATGGCCGACGCGTAGCGTCCCAACAGGGTCTCGCGAATCTCGACCGGGATCCAAATATACGTTGGTGGAAATATAATCGTTCGCGCTGATTGCCCCTAACGCAGGATAGTGAGCCTGCAGGTCAGCGAAAAGTGCGGCTTGGGCGGGAAGAAGGCTAGCGACCAGGGTGAGCACTTCATATGTTGTGCCGGTAAGGTGGTAGTCAACATTTGCATCGGCCACCTTGCTACCGTACTTAGCTTCGTACGCTCGAATCGTTGAGCGGTGAAACTGCAGCATTTGATAGACCTGCTCGGCCTGGTCGACGGTAATGCTAGCCGCGCTGTCATACAGCCCGAAAATTTGACTCTCGTAATAGCGGCGTTTAGCGAGGCCCGGCGCATCAGAGGGTGCGGCAGTGCTAAGTGATCCGGCGTTGCTGTTATATCGAATCTCGTACCAAGCTTCAGCGTGATCTCCACCTTCAAGGATGGCCGCTTTCAGCTTCGGACCCAAGAGCGGCTTGCTCGCCGACTGATTCCACGCAAGAGAAAGTAACGCGGCCCTCTCCGCTGAAGGCGGGATAGCAGTTGGCGAGCCGCTCCAGCTATCCACGCTCGCCTCGTAATCTGGAACCCTGCCATCGAATATCGATCGCACTTCGGTAGGCGTAAGTTCAAAAGCGCCGCGCTTCGCCTTACCGTTTACAGTCGTGACATTCGCGTCCGCAGCCCAGTTATTCATCACTGCATCGAGGTTCGTACGCAAGGCATCGAGTTGCGCGCTCGTGTAGGTAAGGTGTATCGCTGCAGAGATCTGATCGATATAGACGCGTTCGGCCTCAGATGCTTGGGTGCGCGGACGAAATCCGAGTTCCGCCAGCACCGCGTCTAGGTTTGCCGGAACCCTGAGGTTAAAACCAACACCCATCGTCGGAATCTGCCTAGAGTCGAGATACGCTATCGTTTTTGGCGCGCCGCCTTCCTCGACATTGAGCAGCAGCTGATAGCGAAGATCGGCGTAGTTAATGTTTGTGCGAAAGCTGATGATCACGACTGCGTCCCCCCTTTACTTTGGTTCATATCGAAACTCGCAAAGCGGCAGATGTTTCACTCCGAACTCCACGTGTATCTCAGGCGCCGGATTTTCGTTGCGGAACGTGTCAAAAAGCACGACGGATGGACTTCTATAGGTGTCATCCCAAAGCGTTAGATAAGCGCGGCCGCGCCAAAGCAGAATGTCATAGCTCCACCGCCGTAAGTATTTCGCATAGTCGGGTCTGAACGTTCTTCGCACCTCGTCGTAAACCATCAAGGTGGTAAACCCGGCATCGCTTGCGCGACGCCCCGGTTCAGGTTCGCACGTGCCTTCGGTTAAGCGATATACAAGCTCCCGTTCTCCGTCATGATTCAGATCTAGGCGTACTCGAGCCAGCGTGACTTGCTGTTGCCGCAGTTTTCTCATCAAGTCTGGCCGGTACTCCCGCCACTGCTTTTCCCTCCACGCCACCGCACAACCGTTCACGCAATCTGACGCAACCGTGATGCGAGAACGGATTACCTCTGCAACTATCTCCAAGTGCGCCTCTGGGGCGAGCGTCTCCCACTTTGGCGCGGAGAATTCCCGCGCAAAGGCTCCATGAATCTTGCGCTCACAAACCATCACTGGTCCGCCACAAAAGCGATTGAGATTGCGCTCATAGAGCCGACAGATCTCGTATCGGTTGCCGTCAGTCGAGCGATAACACGCGCCAGTATGGCGTGTGGTCGTGTCGTGCGCGGCGAGTTGATGTTTTTCGGTTGATGACCATGCAGCGTAAGGACAAAGCATCCCTAGCATTGCGGCAGCCGCAAAAGTACTGACAGATGACAAACCAAACAAAGCCGCACGTCGACTTTGCTTCGTGCGCATCTGTCTATCCTGCACGTTCATATTCAGACCTTGACACGTGTGCATAGCAGAACCTCTTTTGCTCGCTCGGAGCTGTAGACCGCAAGCAAGCCAAACACAACGACCATGTGAGCGCTCGCGCGCAATCGCTTTGAGGTATGGATTTAAGCTCGACCAGTTTAGCAATGGCTCGCTCTGGCTTGTCCGGCAAACGCTACAGCCCGGATCGCAGACGACATCACGAGTAATTCACCGCCTTCGTTATACTTCACGGTCGATCGTAGCGCGCGTGTAGGCTAGCCGAATGCACCAAAAACCGCAGGTCATCGCCATCGAAGAGCACTACTTCGACCGCGAGATCGTCACCCACTATGGTCCCGACGAAGCGCGGCCGCAGTTGAGAAAGCGGTTGGAGGACCTCGGCACGCAGCGGCTGAAGGAGATGGACGACGCCGGCATCGACGTGCAGGTGCTTTCGCACTCGGCGCCGGGGACGCATCTCATGGAGCCGGAGCTCGCGGTGCGCCTCGCGCGTGGCGCGAACGATCGCCTGCACGACGCTGTGCGCGGCAACCCGACGCGCTTTCAGGCGTTCGCGACGCTGCCGGCGCCCGATCCGAAAGCCGCCGCGGACGAGCTCGAGCGCTGCGTGACGAAGCTCGGGATGAAAGGCGCGATGATTCACGGGCTTACGCGCGGGCTTTTCATCGACGACAAGCGCTTCTGGCCGATCTTCGAGCGCGCGCAGGCGCTGGACGTACCTATATATATACATCCGGCGAGGCCGCACCCGGCGGTGATCGAAGCCTATTACAAGGATTACGTTGCGGATTTCCCGCAGATCACGAACGCGGCGTGGGGCTTCACGGTCGAGACTGCGACGCAGGGGGTGCGGCTGGTCCTGAGCGGTGTGTTCGAAAAGTATCCGAACCTCAAGATCATCATCGGCCACCTCGGTGAAGGCCTGCCGTTCCTGCTGTGGCGCATCGACGCGATGTTCGCGCGCGCGGGGAACAAGAAGGTCAACTTCCGCGAGACGTTCTGCGAGCACTTCTACATCACCACGAGCGGCTTCTTCTCGGATCCCGCGATGCTCTGCTGCATCCAGGAGATTGGCGTCGATCGCATTCTGTTCGCCGTCGATTTCCCGTACGTCGAGAACAAGCCCGCGACGGCGTGGATGGAGCGCATCCAGCTCAATTCCGAGGACAAGGCGAAGATTCTGAGCGGGAACGTCAAGCGCCTGCTTCGCATGTAGGTGCGCGGCACCGCCTGGGCGCGTGCAGCGCCCGCCCTGTTCGTGCTCCTGTGGAGCACCGGTTTCATCGGCGCGAAGCTGGGCGTGCCGTACGTCGAGCCGTTCACGTTCCTGTCGCTGCGGTTCGGCCTCGTGCTGCTGCTCATGCTGCCGCTCGTCTTGCTGCTGCACGTGCGCTGGCCGGCGAGCGTCGCAGAAGGCGCGCACATCGCGATGGCCGGCGCGCTCATCCACGGTGGCTATCTCGCCGGTTGCTTCGCCGCGGTCTATCACGGCATGTCGGCGGGCATGATCGCGCTCGTCGTCGGACTGCAGCCGATCGTCACTGCGTTCGCGGCGGCGCCCGTGCTCGGGGAGCGCGTCGAGCGCATCCAGTGGATCGGTCTCGCGCTGGGCTTGAGCGGCGTGGTCCTGGTCGTATGGGACAAGCTCGCGCTCGAGCTCAACGCCACGAGCCTGGCTTTTGCGGTGCTCGCGCTCCTGTCGATGACCGCCGGGACGATCTACCAGAAGCGGTATTGTCCGAGCTTCGATCTGCGCGCCGGCGCCGTAATCCAGTTCACGGCAGCGCTCGCGCTGCTTTTGCCCGCGGCGCTGCTGTTCGAAACGCGTGAGGTCACGTGGAGCGGCGAGCTCGTGTTTGCCCTCGCCTGGCTGGTGCTGGTCCTGTCCGTGGGCGCGATCTCGCTCCTGTATTACCTGATCGAGCACGGCGAGGCGACGCGGGTCGCGAGCTTGTTCTACCTGACGCCACCCACGACGGCTGTCATGGGGTATGCGTTGTTCGGCGAAACGCTCAGCGCCCGCGCGCTCGCGGGCATGGCCGTCGCGATCGTGGGCGTCGCCCTCGCCTCCCGAAAGCCCGGTACCATTCCGCCCGACACGTAGCCACGGAAAATCCAAGTGCAGCAGAACGATCTCCAATTCCGCCTCGCGCGCGCCGACGACCTGCCGCGCATCGTCGAGATGCTGGCGGACGATCCGCTGGGCGCCACGCGCGAGACGTACGAGTTACCGCTTCCGGCGGAGTACCTCTCGGCGTTCGCGACGATCGATGCCGATCCGAACAACGAGCTGGTGGTCGCCTGCGAAGGCGATCGCATTGTCGGCGTGCTTCAGATCACCTTCATTCCGAATATCACGTACCGCGGACACTGGAGAGCGCAGCTCGAAGGCGTGCGGATCGATCCGGCGGTGCGCTCCCGCGGCGCCGGGAAGGCGATGGTCGAGTGGGCGATCGCACGCGCACGCAGTCGCGGCTGCCGGCTCGTGCAGCTCACGACGGACAAGCGAAGGCCCGAGGCGCTGCGGTTTTATGAGTCGCTCGGGTTCATGGCGTCGCACGAGGGGATGAAGCTCGACTTGACCGTCGCGCCGTAGCGTTCACGCCGGTGCGCTATCAGCGCACCCTAGGGCAGATCGAAGCGGTACTCAGAGCGGATGGCGCTTGCGCGCCTCCGCGAGCTCCATCTCGTTCGTGAGATCGAGGCGTAACGGCGTCATCGACACGTAGCCGTGATCGACGGCGTAGCGGTCGGTGCCCTCTTCCGTCTCCTCGATCGGAATCACGGTGAACCAGAAGTGCTCGCGGCCCATCGGATCGCGGCCGGGCACGACCTTGCCGTCGTACTGCTTCACCGACTGGCGCGTCCACTGGATGCCTTTCGGCTCCGTCATCGGGAAGTTCACGTTCACGAGCGTGAAGCGCGGATCCGGCAGCAGGATCTGCAGCACTTTCGCAGCCCAGTGCTTGAGCATGTCCCAGTCCGGCTCTTCCTCGCCGACCGGCGTCGAGAACGCGAAGCCGCGCATGCCGAAGAGCACCGCCTGCTTCGCCGCGGCAAGCGTGCCTGAGTGCCACAGGCCATTGCCGAGATTCGGCCCCAGGTTGATGCCCGAGAGCACGACGTCGACTTTTTCCCAGTGGTGCGTGCCGAGCGCGACGCAGTCGCCGGGCGTGCCGTTCACGCGATAGGCCTCGATGCCCTTGATCGGCGTCTTCTTGTACGACAGCGGCCGCGACGCCGTGATGGAGTGGCTCGCGGACGACATCTCGACGTCCGGGGCGACGACGCGCGTGTCGCCGAACTCCTGGGCCACCTGCGCGAGCGCGCAGATTCCCGGGCTGTACACCCCGTCGTCATTGGCTATGAGGATGCGCATGTCGGACTCCTGACCTCGGCGGTATGTTTGTTGCTCAAGACCCGCAACCAGCGAAGGAAGACGCAAAGATCGTGCGCGTGACACTCATACACAATCCCGGCGCGGGTGATGACGACCAGCCCGACGGCGCGGCGCTGGAGGCGCTCATCCGCAAAGCCGGACACACTGTTCGCTACCAGTCGTGCAGGGACGATACGTGGCCTGCCGCGCTTGACGACCCGGCCGATGTCGTCGCCGTCGCCGGCGGAGACGGGACGGTGGGCCGCATTGCGAAACGGCTCATCGGCCGCGACATTCCGGTCGCGCCGCTGCCGCTCGGCACCGCCAACAACATCTCGAAAACGCTGGGGCTCACGGAGCTCACGCTGGAAGAGATCGTCGAGGGGTGGCGCTCCGGTCGCCGCATCGCATTCGACGTCGGCGTCGCGAAAGGGCCATGGGGCACGCGCTACTTCGTCGAAGGCATGGGCGTGGGTCTCTTCGCGTGCACGATCCCGATTGCGGACGAAAGCCGCACGCTCGCTTCTCTCGCCTATGCGGACGCCAAGGTGAGCTACGCGCTCATGATGCTGCGCGAGCGGCTCGCGCACTGTCCGCCGCACGCGCTCGAGCTCAAGCTCGACGGCCGCGACATGTCCGCCGAGTACGTGCTCTTCGAGGCGATGAACATGGAGTTCGTCGGCCCCAATCTCTATCTCGCGCCCGAGATCCTGCCGGCGGACGGGCGGCTCGACGTCGTGCTCGTCACCACGGGCGAGCGCGACAAGCTCAACGAATCGCTCGCGGGCTGGCAGGACGGCGGGCTCGCGCATCCGCAGCTCAATCGCGTGCGCGCGAGCCGCATCGAGCTGGAGTGGACCGGATTCGAAGTCCATTTCGATGACGAGGCCTGGCCGCTCGAGGGCGAAGAGCCGCCCGCGCTCAGGCACATCGAGGTGACGGTCGAGCGCGAAGCGCTCGCCTTCATCGGCGGCTCACCTGCCGATGGGACCTGACCACCCGCCGCACCCGGATCTCGGCCAGTCGATCGAGATCATGCGCGCCGCGCACGAGGGCCAGATCGACAAGAGCGGAAGGCCGTACTGGCTGCACCCGCTGCGCGTCGCGATGCGGCTCATGCAGTGCACGCCGGAGGAGCGTCACGCGGCGCTGCTGCACGACGTGGTCGAGGACACGCGCGTCACGCTCGAGAACCTGCGCGAGATGGGGTACGGCGAGGAGGTGCTCGAGCTCGTGAACCTGCTCACGCGCCGCAAGCCCGAAGGTGAAAGCCACAAGCAGTACGTCGAGCGGATCGTTGCGAGCGGCAACGCAAAAGCGCTGCGAGTGAAGCTCGCCGACGTCTACGACAACATGAGCCCGGCGCGCACGCGCGCGCTGCCGCGCGACGTGCGCGGCATGAGACACCGCTTCGCGAAAGACACCGAGCGCGTGCTCGAAGCGTTACGCGCGCTCGGTGACGAGCTGCACGCGACGATCCCGCAGGGTGATCTCTGACTCAGACGAACGTGTAGTCGGTGGCGTGGACGGCCGCGGCGTTCGCAAACGCAATGCTCTCGCTGCCGCCGCTGAAGCTGATCGTTCCGACCGTGGCGCTCACCTTGAGGAACGTGGCGCCGGCGCCG
>Ga0196977_1000387_pt1 | contig 23989 bp, 19 predicted proteins | sample S3v_1013CmetaG_FD_148634 | JGI IMG/M metagenome (GOLD analysis project Ga0196977, IMG submission 148634) | Soil microbial communities from Anza Borrego desert, Southern California, United States - S3+v_10-13C | ecosystem: Environmental > Terrestrial > Soil > Desert | place: USA: California...
TCGATGCGCCGGTCATCTTCACGATCACGAGGCCACCTTCGAAGACGGAGATGCGCTGCTCGATCATGTTCTGCGCCGTGATGAAGTCGAGCAGCGGCTTGCGCAGCCGCCCATCGATGAGCTGCGAGCCGATGGCCTGCTTCGCGCCGGCGAGGTCGGGGATGTCGTACTTTTTCCACGCGCGCTTCATCGGGATGGGCGTGGAGATCTGCGTGTCCGGCGGCGCCGGCTCCACCTGCGAGATGTCATGCTGCGCGAGCGCTGTCGTGGCGCAGAGGAGAACGACCAGGAGGCCTCCGGCGGCCGGGGCCACCGGCCCCGGACCCCGTTGGTTGCCCCAGCCTCCGCGACAAAGAGTCGCAAGAATCAACACCGTGTCGCGGAGGCTGGGCCAACCAAATCGGGTCCGGGCCCGTTGGGCCCGGCCGCCGGAGGCCTCCCGGTGGTTCTCCATTGCCCGATTCTACGCTCAGCGCAGCGGACGCGTGGCGTCCTCGACTGTCGCGAGCCCCACCGCGTTCTTCGTGCTCGACTTCACGCGATACATCGCCGCGTCGGCCTCGCGGATCAGCCCTTCCTTCGACATCGCGTGCGTCGGATACGTGGCGATGCCGAAGCTGGCGGTGATCGAGACGTTGACGTTCGAGTCGATGTGCAGGGCGCTGGAGGACATCGCGCGTGCGATGCGATTCGCCACCGCCACGGCCTGCTCCTGATCGGTCTGCGGCAGGATCACGCAGAACTCGTCGCCGCCGAAGCGCACCACCTTGTCGATGCCGCGTACCGCGCTCAGGATCCGCTTCGCCACTTCCTGCAGCGTGCGCGAGCCGCTCAGGTGACCGTAGAAATTGTTCACCGTCTTCAGATCGTCGAGGTCGAGGAAGATGATGCTGAACAGCGTTCCGTAGCGGCGCGAGCGCTCGATCTCTTCATCGAGATACGTCTCGAAGAAGCGGCGGTTGTAGGCCTTCGTCAGGTCGTCGCGCATGGCCAGATCGCGGCTGCGCGTCAGTTGATAGATGTTGCTCAGTACCTGCGCGACGGCTTCGAGATACTTCGTCACCGTCGCCGTCGTTTCTTCCCACATCGTGTCCGCCGGCGCCAGCGGCACCTTGATGACCGCAAGCAGGTCCTCGCGCACCTTCAGCGGCATGATGATCATGCCGTAGCCGCGCGCATCACGCGACACCGCGAAGAGCTCCGGCGACGCGAGCGCCTTCTGCAGGATGTCCGGTGGAACTCCCGGCAGAAACTCGTTCGTCTCGCGATGTCCCGGATCGTTGCTGTAACTGACGACATAGCGTTCGAGCCGCGGGTCGTGCAGGAAGAGCGTGCCGTGCGGCAGCCCCAGGATTCCCAGCACCGTCGTCGTAATCCGCTCCGACACCGCCTCGGCATCCACCATCGTCATCAGCTCGTGGATCTGCCGCAGGTACGCTGTTTCCTGTTCGAGCTGTGCTGCGTGCACGGCCGCATCGGCGAGATCGCCGGCGAATGCGAGGTAGTCGCATGGCGTGCGGAGGAACACCTCGCGATCGACCGACAGCTCGCCATGCCGGCGTTCGACACCAGCGCCATCGTGGCCAGCCAACAACATCACCCGCACGACGCTCTTGCCGGATGGGCGCTCGGTTCCGACATCGACGATGGCCACGCGACAGGCATTGCGTTCGGCGCCGCCATCGACGAAGGTCCAGCCCGGACACTTCCCGCGCAACCCTTCGATGAGGTCGCCACGGTCCGAGTAGATGCCGGCGTTCATCATGCGCGTAACTCATTCATTGTACAGCCCGAATTCTCCGGAACCGTACGACCGGCCGGTTCTGCGCTGTAATACCGCTCATGCGCATCGCGCAGATCGTTCTCGAAAGCGCCTCCGCATACGAGCGGAAATCGCAGCGCGCGGATCACGCTGCGCTCGCCGATCGCCACGAGGTGATCGTCGTTCCGATCGATGCGATCAACGACGCGCATGCCGACGTCGCGCATGTCTACGCGAGTGGCGCTTTGCCTTCAGCCGCCTTCGTGCGATTCCCGATTCCGTATATCGCCTCGGCCGATCTCGCGAAGCGGCGCTGGACGTGGCGCAGGCCCGTGGAGCCACGTTTCGTCGTGTCGCCGCTTGCCGGCGAGCCGCTGCCAGAAGCCGTGGAGGACCGTTACTTCGCCGACCCCTCATCCGCCTTCGGCACCTTCTCCCCTCGTCGAGGGGAGAAGGCTACAGAGGGACGCACCCCTGGTAGCCTTCTCCCCTCGACGAGGGGAGAAGGTGCCCGAAGGGCGGATGAGGGGTCGACGAAAATCATCGGCTCGTTCGATCGTCCTTCCGTGCGCAACAGCACGGAGCAGACGCTCGCGCGCATCCATCGTTTCCGCGATGACGTCGAATGGCAGATCTTCCGCGAGCCGCCGGCGCCCGACTCTCTCGCCAGCGTAGACGTGTGGGTCGATCCCGCCGTAGAACCCGATGACTTCGACGGCTTCGTCGCGGAGGCGTTAGTCGTTGGTTTGCCGGTAGTTGCGACGAGGACGCCGATCAATGTCTTGCGTCTCGAGCAAGGCCGCACCGGCCTCCTCGCACCGCCGCGCGATCCGAACGAGATGACTCATGCGATACTAGCCGCCCTCTTCAAAAAAGAGGTCGCTGAGAGCAGGCAATTTGCGGCACGGCAGACGGTCTCGAAGTTCCGCTCGAGACAGAGAGTTCGTATTCTGACGCGCCTCTACGAAACGATCCGATGAACGTCCTGAACGACCTTTCCAGCGCGCAAAGGCGCACGATCGACCTGGTGCGGGAAGTGGCCGCGGAGAAAGATTGCCACCCGTTCCTGGTTGGCGGTCCGGTCCGCGACATCCTCCTCGGCCGCCCGGCCGTCGACGTCGATCTGACGCTAGAAGACGGCGCGTCCACTCTGGCGCGCGCGCTCGCGAAACGCGTCGAAGGACGCGTGCGCTCGTTCCCCCAATTCCTCACGTACAAGGTCACGTCGAGCGGTTATCCGGAGATCGACATCACCACCGCGCGCAAGGAGCGCTACCGCAAGCCGGGCGCGCTTCCGGCCGTCACCGCGGGCCGCCTGAAGGACGATCTGCTGCGCCGCGATTTTTCGATCAACGCCATCGCGTTCGATCTCACCAACGGTTCCACACACGATCCCGCCCGAGGGCAGCAGGACATCGAAGACCGCGTCGTGCGCGTGCTGCATGACTACAGCTTCATCGACGATCCGACGCGCATCTTCCGCGCCGCGCGCCTAGCCGCAAGACTCGGCTTCACGCTCGATCCGCATACCGCGGCGCTGATGCGTGCGGCGATCGAGGCGGGAGCGCTCGGCACGATTTCCAAGGAACGGATCTGGCGCGAGCTGTTCCTCGCGATGGATGAAGCGGAAGCGCCCGCGATCCTCGCCGATCTCGCCTCGCGCGGCGCGCTGGCGGTGCTGTTCGGCGATCGCCGCTCGGACGATTTGTTGCCACGGCTGGAAGCCATTCGCGCGCAGCTCGAGCAGAGTCCCGATCTCGATCGCTACGTCCTCTTCACCGGCGCGCTGTTGCGCGGCGACGCTTCCCCGATCGACTTCGAAGGCTCCGGTTTCTCCCAGAAGCGTGCCCGCGCCGTCGTCGAGATCGCGAACGACGTTCCGCGTCTGGAGGAAGCACTCGGCGCCGCGGACGGGGAGCGCGATCGTTTCCGCATCTATCGCAGCGTGTCGCCGGAGATGCTCACCGTTATCGCATCCGAAGTTCCCGAAGAGACGCTGCACATCCAGCGATATCGCGATTACGAGAAGTTCAAGCTGCCGCTGCGCGGGACGGATCTCGAAGTTCCCGGCGGTCCCCACGTCGCCCAGGCGCTCGAGCAAACCCGCGAAGCCGTGTTCCGCGGCGAGATCGCGCCCGAGGAGGCGCGGTCGTACGCGAAGCAGGTCGTTCGCAAGCTGCTGGATCGCTAGGACCGGCCCGGAGGCCCCCCGGTCGGTCTTAGAATGTCCCGCCGCATGTCCGACAACCTGTCCATCTCCGGTGAGCTGAGCGAAACCACCGTTCCCGACCTCGTGCGCACCATCGTCCGCTCCAATGAAACGGCCATGCTCTCGCTCGATGCGGGCGGCCGCAGCGACACCATCTACTTCCTCGACGGCCGCATCGTCTTCGCCACGAGCACCGATCCCGACATGGGACTCGCCGAGACCCTGCTGCGGATGGGCGAGCTCAACATCCAGCAATACAACAGCGCGATGGAGCAGCTCGTGATCGCGCGGCGCATCGGTGCGTTGCTCGTGGAGCTCGGATACCTGAAGCCGGACGAGCTCACGCGCGCGGCGGAGCGGCAGGCAAACGCGATCGTGCTCGATGCGATGACCTATCGCAATGGCGCCTACACCATTGAATTCACGAGCGAGTTTCCGGAGGGCATCGTGTCGCTCGCATTGTCGACGGAGCGATTGATTCTCGACGGCGTGCGCAGCATCGAATACTGGTCGCTGATTACGCGCGGCGTCGGCCGCGTCGACCGCGTATTGCAGCAGGTCGCGGGCGCCGACACACGGACCTTCCAACTCGAGCTGAGCGACGAAGAGAATCACATCCTCTCGCTGCTCAATGAACCGCAGACCATCGAGCAGGTGTGCGCGCGCACGTATCTTTCGAACTTCGAAACCTTCCGCACCATCTGGGGCTTGCTGGCCGTGAACCTGATTCAGGACGCGGAGATCACGGCGGTCGACGAAAAGCGCGCGGCCGAGGAATCGGAGTACGAGCTGGAAGGATTGGTCGAGCGGTACAACGGCATCTTCCAGCAGATCTTCAACGCCGTGTTCCAGAAGATCGGCGATCACGTCTACGACTTCGTCGAGTACCGCGTCGTGCGCCACCTCTCGCCGGAAAACATGCCGTACCTCTCCGGCATGAGCTTCGTGAACGAGGCGCGCCTCGACTTCGATCAGCTCCTCAACAACCTGTTCGCCTCCGGCTCGAGCGATCACGCGCGGGTCGTGCAGAGCGTGTGTAATGAGCTGCTGTACGGCTGGGTGGTCGAAGTGAAGACGGAGTTCGGCGGGCAGCCGCTCGAGGCCGCGGTGGTGCGTCTCGCGGATTCGCTGCGGCGATGATTCGCAAGGCCACTGCCGCGGACGTGCCCGAGATCGAGCGCGTCATGCGCGCCTCGATGGCCAGCCTCGGCGCGCAGTACTACGACGCGCAACAGATCGCGAGCGCGGTGCGCTTCATCGCGGTCGCCGACCCGCAGCTCATCGACGACGGCACGTACTTCGTGATCGAGGAAGAGGGGAGGCTCGTCGCATGCGGCGGCTGGAGCTCGCGCGCGAAGCTCTTCAGCGGTCCTCAGTCGCAACACGGCAAAGTGGAACGGCTCGATCCCGCGAAAGACGCGGCGCGCATCCGTGCGATGTTCGTCGATCCCACGCAGGCCCGCCGCGGTCTGGGCCGCCTCATCCTCGAAGCGTCGGAAGCCGATGCCGTGCAGGCCGGATTCAAAACGTTCGAGCTCATGGCCACGCTCCCGGGCGTGCCGCTGTACCGCGCGTGCGGTTACGAGGAAATCGAGCGGACCACGATCGAGTTACCCGATGGTGCGCGGCTTGACTGCGTCCGAATGACACGATGCGCAAATCTCTCCTGATCCTGCTCCTGACCGCTTTCGCCTGCGCGCCCGCGGGTCCGCCCACCCAGCCGAACGATCGCGAGTGGAGCCTGATCACCGCTGACTATCAGTGGCTCGAGACGGTGCGCGCCGGGCAGAGGAAGCCGGCCGCGACGGCCACGAGGAAAGAGCGCATCGAGCTCGCACTCGACAATCTGAAGAAGCTCGAGCCGACGTACAACGTCTTCCGCGACAAGGTGAACGAGTACTACCAGCGCACCGGCGATCCGCGCGCCGCCGCCCTCCTCGCCCGCGAGAAGATCATCCTCGGCGACGAATATCTGACGGTGCTTTCGCGCTACGAGCGCGCGCTCGATCTCTATCGCGAAGCACTGGAGCTCCAGCCGGACAATGCCGATGCGAAACAGCGCATCGAGTTCGCAAGCGAGAAGCGGTTCGTGTCGATGACCGCGTTCGCGAACATCAAGCAGGGGATGAAAGAAGACGCCGTGCAGCGGCTGATCGGCCTGCCGCGCGAGGACTGGATCAAGCAGGTCGTGCAGAACAACCGCGTCTACGCGGTCTGGATCTACCCCAAAGCGGACGCGGGCGCAGCCGCGATCTACTTTGACAACGGCGTCGTTTATCACACAAACTGGAACGCAGCCGCTCCTCCAGCGGCCGCCAGACAGTGATGTTCGGGGGAAGGATGGACGGGATGGAAGAACACCACGCTGTCGACGATCAGTCGCATTACGAAATCTCACTCACGGCCGGACAGGCATTCGTCGCGTTCGTGCTGCTGCTGCTCTCGCTGGCCGCATCGTTCGCGTTCGGCCTCATGCTCGGAAAAGGACAGGCCGATGAGCGCCTGGTCGTGCGCAAGGAAACGCCGGTCGTTTCCGAAGCGGCGTTGATTCCGAAGAAGAATGCCGGCGAGATCGTGGAGCTCGGCGTCGCGGCGGATGATTTCGAAGAGCCCGCGACCGAGACCGCCGCGCCGGCAACGGAAACCACGGCGCCTGTCATCGCTGAGGAAGCACCCCTGGCGACTGAATCTGGAGCTACGGGCTCTCAGCCCGTCGAAGAGAGCCCACGGGCCGAGAGCCCGTCGCTCCAGCAAGCCGTACCGGCCGTGCCGCACCTCGCGCAGCTTCTGTCGACATCCGACCAGAAGGTCGCGGAAGCACTGGCCGTGCGCATCATCAACCGCGGCTTCAACACCGCCTACGTCGAGCGCGGCTCGACGGACAAAGGCCCGGTGTACCGCGTCCGCGTCCGTTTTGATTCGGAAGCAGAGGCGCGGGCGGCGGAGGCGAAGCTGCGGGAGTTCTCGAAAGAGGTGTGGATTACCGCGAAGTAGTGGCATTCTCCTCGCTGGCGATGTCAGCGATGAACAAACGCAACAGTAAAACCACCACTCCCGAGCTCGAGGAGCTGCGCGCGACGCAGGCGGCGAAGAAGCGACCCGCGGCCGATCCGACACACATCCTCGACAAAGCGATCTACCAGCTCTGGGAAACGATCAACGATCTCGACCAGATCCAGCCGGAGCGCGTCGAGCATTATCGCGTCTCGATCTTCGGCAGCTCGCGCATCCGGCGCGGCGATCCGATCTACGAAGAGGTCAAGAAGCTCAGCTCGGAGCTGGCCCGGATCGGGATCGACATCGTCACCGGCGGCGGCCCCGGCCTCATGGAAGCGGCGAACTCCGGCGCGCGTGAAGGGCAGAACGCGAACACGCGCTCGTTCGGACTGGCCATCCATCTACCGACCGAAGAAGCGGCCAATCCCTTCGTGGACAAAGTCTTCCGGCACCGCACCTTCTTCTCGCGGCTGCACCACTTCATCCGTCTCTCTTCCGCGTTCATCGTCATGCCCGGCGGCATCGGCACGGCGCTGGAGCTCTTCATGGTCTGGCAGCTTCTGCAGGTGAAGCACATGAAAGAGCATCCGCTCATCCTGGTCGGTACAATGTGGCCCGGATTGATCGAGTGGCTGCAGGGTTCGATGCTCGAGCGCGGCCTGGTCAGTCCCACAGACTTCGACGTGATCAAGGTCGTCGGATCCTCCGATGAAGCCATCCCGATCATTCGCGAGTCGCACGAACGATGGCTGCAACAGGAGAGAGAGAATGCCAACACAGGAACAAATCCTTGACGCGCTGAAGAAGGTCAAGTTTCCCGGCCTTTCGCGCGACATCGTCTCGTTCGGATTCGTCCGCGACGTCGTCGTCGACGGCGGCAACGTGTCCTTCACGATTCATTTCCAGACCGAGAACCCGGCCGTCGGCCAGCAGATCGCGCGCGATGCCGAAGCAGCCGCGCGCGCCGTCGAAGGCGTGCGCGATGTGCGCGTGAATCTCGAGATCGGCGCGAAAACCGGCGGCGCGACCTCCGGCGGCGCGGCCGGGCCGAACGCGCTCGAAGGCGTGAAGTACCGCATCGCCGTCGCATCCGGTAAAGGCGGCGTCGGCAAGTCCACCGTCTCCACGAACCTCGCGTTGTCGCTTCGGTCGCTCGGCTTCACCGTCGGCCTGCTGGATGCCGACATCTACGGTCCTTCGCAGCAGATGATGCTCGGCATCGAAGGCCGTCCGCAGATCGACGAGCACGACGAGAAGATCGTCCCGATGGAGCGCCACGGCATCAAGACCATGTCGCTCGGGCTGATCACCGAGGCGGATACGCCGGTGATCTGGCGCGGGCCGATGGTGATGAAAGCCATCGATCAGTTCCTGACCGACGTGAAGTGGGGCGTGCTCGACTTCCTCGTCATCGATCTCCCGCCCGGCACCGGAGACGCGCAACTCACGCTCACGCAGAAGGCGGGCCTCACCGGCGCGGTCGTAGTCACCACTCCGCAGGACGTCGCGCTCATCGACGCGCGCAAAGGTCTGGCGATGTTCCGCAAAGTGAACGTGCCCGTCCTCGGCATCGTCGAGAACATGAGCTACTACATCTGCCGCCACTGCGGCGAGCGCGAAGAGATCTTCGGACACGGCGGCGGCCGCAAGACCGCCGAGATGCTCGGCGTCCCGTTCCTCGGCGAAGTGCCCCTCGATCCGCGTGTCGTCGTCGGCGGCGATACCGGCGAACCGATCGTCGCGTCCGACCCGTCCGCGGCGGCGTCGATGGCGTTCAAGGAGCTGGCGCGTCAGGTCGTCGATCAGTTGCAGTCCGGCCTGGCCGGGCACACGCACGATCACGATCATCCTCACCACCACGACCACGATCACGCGCACACGCATACGCACTAGTGCATCGTCAATTCATTCTCTTCGTCGGCGCGTGCGCCGTGTTGCTGGCCGTCGTTCTCATCAGTGACCGCGACGGCCTCGTGCCGCAGTTGCTCCTCGGCGCGACTACTGCGATATTCCTCGTCTACTTCGCTCGGCGTTCGCAGGTCGATGGGCGACAGATCGCGTGCGCTGTGATCATCGCTACTGCCGGCGAGCTCGTGCTGTCCATCGGATGGGGACTCTACTCGTATCGCCACGCCGTGATCCCGCTCTACGTTTTTCCGGGACATGGTGTCTTTTACCTGCTCGCCGCTGAGACAGCGTTGCAGCCGGTCGTTCAACGGCGGGCGCGGACCATCACGTTGTTCGTGATGACCGCCGGTTCACTGATCGCGATCGTCAGCGTCATCGCGTTCGGCGACACGTGGGGTTTGCTGTGGTGGCTCGCCGCGCTGACATTGCTGTTTCGTTCGCGGAACGCCGTTCTATTGTCGGCGTGCTTCACCTACACGATGTTGCTCGAGTGGGCAGGCACGGCGAACGGCAACTGGCAGTGGGCGGAGATCGTGCCGTATGTCGGCCTGCGATCCGCCAATCCGCCCGCTGGAGTCGGCGTTCTCTACATCGTGCTCGACGTGCTGGTGGTATTGGTCAGCAGCCGGCCTGGCGCACTAACGCCGCGCGCGGAAGGCCTTCATGAAACGCTCGGCGTCGGCGCGCGAGAAGTCGCGTAGCACGTCCGTCCCGTTCACTTTCACGTTCGTGAACACCGGCTTGTTCTGATCGCTGACGATGTGCAGCGCGCCATCGCGGTAGTCGATGCTGCGAATGCTCGCGATCGGCACCTCGACTGATTTCCCGATCGCAACACGCACACCCGCCGCGAGAAGCTCTTCCAGGAAACCGGTCTTGTCATCTTCCGGCTCCATCTTCGCCAGTGTCGCGTCCGTCAACTGAATCGCGATGACGGAATCCGTCAGCAGGAGCACCGTGGAGCGATCGCGCGTCTGGATGGCCAGCCGCGCGTCCCGCACATTGCGCCGCGGTCCCATCGTGGTCCGCGAGTCTTCCGAGCTCAGCGAGATCGAGATTCCATCGGCGGACGCGACTCCGCCCCACAACACCAGCGCCAGCGCGAACAACGGGGTCTTTTTCATGACTGACTAATACGCAGGCACCCGCGCGCGGTTGCACCGGCGCGCGGTGACTGGGCCAGATGGCTTCGGAACTGGAGTCCGTCCGCGTCACGAACGTGAAACTGCGCGGCGTTCGTCGAATCCGCATCGAACGCATTCACTATGACCTCGACTAGCGGTCCTCCGATCTAGACGGCTACGCTTCCCGAACCGGATCCCTACCTCTGATATCTTCCCGCGCGATGATCAACAAGGTCGTTTCCTCCGCTGACGAGGCAATCCAGGACATCGCCGATGGCTCGACGCTCGTGGTCGGCGGCTTCGGTCTCTGCGGCATTCCGGAGAATCTGATCAACGCGCTCGTGAAGTCGGGCGTGAAGGATCTGACCTGCGTCTCCAACAATGCCGGCGTCGACGACTGGGGCCTTGGCCTCCTGCTGCGCACGAAGCAGATCCGCAAGATGGTCTCGTCGTACGTCGGCGAGAACGCGGAGTTCGAGCGGCAGTACCTCGCGGGCGAGTTGGAGGTGGAGTTCGCGCCGCAGGGAACGCTTGCCGAACGGATGCGCGCGGGCGGCGCAGGCATCCCCGCGTTCTATACGCCCGCAGGCTTCGGCACGCTGGTCGCGGAGCGGAAGGAAACGCGCGAGTTCGACGGCCGCATGTACGTCCTCGAGCGCGGCATCGTCGGCGACTTCGCGCTCGTCGCCGCCTGGCGCGGCGATCGCCTCGGCAACCTCGTCTACCGCAAGAGTGCGCGCAACTTCAATCCGATGGCCGCGACGGCGGGAAAGATCTGCATCGCTGAGGTGGAGGAGTTAGTGGAGCCGGGCGAGCTGGATCCCGATTGCATCCATACGCCGGGGATCTTCGTGCATCGGATGATCGTCGCGCCGCGCGTGAAGCGCATCGAGCAGCGCACCGTCCGCAAGACTTAGTTGAAGCGTCTTCGCAAGAAGAAACTGACTCGCGCCGCGGTTCGGGAGTGGCTCCAGGACCGCCACTGGCTCCGGCTGCACATGTTCGTCATCGTCGCGGTGACGTTCGGCGCGGGGCTGGTCGCGACGTGGGCGCTGATGAAGCTCGGCGTGGACGTGCTCCCGTGGCGCTACGCGGTCGCCGTGTGCGCGGCATACCTGGTGTTCCTCGCGCTGATCCGTTTGTGGATCTGGTTCGTCTGCCGGACGGACGCGGGCGGGCCCGATGTGGACGCGTTCGAATTGATCGGTCGCAACGCGGAGCGCATCGAGTGGACGACCGAGCTCGGCGGAGGTGGTGAATTTGGCGGCGGCGGCGCGAGCGGAGGATGGGAAGACGGCGGTGACGCCGTGGCGGCGCCGATGAAGGTCCCCTCCTCGACGGATGGCAGCGCTCTGTGGCTCGACGTGGGCGATGCCGATGGCTGCGTCGGGGTGATCGTGATCGGCCTGCTTGCCACACTCTTCATCATCGTCGGCGGCTATCTGATCTACACCGCGCCGGCGATCCTCGCCGAGGCCGCGTTCGAGGCGTTACTCGCGGCGGCATTGGCGCGGCGTACGAAACGGATCGCCGGTGTGGGATGGGTGGGCTCGGTATTCGCGGCGACGTTCTGGGTCTTCGCGTCCGTGCTCGTATTCTCGATCGTGCTTGGCTGGTACGCGCAGATGCGCTGCCCCGAGGCGATGCGCTTGCGCGACGCGATCAACTGCGGCGACGTTGCGCATGCACCGCGCCTTCGCTGAGACCGAACCATCGCGGATAGCGGAACGCGCGCAGCAGCTCGTATCCGCGCACGTCGCGGTTGAACGTGAGGATGTATCGGTCGTCGATGACGCCGACGCCGCGTTTGCCGAGCTCCTTTCGCCCTTCGCGCAGCGCGAGCAGCGCGTTGATCTCGTAACCGCCGTCCATCTGCTCGAGCGTCACTCCGTTCGCGCGCAGAAACGCGTACGCCTCCCAACGCGCGCGATTCCATGCGAGGTATTCAGCCGTGCCGCCGACCGCAAAGACGATCGTGGTTGCGAGCATTGCCGTCGCCGCGATCGTCGCCGGCCGCGTGATGCGCGCCGCGTTCGCGATCAACATCAACAACACGACGAACGGCCACGCAGTGTCGATCGAATAGCGGTCGAAGTGAATCGACATCCCGGCGGCGAAGCATGTCGCGCACACGAGATACACCGCTGCGTAGTGAAGCAGCGGCGAGCCCTTATGCAACGATGCGACGGCGAGTGAAGCGGCGATCGCGGCGCCGATCGTGGTGACGATCATGAGCACCACTTTCACGAGCCACGGCAACGCAAAGGGATGGCGCATGCGAAACGTGAAGACGTCGCGCAGCGTCGGTGGTCCGAGGCCGAAGTCGGTGAAGACGTTGCCGGAGTTCATGTAGGGGAGCGGCATGCCCACGTGCACCGTCATTCGCCACGCCACTGCCGCAAACACGATCGCGCAAATGACGAGTGCCACGCGGGACATTCGCGGCCGGCCGCGCGACAGCAGCACGAGCAGCAGCGGCGCCGCGAAGAACAACGCCGCGCTCTGCCAGTTGAAAAAGACGTAGTGCACGGCGCGCATCGCCAATCCCGTAAGCGTCGGCCGGTGCAGCACCAGCTCCTTCTGCGATCCGATCAGCACGCCGCTCACGACCAGCGCGCCGAATACGATCAGCGCCGCGCCATATACCATCGCGAGCTTCTTCCGCCGCATCATCAGCGCCACGATCAGCGGCGCGATCGCGTTCAGCACCGCGAACTGACGGGTGAAGAACGACAGCACCGTCGCGAGGAACGCGAGCACGAGCCAGGCGCGATTCTCATCATCCACCGCGCGGACGAAGAACCACGCCGCGACGATCGACGTGAAGACGAACGGCACGTGCGTCATCGAGGTGAACGAGGCCCAGAAGAAGAGCGGATGGAACAGCAACGCGGCCGCACCGAAAAAAGCCAGCTCGCGCCGCACCTGCGCCTGTCGCAGCAGCGCGTACATCATCAACGTCGCGCCGAGGGATAACGCCAGCGTCGAGGCGCGCAGCACCGTGAACGACTGGCCGAATATCAGCGCCCACAGCGCGCCCCACAGAAACTGCAGATACGCGGTCGCCGACGCGAACGGCGTGAATTCAATCCTGCCGGTCTGCACCAGCGTGAACGTAGTGAGGCCGACGCCCCAGTCATCGTCGAGCGGAAAGTTTCCGCGCGCATCGACGATCAGGACCGCGGCCGCGAACGCGGCAAGGAGCAGCAGCAGCGCGGCGCGTCCGGTCACACTCGCGATTATGCGGGAACCAGTACCTCGGAGTTCCTCGGAGTACCTCGGAGTACCTCGGAGTACCTCGGAGGGGCTGAACTTCGGCGCGATCCCCTCCGAGGTACTCGTCTCGTGATAATTTCCCACGATGCCACTGACCCGCGAACAGATCGTCCGCCGCGCCGCCCAGGAGCTCCGCGATGGCTACTACGTCAACCTCGGCATCGGCATGCCGACGCTCGTGGCCAACAACATCCCGCCCGGAATGGAGGTCATCCTGCAGTCGGAAAACGGGATCCTCGGCCTCGGCCCGTTTCCCACCGAAGACGAAGTCGACCCCGATCTGATCAACGCCGGCAAGCAGACCGTGACCGTGCTTCCCGGGGCATCGTATTTTTCGAGCGCTGATTCGTTCGCCATGATCCGCGGCGGCAAAGTCGATCTCTCCATCCTCGGCGCGATGCAGGTTTCCGCGCAGGGCGACATCGCCAACTGGATGGTGCCCGGCGCGATGGTGAAGGGGATGGGCGGCGCGATGGACCTCGTCGCCGGCGCGAAGCGACTCATCGTCACGATGGAGCACGTCACGAAGAAGGGCGAGAAGAAGATCCTCGACGCGTGCAATCTCCCGCTGACGGGCGTGCGCTGCGTGAACCGCATCATCACCGACTACGCGGTGATGGACGTGACACCGGAAGGTTTGCGCCTGACGGAAGTGGCGCCGGGAGTGTCGGTCGATCAGGTGCAGTCGATGACGGAGCCGGAGCTGATCGTCGGCGATGTGCGCGAGATGAGCGTGTAGGGAGGACGGGCGGCTTCAGTGCCGGACCGCCCGCCGCCTGCAGGGACCACCCGGATTGGTGAGCGTCACAGCAGCGTTCGAGGTTGCCGTCAGCGGACGTGCCGTCACGGTGTATGTCCCACCGACACACGTGGGGTAGCAGTTCACCGCTGCCGCTCCAGTCGCGTCGGTGATGCCGAAAGCAGGCGAGAGCACGCATGATGCGCCTTGTTCGGGCGCGTGAAAGTCGACCCGGACGCCGGCAGCGGGGCCGCCGTCCTTCTCTCGAACCACGACGCGAATCCGCGAGCCGCTGGCCGACGCTTCGATGGTGCTGTCCGGCGGCGCGAGCACTGCACCGTAGCGAATCGCACGGATTCGATCGTCGGTTCTGAAAAAGAAGTTGCCTTCCGCGTCGATGGTGAATCCGGTGAACCAACCTCCTGTGCTCACATAACGCAATTCCACTGTCGCGAGCGGGCATCTGCAACCGCACTTCGGTACTCGTTTGCGATATCGGCGCAATGATGGCGCGACCTACTCTCCATTGAGCAGCGCCGAGATCCGTTCCTCTGACGGAGACCATCGTCCCACCCGAAATGGGGCCCTCGGCCGGCGAGACAGAGTCAATCCGTGGTTGCGCGAACGCAGCGGCACACGTCAGGACGACGGCGAGAGTTGCGCGAGGGATGAAGATGCCGAGTAGATTAGCAAAGGCCGGAGTACGAGACTACGCGCGCAACGCCGCGAACGCGCGCCGCAGCAACTCGAACTTGCGCTTCGGTTGTTCGGGCAGGGCGGGGCTCGCCGCCACCTCTTCGATTTCATCCGCGAGGCGCGGCGGCCATTCGCCCGGATTCGCGATCAGCTTCCCGTTGTAATACTGCGGGACGATGCTGCCGTCGGCGGCGTGATAAATCTTGCGCGGCATGATGCGGCCGATGCCGGGATCGGACGCGAGCGGCGTGTAATACAGGCAGCCGTCGAAGTAATAGTGCGTGACCTGCGTGTGGCGCGTCCGTCCGCGATCCACGATCGGGCAGCCGCCGTGATACAGATTCGCGGCCCAGATCAGCGCCTGTCCCTTCTCGATGCGGAGCTCCTGGCGCTGCAGTCCCGTGGCGGGCATGAGCGCTTCGACGAACTGCTCATAGCGCGCGACGTTGTGCAGGGGATCAGCCGCGGAGCTTGCGACGAGCCCGAGATTGTGGATGTTGAACGTCGGGAGCTTCTGGCTGCCGGGGTAATAGTGCAGCGGTCCGTTCGTCTCATCGACGTCTTCGAGCGCGACCCACACTCCGCACATGTAGCCATGCGGGATCGAATCGAAGTACGCCATGTCGCTGTGCGTCTTCTGCTCCGAGCCACGCCGGAAATTGAGCGTCTGGAAGGGGAACGGCTTGCGCCGGTACAACATCTCCAGCACTTCCAGCACGCGCGGCGCGTTCGCGATCTTGCGCACGTGATCGCGGAACACCCACGCGTCCTGCACGCGCTTGTCGTCGGAGTAGAACGCGCTGCTGATCCCGTCGTAGCAATCGCGCACTTCCTCGCGCGCGGCGTCGAGCCACGCATTGGGGATCTTCGGATCGAAGATCACGTAGCCGTTCTGGCTGAAGTCGCGCACCAGCCGCATTGACTCGGTGTCGAGCTCCATCTTCTCGAGCATCGCCGCGAAAAACGGCGAGTCGAGCCAGGGCATGGCCAGGGCCTGGGCTTCGGACAGCAACGGGTCTTGGTTGGACATGGAATCCTCGGGTTCCTCGGGTTCCTCGGGTTCCTCGGGTTCCTCGGTGTGGTTACCGAGGGACCCGAGGAACCCCGAGGAACCCGAGGAACCGTTATCGTCAGGTCTAAGAGATACGGCCCGTGACGCTATTCCGTCACGCGGATTCCGCGGCTGCAACTTCGTCCGGCTTCTTTCTCATGTCGAGAAAGAGGAGCGCGATGCCGATGCAGATCGCCGAGTCCGCCACGTTGAATGCCGGCCAGTGTTTCGTGCCGACGTAGACGTCGAGGAAGTCGACGACGTAGCCGAAGCGGAAGCGGTCGAGCAGATTGCCGATCGCGCCGCCGAGGATGAGGTGGAGGCCGGTCTGGAGCAGGCGATCGGTGACGGCGGAGCGCAACGCGTACACGACCACGACGCAGAACACCGCGATCGCGCCCGCGTTGAGCAGCAGCGGCACGATGCGCGAAGACGCATTCGCGCCGATGCCGAATGCCGCGCCGGTGTTGCGCACGTGCACGAGCTGGAAGAAGTTCGGAATGACGGTGATCGATTCGTGCAGGTCGATGCGCGCGAGCACGAGCGCCTTCGTCCAGATGTCGAGGATGATCACGGAGATCGCGAGTGCGACGTAGTAGAAGCGCTGGTTCATGAGGCTTTCTTCTCTTCGATGAGGCGATCGAGCTCGGTGCGGAGCCGGCCGAGGATCTCATCGTACGTGTAGTGCCCGAGCGATTCCGTCCCTTTTTTCAAGTTGACGTAGCTGGGGGCACACCACATGCCGAGATCGGCGTCGTCGGTCTCGCCGGGACCGTTCACGCGGCAGCCCATCACCGCGATGGTGATGTCGTGTGCTTTCGCATATGCCGTCATCTCCTTCACGTTGTGCGCGAGGTCGATGAACGCCTCGTTCTCCACACGCGAGCATGACGGGCAACTGATGATGTTCAGCCCCTTGTGCTCGAAGCGCGGCACGGAGCGGAAGCGGCCGGTGCGGATGTCGTCGAGGATCTGACGGCCGACGGCGATCTCTTCGCCCTTGCGCTCGAACGGCAACGTGAGCGAGACGCGGATCGTGTCGCCGATGCCGCGCGTGATCAGCTGTTCGAATGCGATGCGCGTCTTGATGATGCCGTCGGGCGGCATGCCCGCTTCGGTGACGCCGAGGTGGAGCGGGACGTCGGGGCGGGCTTCGGCGAAGCGGATGTTCGCGTCGATGACCTTGTTCGGATCGGAGTCCTTGATCGAGACGCAGTACTGATCGAAGCCAATGTCGTCGAGCATCGCGCAGTGCTCGAGCGCCGATTCGAGCATCGGTGTGATGTTGTCGTCGCGGTCGTACTTCGCGACCTTGTCGGGATCGACGGAGCCGGCGTTGACGCCGATGCGCATCGCGCAGCCGTGTTCGCGCGCGATGCCGACCAGCCACGCCACTTTCTCGTGCACCGGCTTGTCGCGCTCGATGTGGTACAGGTGCCCCGGGTTGTAGCGCAGCTTCTGCACGTACGGCGCGACTTTCTCCGCGAGCCGATAGTTTTCCTGCAGATCGATGGAGAGGTTCGCGTTCGGACGCGCCGCGCGGATCTCGGCGAGCGCCGTGACGTCCTTCGGGTTGTCGACGGCGATGCGGATCACGTCCGCTCCGGCCGCCTCGAGCAGCTCCACCTGACGGATCGTCGCGGCGATGTCCTGCGTGCGTGTGGCAGTCATCGACTGCACGGCGATGGGGTTGCTGCCGCCGATCCGCAGGTTGCCGATCCGGATCTCGCGGGTCTGTCTGGTCGTCACGCGGCTTCCTAACGCAAACACCTGACAAAGATTCCGATCCCGACCGGACGGTCAGGCCGGAGAGACACCATTCCGGCATCTTGTTTTCCAGTTACGTAATGGTTACGCTCCGCGCCGCTTCCAGGTTCATCAATCCCCCGATCCAAGCCCCCGCTTCATCAGAAAACAGAACAAGCCGCGGACGTATCACGCGCCTGCGGCTGGAGGTTTCATGCGGCCACAGGCGAGAGGTCTCGCTGTCGTTCTCTTCACAATCCTTTTCCTCGGCGCGGCACAGCAGGCAGCGGCGCAGTTCCTGACGTTCAGGAACCACGCTGCGTTCGCCGTGAATTCGACGATCAACTTCTATCCGAGCGGCGGCCAGCTCTACTTCTCGGACAGCGCCTCGAATGTCGTCGGCCGGCTCGATCCTTACACCGGCGCGGTGGCGGTGATCGCCGGCGGCAACGGCCAAGGCTCCCAGGACGGCCACGTTTCGGTCGCGAGGTTCTGGGGACCGAGGGGCGTCGCGGTCGCTGGTGATGAAACGATCTACGTTTCGGACAATCACAACATCCGCCGGATCAGCAGCGATGGATATGTGACGACCATCGCGGGCTCGCCAACGGGCTCACCCGGTTGGGTTGACGGGAACGGCGCGGCCGCGAGGTTCTACAGTCCGCAGGCCCTTGCGCTCGATCCATCCGGCAACTTGTGGGTTGCCGATACCTGGAACAATCGCATTCGCAAGGTCGAACCGGATGGCGACGTCACGACGGTGGCCGGCTCGACGGCGGGCTCGACGGATGGGAGCGGAGCCGCGGCGCGCTTCAACTTCCCGCTGGGCATCGCGTTCAACGGGACCGACGCGTTCTACGTCGCCGATCAGAACAACAGCACCATTCGCAAAGTGACGCTCGATGGCGGCGTCAGCACGTTCGCCGGTCTGGCCGGCTCGAACGGCAACGTCGACGGCAGCGGCAGCGCGGCGCGCTTCTACTACACGACCAACGTCGCTGTCGCGCCCGACACGGGTGAGGTCTTCGTCGCGGACGCGTGGAACCACGCGGTGCGCCGCATCTCCCCCGCAGGTGTGGTCACGACCGTCGGCGGCATGGTCAGCGGCGCGGGCAACCGCGAAGGCACCGGCTACGCCGCGCAGTTCAATCAACCGAATGCGGTCGCCGCGCTCGACTCGCAGACTGTGTTCGTCTCGGACTACTACACCGGCCTCGTCAAGAAGGGCACGCCCAGCATCGCGGACGAAGCGAAGATCGACTCGGCGAACGGAACGGTCGGCGTGGCGCGGCAACTGAGCGTGGCGCCGCTCAGCGCCACTACTTTCGCGTGGAGCGTGACGGCGCGGCCGGCGGGATCGACGGCGACGTTCTCCGATCCCGCGATCATGAACCCGACGTTCACGCCGGACTTCGAAGGGTCGTACACGTTCCGCCTCGACGCGTCGTCGCCGGCCGGCACAAGCATCACCTATGTGTCGGTCGTCGTGACGTGTTCGGCACTTCCTCCCGCGCCGACGGCTACGCGCATCTCCGGCAACGACCCCAGTTGTCCCGGCGAGCCAATCACGCTCGAAGCCTCGGCAGGCTACGACTCCTATCGCTGGCAAAGCGGCGCGACGGTCCTTTCGACGACGCGCTGGCTGACGGTCTCGCCTACTTTCTCTGACTCGTATTCGGTTCGCGGCACGCTCAATGGCTGCTCGAGCTCGAGCTCGTACTACCACACCGTGACCACCGCGCCAGCCGCGACGCCGACGGTGGTCCTCAACGGCGGTAGTACGGTCTGCGCCGATGGACAGGGCGGAAGCGGCGGCACGTACTCGCTGTATCCGCGCTCATACGATCCGCCCGGATATGCGCGGCAGTGGGGCTATCGCACCGTCAGCGGCGGCCCCATCACGCCGATCGCGGGACAGACCGGGTCCGGCTACGTCATCAACGGCACGCACTTCCCCGGCGCGGGCACGTACCGCATCGTCTGCACGATCACGCCGTCCTGCGGCTTCTCGCCGCGAGTGAGCGAAGAGCGCATCGTGACCGTGCGTCCGCCGGTCGTCGCCAACATCACCTCCTCGGCGCCGTCGGCATGCATCGCACAGCCGGTCACGATCACCGCGAGCGGCAGCGGCGGAACGGGCGGCAACTACGACATCTACATCATGCAGAAGGGGTCGCCGGACTTTACGCTCAAGCTCTGCTCGAATGCGCAGACTTGCTCCGTCAACGGCTTCCAGGGGCGCACGTACTACGCGAGGGTTTGGCAGGGCAACACGTGCACGAAGTTGTCGCCCGAGCTGACCATCGGTGCGAACCCCGATCCCACACCGCAGGCGCAAGCGCAATACACGAGTTGCCAACCGGCGCGCGCGGTCGTCGTCAATCCGAATCCGACGTCGACCTACGTCTGGAGCAATGGCGCGACCGGCGCGTCGATGACTCCGGCCACGAGCAACTGGTATCGCGTCACCGAAACGACGAGCCTCGGCTGCTCGGCCACTTCGCTGTATGTGTGGGTCGAACAGAACTTCGGCCCGTCGACCACCGTCACGAAGAGCGGTCCGACCACGTTCTGCGAAGGCGGCAGCGTGACGCTCACGGCTGCATCGGCGACGTCATACCTCTGGTCGAACGGCGCCATGACGCGGTCGGTGAACGTCACGCAGGGCGGCACGTACACCTGCGAGCTGACCTACTCCGGCTCGTGCAAGAGAAACAGCGAATCGGTCGTCGTCACCGTGAATCCGGCGCCGAGCGCGGAGATCACCGCCGACGGCCCGACGAACTTCTGCGAAGGCGGCAGCGTCACGCTCACGGCACCCGAAGGGTTGACGTATTCGTGGTCGAACAGCGCGACCGCGCGCTCGATCGTGGTGAACACCTCGGGCTCATATTCGGTCACCACCACGAATGCAGATGGCTGCAGCACGACCTCGACGCCAACGCTGGTGACGGTAAATGCGCTGCCCGCGGCGACGATCACCGCATCGGGTGCGACCACGTTCTGCGAGGGCGGCTCGGTTACGCTCACGGCTAGTGAGGGCGCGTCCTGGTTGTGGTCGAACGGTGCGACGACGCAGTCGATCGTGGCGACGCAGAGCGGCGGCTACTCGGTCGCGGTGACGAATGCGGCCGGCTGCTCGACGACCAGCACCGCGACGACAGTGACGGTCGAGCCTCTGCCTGCTGCGACGATCAGCGCCTCCGGTCCGACGTCGTTCTGCATTGGCGGCAGCGTGACGCTGTCCGTCGCGCAGACTTCGGGCGCGTCGTATCTCTGGTCCAACGGCGCGACCACTCCTGACATCACGGTTTCCGCGAGCGGCACCTTCAGTGTCGCAGTCACATCCGCGGCCGGTTGCACGAGCAACTCGTCGCCCGTGACCGTGGCCGTGCATCCGTATCCGACGGCGGGCATTCACTCGTCGCAGATTTACGACGAAGGCAGCACGGGCACGATCCTGCGCAATGGCGACGTCATCGATGCGTGCGGCACGCCGCGCATTCGCCTCGTGGCGATGGCGCTCGATGCGTCGTACACCTACGCATGGTCGACCGGCGCTACCACGGCGACGATCGACGTGACGACCTCCGGCACCTACGGCGTGACCGTGACGTCGGCGGCCGGCTGCGCGACGACGTCGTCGGTCGTCGTGAATTACGGCGCGATTCCGGCGAAGCCGGTGATCGCATCGACAGGCACGGAGCTCTGTCCCGCGGGCGGCAGCGTCACGCTGACCGCACCCGATGCGGATGCGTGGACGTGGTCCAACGGCGCGACGACGCAGTCGATCGTGGTCACCGAGCCAGGCTCGTACACCGTGCGCGTGCGCAACGGCGTGTGCGAGTCGCCGCTCTCCGATCCGCTCGTCGTGACCACCGGCATCTCGTCGATCACCACGAATGACGCACTCGCGCTGTGCGGCATCGGCAGCAGCGCGACGCTCACTGCGAACGACGGCACGTCGTGGCTCTGGTCCAACGGCGCCACGACGCAGTCGATCGTCGTCACCGAGCCGGGAACATTCACCGTCATCACGACGAACAACGGCTGCACGATGCCGGAGTCGGCACCGGTCGCGGTGACGATGCGCTCCGTGTCGATCGACGCGAATGGTCCGACGTCATTCTGCGAAGGCGACAGCGTGACTCTGACCGCGAACGGCGGCACCTCGTGGCTCTGGACGAACGGAGCGACGACGCAGTCGATTACGGTGTCGGAGTCCGGCAGCTACGGTGTCACCGCCAGCTTCGGCGATGGCTGCTCGCTCGCGGCCGCGCCGGTTGCGGTCGAAGCGCGCCGCGTCGAAGTGTCCGTCAGCGCCGATCGCACCACGGTCTGCACGAGCGGCGCGATCACGCTCAGCGCATCAGCCGGCGGCGGCGCGGGCTATACGTATCAGTGGTACGACAACCCGTACACGCCGATTGCCGGCGCAACGTCGTCGACGCTCACGATCCATCCGACCGCATCCGGCTACGTCTACGCGATGGTGCGGGACGAGCTCGGCTGCGAAGCGACGAGCAGCGGTACGACTTACACCGTGCTGCCGACACCCGACGCCAGCATCACCACGGCGCCGGCATTGTGCGAAGGTCAGAACGGCTCGGCGAGTGTCGCCGATGCGGGTCCCGGCGCGACGTACGCGTGGACGATCACGAACGGCCAGCTTTCGTCCGCGAACACTCCGAACGTGACGTTCACGCCGAGCGGCACCGCGCCGGTGACGCTGACGGTCACGATCGCGAACGCAGGGTGCGAAGTCACGAGCTCCGCGAGCGTCGCCATTCACGCGTTGCCTTCGACGGACGTGACGGCCTCCGGCCCGGCCACGTTCTGCGCTGGCGGTTCCGTCACGTTGAGCGCACCGGCGGGCCTGACGTACTCGTGGTCGAACGGCGCAACCACGCAGTCGATCGACGTCACCGACTCCGGCAGCTACAGCGTCACGGTCACGAACGCGAACGGCTGCAGCGCGACATCGTCCGCAACCGCGGTCACCGTCAATGAAGTTCCGGTTGCGACGATCACGGCATCCGGCGCGACGACGTTCTGCGAAGGCGGCTCAGTCACGCTCACGGCCAGCAACGGCGCGTCGTGGCTCTGGTCCAACGGCGCGACCACGCAGTCGATCGTCGTCAATGCATCCGATGACTACGGCGTGATTGTCACGAATGCCGCGGGTTGCAGCGCCACATCGTCCGCGACGAGCGTTACCGTGAATCCGACGCCCGTCGCCACGATCACCGCCTCGGGCGCGACGACGTTCTGCGAAGGCGACTCCGTCACGCTCACGGCGAGCAATGGCGCGTCGTGGCTCTGGTCCAACGGCGCGACGACCCAATCGATCGTCGTCAACACCTCCGGCGACTACAGCGTCACGGTTACCAGCGCCGCCGGTTGCGGAGCGACGTCGTCCGCTACGAATGTCGTCGTGAATCCGACGCCGGTCGCCACGATCGCTGCATCGGGTGAGACCACCTTCTGCGAAGGCGGCAGCGTCACGCTGACGGCCAGCGACGGCGCGTCGTGGCTCTGGTCCAACGGCGCGACGTCGCAATCGATCGTCGTCAACACATCCGGTGACTACAGCGTGACGGTCACGAACGCCGCGGGTTGCAGCAGCATCTCGTCCGCGACGAGCATCACCGTGAATTCGACGCCCTTCGCGGCGATCGACGCGTCCGGCGCGACGACCTTCTGCGAAGGCGGCAGCGTCACGCTCACCGCGAGCGATGGCGCGTCCTGGCTGTGGTCCAACGGCGCGACGTCACAGTCGATCGTCGTGAACGCATCCGGCGATTACAGCGTCACCGTCACCAGCGCCGCCGGCTGCAGCGCGACGTCGTCCGCTACGAATGTCGTCGTCAATCCGACTCCAGTCGCCGCGATCACCGCATCCGGCGATACGACGTTCTGCGAAGGCGGCTCCGTGACGCTCACCGCGAGCAACGGCGCGTCGTGGCTCTGGTCCAACGGCGCGACGACGCAGTCGATTCTCGTCAACGCATCGGGGAACTACAGCGTCACCGTCATGACTGCGGAAGGTTGCAGCGCCACCTCGAGCGCGACCACCGTCACCGTCAATCCCATGCCGGCCGCGACGATCACCGCCTCCGGCGCAACGTCGTTCTGCGAAGGCGGCAACGTCACACTCACGGCGAGCAACGGCGCGTCGTGGCTGTGGTCCAACGGCGCGACCTCGCAATCGATCGTCGTGAACGCATCCGGCAGCTATCACGTCACCGTCAGCAGTGCCGCCGGTTGCAGCGCAACGTCTGATGCGACGACCGTTACCGTGAATCCGACGCCCGCCGCGACGATCACTGCATCCGGCGACACCACGTTCTGCGCCGGCGGCTCCGTCACGCTCACCGCGAGCAATGGCGCGTCGTGGCTCTGGTCGAACGGCGCGACGTCACCGTCGATCGTCGTTAACGAGTCGGGCAGCTACAGCGTGACGGTTGCGAACGCGAGTGGC
>Ga0196977_1000388_pt1 | contig 23909 bp, 43 predicted proteins | sample S3v_1013CmetaG_FD_148634 | JGI IMG/M metagenome (GOLD analysis project Ga0196977, IMG submission 148634) | Soil microbial communities from Anza Borrego desert, Southern California, United States - S3+v_10-13C | ecosystem: Environmental > Terrestrial > Soil > Desert | place: USA: California...
CTTGCCGCTGACGGTCTCACCAACTTTGACATATCCGGAACCGGTAGCCAGCATAGGCTGCGCGAACGGGCCTCCGAACGGCCGCTTGCCTCGAGCAAGCCGGATCTCATCGATGGCCAGGATGCCATTCCTGACGTACCGGTCGTCGATCTTGGAGAGGGTGTCCGGATCCTGCTCCCTGTCGTCGATGAACACGAACTCCAGGTCGCCCCATCCCATCAGCTCCAGTTCCTCGTCTACCATCCCCTTGATCCAGAGCTGGAAGGGAAGCATGCCCTCCTCAAGGGCACGGGAGCGAGAAGAGGTCGAAGCCTGACGGTTGACGTGAGTGATGAAGGGCTCAGGTGAGACCGACATGACGAAGCAGATGATTCTGGCTAGCCACTCGTCATAGAGGTCCTTCAGATCCATGCTCTTGACCTCTTCATACTTGAAGTTGCCTGGCATGAACCGAGCACGGCGCCTCTGAGAGGAGTTGCCCAACATCAGCTTGTCGAAGTAGTCCTGGAACTCAGCTACTTGCTTCATTGTCCAGGACTCTGGAAGTCCTACGAACGCGTCAGGAGTCGATCCTGAGCGGTAGTACTCCAGCTGGTGCAGAGCACGACGGATAGCGGTATTGATGGTGATGACGATCTGTTCCACCGGCGAGAAGCCATACACCCGATTGGTGCGTGGATTACGCACGATATAGTTCAGCTCGTCCAGCGTAAAGTCCGCTGCAGGGACACCATGGAGCACCTGCTGAAAGGCAGGATCACCGGGATTTTTCGGTCGGCGTCCTGAGGCGTCGAGGAGGGGGAGGATGGTGGCTCCGTCGATTGGCTCGAGGGAGTAGGGCTGCCCTCCAAGGGTCTTGCGTCTCCAGTAGCAAGCAGCGTCGATGACAAGCGAGTCCTCGATGAGGAGCCGGATCCATTGCGCCCAGTTGTGTTCCCTATCGGGGCGCTTAAAGAGCTTGACGGCTGCGGTAATCTTGGCCTCGTCGCTTTCGCTGATCTCGATGCCATCAGGATTTGCATCCTTCCGCTTTACTTGGACGCCTTCCTTGAGCGGCGATGCAGCACGCACCATCCGAGGACGGATCGTCCAGTCGAGAGCCGCAATCTGCTCCTTGCGGGCTTCGATTACGGCGCGGAGAACATCGCAGCTATCAGCCAGAGCGCGAAGTTCGGCGAACCCGATAGCCTCGGCCGATCGGGGGTTGTAGTTGAGGTTCCAGCCTGTCTGGTAGTCAAACGCGCGCCCTTTGACGTCAGGAGGCGCGAAAGGCTCAAGAGGTTGCAGCGGACCAAACCAAGTAGTCTGGTCAATGCCTGAAATGGTGAACCTGGTGCGAACAGATCCGACTCGAGCGCGCTGCGAAACCAGGGCAGCCTGGCCGCTAAGAGAAGTCAGTCGTCCCTGTGTGGTATCGGGCATGCTATGCCACCATCCGCAAATCGACGACTAGCTCGTCGGATTCCAGCTCAAGGAGGCGCATGCACTCCTCAAACTTGGAGATTTCGTCCAAGGTCATGGGCCTACTAGCCAAAAGAGCATCACGGACAGTGCCGTAAGCCTCAATTCCGGCCTGAGAGCCCAAAAATGCGGCGTCAACCGCGCGAATTACCGAGGAAAGTGGCACAGAGCACGTCTCAGGCTGCGGCATTTGGCGCCTCCTGATCCTGTTTTGCCTTATTCCGCGCCTCCAACTCAGCTCTCTGGCGGTCAACTTCCGACTTGTAGTACTGCAGGAAGCCCTCACCTGCGAGGTAGGGGACAGCAAATGCGCAGATCAGCGAGTCACCCTTGTCAGGAGAGCGACCGATCCGCTTCTTGATGTCGCGTTTGTCCTCGATCTGGATGCCTCTCCTGGTCAATTTCCAGCGGGCACTCGTCAGATCGGCAAGCAATTCAGGATCGGGAGGAATCGCAAGGTCGAAACCATGGTCAGGATCTAGCGCTTCCCGGAGCTTCCACATGTGTTCCGAGCGAGCATTTGCGAACCCGAGCTTGCCTGACCGGTCCTTAGCAATGGAAGCCTCAGCCGGATTGATGGCAACGATGTTCAGACCTTCCATGCGACCGATGTCAACCGGCGAGGACCCGATAGTCGACACGTCCATATGGATGGGCCAAGCTTCGTAACCCAGCTGGATCAGCGTCTGCACGACGGCTACGCCCGTGGGGGTTTGCTTACCGGGCAAGCAAATCTGTGGGGCGAACCAGTTACCTCGGCGCTCGGTGAACACCGTGAAGTCGCGCCCGCCGCGCGAGATGTCAGCACCTACCGCACGGGCACCCGGCTCGTTTGCGCGCGCATCTGAGCCCAAATCCACACGTTCGCGCCGGAAATTCTCCAGATCCTTGACGAACAGAGGCAATCCCTCACGGGACGAACCCATGTCGATGGAAGCCAGGATCTCCTGCGGTGTCCTGTTGTCCAGTTCGGTCAGGTCGATGTGCACGTTTGGCTCTGTCACCAAAGATCGTGCGGCATCTATGCCTGCCGCGTTCGTCGGGGCCGAGGGTCCCAGTGTTGGTTGGGGGTTGCTTTGGTTGCTTTGGTTGGATCCGTTCCCGCTGGTCACGGCATCGCGGAGGGCTTTCGCGAGATCTTGTGCCTTTTTGATCTCCTGGGTCAGCTCCCACTTGCGGACGTAGGCCTCATATGTGGGGGCCCAGCGCGCCTGAGCTTTCTGTACCCAGGCAGTCGGGATCACTTGCCACTCATTGTCGTCCTCACCCACGCCGAAATCACCCTTGAGCATGCGCGAGCGCAAGGGCTCAGGCAGCTGCTGCAGGGTGGCTCGGTAACCGGCTTCCATCAGATACCGGTTGTTCTCCACGAAGGAACGGATGAAGGTGCGCGATTTGGCCGTGCAATACTCCGGCTTGCCCTCGTTATCCATGATGGGGTTGCCATCATAGTCGGTCAGCGGATAGTCACCTGGGCCAGGAACTTCCTCATCCTCACCTGCTCCGTTGACGATATACCATCGGAGCTCGCCAGGCTTTGCAGGGTTTGGATGAGTTGGGTCGATCCAAGGGGCCCACCGCTTGACGACCCAGTAGCCCTCAGCGTCCGTAGGCGGGTTTCCAGCAGCCACAACGCGCGTGCGCTGGTTCCTCTTGGCGGCTGAGGAGGGCCGATTCCATCCGATGAGGAACCGGTACTGAGTCTCGGTGAAGTGGGTGATCTCGTCAAACCCGCAGAGGTCATGAGGGCGCCCCTGATACTTCTGCTTGTCCTCCTCGTGCTGGCAGGCACCAAACTCTACCACCTGGCCCGAGGGGAACTGCTCCGTGGGGTATATCCGCCAGAGCTCATCGCCTCCGTTGTACTTGCCGAGCTTTCCGTAGATCTGGTTCGCCCGCTCGCGGATGCCCTTGAGCTGCGGGTACTCACGGCGGAAGATGATCGAGGTGTGGTGCTCTCCGATGGCGAGCCCTAGGATGAGGTCCGTTTTGCCTCCGCCGGCGGCTCCTCCGTAGAAGAGCTCGTCTGCTTGGCAGTAGTATGCCTCGGTTTGAGGCCCTTCCTGCGGGATCCACGCACCGATAGGCATGGAGAGCAGCAGGGAATCGATCTCAGCCAGCTCTTGGGGCGTCATCCAAGCCTGGAGCGAAGCCACGTTCTTGAGAACGTCAAGCTGGGAGTGAGCGTGCATGGGGAGGCTCATTAGGCCGCCCCTGCTTGACGCGCGCGAGCCGTGTCGATGATCTTGGCAATACGCTCGATCCGATCCTGCTCACTCATGAGTGGCTTGCCGTTCGGCCCAACTGCCCCACCGCTGGCGGACGCGGATGGTACGGTTCCTGCCTGGGATCCGCGCTTGCTTGTTGGATCCGGGTTGGTAAGGGCTGCCATCAAGGCCGGCAGATCGCCTAGGCTTGCTCCCTCGTTGGTACCTGCCGGGGAGTCCACTAAGGATCCCAGTAGCTTCGGGATGTTGAACTCGGCAGGCGCAGCGGCCTGACGCCCGACAGACACACGTTGCAAGCCGGTGACGAGTTTCAGGAGGTCGATCAACGCCTTCGGCGTCATGTCCTTCCAGAACCGCGCATTCCCGTGTGCGTCCGCGCCATCACCGCGGCCACCGATGAACTCCATCACCTTGGCATAGAGCCGGTTGGAGTCCAGCAGGTGCTGGTTCTCTATCTGGATGGCTGCGATCTCACGGGCTCGAGAGGCGTCCTCGAGGTGGTACAGATCGTACGCTCGCGCCCGTGCGTGCCAGCAATACAGGTGGTACCAGTCCTGGATCTCCTGGCGGGTCGCTCCGAGCCCTTCCTTCTGCAGCTGCCGCACGCGGAAGAGATCACTCGGGTCTGCAGCCGTCGTGCGTAGGAACCCGCCGTTGGTGATCGATCCTAGCTGGTTCGAGTCCTCGCCAAACTGCTGGGGGTTACTAGCGACAGGAACCTGAGCATCAGAGGAGCTACGACGGCCATCACCCGCACTTGTCCCTGCCCGTGCTCCTGTCGCCGTAACAGCAGACTTAGGATCACCTCCTCCCGCTATGACAGTGAAGCCATGCGAACGGTAGTTCGCGTTGAGGGGAGAGTCCAGAGGGATCCCGGACCCCTCTGGGTTGGACTGAGTTGGGTCGGCAGACTCTGCTTCAGCCTCGGCTGCTGCCCTTAGGGACAGTCGAGCCTTAGCGATCTTGGTCTGTGTGGGAAGGCTCTCAGCAAGACGGTACGTGTGTCGCTGCCCTGAGGCACCTTGATCCAGATAGGCTTGGAACGCAAGGTAGGCATCCAGCGGTTCGTAGTCCAGCTGAGCCCAAATAGGAGTCCCATCAGGAAGGACAGGGTACCCGAGATCCCAAGTGAGGTGCAGAGCTGCGTGATGTAGCGCGTCTTGATGGATCACCATGATCCAGTCAAGTCCGCCTGGCTGCTCGAACAGCTTTGGCGTGGGGTTGGTTGGGTTGGTTGGATTGGCTGGGGGGCTCCCAACACTTTCGGACGCGGGCAGTACGGATGCGTCTTCGCCGACTCCTTCCCGGCTCCTCGCCAGGTCTAGTTTAAGACCTGGTTTGGGTTCAGGTTCAGTTGTCTTTGCTTGCGCACTGCCTTGGCTACCGGAAGTCGCCGAGGTAGGAGTGGATGGTTGGGGCTGATTGGGAGCCGCGCCCCCTACTGGAGTACCCAGTTTGGTCGGCGGGAGCCATCCACGAACCGCCGACGTAGCGTCAATCAGGTCTGCTCGATAGAGAAGAGTCGGAAGCCCGAGGGAGTTACGCGGAGCCCGCCTCATCGCCTCACGGACGACCATCGCCCGCGTGACTTTGAAGCCCGCAGACGGGCTTGAGCTAGGTGTGGAGCCCTCGGGGGTGGAGATGGGAGTTACTCCGCCTCTTGTGCGAACTTCTTGGGGAAGACCTTGATGTCCACCTGAGAGTACTCGTAGTTCCCGCCGCCTGGGCCGTCGACGCAGAGGTGCCCCTGTGCGAAGACGTAGATCCCCTGCTGGTGAGGCGCCAAGGATTCGTCGCGCACGCCTGTGATGGCCTGGCGGATGACATCCTTGATCAAGGCCGGAGCAGTCACCTTGGTGGCGTCATCCAGGTACTTGATAGCCGCTTCCTTCGTGCGGGCGAAGTACTCGAAGCTGAATGACATGTGATCGAGCCTCTTGTGGTCTTCTGAGCTTAGACCATATTGTACCATAGAATCTTGGGGAAATCAAGGAAATTCTTGTAGGTCCTCAAAGAATTTCCTGTAGGGCGGCTAATGTGCCCCATAGACTGGGGAATGTGTGTTTTGTTAATTGCCGCCAGGCAAATGTGCCCATACGCTGGGAGAATACGTGTTTTGTCGAGTGCCTCCAGGTCCTGGGACATCCTTACAACATGAACTTTTTTTCATGTGTGGCTGTTTGCGTGTTGCGCTATATTATAGTTGTAAGTTGATGAGATGGTTCATCAACAAGAGCGAGAGGAACACATCATGACCACCACTGCGAAGTCTGAGATCGTCGTCGATGCACTGTCTGAGTTCGGTCCGGAGGTCATCAAGACTGAGGCCACGATCGATCTCTCCAAGTACGCCCACCTCAACACCAGCGGTAAGATTCGCGCGATGGCTGCTGATGGGTACCAGCGGAACGCGATCGCCAAGGCGCTGGGCAAGCGCTACCAGCACGTCCGGAACGTCCTCCTGACCCCACTGAAGCGCGCCCAGTAAGACAGGTCGAAACAGGGATCCGTGCGATCCCTGTCTGCCCGTCAGGCGGGCACTGAGGAGACCAAGATGCTTGAGGCGATCCAAAACCACTCCAACCCGGAGGGCCTATTCTGGCACCTCATGCTGGCGGCCTCGGTCGTCGTCACGGTCGTCCTGTTCTACGGGTACCTGATCTATGATGTCGTGTCACGCCGGATGGCCAAGCGGAACCGCCGCAACCGCCGCCGGACCAATCGGAGGTAACCATGTCCTACAATCGTGCTATGACTAAGGTCCTGGAGGCCCTAGGGCTTAACCCGGACCGCCACCTCCCCCGGGAGGGCCATCCCCGGACGACCATCCTGGACTTCCCGGACTGGAGGGGGAAGCCCATGTTCTACGCCGCCTCTACCTCCCAGGCGAGGTCCGTCATGGTCTGGGTCTCCCCGGCCAAGGTGGGACGTACCTACAAGTCCTCCCAACACCGGGTCATGTGCGAATGCCCGCACTGCGGGGACGTCCTATCCGCCGGGCGGCTCCACCAGCACGTAGGGACCGACCGGTGCTACCAGAACTGGAGGCGCAGCCCCTGACGCCCGCAATAAACGCCTAGCTGGACCGCGAAAAGACTACTTGCGGTCCAGCTGGGACCTGCTATATAATATTGGCATAAGTTGAGAGGAGGTCCAAATGTCGATCGTGGTCCCAGTATTCGATCCTACCGAGGACGATGCGAAGCAGGTCGAACGCCTGACTGAGTACGTCACTGAGCTGCTTGGGGACGAGCCCCTCCAAGACGCCCTCCACCAGATGGCCTGCCGGAAGTTAGGCATCGATCCTGACAAGATCGACCAGAACGATGACGCGACGTGGTGTAAGCTCAACGTCGAGGCCACCAAGTACTTCAAGGCCATCATGGTAGGCGTCAACAAGTGGGCCGAGGCCCTAGAATAGTCAGGACGAAACCCCACCTAGTGGGGTCTGTGGGTTGTGCCCACACTGAGGAGTCCAACTACCATGACCTATATCGAGATCGCCCTCAACCGCGTGCGGTCGGGTGTGTACGTCCAGATCCGTGAGCTGCCTAACGGCAAGCCCTACTGGCACGTCTCGCGGCCAGACGGTACCGGCTGGAACTTCGGGTCCGCCGGTCTGGCCTTCCGGTACTACCTCAAGTCGGTCCGCGAGTACGCCCCTGTATTAGGGCGGGGAGCCGTGATCGACCTGAATAAGGCCACATAAAAGCACCTCATTCGACCATCAAATTCCAGTTGATGGTTCTGTGAGTCCTGCGTTATAATAGTTGTGTAAGATGGAGAGAGGGCAATGGTGCTCTCGATCCTACCACGCCAAAGGGAGTCCAACATGGCTAAGAACACTGCCCAGAAGATCGCCGAGCAGGTCGGCGTCGAAGTCCTCGAGAAGGTTGAGACCCAGGTCGAGGAGGCCGTGAAGACCGGCGTCGAGACCGCCCTGCAGAACGTGCAGCCCGGTGCTCCGATGGCGCGTCCCGGCAACCAGCTCAAGCAGGCGCCGAACGTCGACATGTCGAAGTACGCGCACCTCGCCACGAAGTCCGACAAGATTCGGGCGATGCATGCCGATGGGATCGCGAAGGCCGATATCGGTCGACTGCTCGACATCCGCTACCAGCACGTGCGGAACGTGCTGACCCAGCCGATGAAGAAGCAGATGAACCAGCCCGCGGCGTCCTCGTCGACTGATACCACCAAGGCGGCCTAATCCCCCCGCGGGGCGCCTACTGGATGGGGTGCATGGAGAGATCTGTGCACCCCATTCTTTACATCCGGGACCGCCTAAAAGATGTTAGGGCGGTGGGCCGAGGGCAGCACCGGGCGTCCAGGAGGTAGTTGTGGGTAGCGGTCACATTAGGGTCAAAACTAGGTTTCGTAGGCTAACAACAGTTCCTGGTGAGATCAAGGCGATCATTGAAATCATTGGGCAAACTCAGTTTACACCCAGTTTGAACAGAAATGCAGTATTCTACCCTATATATATCAATATTACACCTTACTACATTCCTGACTAGGTATGGTATGGCCCAGGATCATAGACCTATAGCCTTATTGCCTTTATCCCATTCCTTTATCGGTCTTCTTGTCTTTAAGTTTAACATTAGTCTTTTTATTGACAATAATGCAATATTGTTCAAATTGACTATAAATTGAGTATGCTCAATAAAATCAATAGGTTAAGATCAAACCTGGTACAGTATCTTGAGTAGTTTGCGTCCCACATCACAGGAAGGAGCAAGCCATGCCCACGTACATGAAGAACATGTCCTTCGCGCATACCAAGCGCACCTACGACAAGTACCCTGCAGCAGAGGGCGGTGGTTGGAACACTTGCCTCTTGGGCTTAAAGGCCAAGTACTCCGGGATCTCCTGGCGGGACCTGAAGCGGAAGTACGATGCCCTCCAGGCGGTAAAGGCTATGGACCACCTGACCCCAATGGAACGGGAGCTCCTAACGGCTCTGAGATTGGACCTTGAAGAGAACCTGGAATTCGCCGAGAAGGCAGGGTTCGATGGCATCGAGGGCAAAGACTCCAACGAGACCCTGTAACCAAATCGGACTGCGACTGCAACACAAGGAGCACCAGCATGGAACCACAATTCCTGACTCTTGACTGCCCTCCGGGCGGCATACGCCCAGGTGATCTACTCCCGGGCGTCCTGAAGGATACGGGGCTATCGCCAGAAGACTTCACGGTAGTCTCGAAGCTCTTCGGGAGCTGGCAGTTCAACCTGACCAACCAGGATAAGAGCCCCTGTTTTGAACAGGTGAGGTACACCCTGATCAAGGATCGGATCACCAAGCTGTACAACGACGGCCTGATCCGTTACGGCGACTGGTAAAAGGAGCCCTAACATGAACATGCGCGATCAGGATCACAAACCTATGCCAGTAGAGGACGCCCTCATCACCAGGGAACGAGAGGAGCAGGCGGAACTCAACGCCCTATACTCGGGCATCCTGGCGATCAAGAACGCTCACCCCGACCCCTTGCAGCGCCCTATGTTCCGGACGGACTTCTGGAACAAGCGAGGGACGTTCTTCATAACGGGGGTCCGATTCAGGCGTCCTGCCATGAATCACCCTCCGACCACCCTCGCAAGGATCCAAAGCGCCCAACTGGCAGCCCTTAGTGCTGTCGCCCGATCGACGGCGACACCTGAGGCCAACATCCTCAATCTGCGTATGTTCCCGCGCTGGGTGATCAATGCCCGCTTAGAGGTGTGGGGCGAGATCAAGCAAGCAAGCAACTCGGTTTGGGATGACAAGAAGCACCGTGATCCTAAGTGGGTCCTCGCGTACCGTAAGCACCTGCTCCGCCTGTTGGATCACGAGTGCCAGGTCGAACCTAGGTGGCCACACTCTCGCCAGACTGAGGTCGAGCTCTACACGAGCATGTCGCTTAGCTCGCACCGTGAGCTCCAGAAGCGGGGCTGGGTCGAGCCGCAGCTTTGGGACCACTTAGCTTCCTGCCCAATCCGCTGGGCAGACATCGCACACCCCAACACAGACACCAACACCGCAGGCGATCGCGGTCACATGGGCGATCAGGGTCCGAGTCAGGGTGGGGTGACATGGGACCTGAATGAGCTCAGGAGCGCACTTGCCCTCAAAAAGCCCTAAAAAAGACCTCTTGATTTCCCCATGAGTCCTGTGTTATAATATTGTGTAAAGTGAGAGGAGCCCGAGTCGGATGTACTTCTACACGGACAATGACGACGCTGCTAGCCAGTACAACAGGAGCGGGGGCGGGTTCAACCTCCAACATATCGACGCAACCAGGATTTACTTGACACATTACTCCAACATGCTCATGCTGGATTTCCTAGCCCGGCACGAGACCGATTTCCGCCTTAAGCGTCAGGCCGAGCGTGAGCTCGACATTGCTCGGCGCAAGATGAAATACTGGGAGCACCATCAGAACTTCAGCCAAGCTCGGGCCCTCAAGGGCATCGAGCAGCTCAAGCGGAACTGGACCCCCAAATGACCCCAAACGTGACTCCAACTGCAAGGCACTCGCGATCCTCCCCCGAGGCGGAGTGGCGCGTCATGATAGGCCAGCTGATCGGAGAGCGGGGGATCCGGAACTCCCTGGAGTACCGAGTGAAGGGAGCAGAGCCTAACATCCGCGCATGGGCGCAAGCGATGTGCGACCACAAGTCCAACACCTCGTGCGACATCCGGTTCGCACGCAACCAGCTCTTCCTAGTGTGCCAACGGTGGGGGTACACGATGGATCACCTGAACCCACCTAAACACCGCACCAAAAGCAGACACACTAAGACAAGGGAGTCCAAACATGTCAATGCACGAAACCAAGCAGATCCCGCCGTTGGAGACCCGTAGCATCCCGAACGTCGTAGCGGAGACCTTCTTCGTCCACGAGCGCGAGACAAAGGGCACTCACCTGTACGTGGAGTGCGACGCCTTCGGCGAGAAGCTCATACACCCCTACCAGATGCGGGTGGGGAACCTGTACGTGAAGAAGCCCACCCTCAAAGAGGTCGCTACCTCGAAGGAGGGCGGCTCCGCAGGCTTCCCCAAGTACCTGCGGGTGACCATCCAAGAATGTGTCAAGGGTCAGGAGTAACTGCCGGCGCACTGGCAGGAGGCATAGTATCGACATGAGGCAGAGATTCACGATCACCGAGGACGAGTACCAGAGCAGTCTCAGAGAGGTCTTCATCTCGGGTGTCATCGTGGGTCTCTTCCTCGCCCTCCTGTTGGTGGGCTGCTGTTTCTGGCTAGGCTGGCTGGAGATTCCATCATGATGGACACACTGTACGTCCTCCAGGATGAGCTCACAGTAGGGCGATATACGCTCAAGAAGCCGCATTGGTTCTTCGATTTACCTACGGATACATACTTTGGTGCACACCTGATCCCCAAAGGGTCAGAGGGGTTCTTTTACGAACACCAGTCGGATGGCCTGCTAGGTTACAGGCAGGCTGGTGGCGCACCAGACGCGCTGTACAAGATGGTACGTGCGCCGCTGAGACACCTAGCACAACTCCCAGGTGACCACCAATCCAACTCAAACAACCACCTGAGACCTTCCCCCGTCGAAAGCGCCCCGGAAAACAACGTTAAGACCGTTGAAAGTAAGACACCAGATGAGGTCTTGCGGGACTTCCTGGGGCACAAGACGTTGGATCAGGAAGCTCAGGAGATGGATAAGGATCCTCTCGTGCAGCGCTTCCTGCAGAGAGTGGGAGGCAAGCCTGGGTTCAAAGCTCCAACTGAGATAGAGCAGAAGCGTAAGGCCTGGTGGGATCTTACCCTCCTGACCGAACGCATGGAGCGCCGGAGGATCGAGAAGCGCCAACGCAAAGGAGGTCTAAGGTAATACGACATGCCCAGTCAAATCGGAATCACAGTCACGGTCGTGATGCACGCTCCGGAGGCTGACAACTCCACCCTAGCATTGGTGGGAGACGCTCACGACATCCAGGACATCCTAGACATCCTAGGGAGGATGGGGCGCTCAAACCTCAGCGGGGAGAACGGGAACGACACGGCATTCGCTCTGACCAACAAGCTGCAGATCGAGCCGAATGCTATGATCTGCCTCGACGCAGTCCGAGAGCGCTTGCGCCTCCATGCTGAGGTCGTAAAGGACGACAAGGGTGTCTGCCCAGACCCTGACTGCAATGGAACAGTCCTGGTCTACAGCAGCTCGGGAGTATCCTGCGTCAAGTGCGGCGCCGGTTGGTAACTACAGGATGAGGAGGACTAACTAACATGGCTGACCTTGTATGGACTTTCCACCACCCCCTGATGACCTCAGAAATGCTGGGGTACATCCCTGACTTCCTGTCAGCGCATAACCCCAAGCCAGCAGTCCAGCAGCTGCACGAAGCCTACCGCCACGGAGGTGGTTGGCACAAATTCGAGGGGTTCAAGATGCTCCCGAACAAGGACCTGAGCTATCCTGACGATCCTCCGGTCCGACTGTTGGCGTCCTGCACGCTCCGAGACGAGGAGATCCGGTTCTACCAGCACTCCTGGGTAGCTGTTGTCCAGAAGGACGGCTCGTTTGAAGTCGCGAGGATGGACTAATGGCGCTAGACTGCATTGACTGTGGAGAGGAAATTGACCCTAATCGTGCTTGTCTTGGATACCGGCGATGTCTCTCCTGCGGAGAGACAGTCGCTCAACAGGTAGCTCAGGAAAGAGCCAGTAGGTGTGTTCCGTCTTACAACAAGGGACCGCTACAACCCCTCTCTAGCGACCCTAGGACTGCCAGACGGCAACTCCTGGATGCTGGACTCAAAACCGGGAAGTCCCTTGAAGGGGAGGACTAGGTGATGCCCGTACGACGTATGACGATCGAGGCGCGCCTAGAGAGGCTGGAGAAGATGCACGGCATCTGCTTCCACGTCTACAAGGATATCGGCCGCAAGGATGAGAAGGGAGTCTGCACCAAGTGCGGCGCTGTATATGGAGAGGAGGAGCTCGGAGATGAGCATCCCGTACGATAGCTTGCCCGCTGACTACAAGCTGTTCACCCACGTCGACAAGGAGGGGAACAACCTGAACGTAGACATAGGTCGTCTGCTTCGTGACCCCAAGTACACAAGGCTTGAGGTGGTGGCTTTAGTCATTACCACTCAAATGGTCATGGATACCTTAAGGAATAATGCGGTCAATCGCGACAAGGTTCGGAGCATACTTCGGAACCCCCGGCATATTCCGCCGATCACCTTGCTCCTCGACACCAACGACAACCCTCCGACCTACATGTTGGGGGACGGTCACCACAGGACGGTCGCATTTGCTGCGGCTCAGATCGAAACCATCCCCGCACGCATTGTCCCTCGGGCGTTGTGGGCTAAGTACATAGTCACAGGGGCCCCACAGATCACCCAGCGAGAGCTGACGGATCTACCACCACGGAGGTAACCACATCCAACATGGCACAAGTAGAAGCTACAAGCCTAGACCCTCGGATCCAGAGGGTCCAGGGGGAACTCGTGAACGTCACGATCGCCAAAGCGCAGGTCCTTGCTATGCTGCGCGAGCACGTGCTTGGGTTGGTGAACCACGAGCCCATCCTCACCACCAACCGAATTGCTACTCCGGTCGAGTTCGTCAGACTCGACAATGGCGACTACGAGGTGTTAGTCGCTATCACTCCAACCTCTCTCGCCATGGATCGTATAGCTCGAGGAGCGAGGTAGCCCTACCCCCCACCACCTCAGCACACCAAGGGAGTCCAGATCTCATGTCCACACAGCACGACAGGCAGCGAGAGTTCCTGAAGGCAGAGCGCCTCAGGTTCTGCTCGATGGTCCTCAAGCGTACCCTCACCTTGATGGATCGGTCCAAGATACCATACGCCAAGATTGCTCGCGACTCGGGCGTGAGCGTTAGTTGCCTCAACTCCTGGGATCGCGGGAGGGTCAGGCAGCCCACGCTGGGAGCAATCCGGATGGTCCTTCGGGCCATCGGGAGGAATATGGGAGACGTGCTATGATCAAGAGCCTCGACGAGCGGCAGAAGGCCCTCTTCACAGCCCTGTTCGGGCAGGAGGAGCTCAACAAGTCGGGCCTACCTTGGGCCAAGGACATCATCGACATGCACCTGAAGGACTTCGAAGTCGCCGCGCGTGCGGACGGCCGAGAGATGGTGCTGTACCTGATCTCGGAGTCCCAACTTGGAGAGGACACAGACCTCGACTCGAACGACAACCCCAGGACAGACGTTCGCATTACAGTCAGGCGGGAGATACTTGAGGAGTTCCTTGAGCATTTCAAGATCCGCATCCCCTGGGATGCAAGCATTGTCGACGAACTGAACCATCTAGCCAGCCTAACACCAGCAGAGGAGACACAGCATGACCAAGCGCAAAGGCAAGTCGCAGTTCCAGGCCCACTCGAAGATCCCCACACGGAAGGCCGACAAGAAGATCAACGGGAAGCCTCTCCCGACCCCACCCAAGGCCAAGAAGCCCAAGAAGCCCAAGCAGAGCCCTATGAAGAAGCCTTCGCACGCTCCCAAGCCTTCCAAGACGCCCAAGACGTCGTGGGCGGGGACGGGGTCGGGAGCGGGGGTGCGGATACACAGCGTAACGACGGGGAGGATGACGAGCAAGTCCCCCAATTTTGAGCATCGGCAGAAGCAGCCCCTGATGGTGCCCGACATAGTCGAGAAGCTCGAAACGGTAACGTCGAAGGTGCTGCAGGATATGATCGCAGCATACGGGTGGTACGACAAGCGCAATCCTGACCACCGCTCGTCCGATAACAACTCCTGGGATGTAGAAGATGGTCCTGCTCACAAGACTGTCTTCCTCGTAGTCGGGGAGTATGTTGACCCTAGAGGCAACCGAATCGATTACTCCGGGACTGGATCCATCAAGTACTACCCCGAGTCACGCTGGGCTCTGTGCCTGCACAAGCCGCAGCTGATGGGGCTCGTGTACCGAAGGATACTGCCGACGCGCAACCTTAAGGCACATCTGCTCGACATGGATCAGGATGACAGCAAGGCGTGCCCTCACTGCTATCCTAGACCTCTCTGGTCGGGTACTCCCAAGGTGGACAATCGGAAAGCGCCGGGAGCATAACCAACGCCAACTCCAATCCAACGACACCACAACTTCCACCGGGTCGCCCGACGAACGCCTCGGGCATACATGCGGCAGGAGCCAATGGCAAAGCACAAGATCAGCAAGAGGCGCCGCAAGCTCATAGATGAGCTATGCGAGGCGGCTAAGCATTGGGGGTGGCAGGAAGATCGTGGCAATGGTGCATCTGTCGACGGGGCGAAGAAGGACTTCGAAACCTGTCGGCAGGCGCTCATCAACTCGATCATTAACCTGGAGGTCAAAGCGAAGAATGGCTAAGGAGTACCAGTACTACTTCCGCCCTCTTGCTGAGGGGGCCGCTCAAGACGAGCGTCCCCGTTGGCAGATCTCTAAGTTTCTGGACGGCGAAGATGCCCCAGAGAACACCTACACGGTTGAGCTGGCAGGGCTTAAGACGCAAAACAGGTACTGGAGGTGTAACTGCCCAGCTTGGGGTCGCAAGGGAGACTTCAAGTGCAAGCACACCAACTGGCTGCAGCGCTACCTCAAGATACGGGAGGAACATCCGAATCTGGCCAACACCCCAATCTACTATGACCCAGGAGACGACGGCTTCTTCCCCGAAGAGGGGATGGACATGTCAAGCATCGTCAACCTAAGCAACACCCCCGACTCGGAGGGCTAAATGAGGCGACGTGAAGAACTCGATCCCCCTCCAGGATTGGAGGGAGCAGACCTAAGGCCGAGAGACCTTCCCTGCGGAGGTAAGGCCTTCTTCGATCGGGAGTCGTCTATAGGAGGATTCCGCTGCGACACCTGCAATGCTGTCGTGGGCAGTGTAGGCATGCCTAGGAGATGCCGAGAGCTGCTAGATGCGAAACATTGACCGGAAGCTCGAGCAGATACGGGCCAAGCTTGCATTCGGGACTGTCTCGGATGAGGACGTGATCTGGTTGATGGATACCTGTGAACTCCTAGACAGCGTACTGGTACGCACACTTGACGCTCTATGCAAATCCGAACCTAGTGCATCCACTTTGCTAAGGAGCCTGCCTGACGACAGTCACAGTCCGAGTACGGACCACTAGGAATTTCTTTTGGGACCCTTAAAAGCCCTCTTGATTATTCCTATGTTCCTGCGATATAATAAGGTGTAAACTGGAGAGCTGCCCACGATGGCCGAGATCAAGACACTGAGCCTGGACTTACCGGTAGACGAGAAAGGCAAGGCTGTGAAGCCTAACCTCTCGAATCTCACCCCTCAAGCGCTGTGCGATGAGGTAGGCGACCTGCGGAAGTTCAAGAAGGTCCTGGAGGACCGGCTAGGCTATCTCGAGACGGCCTTCAAGGCTCGGATAGGGAGCGAAGACAAGTTCGAGGGCGAGAAGTACCTCATGAACCGCATCTCCACCTCTCAGGTGCGAGTACATGCTGACGGCGTACGCTCCTTCTCTGCGTGGTGCTGGGAGCACATCATCCCCCTCCTGCAGGTTACGGATGAGCTCCCCAAGAGGGTTAACGACCAGGAGGTGCAGGACTCCTTCATCATGATAATCCCCGAGCACTGGACGCACGAGCAGGCTCTGACGTACATCCAGTTTGTCGAGGGACTGCAGGCACTCTTCAAGGAGACATCCATGGAGCAGATGCGCTTTGCTCCCCGCCCTACGGAGGAGGCCAAAGGGTGACATGAGTCTTTGGTCCCGCCTGATGCGTTGGGTATTCCCTGGTAGTCAGGACGAGGATAGAAGGCTGCAACAGGAACTCGTGAGATCTCAACGGCAGATGGATAAAGACAAGTGGACGAAACGCCTCAAAAGACTCTACCAGATGCCCTCGAGTCGGAACAAATCACCTTCCGGCGGTGGCTGATAGGAGCTGTTGACAGGCTGATCCTAGCCGTCTGGCTTCCATTCAACCGCAAGAAGGTCGAGGCGTATCAAAGGCATGTAGAGGAAGAGGCCAGGAAAGCGCTGCTCCGAGCTCATCTGGAGCTGGACGAGGCTTGCAGGCGGATAGCAGACAGGAGTGGCGTCCAGCTAACCGAGGTGCGCCGCTGGGCAGTCGCTAATATGAAGCCGGAGGCTCGGGAGAAGTACTTCCAGATCCAGGCCTATCTAGACAAGCTAGCCAAGGAGAACCGCGTCGATGGCTGAGAAGTTCACGAAGCTAACCATCACCTGGGATCAGCCTGTCGACATCCCAAGTGAGTCCTTCCGCATCATTGGCGAGGAGGCTCAGAGGATCTGCAAGGCCTGGGAGAAGGACAACCCTACCCAGATCATGTGGGCGGCTCACCATGGAGCAGAGATCGCCTCTATGCAGGGTGACAACATCACGTACGTCCCGGGAGCGCTGCACATTGGATGCGTCTCTCGAGACCGAAGCTTATCCGAACCTTCGCCGGATGAGCAACGGCGGCTGAACCTGCGAAGGGCTCAGATGAGGGCACTGAGTGACATGTTCTTCGAGTTGACGGGGGAGATGCCCGAAGACAAGACGCCCGATCAGATCCGTGGGGTCATCGAGCGTCTGCGACCCAACCCCGGAGGTAACAATGGTAAGTAGTCAAGTGTTCTCAGACCCGCAGGAGCACGAAAGCACTGCAGGGCCTCCCTCAGAGCAAATGATCCGTGATAGGATCCTGTTCACTCTGAGTCACTACCCAATGATCACCATGAGCATGCTCACGGTGGGGATTGGGCCGGCTGTGATCCCGTCACGCGAGTGGCGCCCTGTTCTGGATCGGATGCTCGAGGAGGGCCTGGTCAAGAAGATCAACACCCAGGTCAAGACTATCGGCGGCAGGTACCTTACCATCCAGCGTCTGGTGTTACCCACCAACATGGACATTGCCGACGAGATCATTCAGCGGTCTGCTGCGGCTGAGAGCGTACGCGTACAGCAGTAAGCCTGCACTTCTGGTACAGGTGGATCAGTAAGGGCGAGGGATCATAGTGGCAGAAGCGACAATCCCTGCAACCGGTATTCCTACAATTGGCCCTGCCTCTCCGGTGTACTCACCTGAGGAGCAGGAGATTGTAGACGACTTGCTGGTGTCAGGCCTCAAGCCTCGGGACTTGAGGATCCAGCAGGTAGACGTCTCGCATCGCGCGGCCTGCAATGCGGCGTTCACTGCTCGCGGGTACATCATCCCGTACTTCTCAGCGACCGGGACGAGGATCCCATTCTACCGGATCAAGATCCTCAACTCCCATGAGCAGGGGGGCATCAAGTACCGGCAGCCGAAGAAGTCGCAGAACCACATCTACTTCCCGCCAGGATTCAAGGCTGCCTTGGATAAGATGCTGCTGGCAGTCCCGGCAGGATCACGTGAGCGGGTAATCCTGATCACAGAGGGCGAGAAGAAGGCAGCAGCCGCCACAGTCCTCTCAGGATTCCCTTGCGTAGGTCTAGCGGGCGTAGACAGCTGGAGGTCACGCACCATCGTACTCCCGACGGGCACCGAGCTCTACCAAGGGAAAGAGAATGCCAAGAATGCAGTGCGGGCCAAGCTTCCTGCGTCGGACATGTCGATACCCGAGCTTATGCAGCTCGCGCAGGGATTTGGCGAGCTTATCGACCTCATCATGCAACACCAGCTCACCCCCGTTCTGGTTTATGACACCGACGAGATTGGGGGCCTCAAGGCGGAGGTACAACGCGCAGCCACCATGCTCGCTTATGAGCTACGCTACCTTGGAGTTGGTGCTGCGCGTATTAAGCAAGTCATCCTTCCGAACATCTCCCGGCTGGAAGAAGAGGCGTGGCTGACGACGAGAGCCCCACTAGACGTAGTGCAAGCCTTCAGACGCCGGAGCTCCAACGCCTACCAACAGCCGAAGGACATCGTCGACCAGATCGTCGAGACCCCCTCTACCGGCTCAGGGCCTACAGCGGTAGCTGGAAGCCAGGCGGACCTGGAGGCCTTTCGGAAGACGGCGATCGATGACTTCCTCCTGATCCGTGGAGCTGGCCCGTTTCGCGAGCTCGTGCTACACGCCGTGCATGATCAGAAGGCGTTCCCGCGGCACCCCAATCCAAAGGGGTTCCTGAATGTCCAGCTTCAAGGCGCAGTCTCCCGCAAGGACGGTCTACAGATTGGAGCGATCGTCATTTCCGAACTCGATGCTCGAGGACTGAGACTCAGAGACGTCAATACTCGTCAGCCCTACTACTATGACGGGGATACGCATAAGCTCATGCCGGCGCAGTTGCTTTCACGGTCTGGAGAGCCGCTACATGAGACTGCCTTCGGGACTCTGCTCTACAAGGAATACGGGCTGAGTGTATGGGACATTAAAGTCATTGGCTGGATTGCGAGCCAGTTCACCGGCGAAGAGCCCGTGCATGACGTTCTTCCCAGGCGTATCGTTGCCTGCCTCACCGAACGAGAGGACCCACTCAATCCGGACGGGATCGCGCTCCAGCTGTCCGACTCTCAGTTTGTCGTTGTGTCGCCGGATCCTGAGCATCCTATCCAGGTCCTCACCAACGGCTCCCTAGGTCTACTCTTTGAGCAGGATCAGGTCGAGCCGTTGGACATCGAGCGGATGCTGGAGTTCTTCGACGAGTTCATGGCTGCCGCGAACGATCGTCCCGCGGACAATGCAGGCATGCCTGCGTGGTGGTTGGAAGTCCTGGAGGACTCCAACGTAGGTAGGCAGCTGATCCCGGAAGATGCTCCGCCCGAGCAGGTAGCTGAGGCTGAAGCAATAGGTAAGCGCCAGCGATTACTGTCGGGCCTTCTATGCTATGTATCGCCCTTCCTGCATAGGTGGCGCAACACGCAGCTGCCTATCGAAATGATGATTGGCGAGGCGGGTAGCGGCAAATCCTCCCTCTACTCCCTGCGGCTGCAGATCCTTACTGGACGTCCTCACCTCCGTAACATGGCGAGAGACCTTCGCGACTGGCAAGCCTCACTTGCGAACAGTGGAGGTCTACACGTCACGGATAACGTCAACATACCGGATAAGTCTTTCCGGCAAATGATCTCCGACGAGATCTGCCGCATCATTACTGAGCCGAAGCCGTTCGTGGAAATGAGAAGGCTGTACACCAATGCAGACCTCATCCGAATCCCAGTCACTACAACGTTTGCTATCACGGCGATTTCTCAGCCCTTCACGAACGCTGACATCATGCAGCGCGCTGTTGTCTCTGAAACACGACGCTCTCCGGGTCGCAATCCCGAGGGTGAGTGGGTCGGCAATCAGCTTTCCAGTAGAGGAGGTCGTGAAGCCTGGTATGCCCACCACCTCCTATTTCTCCATCGTTTCCTCCTTGCAGCCCAGAGCCGATGGGATCCTGATTTCCGGACGAATCACCGTCTGATCAACTTCGAGCAGGTCCTGAAGTTGGCGATGGAGGTATTAGGGCTGAAACCTAACTACTTCAGGACATCGGATATTGCTGGGATCAATCCGGAGCAGCCGATCGATCACTCCCCGCAACAGCCTAAGTCCATAATCCCGGGGGGCCCGACAGATCCTTCCATGGCTGTATCCCTCAAGGCTGCCCTAGCCGAAGGTCATAAGAGGGCAGTATCCGAAGCAGACTGGGTGCTAGAGGGCATCAGGGAGTACATGAAGGAGATCGAGGCAGGTGACGCCAACACCAGATTCACCGCCGGAGACATTGCAGCCTGGGCTCAGGGCAATGACTACAACGAGAACTACGTCCTGAACAACAGCCGCAGGCTGGGCCGCTACATAGCGCAGCACTTCTCCGAGCTGAGCGACACTCTAGGGCTGAAGTACGCAGGCAAGGATGGCAACCGACCTGCCTACTGTACCTCCTCCAGCAGGCATAAACGTCCCCACCCACCGAAGTGAGCAGCAAGATGAGAAAGGAACATGCGTGCTCTCGCCGCCGCCATCCGGAGTCGCCAGCCATGAGTAGCGCCATTAACATTATGAGGGTTTAGCATACTGGCGTTTGGGGTGACTATATATAACCTCGTAGGCGGCCTAAAAGAAAATCTCAGTTGGACCATCAAATTCCTGTTGAAAGCCAATCATGAGGTCATATATAATGGAGGAGTAAGCTGAGAACAAGAGGGTTGAGTACAAGCGGGATCAATGAGGAGACGACGTTATGTCGAAGCGCAACCGTGACCGTAGCAAGCCAATCTCGGAGGGCAACCAAACCTCCGAGGTGACCGAAGCTCCGGTCCAAACTGCCCCAGAGGAGGGCCAACAGACGATGACCGATACCAATACTGCCGAGACTCAGGCTGCACCGGCTACTCCGGCGGCTCCTGCCGCTGTGAAGGACGGCTCCAAGGTGATTCTCACCAACGGCGAGCCGCGCGTCGACTTCATCCGCCGACTGTGGGCCGAGGGGAAGACTCGCTCCGAGATCACCAAGGCGGTGAACGAGCTGAGCGGCGGCATCAAGGTACCGTATCAGGTGATCTTCGGCGTCACCAAGAAGGAGAAGGACAAGGCCGCGGCGGCGGCTGCCAAGGCCGCCGGCGGTGGTGATGCTCCGGCTCCGGCTCCGGCTAGCTGATCGATCGACCGACTGAATCGTTGCAGCGGCTTGGACTCCCTGCGGCGTGTGGTGGGGGCGGCCTGTGGGGGGACTCGCAGGCCGTCCTTGTCTCCAGGCGGTTTCGGACGCGTGCAGTACGACGAGGGCGGGAGCAGTACGGTGAGGGCGAGACGAGACAAGGCAATACATGGTCGCGTCTACTGCGGTTGGATCACATGGTGTCGATATGTACGCTCGGCATCCCGACCGTAGTAGTGGCAACCGTGATAATAGGCAAGAGGATCGGGAAGTCCTCGGGGATCGGTCTACGGCCCCAGCCGATACAGGTTCACGGGCGGGGGATTACTGGTGTCTTCCCCACTAAGTACCCCCGCAGCCATTGCTGTACTGAGCTAAATCAGGAGCAGGAGGACAATGTGGATCCAGCATTGATCATCAACGAACCTCTGCTGCAGCTGTTCAAGTGGGAGCACCTCCCTGAGAACCTGCAGAAGATCTCCAAGCCGTTCGGCGAGCTGGCGATCCAGATCGTCGAGACCTTACCACGCAACCCGGAGCGTTCGACAAGCTTGCGCAAGCTCCGCGAGGCGAAGGATGCTGCCGTCACCGCCTACCTCTGGAAGTAACCTAGTCGACCGAGGCAGTGGGTACATCTAGGGCGCTGTAACGCCCGAAAAGAGGTAGTCAGGGTGTTACAGCAGTCTGGCGTTGTAACCCTCCTGGTGTACCTCCTACCATGGTTGACTTAGAGACCTTAGCCAAACAACTCCTAGGTGGTGAGCAGTACGAAGCTCGCTGCAACCTCCGTGTGCTCTCCTTCGATCCGGGCGAGACTACAGGAGTGGCCTACTTCCGGGGGTTCCGGCTGGCCTCAACTGAGCAGCTAAACACTTCACATCCTGACATAGCGCTGAAGGCTATCACGAACTACTGTGACGGCTGTCCGTGTGATGTGGTGGTTATGGAGGACTACCGAGTCTACCAGTGGAAGCTGAAGCAGCACTCGTTCTCCAACCTGTACACGCCTCGCATCATCGGCATGCTGGAGACCCTCTGCCTACAACGGGAGTGGCCATATCATAAGCAGTCTGCACAGCAAGGCAAGGGCTTTGTTACGGACGCCAAGCTCGAGTCCTGGGGGTTCTACAAGAAGGGGCAGAGGCACGCACGTGACGCGATGCGGCATGGGTTGTACTTCTTGCTCTTCCCACCCCAGACGATCACCTCACAAGCAATAACCCGGGGGACATAACATGGGGCTGCTCATCGGATTCTGTGGCGCCGGCGGAGTCGGTAAGTCGACTCTAGCAACTGCCTGCCAGAAGGCACTAGGAGACGCCTGGAAGGTAGCTCCCTCGATCACCCGGGAAGTCTTCGCGGACTTCTCCATCGACTCCGAGCCTGAATTCCGCGCTATGCCAGTTGACGACCGCCGGGTCGTGCAGCGCGCCCTGGCGGATGCTAAGCGGCAGCGCGATCGGGAGCTTGCAGCTCAGCCTGGGCAGAACTGGATCCTAGATCGCACCCCTCTGGACAACTTCTGCTACGAGATCATGTCCTCAGGAGACCTGATGGAGCAGGACGAGTACAACTTCCTGCTGTCCGAGATCTCCCAGGACCTGTTCAACACCTACCAGTTTACCTGGCTGATTCCTTTCCATACCTTCCCTGGCTCGCCTGACGGCTTCCGTACTGGCTACGGAGCACGCGTTGCCGTGTCGCATATCATGCTGTCGCTCTGGCGGCAAGTCTCGAGACAGCCTATCGCCAACCCTCGGATGGGAGTGATCTACTCGCTGGACCTGAACAAGCGAGTGCAGGAGGTCGTCGAGACTGTCATGGCGGCCCGCATGCCGATGGAGGCACGTCCTTAGGCCCGCAGGAATTTGATGGGCGACTATTATTTGCCCTCTTGAGTGCCCCGATGGTTTTCATCTATAATAAGGTGTAAGCTGAGAGAGGCGCCGTCACCATGAACCTTAGGGCTATCACCCACGCTTCGTACGACCTGCAAGAGGGACTAATGCCCTTCTGGTCTGCTTGGGCAATGAATGCACGAGACGAGGCGCAGTTCGCCGGAGGCAACAAGCTTCTGACCGCCAGCATCGCCAAGGGTAGATGGCCATACAGGGTAGGGTACTGCTTGCGCGGAGACATACTGCAGGCCATTGAGGACGATAAGTGGCAGACTCTCCGCCGCTCCTTGAAGGGCAAACCTACTCAGCATAAGCTTGAGCTCCTTGAAGCCTGGCTGCTCGACGGCCCTATCAACGACGAGGAGCGGCGCATCCAGGTAGACAACTACATCAACAGCCTCAAGCGGGGAGGCCAACTCGATCTCGACTTGAACATCATCCGTTAACACCAACGGTAGCGGGGGTATCATGGGCATATACAACGAGAGGTTTGTTATGAGCATTCCAAGCGTTGACCCGGAAGTCGCCAAGTGGTGGTACCACTTCGACTTGCACAGCAAGAAGATCCGCAGCTGCATCGAGCAGTTCCTTGTGGATCCGAACCTCAAGTCGATGGCTGGCGACATCAACGTCGGCGTGAAGTACAAGATAGCCGACTTCGACGTAGCTACCACTAAGCGGGATGGCGAAGCACTCATCCACATCATGAACGACGCCTGGCTGAGAGCTCCGGAAGATCGTGGGGTCTATCAGCTGGAGGGCTTCACCGAGAT
>Ga0196977_1000389_pt1 | contig 23901 bp, 21 predicted proteins | sample S3v_1013CmetaG_FD_148634 | JGI IMG/M metagenome (GOLD analysis project Ga0196977, IMG submission 148634) | Soil microbial communities from Anza Borrego desert, Southern California, United States - S3+v_10-13C | ecosystem: Environmental > Terrestrial > Soil > Desert | place: USA: California...
GGGCGACGAAGGCCGCGTCACGACGATGGCCCTCGGCGAGGAGGGCGACCGCGGCGGCGTCACCTCGTAGGCCGCGGCCGCGTAAGGATAAGGACGGAGCCGCGGGCGGCGGCGGGCGGTTCTCAGGCTACGTCGTCAATCAACTCTGACGTAGCCTGAGAACCGCCCGCCGGCCGCGGGTTCGGTTTCAGAGCGGGTCGAGCAGGAACTCGCCGAGTGCTTCGGTCACCGGCGAGCTCTTCGTCCAACTCTCGATGCCCGCGAACATCGGCGACGGGTTGCATTCGAGCACGGCGAACGCGCCGTCGTCGCGCCGCTTCAGGTCGAGGCCCGTGAAGAGCATCCCGCACGCCTCGGCCGCGCGCACGGACGCCTCGGCCTCCGCCTCGCTCAGCCGCGTCTCGACCACCCCCGCCTCGCTCCCGCGATAGTCAACCGCCTCCGACATAATCTCGTAGGCGGCGGCCACGCGCCCGCCGACCACGTAGACCCTCACGTCGCGCCCGCGAACCTCCTCCTGAAAGAGCACGGGCGCGCGCGCCAGCGCCGCGAGCCTCTCGCCTTCGAGGTCTGCGGCCTCGACCCGGCGGCAGAGCGCGCCGCCGGCGAGCGGCTTGTAGACGAGCGGGGCGTGCGCGGCCGAGAAGCGGAGCAGCGCGTCGGGGTCGTTGGTGGCGAGCGTCGGCGGGACGGGGAGGCCGGCCGCGCGCAGGCGCGCGAGCTGGTCGGTCTTGACGAAGTGCTGGTCGAGCGCGGACGGCGCGTTGACGAGCCGCGCGCCCGCGCGCCCGAGCGCGAGGACGAAGCCGGTGATGAAAGACTGCCGCTCGCGCTCGGCCGCGTAACGTTGGCGCCAGCGCGCCAGAAGCTCCGCGGGCGTCGCGGCCTCGACGCGCGGGTCGAAGTCGAAGAAGGGCATCGTCATCGGCATCGAGCGGACGTACCACGCCGAAGCCGGCGGCAGCGGCTCGCCCCCGGCGCGCGCCGCGCCGTCCTCAATCGTCAGCCGCAGCCGCGCGGGGAAGCCGCCGAGGTCCAAGACGAGCGGCCGCGCCCCGCGCCCGCGCAGGTGGCCGGCGACGCGCCCGACCTGCGGGTCGGCCGCGCGCCCGAAAATCCCCACGGTGTGTTCCGGCCCGGCCATAAGGGAAGAAGTCGGATGCTGGACGCAGGATGCCGGCGTCGGCTGAAGACGCCTGCGCCCAGTTTATGACAACTCGCCGGCATCTAACATCCGGCGTCGCTTATCTGCTATCTTCACCTCTCATGCTGAAGAGTCTGTTGGCGGGTGTGTGGCGGGGCGCGCCGGTGTTCGTCAGGCGCGCGGGCGTGTGGCTGACGCAGCCGCGCTTCACGGTGACGGCCGGCGCGGTCGTCAGCGACGAGCGCGGGCGCGTGCTGCTGCTGCGCCACACGCTGCGGAGCGGCGAGGGCTGGGGCATCCCCGGCGGCTTCCTCACGAGCGGCGAGCAGCCCGAGGAGGCCGTCCGCCGCGAGATGTTCGAGGAGACGGGGCTGGAGTTCGAGACGGTCGAGCTGGCGTTCGCGCGCACGCTCAGCCACGTCCGGCAGGTCGAGATCATCTTCCGCTGCGCGATGCGGTCGGCCGCGCTCGCGGGCCGGACGCCGAGCTTCGAGGTCGACCGCGCCGCGTGGTTCGAGCTCGCCGCGCTGCCCGACGGCCTCAGCCGCGACCAGCGCGCCCTCATCCGCCGCGCGCTCGCCGGCGGGGCAAACGCGCCCGACTAGTGTTATGCTTGCGGAAAAGTAGACAGCAGCCAGTAGTCAGTAGACAGTAGCGCTCCGCGTTTGGTCTGCCGACGCCGACACCCGGACGGTTCACGGGCGAAGGTCTTCCTACTGACTACTGTCTACTGACTACTGACTACTTCTTTTCTGGAGAACGCCGATGACGATGCCGCGACTGATTCCCGAGCCGAACGAGGTGATGGAGATTCTGAAGAAGTCGGGGGCGTACCGCGAGGGGCACTTCATCTACCCCTCGGGCCAGCACACGCCGCACTACTTCCAGATGCCGCTTGCCTTCCGCTACTACGACACGGCGCGCGTGCTGGCCGTCGCCCTCTCGCGCAAGCTCCGTCTGGAGAAGGACATTTCGAGCGCGCTCCCGAAGGTCTCAATCATCAGCCCCAGCCCCGGCGGCATCCCCGTCGGCTTCGCCGTCCGCGAGGCGTTGAACGCCGACCAGATTTACTGGGCCGAGCTCGACAAGGACGGCAAGCGCCGCTTCCGCCAGTACGTCAACAAGGGCGAGGTCTACCCGGCCGTCATCGTCGACGACATCTCGCGCACGGGCGGCGCCATCAACGAGACCGTGGGCCTGCTGCGCGAGATGGGCACGAAGATCATCGGCTGCGGCACCATCGTCCGCTTCAAGGGCGCGCCCGACCAGCTCGAAAGCCCCGAGGGCGACGACCCCGTCCCCATCCTCTCCCTCGTCGAGTTCGACGCCAAGTGGTACGACGACGGCAAGGAGTGCACCGATTGCAGGAAGGACGCGCCCGTCGAGCACGTCAGATTCTAAAAGCCGCGGGTCGTAAATCGTGATCGGGCGCGCGTCGGCCCGGACGGTCGCCGCCGGAGTTCGAGCGCGGCCCAACCTTCATTGACGATTGACGATTGAGGGCTTCTATATCTCGTGCCGGTTGGCGAGCGCCTTGTCCATCGTGACCTCGTCCACGTATTCGAGGTCGGAGCCGACGGGCATGCCCATGGCGATGCGTGTGACGCGGACGCCGAGGGGCTTCAGGAGCCGGCTGATGTAGGTGGCGGTGGCCTCGCCCTCGGTGTTGGGGTTGGTGGCGAGGATGACTTCGCGCACCTCGACGCCGTCGTTGTTCTCGGGCCGCAGGCGCGTCAGGAGGTTCGAGAGCCGGAGGTCTTCCGGGCCGAGGCCGCGCAGCGGCGAGAGCGTCCCGTGCAGGACGTGGTAGAGGCCGTGGAAGCTGCGCGTCTTCTCGACGGCGACGAGGTTGTAAGGCTCCTCGACGACGCAGATCACGGAGCGGTCGCGCGAGGCGGAGGAGCAGAAGCGGCAGGGGTCAACGTCGGTCAGGTTGTTGCAGACCGCGCACATCACGATCCGCCGCTTGACCTCCTCCATCGCCGCGACGAAGCGGCCCACCTCCTCCTCCGACATCCGCAGGACGTGGAAGGCCAAGCGCTGCGCCGACTTCTGCCCGATGCCCGGCAGCCGCTTGAACTCGTCGATCAGCTTCGTGACTGGCTCGGAATACTCAAGCATAAGGGCAGTAGACAGTAGCCGGTAGTCAGTAGCCGGTAGGTTCGGAGGCGGGCGTTGTCGCTTTCAGCCGAACGTTTCGACAGAGGGTGTGTTTCTGCTGTCTACTGACTACCGGCTACTGCTTTTAGAACATGTTGCCGAGGCCGGGCGGGAGCATGCCGCCGAGCTTGCCCTTCATGGCCTCGTCCACCTTGCGGCCGGCCTCGTTAACGGCCGCCACGATCAGGTCTTGCAGCATCTCAACGTCGCCGTCTTTGACGGCCTCGGGGTCGATCCTGATGGACTCGACCTCCTTCGTCCCGCGCATCTGGACGGTGACGACGCCGCCGCCGGCCGTCGCGTCCACGACCATCGCCTCCATCTCCTGCTGCATCTTCTCCTGCATCTGCTGCGCCTGCTTCATCATCTGTTGCAGGTTCATGCCACCGGGAAATTTCATCGCCTCACCTCGCTCGCTTCTCGTCCGAAAGTTAAGGGTTTGTCTGCCCCGACATCGTAACAACGTGAGTGGCGGGTGACAAGTAAAGGCCGCGAATCGCGAGCCGTGAATCGCGGCCGGGTTTCGGCCGGGCCGAGTCGGGCGAGGCTCGGCCTCTTTCGGCTCGCGATTCGCGGTTTACGATTTACGGCTTTCAAGGCCCCCGTGCTATAAGCGGGTCTTGAGATGAAGCGTTACGTCATCAAGCGCCCTGAGGGCGCGGGGCTGCCGGACAGGCTGGCGCGCTACCGCGAGGAGTTGAACGCGGAGCAGTACGCGGTGGCGACCTCGCCGCCGGGCGCGGCGCTCGTCATCGCCGGCGCGGGGTCGGGGAAGACGCGCGCCATCACCTACCGCGTCGCCTACCTCGTCGAGCACGGCGTCGCGCCGGCCCGCATCATGCTGGCGACGTTCACGAACCGCGCCGCGCGCGAGATGCTCCGGCGCGTCGAGCAGTTGACGGGCGGGGGCTCGGACGTGGCCCGCCGCGTCTGGGGCGGAACCTTCCACCGCATCGCCAACCTCGTCCTGCGCCGCCACGCCGCCTCGCTCGGCTACTCGCAGAACTACTCGATCCTCGACGCCGAGGACGCCAAAGACTTCATCTCGGTCTGCGTCGCCGAGGCCGGCGAGGACACGCGCGCGCGCCGCTTCCCCAAGGCCGAGGTCTTGCAGGACATCATCAGCTTCGCGACGAACACCGACCGCCCGATCGACGAGGTGGTCGCGCGCCGCTACCCGCACTTCGAGCCGCTCTCGCAGCAGATCACGAGGGTCGACCGCCTCTTCATGGAGCGCAAGCGCGAGCGCAACGTGATGGACTACGACGACCTGCTTTTGAACTGGAAGCGCCTGCTCGAAGAGAGGGAGGAGGTCGCGCGGATTTACCGCGAGCAGTTCGAGCACGTCCTCGTCGACGAGTATCAGGACACGAACCGCCTTCAGGCCGAGATCGTCGACCTGCTCGCGGTCAGGCACAAGAGCGTGATGGTCGTCGGCGACGACGCGCAAAGCATCTTCGCCTTCCGCGGCGCGTCGGTCGAGAGCATCTACGAGTTCCCGAAGCGCTACCCGGAGGCGCGCGTCTACAAGCTCGAAACCAACTACCGCTCGACGCCCGAAATCCTCGCCGTCGCCAACGTCTCCATCGCCTCGAACCGCCGCCAGTTCCCCAAGACCCTGAGGGCCGCGCGCCCGAGCCTCGGCCTCAGCCCCGCGCTCGTGCCCTGCCGCGACGCCGACCAGCAGGCCGCCTTCATCGCCGCGCGCATCCTCGAACTGCGCGACGAGGGCGTGGCGCTGAATGAGACGGCGGTGCTTTACCGCTCACACTACCACTCGCTCGAACTGCAACTGGAGCTGACGCGGCGCGGCATCCCCTACCGCGTCCGCTCCGGCGTGCGCTTCTTCGAGCAGGCGCACATCAAGGACGTGGTCGCCTACCTGCGCCTCGTCGCCAACCCGCGCGACGAGTTGGCGTGGAAGCGCGTGCTCAAGCTCATCCCGAACGTCGGCACGGCGACGGCCAACCGCGTCTGGGAGCGTTTGCAGCTCGCGGCCGACCCGCTCGCCCTCGTCGTCCGCGGCGAGGCCGACTCGACGGCCAACCGGCGCGGCACGGGCTGGGCCGAGTTCCGCTCGCTCCTCGAAGAGCTGGTCAAAGACGAGGCGCGCGCCAACCCCGCGCGCCAGATCGAGACGGTGCTCGCGCGCGGCTACGAAGACTACTTGGAGAGCAACTACGAGAACGCCGAGGCGCGCCTCGAAGACCTCCGCCAGCTCGCCCACTACAGCGCGCGCTTCGACTCGACCGACGAGTTCCTCTCCGAACTCGCGCTGCTTTCGACCGAGCGCTACGGCGCGCCGCAGGCGCTCACGGCCGAGGACGTGGTCTCCGGCGGCGACGAGGACGAACTGCTCACCCTCTCCTCGATCCACCAAGCGAAGGGGCTGGAGTGGCGCGCCGTCTTCGTCGTCTGGGCCGCCGACGGCAAGTTCCCCAGCCCCCGCTCGCTGCGCGACGCCGAGGGCGAGGAGGAGGAACGCCGCCTCTGGTACGTCGCCCTCACGCGCGCCCGCGACCAGCTCTACCTCGCCTACCCCCTCATGGTCACCGACTACTCGACCCGCCAGACCGTCCTCCAACGCCCCTCCCGCTTCGTCACCGAAGTCCCCCCCGACCTCTACGAAATCTGGAGCCTCGAAGAAGAGACCACCCCGGCGCCCGCGCTCGACGCCGCCGACGAAGGCGGCGACCCGACGGGCGAAGACGACGGCGGCGGCGAAGGCTACGTCAACTGAGTTGACGTGATAGTATCGGCCCGCCGAATTTCTCCCGTGGACTTTGAAACTAACCGCGCCCAGATGACACGCACCGACGAAGACGGCGTCAGCGCCGACCGCACGCTCACGGCCGAGGTCAGGCTGTACTACGACGTTTACGCGCCGGCGCCCGCGCCCGCGCCGCTGCTCGTGGCGCTGCACGGCTACGGGAGCAACAAGGACTGGATGATGCGCGAGGCGCGGCGGCACGCGCCCGAGGGCTTCGCCGTCGCGGCCTTGCAGGGGCCGCACCAGCACATGAAGGAGCCGCGCGAGCCGGGCGGCCCCCTGCGCTACGGCTTCGGCTGGCTCACCAACTTCCGCCCCGAGGAGTCGGTCGCGCTCCACCACCGCGCGCTGCTCGACCTGATCGAAGCGCTCGTCGGGCGGGGCGTCGCCCGGCGCGACCGGGTCTTCCTCATGGGCTTCTCGCAGTCGTGCGCGCTCAACTACCGCTTCGCCTTCACGCACCGCGAGGCTTTGCGCGGCGTCGTCGGCATCTGCGGCGGGCTGCCCGGCGACTGGGAGACGAGCGCGGCTTACGGCCCCACGCGGGCCTCCGTCTTCCACCTGCACGGCACGCGCGACGAGTTCTACCCGCCCGCGCGCGTCGCCGGCTACGCCGAGCGCCTGCGCCTGCGCGCCTCGGACGTGGAGGCGCGCGCCTACGACGCCGGCCACGAGTTCGCCCCCGCCATGCGCGGCGACGTGCGCGCGTGGCTCGAAAGAAGGAGTTAAGAGGCGTGAATCGTGAAGACGAAGCCGTCAGTCGTCAGTCATCAGTTTTCGTCTCTCCTGACGACTGACGACTGACGACTGATAACTTCTTCCCGCGCTTCGCGGCTTTCAAAGGAGCAGCCGATGAAAAGTAAGTACGTCTTCACGCTCGTCTCGGTGGCGGCGGTCGGGGCGCTCGTGCTGGGCTACCGGGGCGGGGCCGCCGGGCCGCCGAAGGAGGACAAAGAGGTCGCGGCCGTGCGCGCCGTCATCGAGGCGCAGCAGGCGGCTTGGAACCGCGGCGACATCGAGGGCTTCATGGCCGGCTACGCGCGCGAGGAGGCCACCACCTTCGTCTCCGGCGACACCCTCACGCGCGGCTGGCAGACCGTGCTCGACCGGTACAAGGCGCGCTACGACTCGCGCGGCAAGATGGGCACGCTGACCTTCTCCGAACTCGAATTCAAGCCGCTCAGCCCCTTCTACATCATGGCGACCGGCCGCTGGCAACTCGCCCGCGACGCCGACACCCCCCGCGGCCGCTTCACACTCATCTTCCGCCGCACCACCGGCGGCTGGCGCGTCGTCCACGACCACACCTCTTCGGCTTAACGACGGCCCGGAGCCGGAAGTCAGGAGTCAAAAGCAAATGTCTCGGACTCCGGACTCCGGGCTGTGTTTCCCAAGCTGATTTTAAGACTATGACTTCGTTGTTGGTCCTGAACTGTTCGCAGTTGGTGACGATGGCGGGGCCGGCGCGGCCGCGCGTGGGGGCGGAGATGCGCGAGCTGGGCGTCGTCGAAGGCGGGGCGATGCTGGTCGCGGGCGGGCGCGTCGAGCGCGTCGGGACTCGCGCCGAAGTCGAGCCGTTCGCGGGCGCGGGCGTGGAAGTTTTGGACGCGGGCGGGCGCGTGGTGATGCCGGGCTTCGTGGACGCGCACGCGCACCCGGTCTTCGCCGGCAGCCGCGCCGACGAGTTCGAGCAGCGGGCCGGGGGCGTGAGCTATCAGGAGATCGCCGCGGCCGGCGGCGGCATCCGCTCGACCGTGCGGCGCACGCGCGCGGCCACCGAAGACGAGTTGTTCGAGTCGGCGCGCCGGCGCGAGCGCTGGTTCCTCGGCGGCGGCACGACGACCGTCGAGGCCAAGTCCGGCTACGGCCTCTCGGTCGAGGACGAGCTGAAGATGTTGCGCGTCGTGCGGCGGCTGAACGAGGCGGGGCGGCTCTCCTACGCGGCCACCTTCCTCGGCGCGCACGACGTGCCGGACGAGTATCGGGGCCGGCGCGGCGAGTACGTCGAGCTGGTCGTCGGCGAGATGCTGCCGCGCGTGGCGGGCGAGGGGCTGGCCGAGTTCTGCGACGTGTTCTGCGAGGAGCGCGTCTTCACGGTCGAGGAGTCGCGGCGCGTCCTGACGGCGGCGCGCTCACACGGCTTGGCCCTGCGCGTCCACGCCGACCAGCTCTCGCTCTCGGGCGGGGCGCTGCTCGCGGCCGAGCTGCGGGCGAAGACGGCCGACCACCTCGAGCACGCGGACGAGCGCGGCGTCGCGGCGCTGCGGTCTGCGGGCGTGCAGCCGGTGCTTCTGCCCGGCTCGGTCTACGCGCTCGGCTCGCGGCGCTACCCCGAGGCGCGCGCCATGATCGACGCCGGCCTCGCCGTCGTGCTCGCCACCGACTTCAACCCCGGCTCTTCGCCCACGCCCTCGATGCCGATGATCCTCTCGCTGGCCGCGACGCACATGCGTTTGACCCCGGCCGAGGCCGTCACGGCCGCCACCGTCAACGCCGCCCACAGCCTCGGCCGCGGCCGCGAGGTCGGCTCTTTAGAGCCGGGCCGGCGCGCCGACTTCTGCCTGCACGACTGCGAGGACTACCGCGAGCTGGCCTACTTCTTCGGCGTCGAGCACGCGCGCCGGGTCTACGTCGGCGGGCGCGAGGCGTACCGCGGCGCGGCTTAAAGTGAAGCCGCAGGATGCGGCGTCAAAATAAAAGTTGACGCACAATTTATAGTCGTCTATCATGCGCCCCAACACTGGAAAGGAGGTGATCCAAAAAGTATGAGTTCTTATCACAGTGAGGTGGCTGAAGCCCGCTGAAACAGGGTTGACGCACGCACGCAAGGAAGTGCCAACCTATGGTTTTACACCCTGACGGGTGGGGCTTGGGGGGCCGCAAAGCCCCCGCGACACACCGGATTCAGCGAGGCTAATCCAGACAGTCCACCGAGCCATAGGCAATAAGAGGGGCCGCTCCGACGGGGCGGCCCCTTCGCTTTCCCGGGTGGCGCGGGCGGAAAAAGTAGAAGGCGCGCCGGGTCACGGTCGCGCCTTCTACTTTGCGGATTCGTGGCGGAACGCCTTACGAGTTCCTGTTACCGCCGGCGTTGGTGTTGCCGCCGCCGCGGTTCATGTTCCCGTTCATGTTCGTGCCCCCGCCGGCGTTGGTGTTGCCGTTGCGGTTCATGTTCGAGTTCATGTTCCCATTCATGTTCCCATTCATGTTGCCGGCGTTCGTGTTCGTGTTAGCGCCGGTGTTCATGTTGGTGTTCATGTTGGTGTTCATGTTGGTGTTCGTGTTGGCGTTGCCGTTGGCATTCATGTTGGCGTTGCCGTTGTTGGTGTTCGTGCCGCCGTCGCAGGCCGCGCCCACGCTGGCGACGGCGACCAACGCCAAAGTTGCCAGAGTCCTTCGCATAGGTTGTTCTCCTGTCAATGCTGTAAGTTGAGGTACCTCAAACGGGGAAAACTATACTGAAAACGGCGGTTGCTGTCTAGCCGCCTCCGTACAAAAAAGTTTCGCGAACCGGCGGCGCTGGTGTATAATCCGCCCGTCCTGCGGGCACGGAACCGAAGCTCGTCTCAGCGCCGCTGATTCTCCTGTGTTAGGTCGCTCGGCCCGCGTGACAAATTGACGGAAGTGCTAAGAAGGAAGGCGGGGCCCGTAAGGCGAACGGGCCCCGCCTTTTCGCGTCCGAGGGTCAACCGCGGGGCCGCGGGGGCACGGCCGAGACGGGGCGCGTCCACGCGCGCGCGGTTGATGCTTCAGGGTTTCGTCGGGGCGGCCGTCGCGCCGTCGGTGCGCTCGGACGGCATCAGGCGCGAGGGGTCGGGCCGGTCGGGCGAGGTGTGCGCGTGGACGGCCTTCCACGCCGTGCCGACCTTCTGGAAGACGACCGTGAGGCGGCCGGTGGCGCGCTCGGGTTGGCCGTCGGCCGTCTGCGTCTGCTCCCAGAGGCAGGTGACGACCGCCGCGTCGCGGCCGAGCGCCTTCACGTTCACGTCCCTCACGTCGAGCTTCACGTCCTTCACGCGCGCGTACAGGCTCTCGCGGTTGCTGCGCGTCTGCTCCCAGCTCTTCGTCACCGTGCCGTTGTTGTTGAAGAGGACGAGGCGCGGCGACTCCCAGTAGACGCTCATCACGGCCGCGGCGTCGGCGCGGCGGATGCCGTCAACGAGCGTGTCGAAGGCTTCGCGCGCGCCCTTCTCGGCGGCCGCCTCGGCCGGCGACTGCGCGGCCCGCCGCGGCGCCGCGGCGCGCGCGCCCGTCGAAGTCGAGGGCGACGCGGGCGCCTCGGTCGAAGGCGTCGGGGCGGGCGTCTGCGACGCCGAGCGCGGGCGGCTGCCGCCGGCCGGCGGCGTCCCGCTCGTGTTGGCGTTCTGCGCGGCGGCCGCGCCGCAGAGCGCGACGGCGAGGGCCGCGGCGCAAGACAGTTTTCTTAACATGGCTGGAGACCTCTCTTAAAAAATTTCGCGGCGCGGCGTCCGCGGGCCGACCCCGAACGCGCGCCGCGAGGCGGACTGAAGACTAAACGAGCCGCGCCGCCGCGCGCAGCCGACCGGCCGAGCGCTCGCGCCCGACGACTTCGAACACGTCGAACATCGAGGGGCCGACCGCCTGCCCCGTCAGCGCCGTGCGCGAGGCGTTGATAAGCAAGCCGGCTTTAACGCCCGCCTCCTCGGCCGAGGAGCGCAGCGCCGCCTCGACCGCCTCGGTCGTCCACGGCTCGACGCCCGCGAGCCTTTCGGCCAGCGCCGGCAGAAGCTCTCTGAGGCGCGGCTCCTTCTTCAGGTTCTTCGCCACGGCCGCCTCGTCGAACTCGAAGTCGTCGGCGAAGTAGGCGCGGCCCTGACCCGTAAAATCTTTCAGCGTGTAGAAGCGCTGGCGTATCAAATCGACCGTGCGCGTAAACCAGTCGCGCGCCTCGCCGTCGTACTCCGGCCGCCAAAGCCCGGCCGCCTCCATCTCCTTCCTGACCATCGGCAGCAACTCGTCCGGGAGCATCGTGCGGATGTACTCGGCGTTCATCCAGAGCGCCTTCTGATCCGTCCACTGGCGCGGGTCTGCCTCGTTGAAGTTGAAGACGGCGTTCGAGCGGTGGATGCCAGCGAGCGAGAACTGCGCGACCATCTCCGCGAGCGGCATGACCTCGCGGTCGCCCTCGGGCGCCCACCCCAGCAGCGCGAGGAAGTTGCGGAAGGCGGCCGGGACGAAGCCGCGGTCGCGGTAGGTCGTCAGGGAGACGACCTCGCCGTGCTTGCGCTTCGAGAGCTTGGCCTTGTTGGGCGCGAGGATGAGCGGGAGGTGGGCGAAGACGGGGACGGGCGAGCCGAGCGCCTCGTAGATGAGAATCTGCTTGTGCGTGTTCGTCAGGTGATCCTGACCGCGGATGACGTGCGTGATGCCCATCTCGATGTCGTCCACGACGACCGAGAGGTTGTAGAGCGGCGAGAGGTCGCCGGAGCGCAGCAGCACGAGGTCTTCGATCTCCGCGTAGTCGCGCTCCTGCTCGCCGTAGACGGCGTCGGCGAAGCGCGAGCGCCCCTCGCGCCCCACCTTCAGGCGGACGGCGAAAGGCTCGCCCGCCGCGGCCCTCGCGTCCGACTCTTCGAGTGGTAAATCGCGGAAGGGGTTCGAGCGGTGGTCAACGCCCTCGGCCGAAGCCTGCGTGCGCGCGCGCTCGGCGATCTCCTGCTTGACGTTGGCGTCGGAGCGCTCGCCCTTCGGCGTGAAGTCGCGGTAGGCCCTGCCCCCGGCGACGAGGCGGAGGGCCGCGGCGCGGTGCTTGTCGGCGTTGCGCGACTGGAAGACGATCTCCTCGTCGTAGTCGCCGAGGCCGAGCCACTCCAGCCCCTCGATGATCGAGCGCGTGGACTCGTCGGTCGAGCGCTGCAAGTCCGTGTCCTCGACGCGGAGGAGGAACTTGCCGCCCTCCCCGCGCGCGAAGAGCCAGTTGAAGAGCGCGGTGCGCGCGGCCCCGATGTGCAGGTAGCCGGTGGGCGAAGGTGCGAAGCGGACGCGGACGGTCATAAGTAAAAAAGTAGTCAGTAGACAGCAGCCAGTAGCCAGTAGGACTCACCGAGTTTCTACTGACTACTGGCTACTGTCTACTGACTACTTAGAATTTCTGGCGGAGATGGCAGGATTCGAACCTGCGATAGGCTTTTGACCTATAACGGTTTAGCAAACCGCCGCCTTCAGCCACTCGGCCACATCTCCGCGAAAGGCGAAACGATATTCTAGCCCCCCGACCCCGATTGTCAAGCCGCCGCCCCACGCGCAAGGCGCCTTAAAACTTCCGAAAGCCGTCTGCGCCCGCCGGTGCCGGAATTTAGATGCGCCGCCGGATTCCCAGTTGGCAGGAGGCGGCCTCACGTCACGGAAACTGTAAAAGCCAATCCGGCCGTGATGGTCAGCGGCCGGCCGCGCTTCTTAACTCCTTAACTAAATTTACCCGCTTAACCCCCCGAACGGTGTTTGTCCTTACGCCCGACGCAATTAAGCCCGCGGATCAATCAGGGCCTTGATGACTTGGCCGTCGGAGACGGCGGCGAGGGCTTCGTTGGCGCGGGCGAGGGGGAAGCGTTGGAGTTTGAGGCGCGACCACGGGAGGGAGCGTTCGGGGTCGGAGATGAGTCGGACGGCGCGGTGGAAGTGGGAGTAGTCGGAACCCCAGCAGCCGCGCAGGTCGAGGTGTTTGCGGTTGAGGTCGAGGTGGGGGTTGAAGCCGACCTCGCCGTGGTCTGTGTACTGGCCGACGACGCAGACGCGGCCGGCGTCGCGCGTGAAGCGCATGGCCTGCACGACGGCCGCGGGCGAGCCGGTGGCCTCGATGGTCACGTCGGCCCCGCGGCCGTTCGTTTGTGAGAGCACCCACGCGAGGCGCTCGCGCTCGTCGTGCCTCCCGATGTCGAGGGTGTCGGAGGCGCCGACGGCGCGCGCGGCTTCGAGGCGCCGGGCGGGCGCGCCGACGCAGAGGACGCGGAGCGCGCCGCGCATGCGGGAGAGGATGACGGAGGAGAGCCCGACGGGGCCGCTCCCGAGGACGAGCACGGTGTCGCCGAGTCGCACGTCGGCGCGCTCGACGGCGTGGAGCGCGGTCGGCAGCGAGCAGCCGCCGGCCATGAAGGTCTCCGGGTCGGCCTCGGCCAAAGGGATGCAGAGCGTGCCGGGCCTGAGGTAGAGCTTCTCGGCCCAGCCGCCCGCGAGGCCGTCCGACAGGCCGTAGGTGATGCCGTAGACCTTGCGCTGCGGGCAGCGCGTCGAGGCGCGCGCGACGAGGCAGTGCCAGCAGGCGTGGCAGGTGCGGTGCACGTCGAGGAAGGTGACGCGGTCGCCCTCGGCGAGCGGGCGGCCTTCGATGTCTGCGACGCGCCCGCGAATCTTCTCCAGCCTCCCGACAGAGACGTGGCCGGGCACGAGCGGGTAGGGGACGCCCGCGAGCCGCCCCTGTTGCAGATGCACGTCCGTGCCGCAGACCTCGCTCAGCTCGACGGCGAGCAGCGCTGAGTCCCGTTCCAGCTCGGGCTCCTCGACCTCGCGCACCTCGACGGCCGCGCGCGGCTCCGGGATCACTGCCGCCAGCACTTTCCTCATCAGTCTCCGCTCCGTTCACATTTGCTACAATCCGCCCGTGGCCGACGAAGTCAACTTTAAGCGAAGAAGGTTCCTGAAGGGAATGGCGGCGGCGGGGCTGGCCGGGGCCTCGGGGCTGGCCGCGTACGCGGGGCTGTTCGAGCCGTTCGATTACGAGGTGACGGAGCGCGACGTGTTCGTGCGCGGGCTGCCCCCCCGGTTCGAGGGCTTCCGCGTCGCGCAGGTGACGGACGTGCACCACAGCCGTCTGGTTCCGCTCGGAGAGGTGCGGCACGTCGTCGAACTGGCGAACGCGGCGCGCGCCGACGCCGTCGTGCTGACGGGCGACTACACGACGGCGCGGCGCAACTACATCGAGCCGTGCGCCGAGGCTCTGGGCGAGCTGCGCGCCCCCGAGGGCGTGTGGGCCGTGCTCGGCAACCACGACCACTACAACGACGCGGAACTGACGGCGCGCGCGCTGGAGCGGCGCGGCATCAGCGTCCTGAGCAACGCGAACACGACGCTGCGGCGCGGCGCGGACGCGCTGCAACTGGCCGGGGTGGACGACTGGGGCTGGGGCAAGTCCGACTGGGCGCGCGCGCTGCGCGGCTTAGACCTCGCGCGGCCGGCGGTGCTTCTGTCGCACGAGCCGGCCGTGCTCGACCTGCCGCAGGCGCGCGGGCTGTCGCTCATCCTCTCCGGCCACACGCACGGCGGGCAGGTCTGCCTGCCGCTGGTCGGCGCGCCCGCGCGGTTCATCGAGGCGTTCCGTTACCTGCGCGGCCTCTACGAGCGCGACGGCGTGCAACTCTACGTCTCGCGCGGGACGGGCATGATCGGCCTGCCCGTGCGCCTCGGCGCGCGGCCCGAGGTGGCCGTCATCAGACTGAGGCGGAGAAAGGATTAGCCGCGCCCGCGCGGCTAATCCTTCGCGCGGCGCAGGGCCATGACGGTCAGGTCGTCGAAGCGCGGCGCGCCCGCGCGGAAGTCGTCGAGGTCGCGGAGGCAGGCCGAGATCAGCTCGTCGGGGAGCATCTCGTGGTGTCGGCAGAGGAGGCCGCTGAGGCGCTCGGTGCTGTACTCGGAGCCGGCGTGGTCGCGCGACTCGGAGAGGCCGTCGGTGAAGAGGAAGAGCGTCTCGCCGGCGCCCATGCGAAGGCGCTGCGAGGTGAACTGCTCGTTGCAGAAGATGCCGAGCGGCAGCCCCGTGGCCTCGATGAGCGTCAGGTCGCCGCCGCGCAGCAGCAGCGGCGGCAGGTGGCCGGCGTTGAGGATTTCGACCTCGCCCGACGGGTCGGCCCGGCCGCACACCAGCGTCGCGTAGTGCGTCGGCAGCGTGCTCTCGCAGAAGATGCGGCTGGCGCGCTCGACCAGACCGGCGAGGGGCAGCCCCAGAGGGATCAGCGAGCGGAACATGGCGTGGAGCTGCGACATCAAAAGCGACGCGGCCACGCCCTTGCCGGCCACGTCGCCGAGCATGAAGTAGAGCCGGCCGTCCTCGCCCGGCACCACGTCGCAGTAGTCGCCGCTGACGACCGCCGCCGCCTCGTAGTGGTAGGAGACCTGCCAGCCGTCGTGCCTCGTTTCGCGGCACGGCAGGAGGCCCAACTGGATGCGCGCCGCCAGCTCCAAGTCTTCTTCGAGCGCGCGCTGCTGCTTCGGCGAGAGGCACCCGAGGCAGACGCAGACGAGCGGGTCGGCCAGCAGCCGGTCGGGCTCGACGGGGTCGCGGCAGACCTCGCAGAAGCCGAAGCCGCCGGCCTCCATCCGGCCGAGCGCCGCGTCCACCTCGGCCAGAAGGCGCTGAAGGTGGTCGGAGTCGTGCGCCTCGTCGATGACGACCTCAAGCCTCTGCCGGCGGTCGAGCAACTGCTCGCGCAAAGCCGCGTCAATCACGGTTGCCATAGGTTCTCTCCGGGAACAGTTCCGGGTTCGGAGTTCCGGGTTCGAAGTTTCGGGTTTCAAGTTAAGAGCGCGTCTTTAACTCTGCCCACGGGATTTTGAACTCGGGGCTCAGGTCGTCACGCTCGCCGGGCGGGGCGCGCCTTGCAGGCGGACGGGGAGTTGGGGCGCGCAGCAGATGTGTTCGAGCCGCGCGCGGTCTTTCTGCATCCCGCGCTCGTCGCGCAGCCACGCCATGACCTCCTCGAAGACGCGCGCCGCGCGCGGGTCTTGCGGCGAGACGACGCGGTAGTGCATCCACTTGCCCTCGCGGCGCGCGGCGACCACGCCGGCACGCCGCAGGTACGCGAGGTGGCGCGAAATCTTCGGCTGGTTCGTCCCCAGAACTTCGACGAAGAAGCAGACGCAGACCTCGCCGCCGCCCATCAGGTTCAAAAGCCGCAGGCGCGTGCGGTCGGCCAGCGCCTTGAAGAGCAGTTCCATCTGGGCTTCCCCGCCCGCCGCCTTGTTCGCCATCCTCAGTCCACCCCGACTTTCGTGCTGCGCCGCTCCAGAAGCACGGTGTCGCGCCAGCGCCCTTGAAGCTTCCCGATGCGCTCGCGCCTCCCGACCTCGCGGAAGGCGAAGGCGCGGTGCAGCGCCAAGCTCGCCGCGTTCTCCGGGAAGACGCTCGCCTGAAGCGTCCAGACGCCGTTCGCTTCCGAAGACTCGACGAGGGCCGCGAGCAGCCGCCGGCCCGCGCCGGCGCCGCGGAACTCGCGGCCGACGTAGACGCTCACCTCGGCCACGCCCGCGTAAGCCCTGCGCGCCGACACGCGGCCGAGCGCCGCCCAGCCCGCCACGCGCCCGCCCGCGAGCGCCACGAAGCGCGCGAAGGGCAGGTGCGCCGCGTCCCACGCGTCCCACTCCGGGGCCTCGGTCTCGAACGTCGCGTGGCCGGTGGCGACGCCTTCGAGGTAGACGGCGCGCGCCTCCGCCCAGTCTCCCGCGCGCAGCTTGTCGAGCATAAACGTCATACGTTTTTCGTGCCGCCGCCGGCACAACTTTTTTCGGCTGCAACAAGCTCTGGCGCCGCCGAAAAGACTTTTCAAATACGCCTTGACAGATATGTGCGGCGGGTGTAAGCTCCGCACACATTCGTTCAGGCGAATGTGAATCATAAGGGAAGAGGGGGCGCGTGGCAAGGGGCGGGAGAGGCCGCCCCGGAGGCGGAGGGCGGCGCGCCCGCGAACGTCGGCTTCATCGAAGCGAGGAGGAAAAGTTAATGAGCAGTCCGATTGAAGAGTTGGTGCGAGAGCGTTACGGCTCGGTGGCGCGCAGCGGCCTGTCGAGCGAGCAGGCGGGCGTGCGGGCCGTGGCCGAGGCGTTCGGCTACACGGCCGAGGAGTTGGCCTCGATCCCGGCCGGGGCGAACATGGGCCTGTCGTGCGGCAACCCGACGGCGACGGCCAACCTGCGGCCCGGCGAGGTGGTCGTAGACCTCGGGAGCGGCGGCGGCCTCGATGTCTTCCTCGCCGCCGAAAAGGTCGGCCCCGAGGGGCGCGCCATCGGCATCGACATGACGCCGGACATGATCGAGCTGGCGCGCCGCAACGCGCTGCAAACGCCCGACGGCCGCCCGCGCGAGAACGTCGAGTTTCATCTGGCGACGATTGACAAGCTGCCGCTCGCGGACGCGTCCGTCGATGTCGTCATAAGCAACTGCGTCATCAACCTCGCGCCCGACAAGCCGGCCGTCTTCCGCGAGGTAGCGCGCGTGCTCAAGCCGGGCGGCCGGCTGGCCGTCAGCGACATCGCGCTCAAGCGGCCGCTCCCGCCCGAGATCGGCGAGAACCTTCTGGCCTACGTCGGCTGCGTCGCCGGGGCCATCCCCATCGAGGAGTACCGCCGCGGGCTCGCCGAGGCCGGCTTCGCCCACGTCGAGATCGTAGACAGCGGCGCCGACCTGAACGCCTACACGCAGGTCGAGGGTCAGTCCACCTGCTGCTCCCCGGCCGCGGCCGAGCCGCAACAGTCCGGCTGCTGCTCGCCCCCCGCCGGCGCGGCCGAAGAGTCGAAGGCGCTGCCGGTCGCGCAGTTGAGCTGCTGCACGCCCGCGGCCACGGGCGAGTCGCACGAAGACCTCGGCTCGCTGCTGCGCCGCTACGACGTGAACGACTACGCGGCCAGCGTCAGGGTCTACGCGGTCAAGGCTTGAGAGGCCGCCCGCGGGCGGACTCGCGCACGCCAGTTGAAGCGGCGCGTGACGGCCGAGGCAATCGGCACGGCGACGTTGCCGTCGGCGGTGGTCGGCTCCGGCGTGATGGCCGGCCGGCCGGCGGCAACGTCGCCGTCGCGCTTCTCGCTCACACAATCGCACGGGCGCGGCGCTCGTCGCGCCTGACGTTCGGCGGCGTCCTGCCCGGCCGTCGGGGCGCCCCGCGCCACCCGTTCGACGTGACGCGCGCCACTGTTGGAACCACCGTCGCCCGCCCGTGCCTACCCACGGCGGGCGCGAACCTTTCGGGCGCGCGGCTCGTTCAGGTGCTTGAGCGAACTGCGGCCGGAACGGGCGGCGTGAGTGCCCGCCGGGCGCAGTTTCGTTAACCTTTCGCGGGATGGCAAAACCCCTGATGCCGCGCTACAATAACCGCCCGATGAAACATCTACAGCAGATCAACTCGCCGGCCGACCTGCGCCGCCTGCGCCCGGAACATTTGCAGGAGGTGGCGGGCGAAGTCCGCCAGTACATCCTCGAAACGATGTCGCGCGTCGGCGGCCACACCGGCGCGTCGCTCGGCGCGGTCGAGCTGGCCGTGGCGCTCCACTACGCCTTCGACACGCCGCGCGACCGCCTCGTCTGGGACGTGGGCCATCAGGCTTACGCGCACAAAATCCTCACGGGCCGGCGCGACCTTTTGCCGACCGTCAAGCAGTACGGCGGCCTCTCCGGCTTCCTGCGCCGCGACGAGTCCGAGTACGACACCTTCGGCGCGGGCCACGCCTCGACCTCGCTCTCGGCCGCGCTCGGCATGGCCATCGCGCGCGATCAGGCCGGCGAGGATCACCACGTCGTCGCCGTCATCGGCGACTCTTCGCTGGCGGGCGGGATGGCGATGGAGGCGGTCAATCAGGCCGGCCACCTGAAGACGCGGCTCATCGTCCTCCTGAACGACAACGAGATGTCCATCGCGCCGGCCGTCGGCGGCTTGGCCGGCTACCTCAACCGCATCCGCGAGGCGCAGGGCTACCACCGCTTCAAGGACGAGGTCGGTGACCTTCTGCACGACGCGCCGCTCTTCGGCGAGCGACTTTATCAGGCGGCGAAGACCGTCAAGGACGCCATCGCCGCGGCCGTCCTGCCCGGCGCGCTCGTCAACGAGCTGGGCTTTAAGTACGTCGGCTACGTGGACGGCCACAACACGCGCGCCCTCGTCCGCGCGCTCGAAGAGGCCAAGCAGATCAAGGACGGCCCCGTCGTCGTCCACGCGCTCACGCAGAAGGGGCGCGGCTACCCGTCGCGCGAGAAGAACTATTACGCGTGGCACGCCACGGGCCCGTTCGACCTCAGGAGCGGCGCGCCCGTCAAGCCGGCCAAGCCCTCGCCGCCGCAGTACACGGCCGTCTTCGGCGAGACCTTGTGCCAGCTGATGGAGCAAGACCCGCGCGTCGTGGCGCTGACGGCCGCGATGCCCGACGGCACCGGCATCGACAAGGTGTTGGAGAAGTGCCCCGAGCGCGCCTTCGACGTCGGCATCGCCGAGCAGCACTGCGTCACCTTCGCCGCCGGCATGTCCACCGAGGGCTTAAAGCCCGTCTGCGCCATCTACTCGACCTTCCTCCAGCGCGCCTTCGACCAGATCGTCCACGACGTCTGCCTGCAAAACCTCAACGTCAAGTTCTGCATGGACAGGGCCGGCATCGTCGGCGGCGACGGCCCGACGCACCACGGCCTGCTCGACATCGCCTACCTGCGCGGCGTGCCGCACATGACGCTGATGGCCCCGAAGGACGAGGGCGAGATGCGCGACATGCTCCGCACGATGCTGGAGCACGACGGCCCGATGGCGATGCGCTACCCGCGCGGCAGCGGCGTCGGCGCCGACATCAGGCGCGCGCCCGCGTCGCTGGAGATCGGCAAGGCCGAAATCCTGCGCGACGGCGGCGAGGTGGCCGTCGTCGCCTACGGCTCGATGGTTCACCCGGCGGCGGCCGCGGCCGAGCAGCTGGCGAAGGAAGGCATCGAGGCGACGGTCGTCAACGCCCGCTTCGTCAAGCCGCTCGACGCCGGGCTGCTGCTCGCGCTCGCGCGCACCAAGCGGCTCGTCGTGACGGTCGAAGAGGCGTACCTCGCCGGCGGCTTCGGCTCGGCCGTGATGGAGCTGCTCGAAGAGAACGGCCTGCTCGACAGCGTCCGCCTCGTCCGCATGGGCGTCCCCGACCGCATCATCACCCACGGCGACCCCAAGCTCCTGCTCGCCAAGTACGGCCTCGACGCCGACGGCATCTACACGCGCGTCAAAGAGAGCTGGGAGATTCTGGAGGAGCGGCGCGCCGGGGCGCGCTCGCGCGACGCGCAGTTGAAAGGCTGAGGCCCACTCAAGCGGAACAGCAGCGGGGCGGCCGTGGGTGTGTCTCACGGCCGCCCCCTCTCGTCAACGGACTCGAAAATCCGCCGCGCGGTAATAACGTCATCACCGTGGACGGCCGGGCGCGCCGACAGGAGAAGAGAAGATGAGATTTCGATTGAGCTTCGCGCGCGCGTTGCGGCCCGCGCTGGCGCTGTCGCTTCTGGCCGCGCTGCTGCCGCCGCCGCCGGTTCGCTCGCAGACGGCCCGCGCGGCGGACGAACTCGAACGCGCGGTGGCCCTGATGGCGAAGATCGGTTTCGCCGGCTCGCCGAGCTTCTCGGCGGACGGCGGGCGGCTGGCCTTCGTGACCAACCTGAGCGGGCTGCCGCAGGTGTGGACGATGCCGGCGGCGGGCGGCTACCCGACTCTGGTGACGGCCTTCGACGACCCCGTCGGCTTCGTCAACTGGTCGCCCGACGGCGGGTGGCTCGCCTTCAACGTCGCGCCGGGCGGCGGCCTCAACGAGCAGATTTACGTGGCGCGGCCCGACGGGACGGGCCTGCGCCGTCTGACCGAGGGCGGCAAGGAGAACAACTTCCTCGGCGGCTGGACGCGCGACGGCCGGCACCTCTTCTTCTCCTCGAACCGCCGCGACCCGGCCGTGACCGACTCCTACCTGCTCGACGTTTCGACGGGACAGGCGCGCATGGTCGCCGAGGGCAAGGGCTTCGGCGGCATCACGGACGTGAGCCGCGACGGGCGCTTCGCCGTCCTGACCCGCGTCGTCAGCCGCGGCGACAACAACCTCTACCTCGTCAACCTCTCCGACGGCGCGGAGGCCCTGCTCACGCCGCACGAGGGGCCGGGCAGCTTCTTCGGCGCGCAGTTCTCGGCGGACGGCCGCGCCGTCTACTTCGGCTCGAACAAGGAGCGCGACCTGCTGGCGCTGGCGCGCGTGCGGCTGGACGAGGGCGGGCGGCCCGGCCCCGTCGAGGTGGTCGCCGCGCGCGACGACGCGGAGTTGTCAAACCTCCTGCTCGACGAGCAGGGGGCTCGCGCGGCGCTCGTCTGGAACGTCGCGGGCCGCAGCGAGCTTTCCTTCCTCGACGTGAAGACCGGGAGGGTGACGCCCGGCCCCAAGCTCCCGGCCGAGATCGCCGGCGGCCTTGAGTTCTCGAAGGACGGGCGCCGCCTCGCGATGAATCTTTCGGGCGCGACCGCGCCCACGGACATTTGGGTGCTCGACGTGGACGCGGGCCGCCTCACGCAGTTGACGCGCAGCCCGCACGCGGGCGTTGATCTCTCGAAGCTCGTGCGGCCCGAACTCGTCCGCTACAAGGCGCACGACGGGCTGGAGCTTTCCGGCTGGCTCTACCGCGCGCCGGGCGCGGGCGCCCCCGGCCCCGTCGTCCTGAGTTTCCACGGCGGCCCCGAGGGGCAGGAGCGGCCCGGCTTCAACAGCACCTATCAGGCCCTGCTCGCGCGCGGCATCGGCGTGCTCGCGCCGAACGTGCGCGGCTCGTCGGGCTTCGGCAAACGGTTCGTCAACCTCGACAACGGGGCGCTGCGCGAGAACGGCGTGCGCGACATCAAGGCGACCGTGGACTACGTCGTCTCGGCGGGCGTGGCCGACCCCAAACGCATCGGCATCATGGGCGGCTCCTACGGCGGCTACATGGTGATGGCGGGGCTGGTCGAGTACCCGGAGCTGTTCGCCGCCGGCGCGAACCTCTTCGGCGTCGTCAACTTCGAGACCTTCTTCAAGCACACGCAGCCGTGGATGGCAGCCATCTCGAAGGTCGAGTACGGCGACCCCGACCGCGAGGCCGAGATGCTGCGGCGGCTGTCGCCCATCCACCGCGTCGAGCGCGTGCGCGCCCCGACCATCGTGCTCCACGGAGCGAACGACACGAACGTGCCCGTGGTCGAGGCCGAGCAGGTGGTCGAGAACCTGAAGCGGCGCGGCGTCCCCGTCGAGTACGTCCTCTTCCCCGACGAGGGGCACGGCTGGCGCAAGACGCCCAACCGCATCCGCTCGGCCGTCGAGATCGTCAAATTCTTCGAGACTCACCTGAAGGCGAAATAACTGAAGCCCGGACGCGGCGGGGCGCCGCAAGTCTCATCAAGGAATAGTTGATGAGACTTGCGGCGCCCCTCGTTCGCGTCCGGGCCTCCGTTAAGCCTGCTACCGATCATCCGCGCCGAGGAGCCACTGAATCGCGGCCAGCACGACGACCACGGCGACGAAGACCGCCGCGTGGTAGCCGACGGAGCGCCACGTCTCCGGGTCGATCAGTGAAAGCGGCATCGGGAATTATTTAAGCCACCTCTCGTACCACAGACTCAGATTCAGCAGCGCCCAGAGGTGGAAGCTCCAGTCGCGCGCGCCGCGGCGGTGCTCGGCGACGAGGCGGGCGACGAAGTCGTAGTCGAGCAGGTCGCGCCGGCGCATCGGCGAGTTCAGCAGGTGCGCGTCGAGCAGCTCGGTCGCCGGCCCGCGCAGCCAGCCGCGGATGGGCGCGCCGAAGCCGCGCTTCGGGCGGTAGAGCACGTCCCCCGGCAGCACGTCTTCGAGCGCCCGCTTGAGGACGTGCTTGCCGCTGCGGCCCTCGACCTTCTGCGCGCGCGACACGCCCATCGCGTACTCGACGAGGCGGTGGTCGAGGAAGGGCACGCGCGCCTCGACGCTCGTCGCCATCGTGATCTTGTCAACGCGCATCAGCAGGAGTTCCGGCAGCCGCAGCTTCAGCTCGAGGTAGGTCATCTGCGCGAGGAAGTCGGCGCGGGGCCGCGCCCCGGCGAGGCGCGCCTCGTAGCGCCGCACCACGTCGTAGGAGGATAGCCCGATGAGGCGCGCGCGCAGGTCGCGCGACAGCACGCGCGGCTTGAAGGTCTCGTCGAAGACGACGGCGCTGCCCCAGAAGAGACTCTCGTCGGCGCCGAGGCGCCGCACCAGCTCGATCGCCATCCGCTGCCTGACGGTCTTCTCCATGACGGGCCGCGCCACGGCCGAGGCCAGACGGCGCGCGGCCGCCGGCAGGCGCTCGGCGTGGCGCCAGAAGCGCTCCTGTATGCGGAGGTAGCGGACGTACTTGTCGTAGCCGCTGAAGATTTCGTCCGCGCCCTCGCCGACCTGCACGACGACGGTTCCCGTCTCGCGCGCAAGCTTCGAGACGTAGAAGAGCGGCACGCAGACGGGGTCGGCGATGGGCTCGTCCTGATGATAGATCATCTCGGGGAGGAACGAGCGCATCTCCTCCTCGCCGATCAAGACCTCGTGGTGCTCCGTGCCGAAGCGCCGGGCGACGGCGCGGGCCGCGTCCAGCTCGTTCAGCTCCTCGTGGTCGCGGAAGCCGACGGTGAAGGTGCGGACGGGGCCCGTCATCTGCTCGGCCATCAGCGCGACGTTGGCCGAAGAGTCCACGCCGCCCGAGAGGAAGACGCCGAAGGGCACGTCGGCCATCATCCGCTTTTTGATCGAGGCGCGCAGGAGGCGGAGGATTTCGGCGCGCACGTCGGCGTCCGCGCGCGGGCGTTCGTCTTCGGCGGCGGGCGGCAGCGCGTCCCAGTAGGGCGTGACGCGCGCCTCGCCGTCGCGGCCGACGACGAGCATGTGGCCGGCGGGCAGTTTTTGGATGCCGCGGAAGAGGGTCGAGGGCGCGGGGCTGGTGAGGAAGGAGAGGTAATGGTAGAGCGCCTCCTCGTCCACGTCGGCGGTGACGGCCGGGTGGGCGAGGATCGCTTTGATCTCGGAGGCGAAGACGAGGCGGCCGCCCGCGTGGTGGAAGTAGAGCGGCTTGACGCCGACGCGG
>Ga0196977_1000390_pt1 | contig 23882 bp, 21 predicted proteins | sample S3v_1013CmetaG_FD_148634 | JGI IMG/M metagenome (GOLD analysis project Ga0196977, IMG submission 148634) | Soil microbial communities from Anza Borrego desert, Southern California, United States - S3+v_10-13C | ecosystem: Environmental > Terrestrial > Soil > Desert | place: USA: California...
CGATCTCCACTATCTTCTGCAAAAGCTCCTCAACACCCTCCCCCGTGCGCCCTGATACTTTAAGCACCGACTCCTCGGGAACGCCTAGAAGTTCGGCAAGCTCGAACCGCACGTCGTCAATGCGCGCATACGGAGAATCGACCTTCGAGAGAACCGGTATGATCACGCAGCCGGCCTTCCGGGCCATGCCAAGGGTCGTAAGAGTCTGGGCTTGAACGCCCTGCGTGGAGTCGACAAGAAGAATGACACCCTCGACCGCGGAAAGGGCCCGAGACACCTCGTACGCGAAGTCGATGTGTCCGGGGGTATCGATGAGATTGAGCACATACTCTTCACCATTTGCAACTTTATATTTCATACGAGCCGGCTGCATCTTGATAGTTATGCCGCGCTCGCGTTCAAGGTCCATCTTGTCGAGGACCTGATCGCGCATCTTCCTTGCCTCGATCGTACCGGTACGCTCAAGCATCCGGTCGGCCAGCGTCGACTTTCCGTGGTCTATGTGCGCGATGATGCTGAAGTTACGAATTCGCTCGGTCATTGATGATGGTCCCGTGCGGCGGTAGTGCTTCAGTCGTCGTGAGCTTCTTAAGTGAGCTCCGCAGATCGCGGAACTCTTGATTCTCGAGAAAGGCTAGTACCAGTCCGGATACGGTTAGACCCACGATACCAGCTACCGTGCCTTCCGCAACCACGAAGACGACTTTCGTGAGAGGCGCGATCGCTCCCATGACGTAGAGGGAGAAGTACGCGGCCGCTCCTCCAAGAATTGCCGCCCCGAGCCCTTCAAAGAGAGGTCTCACGAGCGAGCTTGCAACGCCCGGGGCCACTTCCCGCAATGTCGTGAGAGCGATAGAGGCCATAAGGAGCTGTCCCAAAGTAGCGCCGATAGCGATCATAAGGATGCCTGAGCCTGAGACGTCCGAGATGCGAAGCATGGCCTCGAAGAAGTACCGGACCATTGGAGCCTCCCAAGCAAGCCTGAGCATTCCATATGCGGCCGTCACCGAGACCAGGAGGCCTGAGAGCTGCACGAGAAGCGGGTTCCAGGAACGTCCCGAGGCATAGAAGGCGCGGGACGAGAGAAGCACGATGCCCTGGGCAAGAAGTCCGACCACAAGAACGGCGAAGATGGCGGCGGTGAGGCGCGTGTCGTCCCAGTCAAAGGCCCCGGTGCCGTAGAGGATGCGGACGATATGGGCACGAAGCACGATCGCAAGCACCGTGATGACCGAAGACCAGAAGATGATGTGCCTGAAGGCGACCGTAAGCGTCGTGCGGAACGCCTCCATTCTTTTCCCTCCCATCTGTTCGGCCAGAACCGGAAATGCCGCAGTTGCGTACGCAGCGCCTATGAGCGACAGCGGTACGGCCTCAAGATTTGACGCAAGGGTGAACACGGCAACCCCTCCCTCTCCGGTGCGCGACGCAAGCGCGACCAACAGAAGCGTCGACAAGGAACCCAGGCCAAGCGCAAGGGACCGCGGCACCGAATCCCTGGCAACCCCCCATATGAGCCGGAAGTCGGGCGCCACAAGTCGCGGCGCGAGCTGTGCACGCCTGACCACCGGCGCATGGACCAGGAGATGCGCTACCGCCCCCAGGATCACACCGATGCCGATGCCCGGGAGTCCGTACTTCGGATAGAAGGCAAGCGTACCGAGAATGATCCCGAGGTTATAGAGCACGGGCGAGAGCGCGAAGAGGAAGAAGCGGCGATGCAGCTGCGTTACGCTCGAGAAGATGCTCGAGAGGCCAAGAAGGATCGGCTGAAGCAGGAGCAGCCGCGAAAGAAGGACGAACTCTTCGCGGTACGCTGATCCTTCAAATGCCGGGAAGAGAACGAAAAGCGCATGCGGAGCAACAAACGCCACAATAAGTGCTATCGCCCCTGCCCCGATAAGCAGGAAGGATGCTGTCTGCGAGACGAGCTCGCGAGCCTTCCGCTTATCCCCCTCCTCAACTAGTCCCGCAAGGCGTGGAATGAGCACGTACGCGGAGACGAGGGAGACCACGAGCGCGAACACGAGGTCCGGCACCTTGAAGGCCGCGTAGTAGAGGTCGAGGATTTCGCCTGCGCCAAAGAGATGCGCGAACAGACGATCGCGCAGCAAGGCCAGGACCTGCGACGCAAGCGTGAGCCCTGCGAGCAGGTACGCGGCCTGGTGAAGGCCGCGTACCGGAGCGGATAGTCTGGTGAATATCCTGCGCACCATATTCTGTTAGGGGGCTTCTCCTCCGTCTGAGACCTGCGGCGGGAAGCCGCTGGCGTTTATGCCTGAACTCGGGAACGGATTCCTGCCTTGGACGAGCGCGGCTATGTACCCTTCAACCGCCTGCGTGTTCTCGGGCGAGAGCGCGGCGACTGCGTTCAGTTGAGCGACCGCTTCCTCGTACTGCCCTTTCGCCGCTAGCTGCACGGCAAGAAAGAAGCGTGCGTTTGCGTACTGCGGATTCACTTCAACAGCGCGTGAGAGGGCTTGTATGGCGCCATCGATGTTGCCCGTGCTTGCGCGAAGCAATCCAACCTGGAAGAGCACGACCGGGTCGTTCGGCGCGAAGTACGCAGCCGCTTCAGCCGCTTCAAGCGCCTCGCGCGCCTTCCCGAGCTGCACTTCAAGCTGCGAGAGAAGGAAGATCGCCTGGGTGAAGTCGCGCTTGAGGCCAATTGCTTTGGCAAGCTGCTCTTCGGCGGCCTGGCCGTTCCCCTGCGCTATCTCAAGCTGCGCCATGACGTACGGAAGGGTCGGGCTTGAGGGATTTAGTGCTGCTGCGCGATCGTACGCGGCCTTCGCGTTCTCGTACGCTCCTTCGATCCGGAGCGGTACGACCGTCTGATACACGTTCCCGAGCGCTATCCAGTTCTGATAGTTGTCGGGGCGGAGCTGGGTAGCGGCAAGCGCGGCCTCGATGCTTCCCGAGAGCGCTGCCTGGAACTGCTGCTGCGCTTCCGAGGGTGACAGGGTCGTATCGGTGGCGATCTGGTTCATGCGTGCAATGCCGACAGCAGCCATGAGCTGGTATGCGCGGTCGCTTCTTGAGAACATGAGTGAGTTCTCCGCAGCTGCTGCGGCTCCGTTTAAGTCTCCGGCTCCAAGAAGCGTTGTTGCCCTTTGGTACGAGACGTCAGCAAGATAGCGTTCGGTCACGACATACGCCGTTACCACTGCCGCAAGGAGCATGAGCGTGAGCGCGAAGACGATGACGAAGCCGATGCGAGGATTCCTGGAGAATATGATCCCCCACTCTTTGCGCGTCCCCCCGTACCTGAGGCTCGATATGAAGAGGCCGGCAAGAATGAAGCCGATGGTCAAGAGCACGGGGCCCGGGATCGCGAAGATCGCAAGCAGAAGGACGTATACAGTTCCGACGAAGCTCGCTATGGCAACGAATCTGGCGTACGGCTCCTCAGGCGTCCGGAAGAGAAGGAATCTGATGCCGATATAGAGGAACATGCCGATCAAAGCTAGCCAGGCAAGGGCTCCTACGATGCCGGTCGTGATGAAGGACGTCGGAATGAACCCTATGCCCGACACGAAGTCCACGTTCCAGAAGACCGTGTTGTTAAGCTGGGGATCCTTGAACTTGAGCCATTCCTGGGAGAACGTGCCGGGCCCAGACCCGAAGAGGGGTGAGGACGCGTACGTATGGCTTCCTACATCGAACGTCGCCTGCCATGATGGACGGACGTCGAGATAGCTGGTGTTGAGGGCGTTTGAAAGCCCTGCGCCAAGCGTATTCCCTCCGATGAGGAAGAAGAGCGCGGCTATGAGCGTTACGAGTGGCGCGGCGAGTCCGTGTTCTGAACCCGATGCACCTTCACGAGCATTGTCTCCGATCATTGAGACTCCTTCGAAGTCGTCGTCACTGCTATTTCCCTGCCGACGCATGATGGCCTCGATAAAGAGGCCTAGCGCGACCAGTGACACAAGAATCCAGACGATGCGCGCATTCACGAGCGCAAGCATGAAGAGGCTCACGATCTCGACCGCCCACAGGGCCCTTACGAGCTTGCTAGGAAGATTAAGGAATCGGAAAGCAAGCAGGATGAGCGCGACAGCAAGGCCAAGTAGCATACCGAGGTCCGTGAACGAACCGATTAGGTTTGCCGTAGGTGCAATGGACTCGCTTGTATTACCGAGGATAAGGAAGATCACCTGCGCAACAAGCGTAAGGACGATCACAGCAAATCCGACCTTGAAGAAGACGCGATACTGGCTTGAACGGCGGAACGTGACCGATGCGAGCGTCGTAAAGGACGCAAGCATGATCATAAAGCCGAGTGTGTCGGTCTCAAGCGACGTGCCGAAGAGCCCCGCATGTATCCCTGCCCCCGAGAATAGAGTCGAGAGAGCGTAGGCAAGCGGCACGAGCCAGAACACTCCCACGAGCGCAAACGGCGGCACGATGATGTTGCCGCGCGTCAGGCGCGCAAGGATGTAGAGGCCGAGGGTAATAAGTGCACCGAGGGCCAGGACTGACACCTTGGTGTAGATGAACGGGATGTTTGCCGAGGGAACAAAGACGACAGCTGCGAGCGCCGCAGTGATAGTCAGAGTCCACAAGGCCAGCGCATCAAACGACATACGCCTTGGGTGAGGCGCCGCCGACGCGGAAGATACTGGTTCCATATTGTTTTTACTCCGTAATTACGGGATTAACCCTGCACAGTTGATAACGTATTTAGTATATCGTGCTGGGAAATGCGGGGTTTTAGGTGTGGGGACAGTCTGGAACCTCTAAAAGCACGGACCGAGCCAGTAGTCAGTCAAAGAACGCTTGAGTTGAAGCAATCGTTGGTATCTTTATGCAATTATGTTAAAGTCTTGTCCAGATTGAGGGAGATCGGATAATGCCTTCGGAAATCACACGGATGGACGTTAACGCGGCCATCGAAAGACTGATTATGCGCTCGGAAGACTCTGAGCATGCTGCTCGGATCGTAATCAGGTACGGCGACAAGCTTAGGTCTTCTTGGCCTTTCCAATACAGCTCTACCAAGACCACGACGCGCAGCGACGCTGCCTCCGGTTATGCTCCGGGCGTCGGAAACGTAACCGTTAAGAGCGAGCAGAGCGAGGAGCAAACAGAATACGTCTTTGGCGTCTACAAAGACCGCATCGGGTACTATCGCCTCTGGAAGCAGGGGGAAGGTCTCCTATGTTTCCACCACTTCTGGAAATCGGGGCTTACCACACGCGGTCAGGGAAGCGACCCGGAAACGTATCGCCTGGGCTACGATCCCGAGTCGCTTGAACCTGAGTTTCTTGGGGTTGAGCGCGTACGTGTCATTCTCAGGATCGGTGCGTTTGAGTTCTTCCGGGTCTACTTGGAACCTGTGCTGGGAACGATCAAGAAGCCGCTCCGTGGATACGGGCTGAAATTCAGCATCACCCGATGACGCAGTGTCGAGATGGCCGCGAGCCCAAGCGCGGCCATTTCTCTTTAGGTGAAGTCAGTGGCAAATCAGTTTTTGAACACTGGAATCTTTCCCTTTTTGTGCTATAGTCCCTCTCGGACCGGCCCAGACGGTCGCTGGGCTTCGGCTCAGAGGAAAGTCCGAACATCGGCTCTTGCATAAGAGCAGCAAGGTAGCGGGTAACGCCCGTCCAGAGCAATCTGCGAGGTGCGAACAGAAACGGCCGATTCCGAAAGGATAGGTACTCCCCAGTGGAGTGTCCCGGGAGCAATTCCGGGCTGAAACGGCTAAATCCTTACCCCGGTGCAAGGCCGAGCCCTTCTTGAAAGGGAGCGCCGCTCGAGGTGCCTGGCAACAGGCATCCCAGATAGATGGCCGTCCTCACGAACGTGGGACAGAATTCGGCTTATCGGACCGGTCCAGAAAACATGCAAGAACCCGCCCTCAAAGGCGGGTTCTTGCTATTCCCCTCCCTAAATAATCTAGATCTCGCAGGTGCCTCCGGTGCAGGCAAGCTCCTTCGCTCCCACCGTGTTATCCGTCTTCTCGTACATGGGGAGCTTCGAGAAGTCGATCTCGCTTAGTGCTGCCGTGCGCTTTTCGTATTCCTCCTTCGTTATCTCCTGGTACGGAGCGAGCTGGTACACGTGGTCGTTGCGTGGGAGGAATGAGAGACCGCCGACGATATCCCAGTTCTCATACACGAAGTTCGAGACCTCCACCCACTCGTTGTCGCTGACATAAATGGTCACCGAAGGATTGTGCTCGGTGAAGTGTTCCTTGAGACGCTTCCACTCGTGAAGCATGGTGAGGGCGGAAACTTCCTTTGAGTGCACGGCTCCTTCCGGGGCTTTGACGGGGAACTCAAGTACCATGGTGGTCGCGTTCGAGGTCGAGTATCCCACTTCCGGGAAGATCGGCACTCCCTGCTCTTCCGCAAGCTTCAGAAGCGGGTCGTTCACGCTGATGCGCACGCGGCGGATGAAGTACGGAGCGAACCAGGGGTGCATGCCTGAACCCACACCAAGGAGCTGTCCGGAGTTTCCGTGCGGCTTCACGCATGTGATAGCGGTCGAAGGGTTCCTCTTGAAGCGTTTTGCGTATTCCTTGTTCACATCAATGCCTTCCTGGCGAAGCGTCTCGAGGTTCTTGTCGTTCCGGATGATCTTGTTGTCGTAGTAGCCGGTGATGGAGACGCCGAGAAGCTGTTCCTCTTCGCAGTTCTTCTTCCAGTCCTCAGAAAGATATTCAAAGTTCGTGAGCGTTGCCTGGTACGTGCCGAGGATGGTCGCCATGCGCATCTTCTTCTTGAGGGAAGCCATGGTGTCCTCGGGGCGTACAACGATGGATGTGAGGTTGCAGAACTGCTTGGAGCGGAGATAGATCTCTCCGCAGGGGTTCACGCCGACCTGCGACTGGTCCTTCAGTTTCGCCCAGCGGCGTGCGGGCACCTGCTTTTCGAGGTCGCCGCGGTTAAAGATGCCGCGCTCTCCCGAGCCGCTCGTGACAAGCGCTGTCCATTCTTCGAGGAACTCCGCTGCCGAAGGCTTGGTCTCGTACACGACCGAGTTGTTTGCCATGGAGCGCTGCCCTTCCAACTGCCAGAAGGCTCCCTTCTTGGCGTCGCGCATTTCAATATCATCAAGGGACGAGAGCGAGATGAGGGCGGAACGGCGAACTCCTCCGGCAACCACGATAAGGCCTATCTGGCAGATGATGTCGTGGAGATTAAGCGGGGTAAGGCGACGTCCCTGGCGGGCAAGCATCTTCCGGCGCGTGAATTGCATGAGCTCCTGAAGTGGGGCGGGGCCCGAAGCTCGGCCTCCCATGGTCGCAAGGCGAGCGCCAGCCGGACGGATCTGTGAGTAGTCGATATCAACCTCGTAGCCGGACGACCAGGCTTCGCAGGCTTTTACATACGCTTCGCACCAGCCGACCTTGCTGTCCTCAACGACTATGGTTTCAGCCTTCTTTCCGTTCTGCTTCTGGATCTGCGGGAACTTCTCAACGTTCTCAGGCTCAACCGCAAAGCCGCAGCCGGCGCCGCACATGGAAACGTACATGATCTCGGAGAGATCCCTCCAGGAAGTCGGCGCAATGTACGCGCAGTTGTATGCAGTCACATCCGTTGCGCGTGTTGCCTTGCCCGAGCCCCAGAGAAGGCGCATGGAAGGACACACGTCGCGATTCAAGATCGCTGTTCGCACTTCTTCGTACTCTTTATCTGAAAGTTTGTTACCAAGTCGCTCTTTCATGAAATCGATGAAGCGGCCGACCGTCTCTTCCCACGTCTCACGACGTCCGAGTTCGTCGCTCCAGCGTGAGTAGAACTGGTAAAAGATGAACTCCTGGTACGGAGTCGAAAAATATTTGCTGCTGTCTTTGATCTTCGCGCGCACCTCAGCCGGAACTGCCAAGTCCATTGCGCGCATCTGTGCGCGCTTGTCGCGATAAAGAATGTACGCTTTCGCCGTTGCAGCGAATTCGTTGAACATGAGCTGCTGCTCCACCTCGTCCTGGATACTTTCAACCGTAGGGAGGAAATTCTTATGCTTTCTGGAAATACGGGCCAATTCTCCTGCCACCTGATGCGCCACAAGCACTGCATCGTCATGCGACCCTTCGCCCGCCGCATTCATTGCCTTTTCAATAACGCTGACTATCTTTTCGAAATTAAAAGAAACGATGCGTCCGTCGCGTTTCTCGATCTGCGGAATGAGTTCGCGATAGCGCTTTGTCTCTTTGCTTTCAGTGGCGGCTGGAGAGGGAGTTTTCATAACAACTTTCTTCGCACGCGCAGGGGACTTTGCAGCTTTGGGCATAGAAAATACGGTGAGTGATAATCGGCGTCGAGAGCGGCGTATGGGGTGGGTTCGACGTTCCTCTATTTTAGCGCGGATGCCCAAAAGCTCTGCCTGGGGATAGGTGTTACTCCGAAACAGTCTGACCGTATGGCAAGGGTAAATTGAGCTTAGTGCCGACTGTAATGCCGAGTTTATGGGCTTCTCCGGCCCTAGTTTCAAGCACGTACCGCACAGGTTCAGGAGAAATGAAGGATTTTGGGAAGGTGTCGGGCGACACTTCCCTTTCTATGCCGACAACAACGCCGTCGTCAGCGATCCAGAGGATGTCTATAGAAGCGAGCATATCCTTCATCCAGAAGGACTGTTTGGCCTTCTCCTCGAAGACAAACAGCATGCCGTAATTGCTTGGGATCTCTGAACGTCCTCCGAGGCCCTTTGCCTGGGCAGCCTCCGTGGTCACGATCTCGAACTGGAAAGGCTTTCTTTGGGGTGCTGGAGGGGCTTCTCCCTGAGGAGTGCTCGTTCCAAGCGTCGTCGTCGTTATCTCAGGCACTTCCTGCATATCAGACAGTCTTTCCTTTCGGACAAGCATGTACACGGACGCGGCAGCAAGAAGGACAACGATGCCGATGCCGTATAGGACAAGATGTCTTTTACTCATGCCTACATTGTATCAGGTGCTATAGTGCCCGTATGAAAAGTGATTTCAGCGCGCGGGTGTATAAAGTGGTCTCCTCGATCCCCAAGGGAAAAGTTCTCACCTATAGTCAGGTCGCGAAGCTTTCAGGTAGTCCGGGAGCAGCCCGGGCAGTGGGCATGTGCATGCGCCATAACAAGAACACCAAGAAAGTGCCCTGTCATAGGGTCGTGGGCTCGACAGGCAAGCTTACGGGATATGCGTACGGGAACGGTATATCAACCAAAAAGAAGATGCTTGAAAAGGAAGGGGTATCGTTCAAAGGATCGAACGTGGACCTTGCGAGGTCCGGATGGAAGTAGTTTAGGAGCGCTTTCCCGCCCTATAACTGGAACTGGGATTACAGACCCGTTGGTTTGCTTTTTCTTTCCTATCCTGTACAACGGCTACAGACCGTTTTCTCTACCCTTGTAGAGACTTGACATGGAAAGGAACGAAAATGGTCGCTCCGCAATTCACCTATGGGACACCGCTGACACGGGAACTCGTGCACGGTGAAAATCCTCAGCGTTCGCTCGTCGGCGTGATTATGGGCAGCAGAAGCGACTGGGGAACCGTCGAGCCCTGCTGCGCCATGCTCGAGCGCCTCGAGATCCCTTTCGAGTACGGCGTGGTGTCTGCTCACCGCACACCGGAGCGCATGTCCGCCTATGCGCAGGGCGCGAAGGCGCGGGGCCTCCGGGTCATCATTACGTGCGCAGGCGGTTCAGCACACCTGCCCGGCATGACAGCGTCGGAAACCAGGCTGCCGGTGCTCGGCTTCGGCCCAACGTCCAAAGCGTTGGCGGGAATGGATGTCATCGGTTCAACTGTGCGTATGCCGAAGGGTGTACCCCTGGCATTCATGGGCCTCGACGAGGCTGGTTCGATCAACGCCGCGTTAATGGCCGCGCTCATCCTTGCTCCCGGCGACGCCGGAATCGAAGAGCGTGTAGAATGCTACGTCAAACAGGAAACCAGCCGCGTGCCGTATTCGGCGCACGAGTGAGGAGATATTCTCATGGAAGACAACTCCGTACGTCATGGCTCGTCCAAGGACGTCATCATCCCTAGGCGCAATACCGCCAGCAGGATCGATCTGCGCTTTACGAATCGGTTCTCGGTCTTCGACGTGGGGCCTGTACCCTACGAGATCGACGGCATGGACAAGTTGCGGCACGCAATCGCCGTCAAGATGTTCGAGGTGCTTGGCGCCCACGCGGTGCCGACACACTTCATCCGGGCCAACCGTAACGAGCACACTATCACGGCCAAGCCCTTCAATATTTACGAGATCGACTTTCGGGTCGAGAACGCTACGGGCAAAGTCATACCGCTCGAGATCATCGACCGGCAGGAACTGACGGCGGCTTTGCTCGACCGCGCTGAGACGAATCCCGAGCTCAGCGGCAAAATCAGGAGCCGTACTACCGACCTCACCGACGGCGCGCCGTTCTCGTTCCCGCTCGTCGAGTGCACGACGAAGTTCGAGGCGATCGATCGCCGTCTGAGCGATGCGGAAGCGATCAAGCTTGCAAGGCTCGGCGAGCCGTCCTACGCCGAGCTCTGCGAGTTCGTCGCGAATGCGTCGCGCATCGTGACGGCATTCTTCGCTAAGCACGGCTTCAGGCGGCTCGACGGCAAGTGGGAGATAGCCATCACCTACGACGGTCCGTCATTTGTCGTGGTCGACTCCTATTCGCCCGACGAGATGCGTCTTATCGGACCCGATGGCCGGAGCTACGACAAGGACCCGCTGCGGAATTGGTACAAGACGACGTTTCCGCAATGGATCGCCGACCTCGACGCGGCCAAGAAGCGGTGGCCGGACAACAAGGACCGATGGCCCAAGTATCCGGAAAAGATGCCGCCTGAAGCCGTGCTCGATGACCTGCGCGACAGGTACACTGCCGTAGCGCAGGCAATCGGGGCCATCTGATTTCGCTCCGAATCCACGCAAGGGGCGCGCCGCAGCGCGCCCCTTCTTCTATTTATTGACTTGATTTCCTTATCTAATTCTGCGGAGGCGGAGAGATTCGAACTCTCGAGACCCTTTCGAGCCTGCCACCTTTCCAAGATGGTGCACTAGACCGCTATGCGACGCCTCCGTGCCGAACTGTTATAGCACAAACTAAGTAAGAAGTGCGTTGACGCGGTCCTCGACCGGCGGATGGGTTGAGAAAAGCCGATTCACGAACTTCCCTGCCTCGGCGCCAAAGGGATTTCCAATAAACAGGTGGGCCGTTGCATGATTGGCGTTCTTCATGGGAGCTGCGTGCGCATGGATCTTCTGGAGCGCTGACGCAAGGCCTTCCGGATAGCGGGTAAGGAGGGCGCCTGAGGCGTCGGCAAGAAACTCGCGGCGCCGTGAGATGGCAAGCTGCATGAGCTGCGCGGCGATAGGAGCAAGGATGATGGCGACTACCGCAAGAACGGCGAAAATCGCTCCCGCTTTCCCGCTATCCCTATCTCCCCCGAACATAGACATGCGGAGGAAGATATCGGCAATAATCGCGATAAAACCTGCGAGCACGACTGCTACCGTCATGACGAGCATGTCCTTGTTCTTGATGTGCGAGAGCTCGTGTGCAATGACTCCCTCAAGCTCCGTACGATCAAGGCGCTCGAGTAGGCCGGTGGTGGCAGCAACAACGGCGTGCTTTTCATTGCGCCCGGTCGCAAAAGCGTTCGGCGCCGGGTCATCAATGACGTAGAGCTTCGGCATCGGGAGGCCGGCGGTGATGGAGAGGTTCTCAGTGACGGTATAGAGGTCGAAGAACTGCTCACGGTTTGCGGGCTTGGCATTCGTCATCTTGAGCACGATCTTGTCGGAGAACCAGTAGCTTCCGATGTTCATGAGGATGGAGAAGGCGACGGCGATATAGAGGATGTTCGGATCTCCCAAGTAATAAGAAATGGCCCAGCCCACGAGCATGACAATGAGAAAGAACCCGACCATAAGGCCCCAAGTCTTAAGCACGTTATTCGAGCGGTCTTGGTATAGAGTAGCCATAGTTATTTAGAAAGACGTTCTTCTACCTCAAGTATTTCGTGGTCTATGCCCTGAATAAGCTCGTAATTCTGGACCTCATCAGCCGCAACCCAAGCGAATTCGACTGCGTCCTCGTCAAGTGCCACTTCCCCGCCCACGTACCTGCAGTAGAAGCTCAATACTATCGCAGGAATACCGTCAGGACGAATGAAGGCAATATCAAGAAGATACTGGATGTCCTCTACTTCAAGACCGACTTCTTCCCTGATCTCACGCCTGAGCGTGGTCTCGACAGCGTTGTACCACTGCGGGCTCTCGGCGTTCTGGAACGTAGCTTCACCTTGCACATAGTCATTCACCTCAAGACCTCCTCCTGGAACGGTCCATTTCCCGGGCCATGCCTTCTTGTCAGGCGAGCGTTTCGTTATCAGATATCTCCGTTTGCCATCCGCATCCAGTTTCCAAATGATGCCGGTGACGGCAATGCGGTGAAGCTCCTGATGTACGGGCTTCGGGACCTCCATGCCCCTCAAAACGCCACTTTCACTGGCTCGCGTGCAGCGTTGTCAGTATCCGCAAGCTCGAAAAGTTCCATTTGCTTGAAAGAAAAGGAAGACGCGATGACGTTCCCCGGGAAGGACTCAACTGCGGTGTTAAGTTCCTGCACTGTGCTGTTGTAGAAGCGGCGGGAAGCCATGATCTTGTTCTCGGTGTCAGAGAGTTCGCGCTGAAGCTCAAGGAAGTTCTGGTTGGCCTTGAGGTCGGGATACGCCTCAGAAACGGCAAAGAGCGATTTAAGTGCGCCGGTGAGCATGTTTTCAGCCTGTGCGTGCTCTTCGACTGTTTGCGCATTCATCGCGCGTGTGCGTGCCTCGGTCACGCTGTCGAATGTCGTCCGCTCGTGTGCTGCGTATCCCTTCACCGTTTCAATCAGGTTCGGGATGAGGTCATAGCGACGCTTCAGCTGCACGTCTATATCCGCCCAGGCTTCCTTAGCGCGGTTTATTTTGGCAATGAAGCCGTTGTACGCAAGTATCACCCAGAGCGCGAGGAGCACTAGGATGCCGATCAGTATATAGAGGATGGTCATATACGGACATTGTAGGACAGCAACCTGAAAACACAAACATCCTCTCTTGAGAGGCTTATTCTGGTGAGTACCACCTACGCAATTCCTTTGCTTCTTCTGGCGTTACAATGCCGTTGTCCTCTCCCCACGTAATCATGCGCATCAAAGGACTATTTGTATGCTCGCTTGCTTCCTATAGAATTCCGCGTCCTCTGCTTTATATACCCCTGCTTCAACAAGAAGGTTTATGCTCGTCTCTGAGTTATCCTCCATCTTCCGAAAGTCGATGCCTTCTTCCTGAGCTAGTTCGGCTATATTCTTCATCTGTGCATCTAATGCTAAGAGTTGTTCTAAGTGGGGTGAAGCGATGCTTTCTTCCTCTCGGAATTTCCGGATCCATTCAGGAACGAAGTCGTTCCAGTCAAACGGTGGCAGTTCCTGTCTTTCTGACTTAGCTGAGCTGCCGATTGTTGCTTCAAACGAGGATCCTTCCATAGGTTGTAAGTATACAGAAAGGGCGCCCGATCGGGCGCCCTTTCTTGGTTAATAGTCCATCCCCATGTCGCCTCCAGCCGGCGGGGCTTTGGGCTCCGGGATATCTGCGACCGCAGCCTCTGTCGTAAGAAGAATGGCTGCTGCTGAGACGGCGTTTTCCACCGCTCCGCGAGTGACCTTCACCGGGTCGATTATACCTGCCTTCACCATGTCGGGGACCATTTCGTCCTTAAGGGCGTCATAGCCTGCAAATCCCTTCGCATCTGCAACCTCGCGGAGGATGACGGATGCGTCGTCCTTTCCGCAGTTAAGCGCGATCTGGCGTAGTGGGACGGTAAGGGCGCGGACAACGATGTCGTATCCTGCCTTTTGGTCAGCGGTCATCTTGCCGCCGTCGGCGATTTCCTGCGCGACTTTCGCAAGCGCAGTTCCTCCGCCAGGAACGATCCCTTCTTCAATGGAGGCCTTCGTGGCTTTCACAGCGTCGTCGATCTTGTCTTTCAGGTACTTCATCTCCGTCTCGGTTGCAGCACCCACGCGGATGACTGCGACTCCGCCCGTGAGCTTAGCGATGCGCTCCTCGAGCTTCTCCTTGTCGAACTTGGAGGAGGAGTTCTCAGCAAGCGTCTTCAGCTGGGATACGCGGTCCTCGATATCAGCCTTCTTTCCTTTTCCTCCCACAAACACGGTCGCATCCTTCGTCGCAACAACACGGCTTGCACGGCCAAGCATGGAGAGGGTCGCATTCTCGAAGGTATTTCCGGTGTCCGGAGAGATCACCTGGCCGCCCACGATTGCGGCAATGTCGGCGAGCATCTCCTTCTTCTTATCTCCGTATCCGGGTGCCTTTACGGCAAGCACGTTGAATGTGCCGCGGAGCTTGTTCACGACAAACGTAGTGAGCGCTTCTCCTTCGATGTCGTCGGCTACGATGACGAGTTCCTTCTTCCCTGCCTGAGCGACCTTTTCTAGAAGCGGAAGTATCTCCTGCACGCTTGCGATCTTCTGGTCGGTGAGGAGGATCTGCGCATCCTTCATTTCGGCCTCCATGCGCTCGGGATTGGTTACGAAGTACGGGGACACATATCCCTTGTCGATCTGAAGTCCTTCTACGACCTCGTATGAGAGGTCCATGCCCTGGGACTCCTCGACGGTGACGACGCCGTTCTTGCCTACCTTCTCGACAGTTTCAGCAATGATGTTGCCGAGTTCCTCGCTCTCTGCGGATATGGTTGCGACCTGGCGCACGTCCTTTGAGCCAGCAACGGGCTTGGCCATTTTCTTAAGCTCCTCTATCGCGGAATCGCGAGCCATTTCCATGCCGGCGCGTATGCCCATGGCGTTCGCACCCTTATCGAGCTTGTCGAGGCCTTCGCCAACGAGAGCTTCAAGAAGCACGACTGCGGTCGTAGTTCCGTCGCCGGCGTTGTCGTTCGCCTTGTTCGCGACTTCTTTCACGATCTCCGCGCCCATATTCTCAAACCTGTCCTTAAAGGAAATTTCCTTGGCGATGGAGACGCCGTCGTTGGTTATGCGGGGACCGCCGTATCCCTTCTCGAGCACTACGTTCCTGCCGCGGGGACCGAGCGTGGCCCTCACTGCCTTTGCGGACTTCTCAATGCCTTCGTGTATCTTCCTGCGAGCTTCCTCACCGAAAAGTATCTGTTTTGCCATGCGTATTGAAGGTTAGTCGTTGATAATCGCAAGCACGCTCGACTCGGAGAGGATGAGGTATTCCTTTCCGTCTATCTTCACCTCGTCGTATCCGTACTTTGAAAAAAGCACCGTGTCCCCGACCGAGACGGTCATGGGGATGCGCTCGTTGTCGTCGCCGACCTTTCCGGGGCCGACTGCGACGACCGTACCGCGTTCGGGCTTCTCAGCCTTCGCGGTGTCGGGAATAATGATGCCTGAAGCTGACACCTCTTCCTTTGACGCGGGTGCTACCACGACGCGATCGGCGAGAGGCGTGAGCGCGAGTTTCTTCGTCGTTTTTGCCATGGATGAATGTATTACGGCTGCATTTGCAGCTTTCTTAATAAACCTGCTTCGGCTAGGCCGAGTCGGGCACAGTATATAGAAAGAAGCGAAGCAGCGTCAATCAGGAGCGCCTTGTGTTATATCAAATCTCTAGTATGGTTGCGGCAAAGTTGTTTGACATGGGTAAGAAATGAGAAGGAGTGGGGAAGCAAAAGCAGCCCCTCTTCAGTGATACAAAGCCTCATTTGATGGAGACTTCGATGCAAACCAACGACACTCCGGAAGCCTTTCAGAGCCGGGTCGAGAAACTTGCCTTGTCCCTCGGAATCTCGTATCCGCTGGACGAAAACGAGCTGCGAGTCAAGAAGGCGACCTTCACGTTCCCCGATAGCTCGACAAGGACCTTCTGGGCCGACCCGAGCAGCAAGGCGAGCCGCGCTTTCCTTCAGGAGCTTGCCGGCGAGTACAGCGGGAAGACCGTTCTGACCCTGAACGCAGAGCGCCGCGACGACTTCCAGACCTTCTACGGCTGCTACTGGTACGATAGCCCCGACACCGGCAAGCACCCGTTCATCGACGCGGTCAGGCATGCGAAGTCCGTCGACTTCGATACCTTGTTCGACGACCTCGACGAGCCCAGGCGGATCATCGAGGAAGCCTGGAGGAACAAGGAGAACATCAACACGAGCACCAAGGGCGAAGTCCGGGATGCTGTTGATCACGCTTTCCGCCTTCTCGAACGGGGCGAGGAACGAGTCGCCGAGCCAGATGGCCAAGGCGGCTGGAAGGTCAACGAATGGCTCAAGCAGGCAGTGCTGCTGTCCTTCCGCCTCAACGACAATGCGGTGGTCGAGGGCGGTGCTGCCGGGGCGCCGGCGTTCGACAAGGTCCCGCTCAAGTTCAACGGCTGGGACGAAGCGCGATTCCGTGCCGCGGGATTTCGCGTGGTACCCGGCGCGGCCGCCCGGCGCGGGACCTACATCGCCAAGGGCGTGGTGCTCATGCCGAGCTTCGTCAACATCGGCGCCTACATCGGCGAGAACACCATGATCGACACCTGGGCCACCGTCGGCAGCTGTGCGCAGATCGGCAAGAACGTGCACATCTCGGGTGGCGCCGGCATCGGTGGCGTGCTCGAGCCGCTGCAAGCCAAGCCGGTGATCATCGAGGACGGCGCTTTCATCGGCGCGCGCTGCGAGGTCGCCGAGGGCGTACGCGTCGGCGAAGGCGCGGTTCTCGCGATGGGCGTCTTCATCGGCGCTTCGACGAAGATCGTCGACCGGGCGACCGGCGAGATCTACCGGGGTGAAGTACCGCCCTATGCGGTGGTCGTGCCTGGCACCCTGCCCGGCAAGGCGCTGCCTGACGGTACTCCGGGCCCGTCGCTCTACTGCGCGGTCATCGTCAAGACGGTCGACGCCAAGACGAGGGCTAAGACCGGCATCAACGAGCTGCTGCGGGATTGACGTCCTGCATCGGGAGTGAAGGGGGAACGGTTGCGTTCCCCGCGCTCCCGTCTTCCTCCTCCATTCCTTCTTCTTTCGTACCGTCCAGGTTTATATGGTTTCCAGCTCTTCACTTGTCCCCCATGTACCCCCATGGTATCCTCCACCCCACAGATGGAGTCACTCATGGCATACCTGCCTTACGTTGAAATAGTGCTCTCCCTTCTCCTCATCACCGGTATCGTGCTCCAGCAGCGCGGTGCGGGCATCGGAGGGGCCTTTGGGGGCGACAACTTCGCTTCGACCTTCTACAAGCGCCGGGGCGCCGAGAAGTTCCTATTCAACGCCACGATAGTTATCGCGGTGCTTTTCGTGCTTACCGCGATAATCCACTTCCTTACGTTCTAAGGAAACGAGGCGCCGTGCAGTCCCATCTGTACTTGCATGGCTTCCTTTAGAAAACAAACAGGGCGCTTGTCACAGAACATCGCCGGCGCCGTCCGCTACGGACGCGGGCCTATTGCCCGCTTGGCCGCGTATATCGGAGGACTTTCCCCCGGCGACCGCTTTGTTGCAGGAATACTCGGTATACTCGTTGCTTTCACCGCCCTTTCAGGCATTGTGGCGCTTGAACGGTACTTCCAGGTGGAAGTGCCTGTCCGAGGCGGAAGCCTTACGGAAGGCGTCATAGGAGCTCCGCGCTTCGTGCATCCCCTGCTCGCGCTTTCGGATACCGACCGGGACCTGACCGCCCTTACGTACGCCGGCCTCATTGGGTATGACGCGGACGGGAACCTGGTTCCGGTACTTGCCGAAAGTTTCGTGCGTTCTGAAGACGAGCGCTCGTATACGTTCACCCTGCGCGAGGACGTTGAGTTCACGGACGGAAGCCCCGTTACTGCCGAAGATGTGGTCTTCACCGTTGAAAAGGCAAAAGACCCTGCTCTTAAGAGCCCCGTACTTTCGAACTGGGCCAACATTAGAGTCGAGGCGGTGGATGCGCGTACGGTGCGCTTCACTCTCCCGAAGGCGTATGCCCCCTTCCTTGAGGAAGCAACATTGGGAATTCTGCCGGCGCATGTGTGGCGGGACATCCCAAGCGAGGAATTCCCCTTCTCGCCCTACGCAAGCGAGCCGGTCGCTGCAGGACCCTTCCGCGTATCGAGCGTCGCGCAGGATGGAGACGGGCGCATATCGAGGTACGAAGTGGTGGCAAACGAACGGTACGCGCTCGGACGTCCGTACCTCGACCGCATACGCTTCATTGTCTTCTCCGACTACTCTTCCCTTCTCACCGGCCTTCGAGGCGGGCAAGTGGAGAGCGCGTACGGCGTAGCGCGGGAAGGAGCGCTTCGCGTTCCGTACTCACGCGTCTTCGGCGTGTTCTTCAATCCTGGAACAGAGCCTTTGTTCGCGGACCGTGCAGTGCGCCGCGCCCTCTCGCTTGCTATCGACCGTCCTGCGATCGTGCGCGACGTGCTTGGCGGATACGGAACGCCGAGCATAGGGCCGGTGCCGGCAGGAACCGGAGTTCCCGATCTTCAGCTCCCTGATCCCGCAACCCGCATTGAGACTGCGCGCACGATTCTTGCCGAAGGCGGGTGGGAGTGGGATGGCGAGGCTCAGAGTTGGAGCAAGGACGGAGCGACGCTTGCGATCACGCTTAAGACCTCGAACGTTCCGGAGCTTAAAGGTATAGCCGCAGCCATTGAGGAGGATTGGAGCGAGATCGGCGTTCCGACAACCGTTGAGCTCTATCCTCCGGGAGAGCTCACCCAGACGGTCATTCGCCCGCGAGCATATGGGGCGCTCCTTTTTGGCGAGGTCATAGGCAGCTATCCTGACCTCTATGCCTTCTGGTATTCAGGGGAACGGAACGATCCGGGACTCAATATCGCCGGATACGCGAATCCTGAAGTGGATGCTCTTCTTGAGAGCTCGCGTACCGAGACCGATATGGAAGCGGCGCTTCGGGACCTTGCGAGCGCCAATGAGCTCATTGCCGCCGACTATCCCGCCGCCTTCACGCACACGCCCGACTTCCTGTATGCGATACCCGAGGACCTTCGCGGAGTGAACCTGGCACGAGTCGCCGCTCCCTCCGACCGCTTGCGGACTGCGCGGTACTGGTATCGGCAGACGGAATTCGTGTGGCCCTGGTTTGCTCGTTAACTGTTTCGTAGTGAGTTCATAGTTCCTGAAGCAACGCTTCGCTAGGATGTGAACTGACCACGGTACGGTACGTACCAACTCATCTAGTAACTAATAACCATTAATTAAGACAGATATGAGTCCAGCACCAGCACCGGCCCCCGCGCCTAGTTTCCGGGGACCAAGCTCTCCTCGCCCAGCATCCCGCCCTTCTCAGGAAGGAGGTTCTCGCCCTCCCCGTAGGAGCGGGCCTTCGCGTGGCCCGGGAGGTCAAGGAGGCCCTAGACGGCAGAACCGCGGAGGTGGCCGAGGCGTGCGCGATGCGCGCCGCATGATGCGCCGTCCCGCGCCCCTAGCCAAGCCCCGAGGCGCCGACTACATTCCTCCGCCAGCTCCAGAGAACGTCGTGCGCATTGTTCCCTTGGGAGGCGTTGAGGAAGTGGGTCGCAACATGATCGCGGTCGAGACGCAGAACGACATCTTCGTCTTCGACGCAGGCTTCCAGTTCGTCTCAGGCGAGACGGAACCAGGCATAGACTATCTCCTCCCAAACACCGCCTACCTTGAGCACAACAAGGACCGCGTACGCGCTGTCTTCATTACGCACGGGCACCTCGACCACATCGGCGGCATCCCCTTCCTTATGAGTCGCTTTGGGAACCCGCCAATATACACGAGGAACCTTTCTGCGGTGATGATCCAGAAGCGCCAGGAGGAATACCCGGATGTGCCTGCTCCCGAACTCGTCGTTGTGGAGCCGGGGTCAACGCATACCATAGGCTCGACCAAGGTGAAGTTCTTCCCGGTTACTCACTCCATTCCGGACTCGATGGGCATCGCCATCGAGACTCCGTACGGGAACGTCATTGCAACCGGAGACCTGAAGCTTGAGCATGAAAACGGCATACCTACCGACGCCGAACAAAAGAAGTGGGGGGCACTCGGCAAGGAAAAGAATCTCTTCTTCATCGCCGACTCGACGAACGCAGAGCGGGACGGCTTCTCGATTCCCGAGAAGCGTGTACATGAGACCCTCGAGGAGATCATCAGGACCGTGAAGGGGCGCCTCGTTATCGGCACCTTTGCCTCGCAGTTCGACCGCATGATCCACATCATCATGACAGCTGAGCGGCTCGGAAAGAAGATCGTTACCGAAGGCCGTTCCATAAAGTCGAACATCGAGATCGCGCAGAAGACCGGTCTCCTGACCTTAAAAAAGGACACGGTCATCCCCTCTACTGAGATCGGCGATTATTCTCCGGACAAGATCGTCATCCTCGCAACAGGTGCACAGGGAGAGGAATTCGCAGCGCTCATGCGCATCGCGACCAAGCAGCACAAATCCGTCGTGCTGAATGAACGAGACACTATCGTGCTTTCTTCTTCGGTGATACCGGGGAACGAGATCTCAGTCCAGAAGCTCAAAGACAACCTCTTCCGCACCGGCGCAACTCTCATCCACTACCGCTCTTCTGACGTTCACTCGACCGGCCACGGTAACAGTGGTGAGCTTGTGTGGATCAACCAGCAAGTCAATGCCAAGTTCTTCATGCCCGCCTACGGCTACTACTCCATGACCAAGTCGCACGCAAAGGCCATGGAACAGGCGGGACGCGCGAAGGAGACCATCGTCGTCGCCGACAACGGTAACGTCATCGACATCATCGACGGCGAACGCATGGAGGTGCACAAAGAGAAGGTTCCGTCAGCGCCGCTTGTGGTGGACGGCTTCGCTATCGGCGACATGCAGGAGGTAGTCATACGCGACCGCCAGATGCTTGCGAAGGACGGCATGTTCGTCATCATCGCGACCGTTGCACTCAAGACCGGGAAGCTCCGAAAGTCACCGGACATCATCTCCCGCGGCTTCATCTATCTTCGTGAGTCGCAGGACCTCCTTAATCAGGCGCGCCTCCTCATCAAGAAAACGGTCGAGGATTCGACCCGGGGCATGAACCCTGTAGACCTTGATTATGTGAAGAACAATCTTGCCGACGTCATGAGCGGATATCTCTTCTCGCGCACGAACAAGGCGCCGATGGTGATTCCCGTGCTGATCGGGGTATAGAAATTCAAGAACATAGCGGATGCCCGGAGCGCTGAACGCTCCGGGCATTTCCATATCGTCTAGCCGCCGGGGTACTTGATGGGGACGCCTTCGCCAAGCAGGTGCCAGAGCCATTCGGCGTAGGCGAGGTCGGCACCGTCCCAATATCCGCAGCCCTTCCACCCGCACGAACATTCGGGAGTGTCGTCCATGGTGACTCCCGATATCGTGAGCGTGTGGCCGTTGGCCTCTCCCGCCTGCCTCTCAGCATTCAGAAATGGCTGGCGCTCCTCAGGCGAAAGCGAACGGAGCGTTTCTCCGCGCTCCTTGAAGAAGGCGCGCCGGCGAGCCGCGTCGACCCACGTGCTGGATTGACCTTTTCTTCTCTTTTCTTCCTCCCTCCGGCTCCGGATGATCGTCTTCAGGCTGACCGCTTTTCCTGCTAGTCCCATGGGAGCCTCCTTGGCTCTATTGCTATTTCTCTGCATAAAGCATACGCCACTGGGAGAAACGCGACAACAGAATCGTATCTGGTGCTACAATTCCTCTAACATGCGTCGCATCGCCGTTCTTTCGCTCGGGAACTTCTTCTCAGCCGCCCATTTCTTCCTGATCATTTATATACTGGCGCCATATCTGGCGACCCTGATGCCGGCTGCAGTATCGGGATTAGCCGTTTCTCTTGGAGCGGTCGTGACCCTTACCGTTTTCCCTCTTCTTCCGCGCTTGGTGCGAAAGTACGGACCGCAGAAGCTCGGCATCCTGCTTGCTGTTCTTGAGATGGTGGTACTGCTTGGACTTGCAGCAAACCCGACTCCCCTGCTTGCCGTCCTGCTTGCCGCCCTTGCATGCGCAACGTCGCCATTCATTGCATACCAGCTTGATCTTTTGCTTGAGGCGACAGTGACCGACGAGGGATCGACCGGGCGCATGCGCACGGCCTTTCTCACGGCCGGGAACATTGCGCTTGTGCTTGCTCCGATCATTACCGGCATGCTGCTTGACGAGGAAGGCCAGTACAGCTTTGTCTTCTTAGTAGCCGCGCTTACGCTCGTCCCGTTCATTCTCGTTCTCATGCGCGGACGGTTCCCTGGAACTGTTGCGCCGAAGCGCACGAGCGTGAAGGAGGCGTGCCTGTGCATCGCGCGGGACAAGGACCTGAGAGCCATCGCGCTTGCAGGCGGCGTGCTCCAGATCTTTTTCCATATCGCTCCTCTCTATATTCCACTCTACCTCCATACGGCTCTCGGCATTCCCTGGAGCGAGCTTGGATGGATGTTCGCGGTCATGCTCCTTCCCTTTGTCTTCCTTGAATACCCTGCCGGCTGGCTTGCGGATACGCGGCTCGGCGACCGTCGCCTCCTTGCCGCAGGCTTTGTCGTCATGGGGCTTGCGGTCGTAGCAACGGGCTTCATCACTGAGGTAACTCCCCTCGGTGCGATCGTGCTCGTGCTTGTCCTTTCGCGCATAGGGGCGGCGCTTGTCGAGGCGATGGTGGAGAGCCATTTCTTCAGGCGGGTATCGGCAGACGACGCGGACACGGTGAGCGCCTTCAGGATGCTTCGCCCTTTGGGAGCGCTTCTTGCGCCGGTCATTGGGAGTATCCTTCTTTCAGTCGCGTCGTATACGACCTTCTTTGCCGTCACCGGCGTCGGGATACTTCTCTTTGGCCTTTGGAGCGCGCGTATGATATCCGATCCCCGCTCGGAACCGAGTATGCTCTGCCTTCTTTTCGGAGTATGCCATCGCGGACGAGCGTAGCGAGGGCAAGCTTCATTTGTTCCCTTCGATCTGGACCCAGGATGGTGTGGAGTTTATGCGCCGTTTGCGGACCATCTATGAGCGCCTTTAAGACTGCTCCCCGCGCTTCCCTGTTTGATCCTTTGAACGCCTTTTGTTTCGTATACGTCTTGGACTGCTGGTTTATGCGCACGCCGGAACGCTTTAGATGGGAGCCATAGTCCATGAGCGCGGCGTACCACTCGCGCGCGCGCCCTTTGGGGAGTGCCTTTGTAAGGATAGTTAGTATTTCAGCGTCTGAGATCTTTTCCCGCTCTGGGAAGAAGTGATGGATGACCGCGGTCCGCAGGTTCGTCTCGATAAATACGGAGTCCTCGTTGTACGCAAAGGCAAGGACGGCACGGGCGGTATACGGCCCGATGCCCGGAAGTCCTTCAAGAGCATGTACGTCGCGTGGCACCTTCCCTCCATAGAGGCTTATGATCTGCCTTGCGGTTTCGTGAAGCATCTTTCCGCGCCGGTTGTATCCGAGTCCCTGCCAGACCCTGAGTACGTCGCTTAATGGGGCGTTCGCAAGGGAACGCACGGTCGGAAACTGTTTGAGGAAGCTGTGGTAGTACGGGATAACCCTATCAACCTGGGTTTGCTGGAGCATTATCTCTGAAACGAGGACGGCATACGCAGAAATGCCGTGCTTTCTCCACGGAAGCTCGTGCCTTCCCTGCTTCTTTGCGTGCTGCCAAACGAGCTTCCTAAACTGCGGGACTGTCATCAGTTATGGGGGCCGAGTGAACGATGGAAGGGGCTTCCGGAACCATATATACAGCGATGATATAGGCGATAATCCCTGGGAACACGCCAGTTGCAATGACGACAAGTATGAAAAGAATGCGAAGTACGACGGGATCGATGACGAAATATTCGCCGAGACCTCCCATGACGCCCGAGAGCATGCGGTAGTCGCGGGAACGATAGAGCTTCTTGTGCATGCCGCCACTATATCAAATCTCGTAAATGACGTCCTTGCGCTCGACGATTATCTTCCACAGATGTTTCTTAGCGTG
>Ga0196977_1000391_pt1 | contig 23826 bp, 21 predicted proteins | sample S3v_1013CmetaG_FD_148634 | JGI IMG/M metagenome (GOLD analysis project Ga0196977, IMG submission 148634) | Soil microbial communities from Anza Borrego desert, Southern California, United States - S3+v_10-13C | ecosystem: Environmental > Terrestrial > Soil > Desert | place: USA: California...
CCCCGGTCTAACCCACCCCCGGTCCAACGCACCCCCAGTCCAACGCACCGCCGGTCCGACACTCACACCACCGCGTTACGTACGATTACCTCACGATAAAAGTCTGCACTCAGCTTCGGCGTGCGCTTTTGCGTCGCGTAGTCAACATAGTGAATGCCGAACCGGTTCGTGTAACCATCCGCCCACTCGAAGTTATCCATCAAACTCCACAAAAAATAACCACGCACCGGAACGTTCTCCGCCGTCGCACGCCGTAACTGCGTCAAATAACTGCGCAGGTACGTAACGCGATCTGTGTCGTAAACGCGTCCATCCTCAGCAGGCACGTCCGCCGATGAGCAACCATTCTCCGTGATGTAAATCTCCTTCGCGCCCCAAAGCTTCGCGACGTGACGCGGTCCCCAGTAAAGCGCATCCGCCGCAACGAAAAGCCACGGCGAAGGCGCGTGCGGAAACGACGGTGGATGCGGCACGTGAGCATAGCGAACAGGCGACGATTCATCGGCGCGCACAAACTGCGGCGTGTAAACGTTGATGCCGACGAAGTCGAGCGGACTCGAAATGATCTTCAAGTCTTCCGGCGTAAACTTCGGCGCATCGGCCCCCGCGGACTTCAAATACCAATCTGTGTACTTCCCTTCCATGATCACCGTGAGATACTGCGCGTTCATCTCGCGCATCGCGCTCTCGGCCGCCGCAACATGCGCGGCTGTTTCCACAACCGGCACCGGAATCGTGATGTTTTCCGCGATCCCGATCTTCGTGCCCGGCTTCACGCTCGCGCGAAGCGCCTGCACGGCAAGTCCGTGGCCCAACACTGCGTGGTGACGCGTTTGATTCAAACGCAATCCCGTAAGTTTCAAACCAGGCGCGTGGATCCCCCAACGATAACCAACTTCAATAAACGCGCCGAACTCATTGATCGTGAAAATGTGTTTGACGCGATCGCTCAATCGTGAACCGACATAACCCGCGTAGTCGGCGAAAGCCTTTGACGTCTCACGCCCTTCCCAGCCGCCGAATCGATCCTGCAACGACTGTGGCAGGTCCCAGTGATACAACGTTGCAAACGGCTGTATGCCGTTGGCGAGCAACTCATCGACGAGCCGGTTGTAAAAGTCGAGTCCTTTTGGATTCGGCGGACCGTCACCATTCGGAAACACGCGTGGCCAGGCGATTGAGAATCGATAAGCCTTCACGCCGAGTGCCTTCATTAACTGCACATCGCTTTTGTAAAGGCGGTAATGATCGTTCGCGACGTCGCCCGTCGCGTTGTTCACGACCTTGCCGGGAGTGTGTGAAAAAGTGTCCCAGATGGAAGGCCCACGGCCGTCTTCCTTGACCGCGCCCTCCACTTGATAGGAGGCAGTTGCCGTCCCCCAGATGAATCCGCGCGGGAACTCACGTCCTGAGTAATTGGGCGTTGCGGAACCGGTTTGGGAAGCGGTGTTAGAGCCCAGTGAAGGCAGTTCGGTGGACAATGCGAGCGCCGCGGCGCCAGTTAATTTTGCGAATGTACGTCTTGAGACTCTTTTACTCAATTGGGGCCTCCTGATGGGATGTAGAAGGCTCCTAACTACAGCTTTTTACCTGCAAAAGGCAAGACTTTTTTCACTGCGCTTGCGACGTGTCGAACACGGCCTGATCGTGCCACCAGAGCTTTTCGAAAAAGTCGCGCGCGCCGGAGGCGTCCTTTTCCTGCTCCATGATCTCCGCAATGCTGCGATGGCCGTCGATTGCTTTGTAGAGCCGCTTCTGTTGCTCGTCGACGAAGATAAAGAGGTCGTCGAAGACGTGCGTCTGGTTCACCAACGCACCGGCGACGCCAGGCGGCAGGCGTTCTTCGATACACGTGGTCCAGGCGCGGCGAATCGGCACGTAGTTAAGGCAGCGATCGTCGTCGAAGCGTACTTGCAACTGCTCGTTATCAGCTTCGCCGCTATAAGCCACAAAGTCGTGATTACTTATCAAACCGCGCCATAGTTCCATCTCGACGTATTGCTCGCGTTCCGGCAACGCGGTCAGCATTGGACCATGAGGTGTATCGGCGATCGCGCCGCACCGGGGTGAGTAGGCGGCCTGCCAGTACCAGCGGCCAAACTTCAAATCGTTGCGTTCGACAAAATCGTAGAGCTGCGTTACTGAATACGTCCGGTCGCGCGGATTCAAGAGCGCATCGACCAAAGCATCCGCTTCCAGAGACTCCCTCGCACCGCGGAACATCGCGATCAGCGGATGATGTTGCGGCAGCCCGCGCAGCACCGTTGTCAGATCCTTGATCTCCTGCGGCGACGTGCCGATGCCGAGTCTGCGGCAGTATTCCTGAATCATGTGAACACCGGTCCGGCCGTAAGGCGCGTAGACCATCAGGTACATCGCACCATCCGGCTTCAACATCGATTCGAGCGCACGCAGGCCTGCATCGGGATCGACAAGGTGATGCAGCACACCCGTGCAAACAATCATGTCAAACTGCTGGTCCAACTCCGCGGCACTCTCGATCGCCAGTTGCCGCACTTCGAGATTCGCCAGGTCGTATTTCTGCTTTAGCGCTTCTGTGTGCTGAAGGCTCGTCGGACTCACGTCGATACCGGTCACGCGCGCAGCAGGGTGAGTCAGCGCGAACTTCGCCGACTGCCACGTGCCACAACCTGCGACGAGCACGTCGAAATCGGCGCGATACTCTTTGTGCGGCCACAGCAGATGCCACTCCGCACGATGCACATTCTGGTCCTGCCAAAGGTCACGAGCACGGTCGAGATGTGGCAGCGGAGGCGGATATGGATGGTTGGTGTAAAACTCGCAGATCGGATCTGCGCCCACGTTTGCTGAAGAGTTGGTTTTCATGAGGCCGCAGATTATACAGCGATTAGGCGCGCGCGGGGAAAGCCCGCGCGCACCTGAGACGCCTTTAACCTTGCGGAATCGTAAGTTGCTGGCCTACCTGAATCTTGTCAGGATCGTTCAACTTGTCGCGGTTAGCGTAGAAGATTTTCATGTACTCGTTCGAATCGCCGTAAAACTGCTTGCTGATCTTCGAAAGATTATCGCCCGCCTTCACGGTGTAAGTTTGAGTACTTTGGCCTTGTCCGCCGCCGGCCGCCGCGCCCATCGCCCGGCTCTGATCGACGCTAAAGTCGGCGGTCAGATCATTCTGCCAGTTTTGATCGACGAGTTTGATCTGCTCCCACACTTTGTTCTTCGCGTCGTCAGAAGGCGCGGTGCCTTTGATAAAGAGTTTGTTGTCCTGAACGTGCAGGTTGTGCAGTTGCACCTGCTGCCGCTCGACCTCGTTCAAAACCGATTGATACTTCGTTTTGAGCTGATCGAACTGTTGTTGTGCGTTTGATTGCTGCTGAGCATTCGACGCTCCGCTGCCGAACATCTTGTCAAAGAGACCCATAGCTCACATCCTCCAATATTGCTGATTTCTTCACGCGGGTTTGCAATACGAGTGCCGATCGAAACGTTGAGCAATTCATACCCACACAGCTCGAACTGAATCTTAATGAACAAAAACCGTTCGACTTTCAGTGATGTGTTATCGTGCGCCGCTTAGGTCTTGATAAGATGCCAACGGAGGTCACTTTCTGCGCTCAACAGAGCAAAACAACACGCGGGCGGTTCACTATCGAAGCTGCAATCTCTGCGAAGCGATCTGCGGGATCGAGATCTTCGTTGAAGCCGGCGATCGTCTGAACATCCGCGGCGACAAAGACGATCCGTTCAGTCGCGGATACATCTGCCCCAAGGCTGTCGCCTTACAGGACCTTCACTTCGACAAAGATCGGCTGCGACATCCTGTTCGCCGCACTGTTCAAGGTTGGCAACGCATCGGTTGGGATGAAGCGTTTGCTGAAGTCGCCGAGAACCTCAAACGCATAAATGCCACGTACGGCAAAAACTCGATCGCTACCTATCTCGGTAATCCAGTCGTTCACAATTACGGCGCGCTGCTGTTTGCGCCGGGGTTCATTCGCAGCCTGCGCACGCGCAATCGCTTCTCGGCCACGTCCGTGGACCAACTCGCGCATCACCTCGCGGCTTTCTTCATGTTTGGTCATCAACTTCTGCTGCCGGTGCCGGACGTCGATCGCACGCAGTTTCATTTGATCCTCGGCGCGAATCCCGCGGTGTCGAATGGCAGCCTGATGACTGCTCCCGGTATGAACCGGCGTTTACAGGAGATTCGCCAGCGCGGCGGCAAAGTAGTGCTCGTCGATCCGCGTTACAACGAGACGGCGCGCCTCGCGGATCGGCATCTGTTTATACGTCCGGGCACCGATGTGCTGTTGCTGCTCGCGCTATTGCAAGTGGTGTTTGCAGAAGGTCTGGTGCGGTTGGGCCACTTGGCTTCGTTTACTAAAGGCGTAGAAGTTATTGCTGAAATTGTCGCCGAGTTTACGCCGCAACGAGTGGCGCCGCTGACGGGAATTGACGCGGTTGAAATACGCCGTCTGGCGCGAGAGTTCGCGACCGCTGAATCTGCTGTTTGTCATGGACGAATCGGAGTAAGCACGCAGCAGTTCGGCGGTGTTTGCCAGTGGTTGATTAACGTCTTGAATATCGTCACTGGAAACTTGGATCGGCCAGGCGGAGCAATGTTTACCCTGCCGGCATTTGATCCGATCTCGGCGCCGGAGTCGTTAGCGTCGCGCGGAGGCTTTGGACGATGGCACAGTCGCGTGCGACAACTGCCGGAGTTCGGAGGCGAACTGCCGGTGGCCGCCTTGGCTGAAGAGATTCTTACTGAGGGACCGGGACAGATAAAGGCTTTCGTCACTTTCGCCGGTAATCCCGTTTTGTCGACGCCAAATGGACGTAAGCTGGACCGTGCGCTTGCAAGTCTCGAGTTTATGGTGTCGATCGATTTCTACATCAACGAAACGACCAGGCACGCGCGGATCATCTTGCCGCCGACGTCTTCGCTCGAACGCGCACACTACGACGCCGCTTTCAACGTGCTGGCCGTCCGCAATGTGGCGAAGTTTTCACCGGCGTTGTTTGAGCCTGGCAACGACACACGGCACGACTGGGAGATTCTCAGCGAACTGCAGAGTCGCATGGGACACAAGAGCGGACCGACCGCGATTAAGCGCAAGTGGATGAAGCGGTTGTTCGGGCCTGAAAGGATTCTCGATTTGGGTTTGCGTTTTGGACCATACGGCACGAAGCTGAATCCGTTTTCGAATGGACTGACGCTGCGCAAAGTCCGGGAAGCTGTTCACGGGATCGATCTTGGACCGTTGCGACCGTGTTTGCCGGGAAGGTTGCGTACCGCTGACAAGTGCATAGATCTGGCGCCTGAGGTTTTCGTCAAAGATATCGCACGAGTGAAGATAACGTTTTTCGACGGTGCACCGGTTTCTTCAAATGGCGAACTGTTGCTGATCGGCCGGCGCCAGCTACGCAGCAACAACTCGTGGCTGCATAACAGCGAACGACTGGTTAAGGGAAATCCAGCGAAGCCTCCCTGCACGATATTCATGAACCCGACGGACGCCGCTCATCGCGACCTGACTTCTGGTCAAACGGTCTTGGTGCGATCGCGGGTTGGAGAAATTGTGCTGCCCTTGGAAGTTAGTGACGAAATCATGCCGGGCGTCGTGAGCATTCCCCACGGCTGGGGTCACGGACGTGCAGGGAGTCATCTCTCGGTGGCCCAACAACACGCCGGCGCCAGCATCAACGACCTGACCGACCACTTGGCCATCGACACGCTATGCGGCACCGCGGCGTTTAACGGGACACCGGTTACGGTTGAAATGTGGAACGCCGAAGGCGTTGGCTAGTTTCGTTGCGGTTGAAATGGGGAACGCCGAAGGCGTTGGCTAGTTTCGTTGTGGTTGAAATCGGGAACGCCGAAGGCGTTGGCTAGTTTCGTTGTGGTTGAAATGTGAAACGCCGAAGGCGTTGGCTAGTTTCGTTGCCGTTGAAATGTGAAACGCCGAAGGCGTTGGCTAGTTTCGTTGCGGTTGAAATCGGGAACGCCGAAGGCGTTGGCTAGTTTCGTTGCGGTTGAAATGTGAAACGCCGAAGACGTTGGCTAGTTTCGTTGCGGTTGAAATGTGAAACGCCGAAGGCGTTGGCTAATCTCAGCCCAGGGTTGCTTCAACCCTGGGGAAGAAAACAAAAGATGTATGCAACGCTGTAAGCGTTGGCGAAGTTGACGGCAACGATTCGCCAACGCTTACAGCGTTGGAATGATCAAGGGTGATGTTATACCCAGGGTTGAAACAACCCTGGGCTGAAACTAGCCAACGCCTTCGGCGTTCGAACCCGCCGAGGTTCATTATGGCGTTCAAATGCACACCTCGTTGAAGGTTCAATACACCTCTCGAAGGTTCAATACACCTCGTTGAAGGTTCAATACACCTCGTTGAGGTTCAATACGCACGCCCTTCGGGGTTCAAAACCCACCCGTTCTTCGCCTTGAACGCACGCGCTCGGCGACGCGTTAGGTTACGCCCGTGGAGGTGCGTTGGGGGGATGTGTCCTCCGGGATCTCCGGGAGTTGTTCGAACATGAGCAACGTCTTGTTGCCATCTCGATCTTCGAGCCCCAGGCCGTCCTCTAAACCTGTCACGCCCGTGATCGGAGCGATTCGTTCAACCTGTTCGACCAGGTGTTCGACGTGCCGCTGATCTGCCGCTGTTTCAACGCCGAGAATGATCACGACGCTGCCCGCGTCACTGCCTCTCGGTTCGAAACTCACACCGACGAGCGGTAAAGACTGCTCCTCTTCCACTGTGCCGATCTCGTTGCCAACAACTTCCAGTCGCGTCGCGCGAAACTGATTACGTTTCGAAAAGTCTTCCAGAAAACTCTTCCACTGGTCCTGCTTGATAAATGGCATACAAACCCCCTTATAAAACCCTTTTGTTCTATTCACGCTCCTGCCGCGCCGCCGGCGGCGTGAACTCGCCCAACGTCGCGCGCACTTGCTGATCTTGCCCGTTGCGTCTGACGGTGAGCGTCACTTCACTGCCGGGTTGCGTGCGGGCGATCTGATTACGAAAACTGTTCGGCTCATTTACGGCCTCGCCGTTCAACGCCGTGATCACATCACCGCGACGAAGCCCGGCACGGTCGGCAGCACTTCCCGATTGAACGTCGTAAACAACCACGCCCGGTCCCTGCGTAACACCCAATCGCGTCGCTTCTTCAGAAGGAATTCTGAGCACAGTGATCCCGAGTTGCCCCCGTCTCACGCGACCCGAATTGATCAACTGCTCCACCACCGTGCGCGCCATGTTCGACGGCACCGCGAAGCCCAACCCAATGCTGCCTCCCGAAGGAGACAGTATTTGCGAGTTAATGCCGATCAACTCGCTGTTCGTACTGACCAGCGCGCCACCGGAGTTACCGCGATTGATCGGCGCGTCAGTTTGCAGAAAATCTTCAAAACTGCCGTTGCTCAATCCGGTCTGCCGGCCTTTAGCGCTGATGATTCCCATCGTCACGGTTTGCCCAACGCCCAAAGGGTTACCGATCGCCAGCACGACGTCTCCGACTCGCGTACGATCAGAATCACCCAACACGAGCACAGGAAGGCCACTGGCCTCGACTTTCAGCACTGCGAGATCGCTCGGCGGATCGGCGCCGACAACCTTCGCGTCAAGCGAGCGGCCATCGTTCAGGTCTACTTTGATCTGTTCGGCGCCATCGATCACGTGATGGTTCGTCAGGATGTAGCCGTTCGCGTCGACGATCACGCCCGATCCCAGTCCCTGGCGCGGCTCAGCCGGCGGCTGCGGCATGTTTCGCTCGCCAAAGAACTGACGAAAGAACGGATCGTTCATGAACGGAAACTGTTGTGGCTGCCGCACACGCATCTGCGAGTGAATCGTGATCACTGCGGGCACAACTCTACTCACGACATCGGCATACGACGCGACCGGCATGACCGCCGGGTTGCCGCTGGCTGAGTTCGCGGATCCGCCGCTGCCGGCGTTCGGATCGGAACCAGACGTGAGGCGATAGTCGCCTCCTCTGTTCTGCTGGCGGCTGCATGCGCTCTGCGAAGCGACAATCCCCAAACCAAGCACGAACGACAAGCACACTGCCAGTGACGTCGATCTCGTTACCACAATAGTTTCCCCCTTTGGTCGTTTACACAGCACGCGGCGACATCTCGTCGTGAGATCTCAACATGCCGTGTAGTCTCAAACTCAGCGCGATCAGGATTACACCAAAGACTATCGCGTAAGCGCCGATCAACCAAACTACCGCGAGCGCTCCCGCGCCCGGACTGAGAAACAACAACAGGCCGAACAGAATCGAAGCGATGCCGGCCAGGATCAACAACCATTCGCCCTTGATGTACTTGCGCATCTGGATCGCCGCCACGATTTCAAAGATCCCGGTCACAATGGCCCACGCGGCAATCAACATCAGCAGCACCAGCGCAGTGATTCCCGGTATCACGAAAGCCAGCACACCCGCGATGACGCCGAGAATGCCTTCCAGCAAAAGAACCCACCAGCGTCTGCTCTCCCCGTGAGACTTAACACCGGCAGCAATTGCAAACACGCCGTCAAAGAACGCGTACGCGCCCCACAAAAACACCAGCACCGCAAGCGTGATGCCCGGCCAAACAAATGCCAGTACTCCAAACGCGATCGCCGCGATCCCGCGAAGCAGCAAAGCCCACCAGCTTCCCGTGTATACCGTTAACATCGTCACCTCCTTGCTCTCAGTCCAAAACGCCTTGTTCTGCGTAACAAACTAACGGCCGCCGGCGCCCGCAGCCTGGCTGCGTTGTTTCGGTTGCGGTTCGCTTTCTGAATCCTGAATCTCCAGTCGCCGGCCGCGTCCTTCGCCTTGTCTCATCGGCATCGTGATCTGCAGCACGCCGTCGCGGAAGTTTGCGCTCGCATTCTCCGCGTCGACGTTGTTCGGCAATGGAATCTCGCGATAAAAACTGCCGTAAGAAACTCCCGGCGATACATGCCTTCGCGTTCTTCACGACGCTCGTCACGGCGTTCACCACGCAGGATCACGGCGTCGTCTTCCACCTCAATTTGCACGTCGTCTTTGTTCATCCCCGGCAGATCCGCGCGGATGTGCAGTTGGCCTTCGCGTTCATACATCTCGATCTGGGGAGTCCACTGGTTCATTTGATCGAAGCCACGAGGCATGAGGCCACCGAAACCCGCTTCATCAAAAAGCTGTTCCATGCCTTCACCGAAGCGCCGCATGAAACCGAATGGATTCGTGAGCATGCTCGGCATTGACTGTCGTTGCCGTCGCGACAAACCGGTCTGCTGCTGCTGCTCTCGAGTAGTCATCGACTGTCCCTGGTTCTCGGATCTTTGCTGTGTTGACCTGCCTCTCTCCTCTTGTGTTTCTCTCTGCTGTCTTGCTCCCGTTCGTGCCATAACTTCTCCTCTCCTAAATCATTGCCTTGAAAATGGTTGGCGCACCTTGTTAACTATCGCACCGCGCCCACTTCAAAACCGCAGTGAGACAGCCAGGTGCGCCAATCTCCCATAACTCACGTGTCAGTCAGAACTTTTCACTGCAACCGGCGATGCATCTCCGCCAGCTCGCGATTCAACTGTTCGATTCGTCCGACGAGATCGAGAATCACGGCGGCGCCTGCGTAGTTGACTCCTAAATCCCGCCGCAGCCGTTGCATGCGGCGAAGCTGAATCACCACTCGCCGGGGCAAACGCGGTCCATCCGTTTCACTGTTAACCGTTTCAATCAGCCCGCGTTCAGCGAGTCGCATTACGAGTGAACGCCTCGCGCCCACCGTTTCCGCTACCACATCCAACGTCAAGGGTTCGTCGAGATCCGGATCGCTTGCCCACATGTTTACTCCTACTTTCGCTGCTCAAGCATTGCGTCGTGGATCGAATCTGGAGATTCGCTGCAACTCTTCGTACAAGCGACGTTCTTCAGCGCTGACCTCTTTCGGTACCACGATCTTCATCCGCACGTATTCATCGCCTCTTCCACCTTTACGCTTCTTCAATCCCTGGCCACGAAGACGCAAGCGTTGGCCTGTGTTCGTGCCGGGCGGAACTGTTAATTCAACTTTGCCATCAATAGTGGGCGCTTCAACCTTCGCTCCGAGCACCGCTTCTGACGGCGCAATCGACAACTCCACTTCAAGATCGTCGCCGTTCACACGGAAAAGCGGATGCGGCCGGAGACGAATATGTAAGTAAAGATCGCCTGGCTCGCTGCCGTTGCTACCTATGCCGCCTTGTCCGGCCAGCCGTATCGTCGAGCCGTCGCGCACGCCGGCGGGAATATTCACTTCGATAGTCTTAGGTCTTGAAACTTCTCCCGCTCCACCACATGTATCGCAGGTCTTTCCATCCTTCACTCCGGAACCGTTGCACTCCGGACACAGTTCGGTAGCCTGCATCTGAAGTGTGCGGCGGCCACCGCGATGCGCTTCTTCAAGTGACAACTCGAGTTCGGCTTCGACGTCGCGACCACGACCTCTACGTGCACCGCGGCCACGTCCGGCGCGGCTGAAGATCTCTTCGAAGATGTCGAAACCTTCGTCGCCCGCGCTGCGAAACCCGCCGAAGTCAAAATCACTGAAGTCGAATCCGCCCTCCGGGCGTGAACCACCCGCACGTGTTGAGCGTTGTGCTTGTTCCCAACCGGGCGGCGGCGCTCCTGCTCCCGATTTAACAGCACGCCAGTTCTCGCCGTACTGGTCGTAGAGTTTCCTGTCTTCGGGATTGGAAAGTACGTCATACGCCTGTTGTACCTGCTTGAATTGTTCTTCAGCAGTTTTGTCGCCCGGGTTCAGGTCTGGATGAAATTTACGCGCGAGTTTCCGGTACGCTTTCTTGATCTCGTCCTCGGAGGCGCCGCGTTTGACGCCCAGCACTTCGTAATAGTCTTTGACATTCGCCGCCATTTTTCTCCGTGCAATAAATGAATCTCGACCGCTCTCTGGTTGTCTTGGTTTTTAAAAACTTTTTCTTTTCGTGTTTGAACGGGAGTCCCCGTTACATCTCGAACGCCGATCGTGGCTCTCGCGGTCTTTCACCCGCTTCCAGGTGCGCGCGGCTCGCCGTTGCCGCTTCCAATAAAAACCAGCCGATGAACGCCATCCACAAACCGCCGAACCCCGCACCATTGAAGAAACGCACGATGCCGAGAATGATGAAGCCAAAAGCAACGATCTGGCCGATGCGTGTGGCCAGTCGCGTGGCGCGAATGTGGTCGCCAGTGATCCACCAGATGATCCCGCGCAGAACTCTTCCACCATCGAGCGGAAAACCCGGAATCATGTTGAAGATGGCTAACGAGATGTTGATAACTCCGAGCCACATCAACACCGCCATTACGGGCGAATCAGGCATTTCAACCGGAGTCCAACCAAATGCCCATGCGAGCGTCAGGCAAATGACGCCAATTAACAGGCTCATAATCGGTCCGGCAATACCCATCCAAAACTCGGTGCTCGCTTCGCCTGCTTCCTTCTCGATTTGTGCTACGCCACCGAGCGCGAAAAGAGTGATCGAGCGGACCGGCAGGTTGCGAGCCCTGGCCACCAACGCGTGCGCGAGTTCGTGCAGGATAATCGTGAAGAAAAACAGTACGACAGTAACGATTGCACTCACCCAAATCGTTCCCGCTCCCCAATCAGGGTTGAGGACATAAAACTGATCGGCAAGCGACATCGTGATCAGCACCGCGATGATCAACCAACTCAGGTGCAGACCTATCTCGATCCCGAAAATATGACCAAGCTTGATATGAGCTTTCATCCTTTTTTCTTGAGGGGAAGGAAGAGACAGTGCACACGGCGTGCCAACGAAGAACGCAAGGGATCGCGTTTCCGGCGGAGACATGCAGGGCGAAATCACCCACCGCCGAGAAAACTTGAGTTGTATGTTCTGTCTGTTGGGAGTAGAGTAGGACCGACAACCCTCTCAGAAGACAACCAACTGCGAACGGCGTAGAGTGCGGCTACGCTCGGCCATCGACTGGGCGAGAACCGCTCCTACGCTACTGCCAGTGCGGTGCGCCATGAACGACGTCGGTGAGAGTGATCCGAAACTCAACGACCTGCCCGATCGCGAGAGCGAGATGGTCCAAGGCGCGGCCGACTTGCGGGCCCTCTGCCGGCAACTCTCCGGCGTCCGCGCAGAAGAAGAACTGCACAAGACACAGGCCGAACTCGCGCACGTTACTCGCGTCACTACCGTCGGAGAGTTAACGGCCTCGATCGCTCACGAGCTCAACCAACCGTTAGGCGCCATCGTCACCAACGGCTACGCCTGTTTGCGTCTGCTCTCGCGAGAAAATCCGGACATTGAAGAAGCGCGGCAAGCCGTCGAATGCATGATCGCCGACAGCCTGCGCGCCAGCGAAGTGATCAAACGAATTCGCCGGCTACTCAAAAAGTCGACGGCCGGAAAGTCCTCGCACAACATTAACAACATCGTTCACGAGGTGCTCGGCCTCACCGCCGGTGAGTTGCGCAGAAACGGCATAAACGTCAGTACACGATTGTCGAATAGCCTGCCGTATGTGTTGGTGGATCGAGTGCAGATCCAGCAGGTGGTTCTAAATCTGATTCTTAACAGTAAGGAAGCGATGACCGGCGCGAGGTGGCAGCCGCGCGAGTTAACGATCGAAACCGGGAGGACCGAAACAGATATTACAGTCAGGATCACAGACACCGGCGTTGGCATTTCCCCGGAAGATCGGGAACGGGTGTTCGAGCCCTTCTTTACCAGCAAGGAAGGGGGGTTGGGACTCGGACTATCAATCAGCAGGACCATCATCAATGCGCATGGAGGCAAGTTGTGGATTGAACCCGGACCCGACGAGCGAGGAACGATAGCGCAGTTTACACTGCCCGTAAGTGAGAGTCGTAATGAACGCCGAAACAGGAGTTCAGATCGTCATCGTAGTTGACGATGACGTCTCGATGCGGAATGCAATTAGTCGCTTGTTGAATGCAGTTGGACTGAACGTAAGGACGTTTGCCTCGGCGAGCGAGTTTCTGCAGAGCAAACTGCCGGAAGTTCCCGGTTGTGTAGTTCTCGACGTTAAACTGCCGGATCTGAGTGGAATCGAACTGCAACGAGAGATGGTCGAACGAGGCATTCATATTCCCATCGTCTTTATCACCGGTCACGGCGATATTCCGACCTCGGTCCAGGCAATGAAAGCGGGCGCTGTCGAATTTCTTACCAAGCCTTTCCGCGAGGAGGATCTGCTCGACGCTGTTCGCTCCGGAATTGAGCGCGATCGACATGGACGAAAAGAGCGCGCGGAATTGGCCGAACTGCGCCGGGGATTGTCGCAACTGACGCAGCGCGAACGTGAGGTCATGTCACTGGTCGTCGCCGGTTTGCTCAACAAGCAAATCGCGTTGCGGCTCGGCGCCAGTGAGAAGACGATCAAGATTCATCGCAGCCACGTGATGCAGAAGATGGGCGCGAGTTCCCTGGCCGAACTGGTGAGAATGTCGCAGAAGTTGGGCATCGACAGGCAGTCGTAGTCCTGAATCTTGCTAGGACTAAAGTCCTAGTTCGTTGCTCCAAACTCGTGTGTACACTACACCAACGCCGAATAATCACTTTCAAAGTTCGGTAGCTCCCTGGCCTCCGCACGCATTGCTATAGGTATCTCAGATGTCAAACTCTCCTCGAACCTTTCGTTTCGATCAGATCATCGGCGACTCGCCGGCGATGCACCAAACGATAAAACTCGCGGGCCGAGTCGCACGCAGTGATGTTTCCAGCGTGCTGCTTCAGGGCGAATCGGGCGTCGGCAAAGATTGTCTCGCCAAGGCAATTCACCAGGCGTCGCCGCGAGCAAACAATCCCTTCGTCGCGATCAATTGCGGCGCGTTGCCGTCAAATTTGATCGAGTCGGAATTGTTCGGCCATGAGAAGGGCGCCTTCACTGATGCGAAATCGCTCAAGGAAGGATTACTCGAACAGGCCGACGGTGGCACGATTCTGCTCGACGAGATCTCCGAACTCGACATTAACCTGCAAGCGAAGTTGCTGCGCGTTCTCGAAGAAGGTTCGTTTCGCCGCGTTGGTGGTCTGCGCGATGTTAGTTTTACCGCGCGTGTGATCTCCGCTTCCAATCGCAACCTGAAACAAGAAACGGAGGCCGCACGATTCAGATTAGACCTTTACTATCGACTCGCTGTGGTTCAGATCGACATCGCACCGTTACGGGAACGAGGCGACGACGTCCTGCTTCTTGCCGCACACTGTTTGACCAACTTTGGCAAACGAATGGGCCGTGAGAATATCCGCGGTCTCTCGCCGGAAGTAGCACGAGCGTTCAAGCATTACGATTGGCCCGGCAATGTCCGTGAGTTGCGCAACGTGATCGAGCGTGCCGTCGTGCTCGAGGATGGAGATGTGATCTCTTCGAAGTGTCTGCCGTCCGATTTCTTCGAGAGTCGGGTAGCGATGGCGAATGCTGTTGAGAATATAAATGGACAGCCTGCGGATTGCGTCTTTTATCTTCCGGCCGACGGAATCTCCCTGTCTGAATTAGAGACCTCACTGATGAGCCAGGCTTTAAGACGCTGTAATGGCAACCAAACGCGTGCAGCAAAGCTCCTTGGTTTAACTCGCGATCAATTTCGCTATCGGTGGAAGAAAGTTAAAGAGGCAAAACGCCCGCGCCTCGTCGTCGTTGGCGGATCGCACCGATAACTCGGCGCGAGCGGTTTCACCTCGCAGCTCAATCGCGATGATGACAAGTCATCGCCCCTCTCGATCTCACCACTAGTGAATACTGCAAACGCATTGGCGAGGGTTGTGGCACTGAGCGAAGCAGGGTAGCGATGACTTCATACAGTTGATCGAAATCGATCGGTTTTGCGAGACAATAATTGCAACCGGCGCTAATGGCGTCGCGATGCACCTGAGGAGAATCGAAGCCGGTAATTATCACAACCGGCACCTGGTTCAAACCGGGATGCGAGCGCACCAGGCGAGTCACTGCCATTCCGTCGAGTAACGGGAGCTTCAAATCCATCAAAATCAAATCGGGATGTAACTTGTCTGCTAAATCGATCGCTTGTGGGCCATCCGCGGCGCCGATCACGTGACAACCACACGACCGGAGCAGGATGGTGAGCATTTCACGCGTGTCATCATGATCTTCAACAACCAGGATTACTGGATCGCTATTCATGGTAACTATTCGTCCGCGTCGAGTTTTAACTTGCATAACATTCGCCTCCACTTCTTACGGACTAGTCGTTCAGCACACAGCAATCGGCAACTGATGTGCCGTTTGCGACAGCGTTGAAACAGTCCTGTAATTATTCGGGGATGTGGAGAATGGATGAATTCACCCGAGATTGGTTGGGTGAAAACTCCCAAAGAATGTGTTTAGGTGCGAGGGGCAGGAAACTCCCACAGTTCCCGCCACCAATGGTTCACGTGCCTTACCCCACGCGAAACGCGAACATGGCGCTCACCCCAGTCGGGAGTGACGAACCAAAGTCATCTGGCTCGCTGAGCCCTGTTTGCACCAGAGAGCCTGATTTCCTCGCACTTCAGGTGTGATTGTAGTGAGAAGATCTCACGAGGAATATCGGGGGTTTCCCTGACGAAAACGGCCGACTTCGTCGCTTTCGTCCGGGTCAGATATAATCCACTCAAACTGACATTTCACGAGAAGCGCACTGCCTATGCAGGACAAGCCGGGACTCTACGCCAAACTAATCCATTCGCTCGATGCTATCGTGTGGGAGGCTGACGCCGGGACCTTTCAATTTACGTTCGTCAGTCCGCGGGCGGAACGAGTTCTTGGTTATCCCATCGAGCGCTGGCTCGAACCTGACTTCTGGCGCAATCACACGCATCCCGATGACATCGATTGGTGCTCGGCGTTCTGTGTGGACTCGATAAAACGCGGAGAGGACCACGAGTTTGAATATCGAATGATCGCCGCTGACGGCAGCGTCGTGTGGTTACACGACATTGTTTCCGTGCGAACTGAATCGGAAGGCAATCTTCACCTCAGCGGCATCATGCTCGACATCACGAAGCGCAAGCAGGAGCGGGAGGAACTCCGCAAACAAACCGAAATCCTCCAAAAGATCGTTGACCACATTCCGCTAATGCTCAGTTTCCGCGATGCAACCGGACGTCTGAAACTGGTGAACAATGAATGGGAACGAACGTTCGGCTGGTCCTTCGCTGAGGCCCAAAATCGCAAAGGCGATATCCTGCCCGAAGTCTATCCGGATGCCAAGACCCTTCGCCGCGCCTGGGACATGATCGCCGCGGCAAACGGCGAATGGCGCGACTTCAAATCGAAAACCCGTGACGGGCGCTGGATCGATACAAGCTGGGCTATCGTGCGTTTGTCCGACGGAACCAGCGTCTGCATCGGGAGGGACATCACCGCCCTCAAACATGCCGAAGAAGAACGCAAACGATTACTTCAGCGCTTGATCACTGCGCACGAAGACGAGCGCCGCCACTTGTCCCGCGAGTTGCACGACAACATCGGTCAGTATCTTTCAGCCCTACTTCTCGGACTGGAATCCTGTGCGCGGCTGCCGCAAGTTCCCGTCGCCGCGTTGGATAAATTGTCTTACCTGAAAGAAACAACGAAACAACTCGAGCTGGACGTGCACGGCGTTGCGCTGGAGTTGCGCCCAACAACACTCGACGATCTGGGATTGGAAGCCGCGTTGTCCAGCTTGACGCGTGAGTGGGCGCGAAGACACGAGCAAAGAATCAGAGCTGTCTTCAACAGTACAGGGTTCGACACTCACGCAGAACGACTATCGTCTGATGTGGAAGTCGCAATCTACAGAGTCGTACAGGAAGCGTTGACCAACGTCTCCCGGCATTCGCAAGCCGGAATCGTCAGCGTGATTCTCGCGCGGGACGATCGTCACGTGCAGGTGGTCATCGAGGACGACGGCGTCGGCTTTGACGCCGAAAGCTTGATGAGCGGTCCGACGGAAAACCGCAGGCTCGGACTGATGGGCATGCAGGAGCGCATGCAACTCGTGGGCGGTGAATTCACAATCGAATCCGGCGCGGGCACCACGATCGTGGTCAGTATTCCTCTGGCGCAAAACGGATCGGCAGGATAGCGGCGATGGAAAAATTGAAAATAGTCCTGGCTGAAGATCATCGCATCTTGCGCGAAGGTTTGAAGAGGTTGATCGACGAGCAGCCAAACATGGAAGTGGTTGGCGAGGCTGACGACGGCATCGGCGCCTGGCAGAAAACGTGTGAATTGCAACCCGACATCGTGTTGATGGACGTTTCCATGCCTCTGATGAACGGTGCGGACGCAACCGCAAAGATTCGCGAGCTATGCCCGCAGGTGAAAGTCATTGCGCTGACGGCGCATCGGGCCAGTGCCTATTTGGGCCAGATGCTCAAAGCCGGAGCGTCGGGCTACGTTCTCAAACAAGCGGCTTTCGACGAACTCCTGGATGCGATTCTCACGGTGGCAAAAGGAGGACGATACATCGATCGTGCTTCGCAGGAAGTGATGGTCAACGCACCGCCCGAGAACGTGACGTGGAAAGGCGACCCGCAGGGAAAGCCGTTGTCCGAGCGCGAGATACAAGTGATCTCGCTGGTGGCAAACGGTTACACGAATAAAGAGATCGCCAACAAGCTCGCGATCAGTGTGAAGACAGTCGAGAGCCACAAAGCCAACTCGATGCAAAAACTGGATCTGAAGAGCCGCGCGGAGATCGTCGATTACGCGCGATTTCGCGGCTGGATTTGAAAGTAAACGCTTAGTCGATCTCTTTCTCCTTTGGATCGACTCTCTTGACTGAATAGGATTCGAGGTATTGCGGATCGCGTCCGTGCGCGATCGTGACGTAAGCCAACTGCTTGCGACGCGCTTCCAGCGTGAACTTGTAGTTACCCTGATAGTTCGATCGCTGAGCGTGTGTGATGTCAACGACCTCCTGGTAACGGATGCGTGGCCCACCCGCACGCGCAATAGCCGTAACATAGCGGACGCGGTAGTCAGCGTCGTAGCCGACGAGGATATGTGAGACGCGCGGATCGTTGACGGCCCAAACTTCCTGCCGCTTCGGTTCTTCCCTTTCGAGACGTCCGATCGTCTTCAACCGCGCCTGCGCCGCCTCCCGGCTCATACTCAACGCGACGCCCATTATTTCCGGCCGCGCCTTCGCGTCGGCGACGAAGGCGGTCACCGTTAGTAACGCGCAGAGAGTTATAAGTCGGGTCATTGGTTTGCTGTGGTTACTTCGTTTTCAAGCTCGCGACGTTTGAGTAGCTCGAACGTCCGCCGCTGTTTGCCGCGCGGAGGCGGTAGAAGTAGGTCGTTTTGCGAAAGGCGGTGTTGTCAGTGAAACTCCGCGTATTCGCGCCGAGCGTCGCGATCTGAATGTAGCCTCCGCCAACTGTCGTCGATCGTTCGACGAGGAAGTTGTCTTCGTTATTCGAATTGTCAGCCCAATTGAGTATCACCGATCCTTTACCCTGGCCGCCCACTGAACTCAGCGCAGACGGTGCCGCGGGCCGCGCTTGGCACGACGCATTGCCAATTAACGTGTACCCCACCGCCGTACTCGGACTTCCGTAGTTCGCATTGTCAGGCACGATCGCTATGACGGGCACACGCACGAATATCCGCGACAGCCGCGCACCCGCTTGCGGATTACCGATCTTACTGTTCGAAACAACGAGTGTGATCGTGTCCGTTTGCGTGTCGTACTTGCTTCCCGCGTCAAGATTACCGACGACAGTCGCCGTGCCTTGCGAATTGTCCGCGTTGTGAACGTAAGTGCCGTAACGGAAACTGACCGCTCCGAGCAAATTCGTTTCCATGCCGACAAAGTATCCGTTGTTATCAGCCCCAGTGAAGAAAACGCGCCACTGCGTGTTTGGCGTTTGCGGATCGGCCAGGTCTGCCATCTTCAGAGTGAAAACGAGCTTCCGCGAACCGTCCGCGGAGTACGGCTCGGCAATCTGCAACGAACGAATGTCATGACTGCCCAACGTGTCCAACGAGTCGCCGGCGGGATCGTTCAACACACTGACACCCAAACCCGTGCATGGACTTTCAGTCACACTCGCAACAACGCGCGATGACGAAGTGCCCTCGCCATTCACGTTCAACGCCGCGACGCGATAATAAAACGTCGCCCCGCCGGTCTCGTTATCAACGTAACTGTTGATGTCCGCGCCAAAGGTGGCGACCGAAATCTCCGCACCGCCTTCAACACCGCGATAAAGACGATAGGCGGTGATCGGCGAACCGCCATCGTCAGGTATGGACCACGCAAGATTCACGGCATCGCCGTCTCGAGACGCGACGAGTTGCGGTGCCGCGGGCGTTGCGATGGCCGGTGGATCATAAGCGGCGAACAGACGCTTGCCGCCAGTCTGCCGAATAATCACGGCTTTCTGTGTGCCGTCGTTGTCGAAACCGTCAACGCGTCCATCACCGGTGCGATCGACTCCGCGAACGCAATCGCCGGCGACACAACCGTCAGCATAAGCCACGAGCACACGGCCCTGCTTATCGACAGTTATATCGTTGAAGTCGAGCAGGTTCCGCGTTCCGTCAGGACACCCGGTACCTCCAGTGCAAACCACTCCGCGCTGCACCGGATCGTTTGGCGTCGCGTTCGCTGTCACCCAACTCGCGCCGCCGTCATAAGTCGTGGCGATGTAACCAAACCACGTACCCGGAAACGATCGATCCGTGCCGCGGCCATTCGCGCCCTCAGTCGTCGAACCAAGGAAAAAGAACGCCGCGCGATCGCCGTCACCGCCAATCACCGCGGGAAACACGCTGTTCTGAACACCTTGCGCAGCACCGACGTCCTGCACGTGTTCCCACGTGACGCCGCGATTGTGCGAAACGGCAACTCGCGCATGTCCATCGCCGTCTGCATAGCCGAAATAGACCGTGCCATCAGCGCCGATACCAACCGAAGGATCAGTATCGCCAGGCGTACTACCCGGAACCGTGCGGATGGACCACGTCAAACCATTGTCTTCAGAGACAGCGATGCCCTGATTGCCGCCGCAGGATTTATTCGGCACGTAAACAGTGCCGTCAGGCGCTACTTTTATGTGACCGTGCAATCCGCCGCATTGCACGAGCGTCCACATCGGTAAGGCCGGGCCAAAAGTGAGCCCACCGTTGTCGCTGCGCGCAATCTCGGCGAGACCGATGTCTTGTGACGCGTAATAGATCGCATTTGGATAGATCTGCCCATTCAGGCCAGGCAACTGAATCGCGGCCCCCTTGAGACTGCCGTCAGCGTTACGCGCGTATGGACCGCCGCCGATCGTTTGGTGGTCCACGCCGGAGTTGATACCGGAGCCCTGGCTGATGGTCCAACTCGCGCCGTCGTTATCGGTGAATGACATCAAGCTCAACTTGCCGAGTAGTTGCGAGACAAACGTGCGATTGGTTCGATTCGGTCCGGCATCGCTGTCGGTGAACAGAATCGGATCCAAAGTGAGAAGCGACGTGTTTGGCGCGCTAACGTCAGTCCACGTTGCGGGCGCCGGCGACGCGGTGTCGTCCCACTTCACGCGTAGAGTCTGCAAAGCGGCGATGAACATCGCGTTTCCGGTGTCCCAGTTAACGCCGATCGTCGGCTCGCCTGCTGAATTGCCGAGTTCCGGTGGCGCGGGATAGTTCTGATAACGAGGAGCAATCTCGCTCGACGGCGTGGGAGTTGGTTGTGGCGCGGGTTTGGTCTCGATGGTGGCGCTGCCGTGATATTGATCGAGCGCAGTGGCCACGTAGTAAACAGCACGAATCGTGTAAACGCCGGTGCCGCTCGTTGCGGGATCGATGGTCGTGTCTTCCCAGGTGAGTGGATCGGTTGGCGATGTGGCGCCGCGACCTGAGCTGCCGACCAGCGGACCGGTGTTCGAGTCCTTATGAATATAGAGATCGTAATCGGTGACCGGTAGCTGCCACTCGATCTTGATGCGGATGAGTTTGCCTGACCAGTCTGCCTGCGTGCCGCCAACCGTTAAGGTAAACGTGTCACAGCTAAGTCCTTCCTGACACAGATCCTCCGGCGCAATGAGTCCGACCGGCGAGTTGAGCGCGCCGCCACCGACTCCAGTGCCGGTCCACGTGACCGGCGCGGTCGCATTGGAATTTATCGTGGCACCCGCCGGATTTGACGCGGATGTACTCCTCAGCAAGGGCAACACCGCAACCAGCAACGCTGCGATAAAGCCCGCTGTGAGCGCGATGCGCCACTTTGTTAGCTCCGTTCGCGAACTGCGCACACCATTCCTGAGCCGGTAGACAGACTTTTGCATTGATCTTTCTCCCTCTTTCAAATGGGGGTCGCGCGGCGGCCCAGGAATGTGTGAAAAAAGGAGGATCTACAGTCGGGCCGTAGAGCGGTGTAACTACTACCGCCGAAAAGTTACAGAGCAGTCACGCTTTGAGTGCAATTTATGTGAGAACTTCTTGCGGTATTCTTGTGTTTCCGCCGCTTGACTATCCTATGTAGATATTGATATATAGCGGTATCTATATGGGCAAGAGCTATCTTTCATACACCATGGCGCTGATCTTACAGGTCGTCGAGCATGGCTATCGCTACGGCTTCGACATCATGACTGTCACCGGCCTCGCCAGCGGAACTGTCTATCCCGCCCTCCGGCGACTCGAAGACTCCGGCTTCCTGGTCTCCAAGTGGGAACGCGCGAGTGTCGCTCAAGCAGCACAGCGCCCACCCCGCAAGTATTACGAAGTGACCAAAACAGGACGAACCGCGCTCGCCGACGCACGCCAACGCTTCAGGCTGCTCGCGCAACTCGAACCACTCGCTACGAACAAACCAGTTCAAGAGAAAGGCTGACCGTGTCCAGCGCGACTGCAAAAGGACCATGGCTCTGGCTTATCACGCTCATCGGCGTGATCGTGCCGCGCCGTCTCCGCGCCGACTGGCGGCAGGAGTGGGAAGCCGAGTTACTGCACCGCGAAATGCTGTTGGCCCAATGGCATCAACTCAACTGGCGCACCAAACTCAGTCTGCTTTCACACAGCGCCGGCGCAATGATCGATGCCTTGTGGCTGCAGCCGAGAAGATGGGAGGACGCAATGATTCAAGATCTGCGCTTCGGCGTGCGAATGCTGCTCAAACACAGAGGTTTCACCACCGTCGCGATCCTGTCGCTGGCGCTCGGCATCGGTGCGAACACCGCGATCTTTCAACTACTCGACGCGGTGAGACTGCGCATGTTGCCGGTTAGAGCGCCGCACGAATTAGTGGAAGTTCGCATGGCGGACATGGAAGGCGCGCGCGGAGGCATCTGGCGCGAGCCGGCAGTCACCTTTCCGATCTGGGAACAGATTCGCGACCGGCAACAAGCGTTTTCCGGAGTCTTCGCGTGGGGCACTGACACCGCGAACCTCGCTCCGGGTGGCGAGGTGCATCGCGCACGAATGCTTTACGTCAGTGGCGACTTCTTCAACACGCTCGGTGTGAGTGCTACGCGTGGTCGCGTCTTCACGAATGCGGACGATCAGCGCGGTTGTGCGGCGCCCGGAATCATTGTTAGTCATGACTTCTGGCAACGCGAGTTTGGCGGAGAGGCGAACATTATCGGTCGCCGGCTCACGATCTCGGATCGTTCATTTGAAATCGTCGGTGTCACCCCCGCGAATTTTTTCGGCATGGAGGTTGGGCGATCGTTCGATCTGTCGTTACCAATCTGTGCCGCAGCGCTCGTGCGTGGTAACAACCGCATGTACTCGGGAATCATGTGGTGGTTAACGGTGAACGGCCGCCTAAAATCAGGTTGGACCATCGAACAAGCCGCGGCGCATACGCAAACCATCTCGCCGGATCTTTTCGCTACCGCGCTGCCTGCCGATTACCCACCCGCCAGCGTACGGGCTTTTCTCGGGTCGAAGCTGATTCCAGTTCCAGCGGGCACAGGGATTTCTCAGCTACGAGAAAAATACGAGCAATCGCTATGGCTGCTTTTGGCGATTGCCGCGCTGGTCCTATTGATCGCGTGCGCCAATCTCGCAAACTTGCTGATGGCGCGTGCGAGTGCGCGAGAACGCGAGATTGCCGTGCGGCAAGCGCTCGGGGCGTCGCGTGGGCGGCTCATCCGGCAGTTGTTGGTTGAAAGTTTGTTGCTGGCGTCACTGGGAGCAGTGTTGGGCGCGGTGTTGGCCCAGGTGTTGAGCCGGTTACTCGTCGCATTTCTCAGTACGAGTGCCGATCCGGTGTTTCTCGATCTCGCTCCCGACTGGCGCGTGCTTGGTTTCGTCACGGGACTGGCAATGGCGACTTGTCTTCTGTTTGGCTTAACTCCCGCGATCCGAATCACGCGGCGACAACCCAGTGCGACGATGATCAGGTCAGGCCGCGGCATGTCGGCCGGCCGAGAGCGATTTACTTTGCGCCGCGCGCTCACGGTCGCACAGGTTGCGCTTTCACTCGTGCTGGTTGCCGGCGCGCTGCTGTTCTCGCGTAGTCTCGCCAAGATACTGACGATCGACATGGGCTTTCGCGATGAAGGTGTTTTGACTGCCACCGCGATGTTTCAACGATTGAATCTTCCGCCCGAGCGTGTGCCGCTGTTCAAGGATGAAATACTCGAACGCATCCGCGCGATTCCAGGTGTGGAATCGGCGGCGCTTACGACTGTCCTTCCGCTGCGTGACTGGGGAGGCGGCAGTGCGTGGATCGACGGCGCGACGCGCGAACCGAAACCCACGAGATTGAGTCGCGTTGGTCCAGGTTATTTTCAAACGTTGGAAGTGCCACTGGTGGCCGGCCGCGATTTCGATAGCCGAGACCGAGCCGGCGCGCCGCAGGTTGCGATCGTGAACCAGGCATTTGCACGCAGGTTT
>Ga0196977_1000392_pt1 | contig 23790 bp, 28 predicted proteins | sample S3v_1013CmetaG_FD_148634 | JGI IMG/M metagenome (GOLD analysis project Ga0196977, IMG submission 148634) | Soil microbial communities from Anza Borrego desert, Southern California, United States - S3+v_10-13C | ecosystem: Environmental > Terrestrial > Soil > Desert | place: USA: California...
TGCCGACCGCCGACGGCGTGCGCGAGCTGCAGAACCGCCGCGTCGAGATCACTTACGGTCCGGGCTCGGGCCGCTAGGCGACGCTCGCCTCACGGCAGCACAGAAAGGGGCCGGGAGAGCAATCTCCCGGCCCTTTCGTTTGAAGGGCTCTGGTGCGAGGTGGGCGGCGGCCTAGGCGCCGCTGCGTGACGCCAGCATTTCGAGCAACGGGCGGATCGGCGACACGTCGTAGCCCGCGCGGGCGGCCTGGGCAGCGATCGCATCGGGATCGCCTCCGCCCCGGGCCTGCGCGAGCGACCAGAGCAGGGTAGAACGCGTTCCCGAGCGGCAATACGCCAGCACCGGGCCGTCCGCGGCTTCCAGCGCCGCGGCCATGGCGACGACCTGATCCTCGCTGAAGCCCGCATGCGTCACTGGAATTGCCCGGTAATCGAGGCCGGCGGCGCGCGCGGCCGCCTCGATGTCCGGCCCGGGGACCTGGTCGTCCGACTCGCCCTCGGGCCGGTTGTTGACGATCAGGACGAAACCGCGCGCATGGGCGGCCCGCACATCGGCGAGGTCAATCTGGGGGCTCGCCCAGAACGCCGGGGTAACCTCGCGGAAATCGCTCACTCGGTGATCCTTTGTCCGGCGCCCGGGGGCCGGGTGCGGCGGCGGCGCTTGATCATGTTCAGGACTTCGACCCCGACCGAGAAGCCCATTGCGGCGTAGATATAGCCCTTGGGCACGTGGAAGCCGAAGCCGTCGGCGATCAACACCAGGCCGATCATGACCAGGAACGCCAGGGCCAGCATCACCAGCGTCGGGTTGCGCTCGATGAACTTCGCTAGGGGATCGGCGGCGACGAGCATGACGCCGACGGTGATGACCACGGCCGCGACCATGATCGGCACTTCGTCGGTCATCCCGACCGCGGTCAGAATGGAGTCGACCGAGAACACCAGGTCGAGCGCGACGATCTGGGCGATCGCGGCGCCGAAGGCGAGTTGCGCCGGACCCTTGTTGCGGTCGAGCAGGTCGCCCGACGGATCCGCGGGCTCCATGCTATGATGGATTTCCTTCGTCGCCTTCCACAGCAGGAACAATCCGCCGGCGATCAGGATCAGGTCGCGGCCCGAAAACGCCGTCTCGAAGGACGGCTCCCCGTGCCGTCCCTCGCTGCCCGACAGTCCAAGATCGAACAGCGGTGTCTGCAGGGTGACCAGCCAGCCGATCAGCAGCAGCAGCGCGATGCGCATGCCCAGCGCGAGCCCGAGGCCGATCCGCCGTGCGGCGGTTTGGCGCTCGGGCGGCAGCTTGTTCGAGAGAATCGCAATGAACACGAGGTTGTCGATGCCGAGCACCACCTCGAGCACGATCAGCGTGAATAGCGCGGCCCAAGCCGCCGGGTCGGTCAACAGCGCGAGAATGTCCATCCGGGCTCGTGTTGCCCACCCCGGGCGCAGAGGCAAGGTCCCGGACGCCGAATTTCGGCCGGCGCCGGCCAAGAACCGTAATTTGTTCGCACTCCGGAATTTTTGGGCTATAGGTCCGCCCCTAGAGTGGCGGGGGGAATGTCCATCGCTTGCATCCGGCGGGGATCGTCCGCATCGCCGGGTGATGTTCAGGGCGAAATGAAGGTACGTTCGGTTCATGGGTTACGATAGAGGGCGTCGCGGCCGGGGGCGCGACAAGCGGGATGGTTTCGGAGAAGAGGGCTTCGACCCGTTCATGGACAATGGCCCGCCTCGTTTGGGAGGCGATGACTGGCGCCCGGGCGGCGGCGATCGTTTCGGGGGCGGCGATTCCGGCAATCGCGGCGGCTTCGGTGGCGGTCGCGGTGGCCCCGGCGGCGGCGGTCCGCCGCGCGGCGGCGGGATGCCGGCGCAAGTGGTCGGGACCGGCAAGGGCAAGGTCAAATTCTTCAACTCGCAGAAAGGCTTCGGCTTCATCCAACGCGATGAAGGAGGCGAGGACGTGTTCGTCCACATCAGCCAGGTTGAGCGGGCCGGGCTCGAGGGCCTGGCCGAGGGGCAGGAGCTGGCGTTCAATCTCGTCGACCGCGGCGGGAAGGTATCGGCGGCGGATCTCCAGGTCGTCGGCGATGTGATCAAGGTCGAACAGAAAGCCGCCAGCCCGCAGCGTCAGCTGACCGGTGAGAAAGCCACCGGAACGGTGAAGTTCTTCAACTCGATGAAGGGCTTCGGCTTCATTACCCGCGACGATGGCAAGGAAGATGCTTTCGTGCACATCAGCGCGGTTGAGCGTTCCGGCCTGCCTGGGATCAGCGAGGGCGATCGATTCGAGTTCGACCTCGAGGTCGACCGACGAGGGAAATTCTCTGCGGTCAACCTTGTGCCCGTTCAGGGCTGATCCGCGGCGGAACTGTCGGTCCCAGCATTGCCCGGCGGTTTGACCGGGCCCTGCCAAGACCATAAACGGAAACAGCCGGCGGCCCTTCGGGGCCGCCATTTGTCGTTTGCCCCGTTAGCATGTCCGTAGGATCCAGCCGCCATGTCGATCACGCCCCTGATGCCCGTCTATCCCCGGTGCGACGTCCGGCCGGTGCGCGGAGAGCACTGCCACCTGATCTCCGAAGACGGGACGCGTTATCTCGACTTCGCCGCCGGCATCGCGGTCAATCTGCTCGGCCATTCGCATTCCGGGCTGATTGAGGCGATCCAGCGCCAGGCGGCGACACTGATGCACGTGTCGAACCTCTACGGCAGCCCGCAGGGCGAGCGGCTGGCGCAACGGCTCGTCGATCTGACGTTCGCCGATACCGTGTTCTTCACCAACTCCGGGGCGGAAGCGATCGAGGCGGCGATCAAGACTGCACGCGCTTATCACCAGCACGCCGGCGACGAGACGCGGTTCGAGCTGATCACCTTCAACAATGCCTTCCACGGCCGGACGTTGGCGACGATCAGCGCCTCCAGCCAGGAGAAGATGCACAAGGGATTTCGCCCCTTGCTGCCCGGCTTCCGCTACGTCGAGTTCGACGATATCGAAGCGGCCCAGGCGGCGGTCGGACCGCACACCGCCGGCTTCCTTGTCGAGCCGATCCAGGGCGAGGGCGGTATCCGCGTGGGCTCGCAGGAGTTCATCGAAGGCTTGCGCGAAGTGGCCGACGAGCACGACCTGATGCTGATTTTCGACGAAGTGCAGACCGGCGTCGCCCGCACGGGCACCCTCTACGCCTACGAGCAGTACGGCGTCGAGCCGGACATCCTCGCCACCGCCAAGGGGATCGGCGGCGGGTTTCCGCTGGGCGCGTGCCTGGCCACAGAGAAGGCGGCGCGCGGCATGACCTTCGGCACGCACGGCTCGACCTACGGGGGCAATCCGTTGGCGATGGCGGCGGGGAATGCCGTGCTCGATGCGGTCGCCAACGATGCGTTTCTAAGCGGCGTCCGCGCCAGGGGCGAGCGCATCCGCGCCCGGCTCGAGCAATTCATCGGCAACTACCCGGACCTGTTCGAAGGAGTGCGCGGGACAGGCCTGTTGCTCGGCCTCAAGCTGAAGGTCGAGCCGCGCGCGGTGATGCAGCACTTGCGTGACAAGCACCGGCTCCTCACGGTGGCGGCGGGCGACAATACGCTCCGGATCCTGCCGCCGCTCGTGGTCGGAGACGCGGAGATCGACGAGTTCTTTGACAAGCTTTCCGCCGGTGCGGCCGATTACGTGGTGCCGGAACCGGCGTGATGCGCCATTTCCTCGACCTGTCCGATGCCGGCGGCGACGCCCTCGCCGCGATGATCAATGACGCGCAGGACCGCAAGGCGGCACGCGACGGCTGGCCCAAGGGGAAGCCGGACGCCGACAATCCGCTCGATGGGCATGTGCTGGCGATGGTGTTCGAGAAGAACTCGACCCGCACTCGCGTCAGCTTCGACATCGCCATCCGCCAGCTCGGCGGCAGCTCGATGGTGCTCGACGCGGCGACGACGCAGCTCGGCCGCGGCGAATCAATCGCCGACACGGCCCGGGTGCTCAGCCGGATGGTCGATGCGATCATGGTCCGCACCGACGATCACGGCAAGGTCGTGGAGATGGCGCGCCACGCCACGGTCCCGGTGATTAACGGCCTGACCGACCGCTCGCACCCGTGCCAGATCGTCGCCGACCTGGTGACGATCGTCGAACAAGGAAAGGCGCTTCCGGGTCTCGAGCTTGCCTGGCTGGGCGATGGCAACAACGTGCTCCATTCGATCCTCGAGGCGGCGGGACTGATGAAATTCAATGTCCGCGTGGCGACGCCTGAGGGCTACGACCCGGACGGCGCGTTCGTCGAGGAGGCCCGTGCGCGAGGCGCCACCGTGACTCTCGTGCGCGATCCGGCGGACGCCGTCGCGGGAGCCGATATCGTGGTCACCGATACCTGGGTCTCGATGGGCCAGCAGCACGCGCACAACAAGATCGCCGCGATGTCCCCGTTTCAGGTCAACGAAGCCGTGATGGGCCGTGCCAAGGCCGAGGCGCGTTTTCTGCACTGCCTGCCCGCCCACGTCGGCGAGGAAGTGACCGAAGCCGTGTTCGAAGGCCCTCAATCGGTCGTGTTTGACGAGGCCGAAAACCGCATCCACGCGCAGAAATCGATCCTGCTGTGGTGCTTCGACCGGCTCTAGCCGCGCGGGGTTAACTTCCCGGGCCCCGACCCCATATGCGCGCCATGACCGAGGACCAGCTCCGCCGGCCCGTCGCCGACCTTGACCGCCTGCTGGGCTTCACCATCCCCGACCGGCATGCCCGCGGGCGTGTCGTGCGCATTGGACCGGTTCTCGACCGGATTCTCGGGGCCCACGACTATCCACCCTCGATAAAGCGGCTGCTGGCCGAAGCGCTGGTGCTGACGGCGCTCATGGGCGGCCTGCTCAAGCGTGCCGGCAGCCAGCTGACGATGCAGGCGCAGACCGACGACGGCGTCGTCGCTCTGCTGGTGTGCGACTACCGCGACGGCGAGCTGCGCGGCTACGTCAAGCACGACGCCGAGCGGCTGGCATCGCTGGACGACGATCCGCCGCTGGCGGCGCTGTTCGGCAGGGGCCACCTGGCGATCACCTTCGACCTGCCGGCCAGCGGGCAGCGGTACCAGGGCGTGGTGCCGCTCGAAGGCACCTCGCTGGCGGAGGCGGTCGAAGCGTACTTCGCCCAAAGCGAGCAGGTGCCGACGCTGATCCGTACCGCAGTCAAGGCGGGCGCCAGCCGGTGCGTTGCGGGGGGCCTGCTGGTCCAGCACCTGCCCGAAGGCGAGGAGGGACGGGAGCGGCTGCATACTCGCATGGACCATCCCGACTGGGACCACGTGGCGATTCTCGCCCGGACCGTCCGCCGCGAGGAGCTGGTCGATACGTCGCTTTCCCCGCACGATCTCGTGTGGCGCCTGTTCCACGAGGAGCGCGAGGTCCGGGTCCAGCCGATGACCGAGCTTACGCGCGGGTGCCGCTGTTCTGTGGTCCATTTCGAGGAGGTGCTGGCGCGGTTCCCCAAGGAGGATCGCCGCGACATGCGCGACGAGCACGGGATAATCCGCGTCGATTGCGCCTTCTGCTCGCGCGAGTTTCCCATCGAGGATTAAACGGTTCGTCGCTAGTACGGGGCGGTTGGCCGCTCGGCGAGTTTGTGCTACACGGCCTTTCGGTCGACGGAGTATCGGAAGAAGTGCGCAAGTCGAGGCAGGTGCGGAAGCTCGCGACGGTCGGCGCCATCGGCGCCGCAGCCGCGCTGGCGGCCGTGCCGGGCGCGGCGCAAGCGCCCGAGTTGGCGATGCTCGCCTCGCTGGCCAAGGGCGCCTGGAACCTGCGCGTTCGCGACGACGGGTCGCAGCAACGCATCTGCGTTCGCGACGGCCAGGAGTTCATCCAGCTGCGTCACAAGCAGCCCGGATGCAGCCGGTTCGTCGTGCGGGACGACGCCAGCGAAGTGGTCGTTCAGTACACTTGCCGCGGCAACGGCTACGGACGCACGTCGATCCGCCGCGAGAGCAACGGGCTGGTTCAGATTCAGAGCCAGGGTATCATCGACGGCGCGCCATTTTCGATCAGCGGCGAAGCCCGTCACGCCGGCGGTTGCTGAGCGGGGCTTGTTCGCGGGCTCGCGCCTGCTAGCGCGTCGCAGTGCCCGATCGCGCAAAGCAAGCCGTGGTCCTTCTTTCGGGTGGCCTCGATTCGATGGTCGCCGCGGGAATCGCGCGCGAGCTGGGCTTCGCGCTGAACTTCCTGACGATCGACTATAACCAGCGCCACCGTCGCGAGATCGACGCCGCCGCGGCGATCGCGCGGCACCTTGGCGCCATCCGCCATGTGGTCCTGCCGCTCGACTTGCGCCAATTCGGCGGATCGGCGCTGACCGACGACCTCGCGGTGCCGAAGGATGGCCTCGGGCCCGACATCCCCGCTACTTACGTCCCGGCGCGCAATCTCATCTTCCTCGCGCTGACGCTCGGCTGGGCCGAGCCGCTCGGCGCGCACGACATCTTCATCGGGGTCAACGCGCTCGACTACTCGGGCTATCCCGATTGCCGGCCGGAGTTCATCGCCAGCTTCAGCGAGACCGCGCGGCTGGCGACGAAGGACGGGGTCGAGGGAACGCCGTTCGCGATCCACGCGCCACTGCAGCTTTGGGGAAAAGCGCGAATCGCGCACGAAGCGCTGCGGCTGGGTCTCGACCCGGGGATGAGTTGGTCGTGCTATGATCCCACCCCCGAGGGGCTGGCCTGCGGCTTATGCGACAGCTGCCGCCTCCGCCGGGCCGGGTTTGCCGAGGCGAAGCTCGAGGACTCGACCCGCTACGCGGCGTCGCCCCCGAGCGCATGACGGCGATCGCAGAACCGGAGCAAGCGGATACGCGATCGGCGGTGCCGGCCTATAGCTGGTACGCCCTCGGCGTGTTGTTCCTGGTCTACTTGGTCAACTTCGTCGACCGGCAAATTCTCTCGATCCTGGCGAACGACATCAAGGCGGACCTCGGCCTGACCGACGCCCAGCTCGGCTTCCTGTACGGCACGGCGTTCGCCATCTTCTACGCCGTGTTCGGCATTCCGCTCGGCCGCCTGGCCGACGGCTGGAGCCGCACGCGGCTGCTGGCGCTCGGCCTCACGCTCTGGTCGGGCATGACGGCGTTGTCGGGCTTGGCGCGCAACGGCGCCATGCTGGCGGCGGCGCGCATCGGCGTGGGGGTCGGAGAGGCGACGGCGAGCCCGTGCGCCTATTCGCTGATCTCGGACTGGTTTCCGCCGCGCGCGCGGGCCACGGCGCTGGCGATATATTCGTCGGGCCTGTTCGTCGGCAGCGGATTGTCGCTGGTCATCGGGGGCTTCGTGGTCGAGAGCTGGAACCGGGCCTGGCCGGGCGGAGGGCCGCTGGGGCTCGCCGGCTGGCAGGCCGCTTTCCTCGCCGTCGGTCTTCCCGGGCTGATCCTGGCCGTATGGGTGCTCTCGCTGCGCGAGCCCGAGCGCGGCGCCAGCGACGGCCTGCGCAGCCCGGACGATGGACGCGCCTGGCGGAGCTTCGCTGGCGAGGTGATGCAGATCGTGCCGCCGTTCACCCTCATCGGTGCGGGAGCCCGAGGTCCCCGCGCCCTTGCCGTCAACGGCGGGTTTGCCTTGGCGTTCGTCTTGAGCGCCTGGGTGCTGGGTCGGGCGACCGGCAACCCGGCGCAGTTCTGGTTTGTCGCGATCGGATGCTATGCGGTGTTCAGCTGGACCAGCGCCTTGCGCGCCACGGACTCGGCGACATTCGAGCTGACCTGGCGGACGCCGGCCTTCCTCGCCATCGTGCTCACCTACGCGGTGGTCTCCTTCGTCGGCTACACCGTGACGTATTGGGCCGCACCTTATGGGGAGCGAACCTTCGCGCTCGACAAAGTCGAGCTCGGCTGGCTGCTCGGCGCGCCGGCGGCGCTCGGCGGCTTTCTCGGCGTGATCGGCGGCGGCTGGTTGGCCGACCGGTTGCACCGTCGCCACGCCAGCGGCCGCCTGTGGGTGGTCGCGATCGGGTTGCTGGTCCCGGTTCCGCTGGTGCTGGTGGGCTATCGCACCGCCGACGTCACGTTGTTCCTCGTGTGCAGCTTCCTCGTGCAGACGGCGACTTCGTCGGCGCTGGGCGCTTCTGCCGCGGCGAGCCAGGCGCTCGTCCTGCCGCGGATGCGGGGCACGGCCACCGCGATCTTCTTCCTCGGCGCGACATTGATAGGGCTCGCCTTCGGACCGTTCACGGCGGGATTGGTGTCGGAGATCACCGGCAACCTCGGAACCGGGGTGAGAGCCAATCTCGCGCTCGTGCCGCTCGGACTGGCCGCGCTCGTGCTGGCCATCCGGCTCTATCCGGCGGCCGAGGCGAGCAAGGCCCCGCGGGCCGAGCGCGCCGGCGAACAGCTCAGGTTCGCGTAAGCACGCCGCACGCGATCCGGTTGCCGGAATTGCCCGCCGGGTCGGTCCGATAGTCGTCGGCCGCGGCATGGATGACCACCGCCGTGCCGTCGGCGTCGAAGATCCGCGCGAGCACATCGTCGCGCGTCCCGCGCAAGGCCGCGCTCACCGCTCCGGTCCCGGCGCTGCCCACTGTCAGGTTGGGCAGATCGCCCAGGTGCGCTCCGGCCGGGTTGCTCGTGCCATGCTCCCGGCTGTCGGGGTTGAGATGCCCGCCCGCCGTCGAGAAGTCGGGCGCGTCGCACGAGCCGACGGTGTGGAGATGGACGCCGTGGGCTCCCGCAGACAGTCCGACCACCGCGATCGAGATGTTCGCTTGCCCCCCGCTCGCCAGCAGCTGCGCCGTTCCGCCGGGGAGCCCGCTGGCCAAGCGCAGCGTGGCTTGCCCGAGGCGCTCGCTCGGCAGCTCGTCCACCGTCTGGCAGCCGGCCAGCGCGACGACCAGCGGAACGCAGAAAATGAGTGACCGTATCATCGGGGGCCCCTTTGCCATCGATCCTGGCGACACAACGACCGAGCGCGCCGAAGGCTCCGCCTCAGCTCGCGGCCAGGATTCCGCCGGCGACCAGCGCCGCCACCAGGCCGGCGATGGCCGTGCGCGCTTCGCCGTCGACGGTGGTTCCGCCGGAGGGAACCGCCGGTGTTACCGCCCGCTGCCACCCGCCCCGGAAGCAGATGTCCTGGCCCGCCGCGCGATCGAGCACGCGCATCCCGTCACGCGGAACGGCGAAGACCCAGGTGTCGGCCTGATACGAAGCGAGGCAGCCCGCATGATCGGCCCACGCACCGGTCGGCGCATCGCCCACCAGCCAGGTTTCGCCGTTTGCCGGCGTGGCCGGAGGGGCGTCGGCCTCGCCCTCGATGGCCGGATGGAGCAGCGCGTCGGTCAGCGCGTGCGCCTCGTTGACGAAGAACTCCTTCTGGGTCTGTCCGGCGAACAGCAGCGGCAGTGCATAGCGGGCGCTGGCGGAAGTGAAGGTAATCGGATCGGACATGGCGGTCCCCTTGGATGCCGGTCAGGATATGACTGTGAGAAGGAGCGGGTCGGACATCGCCGCGCTGCCGACCTGGCGCACCCACAGGGTCTGCCCGGAATGGTCGGCCGCCAGCTGCGCCCAGGCGGCGGCGGACAGCTCGAGCCGCGATCGGCCGAGCTCCCAGCGCAGCGTCGGCGCTTCGGCATCGCCGAGGCCGACGAGGTAAGCTTCCGCCTGCTCGTTGAGCGGCAGCTCGACCCCGTCCGGCCAGGCCCACGCACCGCGGCTTCGCCGGGTCCATTGCAGCAGTCGACCGCCGTCGGCAGCGGACGCTACGCGGGGATGGACCGGCGGCAACGGGCGCAGCGTCGCGCCGGCATTGGCGATGGCGGAAACGACGGGCGCGGGGTCGGCGAGACCGATTGCCGCCAGCGCTTGCGCCGACGGGGTTCCCAGCTTCGCCGGGTCGATCCTGACCGGCCGGCTGTCGAGCAGCACGAAAGGCGTGTCGGCCGCATGGCCCGCGATCGCCGCCGCTTCGGTCCCGCCGCGGCCGCGCAACAGGCCGGTCAGCCGCCACATCGCCCCGCCGAGCGAGGTCGCCTGCGCGAACTGCAGCACTTCGCCACCCACGAGCGCGCGATTGGCCCCGTTGGCGAGCGCCTCCGGCGCGGCATCGAGCAGCTCGAAGTCGTCGGAAACGACCTCGACCTCGAGCGAGCCGGCCCGGTCGAGCAACAGGGCCGCAGACCCGGGGACCGCGGCGACGATTCGGCCCATCACGCTTCGCACGCTGCCGCTGCTGCCGATCGGAACGAGCTCGCCGGCCTGCTCGGCATAGAGCGCCGCGCCGGTCCATCCGGACGATTCGGAGGAGACGGCGGCAAACACCTGCCGGGCATCCCCGGCGGCCGCGCCGTCCCACGGCAACTCGTACGCGTGCAGTTGCGTGGGCGTCGCGAGAAGGTCGGGCGCGGGGAGCGACTGGCCCGGATCGGCCGCCGGCTGCCGGGCGGCGACCACGGGGAGGCGGCGCAGCTCCAGCTCGACGCCGCGTTCGCGCCATTCCCAGCTTTCGATGCGCCAGTGTCCGGCGTGGCCCGGTACCCGGACGACTTCGCCCGGGACGATCGTCGGGTCGAGCTCGGCGACGCGCCAGGCGAGCAGCTCGCGCGCCCAGCCGGCCCGCTCTGCCGCCGCGTTGGCCAGCGTGCGCGCGGTCTCGGCGCTGAGCGCGCCGGGAAATTCGAGCACCCGGCTGCGGCCAGGACGCGCGCGGCCGTCGGCCCGTTGCAGGCCGGCCTGGTAGTCGCGCGAAGGGTCGTAGTAGCGCAGCCCTTCCGGGATATCGCGGGCGTCGGCCTGGCGGCGCACGGTCGCGCCGGCCTGGCCGCCAAAGCCATCGTCGCCGAAATCGACCGCCGCCTCGGGCAGCAGCGGCGGATTGGCCGGCTGCGTCTCGCTCGAGCGGATCGTCAGGCGCTCGCCGCCGGCGTCGCACGCCAACGGATAAAGCTGGTCGACCGTGGCCAGGGTCGCGGCCAGCGCGTCGCCTTCGTCGCTGAAGCCGCCGAGGCCGGGCAGCGCCGGCTCGACCTCAACCGGGCGGTCGAGCGGCGCGACCAGCTCGGCGAGCGTGACCTCGCCGTCGTCGGCGACGATCTCGAACGTCAGCGCCGGGATGCGGTTGCCGAAGTCGGCGAGCTGCAGCGCCTCGAGAACGCAGTACGCGAGGCCCCGGAACGCCGGGCACGCCGCGCCTTGGGCCGAAGCGATCAGCGGGTCGGCGGGCTGGTCGCCGTGGCCGGTGTAGATTCGCAGCTCGCCGCCGGTCTTGAGGTCGCCGCCGCGGCCGCGCAGCAGGTTGCCGTCGGCCCAGATGCGGCCGAGAGCGCGAATCGGGCGGCTGGCGAGCGCGACGGCAAGCGAGACCGAGTAACTGAACGTGGTCGTCGAGGGGCGGCCTTTGCCGCCGCTCTCGTCGCTCGTCTCGACGAGGTCGGTCGACCAGATGATGGTGCCGGCGGCGCGCATCGTGCCATAGTGCCGCGGGATCGGGGAGCCGTAGCTCGACGTGGTCACCGCCAGCTCCTTGAGCCGCGGTCCCTCGCGCTTCGGGCTGCCGATGATCGCGCGGTCGATCTGGTTGCCGATCAGCGCGCCGATCGAGCCGCCGATGGGCCCGCCGAGCGCGGTGCCGACCGCGGAAAGAACCAGGGTTGCCATGTTCGGGACCTATTCGGTTGGCAGGCGCCAGCGGCGCTCGGTGGGCCACGGCAGCGGCGCCGGTGTGCGGACGACGCGCCCGAGCCCGGCGTGGGCATGGATGGCCGCTTGATCGGCCGCAGCGACGGCCAGGTGATGCTGGCCGGGGCCGGGGGTCAGCAGGAGGATGTCGCCGGGCTCGACCGGCCCGGTGGCCTCGCGCAGCACCGCATCGTCTGCCGCGCCGAGCAACCGCTCGACCCGCAGCCGGCGCAGCTGATAGCCGGACGGCGCCGGTACGGTCCGGCCGATCGCCGAGAGCGCAGCCGCGACCAAGCCGACGCAGTCGAGCCCCGTCGCCGGATCGCGCCCGTGAAGCCGGTATGGCACCCCGACCAGGCGCTCGGCCGCGGCGGCCAGCGCCGCGCCCGCGTCGCTCACGGCGAGCGCGTCGGGTAGCGGGCGATCAGGTCGTTGCCCGGGAGGAACGGCTCGCCCTGGAAGTTGACGGCATTGCCGAACCGCGCGTGGCAGGTCTGCAGCGTGTGGTCGCAGCCCTCGCGCAACAGGGCCCGGGCACCCGGCGCCAGGGCCGGGTCGAGCGCGACGTCGAGCACCAGCCCGTTCGCTTCGACGCGGGCAATCTCCATCGTTGCCCCCGCGTGCGGCCCGTCGAGCCACCGCAAGCTGCCATCGCTGAACGGCATCGCGTCGGGGATACCCGCGAAGGTCACGCGATTGGCCTCGATCTCCACGCCGGCGAGCGCGGCCTCGTGGGTGAAGCGCGCCAAGCTCAGCGTGCAGCCGGGGCCGCAGAAGCGCGCGCGGCAGGTCGGGCTGGTGCGCGGCACGGTGTCGGCTTCGAGGTCGGCCTTGGCCGAGCGCAGCTCGGCGCTGAAGCCGCGCGCTTCCTCCGATACGCCGCCGATCTCGCCGCGGTAGAGCACCGCTCGGTCGAGGTTGTCCCAGTCGACCACGCCGATCTCCACCGCGGCGCCGTCGAACCGGCCGGCGGCAAGGTCGGCCGCGGCGATGCTGTCGTGGGTCAGCGCGCCTTGCACTTCGGCGCTGTCGGGAGCGAGATCGGCGGTGCGGCGGATCGCGCTCGGCAGCATCCCCGGCGCGGCGCGGTGGCGCACGCCGTCGAACCACAAGTCGCGGTCGTGGCTGGTCAGCCCGAGCGTCACCCCGTCGCGGCGCTGGATCCGCCAGAACGCGGCGACGCCTTCGAGCTCTTCGCGATTGAACACCCGGCTCATGCGACCTCCCGGATCTCGACCAGCGGCACCGACGGCGCCTCGCCGGCGGCGAACGCCGCGCCGGTCACGTCGAGCCGGTCGGATTCGAAACGCACCGGCACGTCGAACAGGAACCCGGCCTGCACCGCCGCGCCCGGCGGCGGGGCCTCGGCGAAGGCGATCCAGCCGCCGGGCTCGAGCACCCAGCCGCTGGCCGGCTCCCCGTCGATCGCTACCGTCACGCTGTCGGCGCGCGGCCGGGTGATGAAGCGCACCTGCGGCTCGGGCCCGTCGTAGGCCTTGAGCAGGCGAAACCGCGCGGTCAGCCCGTCGCCGGTGCCGAGCCGCTGGTCGGTCGGCGTCGGCGGCGCGGTCATCGCCGCCGAGCTGAAATCGAACGGATCGCGCAGGCGGAAGCCGCGCGCGGCGCCGCGGCGGGCGCGGAAGAAGGCGATCAGCGTGCCGAGCTCGGCTTCGGAGCGGATGCCCGGGCCGACGTCGAAATGCAGCCGCGCGTCGCTCCAGTGGCTGCCGCGCCGTTCGTGGCCCGAGGCGGTCAGGGCGATCGAGGTCGAGAACTCGGCGCTCACCCCCGCGTCGCGGCCCAGCGCCAGCGGATAAAGCACGTCGTCGAAGGCTTGCATGTCGGTCTCTCCCGAAGCGGGCAGGCGGGTGTATCCGTCGCGCGCGACTTGCGGCAGCGCCCAGACGAAGCGGCGGGCGACCCCGCGCGCGGCGGCCTCGTCGATCGCGCCGTCGATGCGCGGCCAGAAGGCGTCGGCATCCTCCGGCCGGAGGACGAATCCGGCGAGGTAGTCCTGCCGCTCGGGCGGATAGGCCAGGCGCTGGTCCATCGTCGCGTAGCCGGCGCGGCGGCGCGCCTCGGCCCCCGCGGTGAGCCAGTCGTAGTCCTCGACCTGCAGCCGGTCGTAAGCCGGCCAGGCCCAGCCCGGAGGCAGGTTGGCGCGGCGCAGCTCGGGCATCGCCGGGTCGAGCACCGTCGGCGTGAACAGCAGCAGCAGGACCTCGGCGAGCCCGCCCGAAGCGGCCGTGACCGCGTCGCGCAACGCGGCGGTCGATGCCGCCAGCGCCGCGCCGGCCTGGTCGAGCAGCGCCAGCTCGGCCGCGGTCAGCGGCTGGCGCAAGTCGGCGATCTCGGGCGGGTCGCCGCCGAACAGCGCGCGCGCGTCGTCGTCGTAGAGCGCGATCCGCCCGTCGGCGGCGGTCCACCACCACGGCTCGCCGATCTGGAACGACACCGGCAGCCCGGCGTCCTGCATCAGCGCCGCGAAGCGCCCGGCGATCGCCTGCAGGAACGTCATCGCCCAGGCGTTGGCCGGCGACAGCAGCGCCGAAGGCGGCACCCAGCCGGTCAGCGCCGGGGCACCGTCGGCGAAGCGCTGCTGCCACGAGGGCGGGCAATGCTCGGCGAACAGCTCGTACGACAGCGAGGCGATCGGGCGGTAGCCTTGCGCGGCGCTCAGCGCGAAGTAGCTCGCGTGCCACGCCTCGGCCGGCGCGCACAGCTGGGGCGTCGAATCGACCTGCAGCACACGCTCGGCGGTGCGCTCGAGCCGGTAGTAATGGCTCATCCCGACATAGTGGACGATCGCGCCCCGGTACCCGAGCCCGCGCAAGTTGCGCAGCACGCGCGCCGGCGTCAAGTTGTAGCTGTCGTCGTACGCGGTCGCCATGTGAAGGTCGTGCGGCGGCAGCAGGATGTCGCCGACCGCCAGCATCGGCCGGTCGCCCGAGCATACGATCCCGCTCAGCTCGACCCAGCCGTCGGCGCGCTGCGGCAGCAGCGCGGCGCTCGCCGGGTCGTAGCCTGGGGGCGCCATCGAGATGAACATCCGGTCGATGTCGTGCGGCCACACCGGATCGGCGGCGGCCTCGTCCCACCCGCCGGCGAGCGCCGAGAACGGCAGCGTCACCACGGCGTCCTCGGGCGAGCCCTCGGCGTAGTTCCACAGCCGCACGAACCAGCTGCGCGGCATCTCGTTGGCGTCGCGCCCTTCGATCGTCAGCGTCGGGCCATGGACCGCGTCGAGCGGCACCACGCCGCCCGAGCGCCAGCGGAAGCGCAACGTGGAGCGCGAGTAGTCGAAGTCGGTGTCGTAGCGCAGCAGCGGGTGGTCGTAGCGGTCGCTCGAGTCCCAGATCAGCCCGGCGAGCGCGCCGGCGTGATGGAACTCGAGCTCGACGCGCAGCGCATCGGGCGCCGTCGTGACCACCGAGGCCATCATCGGCCGCTGGAAGTCGACGGTCCAGAACCGCGGGTCGAACCGCTGGATCCAGTCCGACTGCTGGCCGTCGCGCCGGTAGGCGAGCCAGAAAGCCATGGGCGGTTCCTCAGAATTCGCGCAACGCGCGGCGGATGGAGCTGGCGACCTGCCGCGACGAGCGGCGCAGCGCGGTCGGCGCGTCGCCGCCGCGCGGCTGGGCGACCTGGATCGAGACGCGGACCTCGCGGGGTGGGCCGCTGGCGAGGGTCTCCACGCGGCCCGCGGCGGTCGGCATGAACAGCTCGGGGCCGCGCTCGCCGACGAGGTAGGCCGAGCCCGGCGCCACCGGGCCGCCGGTCGCCCGCCCGGGGAGGCCGAACAGCGCGCTGATCGCGCTCGTCAGGATCGAGCCGATCCCGGCGCCCGCTCCGCCCCCGCCGGGACTTCCGCCGAACAGGTTGCCGATGCCGCTGTGCACCGCCTGCCCGGCGATCTGGTTGAGCGTGTCGAGCGCGATGCGCTTGAGATCGTCGAATCCCAGGCTGCCCCGGCGAATCGCGGTCATCAGGCCGCGCTCGAGCACCGCGCCGGCGGCGGCGAAGCCGTCGGCCAGCGTCGAATCGATCGTCGCGCGCATCGCCTCGATGTCCGAGCGGAATCCGCTCGTGCTGGCGCGCACCTCGATCATCAGCGTTTCGATTTCGTCATCCATCGCTCTCGCGCTCCAGCAAGGCGGTCAATTCCGGGCGGCTGAGCGGCGCGCCCGGCCCTTCCCCGGCCACGGCGAAGATCGCCGCCAGCTCGGCCGGGGTCGCCGCCCAGAAGTCATCCGGCCGCCAGCCGAGCGCGCGCGGGACGATCCCGGCGAGGCCGCGCGCCCAATCGGCGAAGCGCTCGCTCACCCGCGGCCCTGCAGGATCTGGCCGAGCAGCGCGCGCAACGGGGCGGCGCACCCGGCGAGTCCCAAAGCGGTGACCGCCTCGCCGACCTGCTCGCGTTCGATCCCGTCGCGCTCGGCCAGGCAGTGCCAGAACAGGCCGGCGAGCTCGGCCAGCCGCAGGCGGCCGTCGCTGGCCCGCTCGACCAACGCGAACAGCGGTCCGAGCTCGTCCTCCGCGGCGACCAGCGCGGCGAAGCTCGGCCGCAGCACGCGCACCTGCCCGGCGACGGCGAGCGCGGCTTCGCCCCGCAGCCGATTGGCGGGCGCCCTCTCCGCGCCAGCGCGTGCGGCCCGTCGAACGCGGCTCATGCCGGCACCACCGGGCCCGAGCTTTCCAGTTGCAGCGTGTAGTTGCGCTCGCCGTTGAAATCGCCGGCGTAGTCGAGCCGCTGGACGAGGAACTTCCCACGCAGCTTTTCGCCGTCCTCGAACGACAGCTCGTAGTCGGCGATCGTGCCGGCGAGCGCATGGGCGCGAACCGCGGACTCCGAGGTGCTGGCGAGGAAAATGCCGGCGGCGCTAACCGATACCGAGCGCGTCCCGGCGCCCGACAGCAGCTCGCGCCAGCCGCCCGAATCCTTGTGCGTGACGACGACGGTGTCACCGTTGATCGACATCTGCGTCGTGCGCAGCCCGGCGACGGTCTGGTAGTTGGGCGGCACCTCGGCGTCGCCGATCTTGAGGAGGAAGGCGGAGCCTTTCTGGGCGCTCATGGGGGGTTCTCCTTGGGGAAATTCCCCTCCCGCTTGCGGGAGGGGCTAGGCGTGGGTCAGTCGGGAGTGGGGAGGGCCCACCCCCGGCCCCTCCCGCAAGCGGGAGGGGAGCTACTGGGCGAGCAGCCGGAAGCGGTATTCGAGCAGCACGGCGCGGGCGTTGCCGGGGCGCTGCTCGGCGCGGGCGCGCAGGAACGTCAGGTTGGCGACCTCGAACCCGGGCTGGGCCCGCGGCAGCGCCTCGATCCGCGCCTCGATCGCCTGCACCGTGGCGGCGGCGGTGGCCGGGTCGTCGCCGCGGCAGCGGAGCTCGAGCGCGATGCGCACCTCGCGCCCGATGCGGTCTTTGGTGCTCCAGTCGGCGCTGGCGCTCGCCGCCAGGCCGAGCCACGGCGGAGACGCGCGCGAGGGCGCCTCCTCGGCGACCGCGTTGACCAGGTTGGCGAGGATCGCGTCGGCCTGAAGCCAGCCGATCAGCGCGGCGCGCAGTTGCGTTTCCATCTCTACCGGTCCTTCGCGAAGAGCGGCCACAACAGCCCGGCCAGGCGCCAGCGGCGAGGATCGCGCCGGTGCGCGCGGATCAGCGCTTCGGCGCGCGCCTCGCCCAGCAGACCCGCCTTGGCGGCGAGCCGGTCGGCCAAGGGCGCGGCTGCACGGGTCTTGGCCTCGATCATGCGACGCGCATTCGCCGCCACGGACGCCACAGCGCCGCGACCGCCGCCGGCGGGACCGGCGCGTCCGCGTCGAGATCGCGCCGGCGATAGTGGTGCGCGGCGAGGCGCAGCACGCCGTGGCGCAAGCCGTCGGGCAACTCGGCCCAACCCGCGGCCATGCCGGCGGTGAAGCGCACCGCCACACGCTTCGCCCCTTCCGCCCGCAGGACGCGCACGAGCGCAGCGCCATCGGCCTCGAGCTCGAGCGCGTAGTCCGCCGGCGCCAGCGCGACGCGCTCGCCGTCGTCCGGAATGGCCCAGACGCCGGTGACGGCCTGGACCGGGCGGGTCGCCAGCGTCTGCCAGCACGCGGCGGCGGGGAGCACTTCCTCGCACGTCGCCGCGAGCGGCATCTGCCCGGTGAAGGCCTCGCACAGCTCGAGCGCGGCGCGCAGCAGCGCGGTGATCACGGCGTCGTCGCGCGGGGTGGTGATCGCGAGCCAGTCCTTGAGCTCGGCGAGCGCCGCCGGCGCAAGCACCGGCGGCGTGATAATGGCGCGTTTCATGCGGTGTCCTGTCTGAAAGAAGATCCTCCCCGGTACGGGGAGGGGGACCGTGCGCAGCACGGTGGAGGGGGCCCGCGGCAAGCGATGCGCCTGGTCGCGGGCCCCCTCCGTCACCCGCCTTTGGCGGGCGCCACCTCCCCGTTCCGGGGAGGAATTCGCTACGCCTCGATCCGCAGCAGCTTGATCGCCGCGCTGTCGAGCACCTGGCCGCCGACCCGCCGCGTGGCGTAGAAGTGCACGAACGGCTTGTTGGTGAACGGATCGCGCAGGATCGTCGTGGCGCTGCGCTCGGCGATCAGGTAGCCGGCCTTGAAGTTGCCGAAGGCGATCGGGAAGGCGCCGGCGGCGATGTCGGGCATGTCCTCGGCCTCGACCACCGGATAGCCGAGCAGGCGATCCGGCTGGCCCTCGACCAGGCCCGGCTGCCACAAGAACGCGCCGTCGGTGGTCTTGAGCTTGCGCACCTCGCTCAGCGTCGCCGAGTTCATCACCCAGCTGGCGCCCTGGCGATGCCCGGCCTTCATCGTGTGGACGAGGTCGATGAAGCGCATCTCCGGCGTCGCGCCGAAGCCGGCCGCGTCGCCCGAGCCGACGTACTGGATCGTGCCGAACGGCCGCGTCGTGTCGCCGAGCGCCGAGAACGGCGAGGCGAGAAACCCGAGCGGGCGGTCGACCCCGTTGCCGCCCACGAACGCGGCGCCTTCCGCCCGCGCGAACTCCATCGCGATCTCGCTCGCCAGCCACCCCTCGAGGTCGAACGCGGCGTCGTCGAGCATCGCCTGGCTCGCCGCCGGGTTGGCGTAGAGCTGGCCCGACGGCGGGGCGACTTCGGCAAACTCGGGCGAGGCGGTCTCCGGCCGGCCGGCGGTCTCGGCGACCCAGCCGCTGGCGGTGCCGCCGATGGTCATCAGCTTGCGGTAGCCCGCGGTGCCGACCTGGACGACTTGCGCGAGGCCGCGGATCGGGCTGATCTCCTTGAGCTGGTTGGCGATCAGCGCGTCGATCTCGCGCGGCACGGCATAGCCGCCGTCCTGCGGCGTGGCGCCGCTGATCGACTTGAGCTCGGTCACGCGGCCATGCCGCAAGTAGCCGTCGACGAAGCTCTTCACTTCGGCTTCGTTGCGCACGCCGTCGAGCGCCGGGCGCGCCGCGGCGCGGCTGACGCGGTCGAGCCGCGCCTTGACCTCGTCGACGTCGCTCCTGAGCACGTCGATCGCCTTCTCGGCCTCGTCCTGGCGCGCGACCAGGTCGAAGCTCGCGGCGAGCGCTTCGGTTTCGTGTTCCATGTCCATCGGGCAGTTACCTTTCGTCTTGAAGCTCTGTGAGCCCCTGCGCAGGCAGGGGCCTCGGTCGGTGCGGCACAAGGTCCCAGCCTGCGCTGGGACTCACGTCATCGGACCAGGTGGACCCGCGCACCGGGCTGGAGCGGATGGGTCACCAGGCTGATCTCGATGAGCTCGATGTCCTCGAGCACGCGGCCGCCGGGCACGCGGCGATAGCCGCGCGCGCGGTAGCCGAAGCTGAGCCCGTCGGCCTGGCCGCGGCGGAGCATGGCCGCGGCGATGCTGTCGGGCCGGTCGATGCGGGCGATCACCCTCAGGCCGCGCTCGTCCTCGGCGACGTGCTCGACCAGGCCGATGCGCTGCCCCGGCCGGTGCTGCCAGTAGAGCGGCACCGGCTCGCGGCGCTCGGCCAGCGTGCGGGCGAAGGCGCCCTGGCGGATGGTGTCGCGGGCGCCGTCGGCGATGCCGAACAGCGCCGCGTAGCCGGCGAGCCTCACTTGAGCATCCCCAGCGCGCCGAGCCGCACGGCGATGCCGATGAGCAGCAGCGCCAGCGCCGCGCGCACGATCCAGTCGACCGCCGCCTTCCACGCGCTGGCCTTGGCGGCGCGCCAGGCGCCGAGCAGCTCGCGCAGCTCGTCGATGTCGTCCTGCGCCTGCTTGTCGCCGAGGCCGATGCGCTCGAGCACGCGGTTGGCGCCGAGCTCGCTCGCTTCCTCGACGATCGCGCGCAGCGTGATGAGCTCGCCGCCTTCCGCCGCCGCCTGCGCGATCAGCTTGGCGAGCATGTCCTCGCGGTTCATGGCGCGTCTCCCAGCCCGAGCAGCGCGCGCTTCTCGGCGGGCTCGAGGAAATCGGCGGCGGTGAGCTGGGCCCACAGCCGCTCGCGGTCCTCGGCCAGCGCCGGCACGCGGTCGAGGTCGACCGAAAGCGAAAGCTTCGGGAACCACGGCCGCAGCCCTTCGGCGAGGCCGCCGAGGATCTTGCCCGCCAGCGGCAGCAGCGTCAGCCGCCACAGCGCGCGGTTGGCCTCGCGGTAGTTGGCGTAAGTGTTGTCGCCGGGCAGCCCGAGCAGCATCGGCGGCACGCCGAAGGCGAGCGCGATGTCACGCGCCGCGGCGGCCTTGAGCTCGGCGAAGTCCATGTCGGCCGGGGTCAGCGACAGCGATTGCCACTTGAGCCCGCCCTCGAGCAGCATCGGCCGCCCGGCGTTGCCCTCGCCCGAATAGGCCCGCTGCAGCTCGCCCTTGAGCCGGTCGAACTGGTCGCTCGTGAGGGTATTGCCGTCGCCCGCGTCCATCACCAGCGCGCCCGAAGGCCGCGCCGCGTTCTCGAGCAGCGCGCGGTTCCAGCCGCTCGCGGCGTTGTGAATCGCCACCGCCTGCTCGGCGGCGGCGAGGCAGCCGGCGCCGTAATGGTCGTCGGCCGGATGGAACGCCTTGAGGTGGATCAGCTGCGGCCAGCCGTCGGCGTCCTCGAGCGGGATCGCCAAGGTCCGGTCGCCGAGCTTGTACTGGTACGACGCCGGCCAGCCGTCGGCGCCGGCGACGACCGAGACCCGCTCGGGCCTGAGCGCGAACAGCTCGACCGGCGCGCCGTCGCCGCCCCGCACCACCTGGACGTAGCCGTTGCCGTGCAGCAGCAGCTGCGCCGCGAGCGTCTCGAGCAGCGACTGGCCGGCCGAGGTCGCGCCGACCAGCGCCAGCGCGGCCTCTTCGCTCGGCAGCAGCGGGGCGCTGCCGACGCCCTCGGCGACGATGCGCACCGCCCGCTGCGCCACCGGGTTCTCGAGGAACGCGTGGCGCACCGCGTGGCGATACTCGAACGGCGGCCGCGTGCCGGCCGGCTCGAACGCCCACGACCACGGCGAGATGAAGCTGCGCGCCAGCGGCACGCGCTCGCCCCCGCCGCCCTTGAAGGCGGCGCGGAGCGTCGAGAGGAAGGACATGCAAGAGCCTTTCTGGTTTGAATCCAATTCCTCCCCGGCACGGGGAGGGGGACCGCGCGCAGCGTGGTGGAGGGGGCCGGCCGCAAGCGCTGCGCCGTGGCGAGGGCCCCCTCCGTCGGCCCTGCGGGCCGCCACCTCCCCGTCCCGGGGAGGATTTGCTAAGGTCGCCCGGTGAGCAGGCCGGCTGCTTCTGAACTGATCGACAAGAAGCTCGCCGCGCTCGGCGACTGGCGCGGCGCCGCGCTCGCCCGCATCCGCGAGCTAATCCGCGAGGCCGACCCCGAGGTCGTCGAGACGGTCAAATGGCGCAAGCCGTCGAACCCGAGCGGCGTGCCGGTGTGGGAGCACGCCGGCATCCTGTGCACCGGCGAGGTCTACAAGGATTACGTCAAGCTCACCTTCGCCCACGGCGCCGCGCTCGACGACCCCGCCGGCCTGTTCAACGCCGGCTTCGCCGGCAACACCCGCCGCGCGATCGACATCCGCGAGGACGCGGCCATCGATGAGGCGGCGTTCAAGGCGCTGGTGCGCGAGGCGGTTGTCTGGAATGTCCGACGCAGCGACAGCGGCTAGGCTATTTTGGATAGGTGTAATTTGGAGGAAAAGCCGCTGGAATCGGTAGATCAAGTCCGATTCAACGTTACAGAAAAGCGAAACCCCCGGAGGGCCTTGCGGCTGTCCGGGGGCTCTTTCTAGTCCGGTCGGCCCTTTACGGACCCCGGCTCTCACGTGCGGATTTAGACCTTCATGCCATTACGTCAACCCACTATCGTTTGTTCCGTTAGTCCGGCGTTAACTGCTGCCTTCACTCGAACCGTGTCTCCGGAACGGTGGCGGACGTACCTCAGAGCTGCCGGATTCAAGGAGGAACTGGCGCACCGGCTGTATGTATGGAACGCAGTTGTCGGCCAAAGTTTCCACTTTCCGCTTCAGGCCCTTGAGGTGGCCCTCCGAAACGTGGTTCATCAAGCTATCTCGGCGGTGCACGGCGCGGATTGGCCGACGGACCAAGCCTGTCGAAACATGCTTCGGCCCAAGCAGGTTGACGACATTACCAAGGCTGAACGCCGCCACTATTCAATCAGCCATCAAGTTGCGACGACACCTCAGATTGTCGCCTCACTTTCGTTGGGTTTCTGGGTGGCGATGCTCCGTCGAGATTACAACCGCGCGATTTGGTCGACACAGGCAGCCTCGGCTTTTCCGCACCTCCCGCAAAACATGACGATTGCCCATGTGAGTCGGACAGCGACGCAAGTGCAAGATTTGCGCAATCGCATTTTTCATCAGGAGCCCTTGATCGGCCACAATCTAACTCAGGATTATGGTAACATCACCAAAATGATGGGTTGGATTTGCCCGGAGACCCGTGACTGGATGAAACATCACTCATCGACACCTTCCGTAATCCGAGAAAGACCTAGATAGCCCGCACCCGCGGCGCGCTTTTCCGCCCGAGCATCAGCTCGCTCAGCGCCCAGACCAGCGCATCCGCCCGGTCCGGCGACCGTCCCGGCCCCTCATAAGTCCCACCGGCCATCAGGGCGCACAGCTCGTCCTCGAGCTGCGGCAGCTGGCCGACGTGGCGCACGCGGCCGCTTTCGTAGAGCGCCGCAACCGGCTCGGCGCGGGCGGCCTTGCCGCGGCTGGCGTGGACCAGCTTGACGGGGAGCGAGATGTCCGCCGCGTGCAGCACGCTGCGTACCATCTCGCCGCCGTTGTTGGCTTCGGCGATCACCCGGTCGGCCTGCCAGCCGCGCGCCGCCGATGCGACGGCGCGGGCCCAGCGCTCGGGCGTCGCCTTCCTCACCGAGCAATCGGCCAGCACCCGCGCGATGCCGTCCTCTCCCAGCGCGCAGACGACGATCCCGCAGGCGTCGCCCGCGGCCGAAGCCGGCGGGTCGACGCCGATCACCACCCGCCGCGCCGGCGCGCTCGCCGCGGCCTCGCGGCAGTGCTCGAGCAGCGCCCGGCTCCACAGCGCGCCGTCGATCTCCTCGATCAGCTCGCCGCCCAATTCCTGGCGGCCGAGCAGCGAGCGCCCGAACTGGACGCGCACTTGGCGGAAGAAGCCCGGCGGCAGGTTGTCCTTGTTGTCGGCGGTGGTGCCGCGCGTCACCAGCGCATCGGATTGCCCGAGCAGCCGCTTGACCAGCGAAACCGCGCGCGGGGTGGTCGTCGCGACCACGGCCGGCGCGAGGCCCAGCCGCAAGCCGAGCACGAGGTTGTCCCACGCGGCTTCGGCGCGCCCGCCGGCATGGTCCCACTTGGCGATCTCGTCGCACCACGCGTGGCTGTGCTGCGGGCCGCGCAGGCTGTCCGGCTCGCCCGCCGAATAGAGCGTGGCGATGGCGCCGTTCGGCCAGTTGAGCTGGCGCTTGGAGGGCTCGTACACCGGGCGGTTTTTCGGGCGCGCTATCGCGAGCAGCCCGCTCTCCCCCTCGACCATCACGCGCCGCGTCTCGCCGAGCGAGGCGCCGACCAGCGCGATCCGGGCGGCCGGATCGGCCTCGGCGATCGCGCGCACCCATTCGGCGCCCGCCCGCGTCTTGCCATAGCCGCGCCCGGCCATGATCAGCCAGGTGTGCCAGCCCTTCGCGGGCGGCACTTGCCCCGGGTGGGCCCACAGCCGCCAT
>Ga0196977_1000393_pt1 | contig 23778 bp, 18 predicted proteins | sample S3v_1013CmetaG_FD_148634 | JGI IMG/M metagenome (GOLD analysis project Ga0196977, IMG submission 148634) | Soil microbial communities from Anza Borrego desert, Southern California, United States - S3+v_10-13C | ecosystem: Environmental > Terrestrial > Soil > Desert | place: USA: California...
GCGCTTAGTGAGCGCTGTCAAAGAGCGGAGTTCGTCGTCGGTTAAGCTGACGGGCTGTGCTTTCCTAGGCATGTCGGCAGCATACAAGAGGCGGGCTCATTCCTACAACAACTACTGTTACACAGCACTACTTACGTGGGATGAATCTACTTTTACACCCACCAGGGCTACCTCAATATAACTATCAACCGGTGTACCGGGATATTGATATTGTGCCTATAGAAGTCTGGAGGAAAAGAGTATTCCCTTGCCCTCTCGAGGACATAAATACGAGCGTACATAACCCTTTAGGTGTGTACCCTGCCGGTATGCCGTACGTCGAAGAGCGTTACCATCCTCGTTTCCGTCATCCACGTGTACGGATGAGTATTGGTGGTCTGGAGGAAGCTTTTAAGTTTCGAAGGATAGATCTCAACGAACTATACGAAGATGCTTTGCGAATCATTAACGGACGAGTCAAGCGTGTCAGACCGGGCAGAAAGCCAGAGGAGGTGCTATACACAAAAGAAGAGTTCATCAACGATGTAATAAGTTACTACCGGCTTCTGAGAGATAAGGGTGATCGGCGGCCGAGCAGAGAGTCAGTCAGACAAATGATGGGCATCAGCCGCACAACTTTTTATAAATATCGAAATCGATTTGGCCTCAGAAGTTGGCCGCCCGTGTGAGCGGCTTAAGCGTGACCATTTTGGTCACGCGTGATCGCCGGAATTTCGCGAACATAAATGTACTAACAGATTTTCCGAGACCTGTCGTATAAGGAGCACATGAAGTCCGCAGGAGAAAGCACGGAATACTATACGATTCGTGAGGCCGCTGAAAGAAGTGGCCTAGCCATAAAGACTTGGTACCAAGGCAGCGGTGGCACATCTAAAGTACCTCGGATCAGATACGGGCGTGCCATACGCCTATTGCGGAAGGACGTCGAACTGTTTATTCAGGAAAGGATTTCGGAGGCGCGGCAGGCAGCTGAGAGGGGTTTACAGCAAGCTTCCTGTGCCAGTTCGGCACCCAGGATGACTACAGCAGAAACGGGTCGCTAAGGTCATCTGCTTGACTAGAACCGCCGTAAAAGAAAGTACAAAGAGGCGTAAGCTGTAAGAGCTTACAAATAGGAAAGGCCCGAAGCGCTAAGGTTGGCTGCCAGACGCTTCGGGCCAATACACATCACTCGCTTGAAGGCGAGGGGGTTTTCGTGTACCTCAAACCCGAGGCGCATTATACCTGCCTTACTCACCTTCTTCAACAGAAAAACTTAAACCGAAACGCCCACCCGCAGGCTGTTTCGACCGCAGATATGCTATGCAGCTATTCTTTACCCAAAAAGGATCGGGTAGACCCTTTATCCTAGACTCAGCAATGCGCTGGGTTATCGCGGTCAACCACTTCCTTCGGGAGGTGGCCGTCATCGACGGCAAAACAGCAAGCTGGCACACCTGGCGGGCTTACGCCTATCACCTCCTCGACTTTCTCAACTTCTGCGAAAGGATCGGGAAGGATTGGAGTGAGGTGATGGAGATTCATCTAGCCGAATACCGCAATGCCCTGCTCACCATTGAGAGTTCGCTGACCCAAAGATACCTGGCGCGCGAAACGATCAACGGACGGCTCGGGACGGTTTGTATGTTCTACAAATTTGCCTTGAATATGCGGTACATCTCCCGGCTCCCTTTCTCATACAAGGACGTCTGGGTCGTCCGGAATCGTGATGAGGACATGTTTGCGCACGCTAATGAGCGCGCAGACAAGGTCCAAGCCAATCGGCTCATGCTTCGTACTTATGACGCCGATCTAGAGATCCCGCCGAACAAAGAGATTGGGTACTTCATCGGCAACCTATCGGGCTGGCGCGACAAGCTAATGGCGCAAACGATGTGGTTTACCGGCATGAGGCGCGAGGAGATGTGCAAGCTGACTGTTCATGTGATCCCCGAGAACCCCCATACGCTCGCAGGCAAAACAAATAAGGTCAGAATCCAAGGCAAGGGCGGAAAATGGCGTAGCGTCTACGTGCCCCTGAGCCTGCTTAGATCCGTCGCGCGCTACGTCGAGCTAGAGCGTAACCCTCGGGTCCGGAGGCACAAGGTAAAAACGGATCAGATCTGGGTCAGTGACAAAGGCCAACCCATCCGTCCGCCCTCCGTCGATAAAGTATTCGCGACGAATGCCGCACGCTGCGGAGTCAAGCTCACCCCTCATGATCTGCGCCGCAGTTACGCCACCAACCGCCTAATCTATCTGGAGGATCATGATGTGCCTTCGGCATACAAGATCGTGCAGGCCGAGCTGGGGCACGCCCATCTCAGCACGACACTGAGATATATGCGCTATGTGGAGAGGATGCGCGCCGAAGTCGTCGCGTCACACGGCAATTTCATTGACCAGCTCATTAGCGAGATCGAAGAAGATGAGGAGAACCAAGAAAAGCCGCTGGAGCGATTATGAGCCGGTTCGAACTGCCGACGTGGTAGGTATACGGCCTGTCAACGCCAGCTTGAAGGTTACGTTCACGCGCGAGGGGGAACGTAGCCGGAGTACGGACTTTTCCTTTATGGAGGACCGGCCTCAGATTGCATCCATGTTCGCGCAAGTAATGAGAGTCGAAGGGGATCGATACGAGCCGTCCACGAGGAGGGGCTTCACCTATGCGGTCAGGAGTTTTAATGAGTTCCTCAAACTTCGACACCCTGACATCAGCAGCACGTTGTCATTGACACCAGAGGTACTTTTCGAGTGGGCCGTTTGGTTGACGGAAGTTCGGAAAGATGCCGGGATTATAGCCAGCCAAAAGTTCAGCCGCTTAAGAACTCTGTTGAGGGCTGCGCGAACTCTGTACTTGGACGCCTTCACGCCGGACTTCGACTTACCGGTATACAGTTTTCCGAGGGCGGTGAGAAGAGCAAAAGATGCCCGTATTTTAAGCGAAGAGGTATTACAAGGGCTGTTGAATGCCGCCAAGATAGAGGTCAACGCAATACGCAAGAATTATGGTGACGGCGACGTGCCCGAAGGCCCCGCTCCCTTCATCCCTTTCATGGTCATGATCGGGATAAAAACTGCCATTAACCCCGAATCTCTTTACCGGATTGAGCGAACCTGCTTGCAACCGCACATGATCGATTCGACCAGCTTCTATGTGGTATGGACTAAGCGGAGAAGTAAAACCGGGATGCAGAGACAACTGCACCGAGACAATCCTCGCGGCGGCGGGGTGGTAGAACTGCTCCGATTTCTACTGGACTACACCCAATCGTTAGTTGCCCAGGCGCAAGAGCCGGATCGGAAATTTCTTTTTTTATATCGTAACGCTTTAGGGTCTTCACGCAGTGGTGTGTTTACCCTAAATCGAGACACAACTAGACGCGCGCTACAGGATTTTTGTAGACGCCATAATCTACCGACATTCCAAATGGCCCAGCTTAGGCCTTCGGCCGCGACACACTATTACACGAAGACCGGCGGCAAACTGCGGAAGGTTCAACTCCTACTCGGACACGCGAGAATCAGTACAACCGAGCAGTACATTGGGAATGCGTTAGTACAAAAATTGCACAACAAGAGCATTCGCGCGGTGCAGACAGCTTTGGTGAAGCGGGTGGCAACAGTCATACCCAAAGAAGCTAAGCAGGCACTGGTCGAACTCGCTGACGATCTCTCCCCCGAGCAGCGCGTAAAAATAGCAGGCGGCGCTTACGACTTTGGCTTCGGCAAATGCCGGAACCCATTCGACTCACCGCAGTCGGGACAACATAAGGGAAAGTGTTGCACGCTTTTTCTGGCTTGCCTGACCTGCCCTAACGCCCTCTTTTTCCTTGAGGATCTCCCACGCGTGATCGCCCTTCGGGATTACCTTTTAGCAGAGAAACAGAACATGCGCCGCGGGGTGTGGGAGGCTCTCTACCAGGACAGGATAAAAATAATAGATGCCGAGATCATCGGCGCTTTCAGCAGCGCCCAGATCAAAGAAGCGGAGCGGCTCGCCGCGGTGGTAACAGGCATGCCCATTTTAGCTACGAAAGGGGTGCTGAGGTGAGCAAAACAAGTGTTGCCCTCGTCTACGAGGATTATGATCAGGAACCGTCTAATCTGGAAAGCCATAATCCCACCGTCGCCGCATCATCCAAGTTTAGTGATTTAACTTGGGACTTCAACAACGAAATTACTAATCCCACATATTCGAAGTGCGCGAAAATGATCCGATGGGACTTTGAGGTCAAAGAGGGAGAGAACTTCGCCGGCCCTCCATTCTCAATCCTGCGGTTGGCCTGTAAGCAATTTCTTTACGCCATGCTCTGGCATCCAGAGCGAAACAAAAGGTATAAGCCTGAAACTGTTATTCAACAGTGGATGATTCTAAGGCGCTTCGTGGTTTTTTTAGTAGGTCGCGAGTATCCCATCCTTAGGTTTAAGGACGTAACCTGCCACGTTGTAGATGAGTACTTAAAATTGTTAAGACAGCCGAATAATAAAGGGAGAATGCCTGTTAAGGAGGGACTCTACCGCTACTACGCCGGACTGCAACTTCTCTACGTCTACCGCCGCAAGATGTCGGACACGCTCCAATTCGATCCGTTTAAAGGCGACTCACCGTCTAAGGTGCTTGGTTTATCGAGCGTCGGTGTGCAGGCCAAAACAGCGTGCATTCCGGACGACGTTCTGCATAAGCTAATTACTTCAGCGCTGGATTACGTCAAACAGTCTGACGCAATAATCGAAGCGGACGCCTTAATCAAGCGAATCCTACAGTCGCTTCCCCGCGCGCACGAGGCCACTGTCGCTCGCCACGTCAAGAAGCAGATAAAGGACGCCATAGCTCACCTGGAAGTACGCAGCGACATCTCGTTCGGCCTCGGCGTTCTGAACAGGCGGACCGTAGCAAAACACCTGATTCGTTTACGCACCGCCTGTTTCATCCTGATCGCATTCGTCACCGGTATGCGGCTGAGCGAGATCCTATCTATCGAGGCCGGATGTATTGAAAGCGAGTGTACGGACGATGGGGAGTTCATTTGGATTAATAGCTCCATTCATAAGTCACTTGGCAGTGGAGTTACTTCAGCCAGGTGGCTCTGCGGGCCGGTCGCGGCGAAAGCAGTTGCCGTGCTGGAAAGGTTGACAGCCGACTTCCGCGGCGGGGGGGGCTGTACGCGGCTGTTCATTCCGGTAACACGGTGGGGATTGCGAAGCTGGAATCACACTTCCGTCACCGCAACCGACGCGAACCAAATGTTGAAAGGCTACGTTAATTGGCTCGGCTTGAAGGACGATAAGGGAGATTTATTCCGACTCCATTCTCACATGTTCAGGCGCACATTCGCCCGCCACGTCGTGCGCAGCGACACCACCAATTTGCTCGCGCTTAAGGATCACTTCAAACACGTCTCCATCGCCATGACGGACTATTACGTCGGCGTGGACGAGGAGCTACAAGACCTGCTGAACGACGAGGCCAACCGCCTGAGTTTCGAATCCTTCGACAAGGCGTTGCGCTCCGACCGTCTCGGCGGCCCGCGCGGGAAAGAACTGGCCAGGCAGATCGACGTGGCGATGGCTAACGGGCGGCTGCCGCCGGAATTCCGGGGTGAGGCCGGCGCACACCTCCGCGCCGAGATGATAGCCGAGTGGGTGGCCGCCGGACAGCAGATTTACCCCTGCGGCCCGGGCAATGTCTGCTGGTTCCGCGAAGGTTCTGCCATGTGCACTGAAGGCGACCGCCCAGTGGTGGAGATTTGTAATCCGACCGGCTGCCCGAACAGCGTCGTCCTCCCTGAGCACGCTTCACATTGGCGCTCGATTAAGGAGCGTGCGGAGGAGCTACTCCGGCTTGATCCTCCGGGGGAGCCTTATAAGCAGCGCCTATACACGATCGTGAAAATCGCCAAGAAGGTCAGGGAGGACATTTCGTGAACACGGAAGACAGGCGGCTCTTGGCTTTACGCGAGTACCACGCGAAACGACCGCAGGCGACGCGCAGTAAGCTGATGGAGGCGCTCGACCGCATGGAGACCGGCAACACCATAACCCTTCAGCCATGCGCGAAATTTAATAAGACGAGCCTGTGCCTTGAAGCGGGGGTGTCTATACACACTTTGCTCGCTAAGGACCGAGGGACCGGAAAACGTAGATACGCCGACGTTCTTGAGCTTCTGGAAAAACTCGTAGTGGGCAAGCGTGGTATTCGCAAGGCCGGTGATGACCGCGACGAGAAGATTGCCGAGCTTAGGGCGGCTTACTTGGCGGCAACGGAGGACAAGGTCAGGATGGCACTTGAGATTGATAACTTAGGCATGGCCCTCCTCCGGGAGAAAGAGGATGTGGCAAGGCTCTCCGCGCTCGAAGCGCAGAACGCGGAATTGCGTGAAGAAATCAGGTCGTTACAAACATCTGCAGAACTAAGGCTCGTGGGCAAAGGTGGGGGCAAGAAATGATTGATGAGGAAGCTGGTTCTGTGTGCTTATCGCCGGTCGAGCGCGGTGAGGCCAATGTCGCCAAGCTCCACGTCTACCTAGGTGATCTCAGGCGGTCGGGGCAGAGTATCCCATTGAATAGTGATGGCACGCCGAACCGCACCGCGATTGCAGCAGCTTGCGGCTTCCGTCGCAACGTACTCCACACCAACAAGGCCGCAATCCACTTACTCGACGTGTTCCTCGGCGAAGGCAAGGACCCTGCTGTCTCTTCGCATGCGGAGACGCATGCCTCCGCGCAGGCGACACAGATCGTGCTGCTGGAGCAGCGCGTCATGCGGTTAGAGCAGAAACTCGCGGTCGTCACCGTAGAGCGGGACGATCTGCGCGCGCAACTGGCCCGTTACAGGGTCGTGGAGGAGGAAGTGCTCAAGAAGGGGAGGAGGCTGATCCCTTGAGTGCCCGGACTGTCCCGACCGTGACCGTCGTGGTTAAGACCGTTCATCCTGGGCCACTGGGAGGGGCAATATTCTCCGGTCAGGACGGTGACGGCAACCGTCACCGTTTCGTAGCAGGCTTCGACTCTATCTTCCGCGCGCCGTTAGAGGGAGAGGTCTGGACGCTCGAAGGCGAGACGGAGCGTCACCCGAGGTACGGCCTTCAAGTCCGCGTCGTAACAGCACGACTAGAAAGGCCCTCCGGGAGGTTAATCGTTGACCACCTTGTTAGCCACCCGGCCTTTGACCGGGTCGGCGTCGGCCGGAAGAAGGCAGAGCGTCTGTGGGGCGCATTCGGCGAGAGCCTCTACTCCGTTCTTTCGGAAGGTGACTTTACGAAGCTCACGCCGCTGCTGACGGCGGACACCGCGCGCAAGTTAATCGAGGCGTGGCGGCTGGCTGCGCCGGAAGCGGAAGTCGTGCGGTTTCTCGCCCATTACGGTTTTGATCAGCGGCTGGCGAATAAAGTGCGTCGTGTGTGGGGTGAGAACAGCATCCAGAAGCTCCAGGAGAATCCCTTCAGGATGATGGTCTTCGCCAACTTCGAAAAAGTGGACGTTATGGCTAAATCGCTTGGGATTGAGAGGGATGACCCACGGCGACAGGTGGCTGCTGTAGAAGGGTGTCTTTACCGGAGGCTTGACGAGAAACACACCCTAACGGCAGGGGAAGAGGTCGTGCGGGGCGTCTCGTCCCTCCTCAAGGCGCGGCACATCTCTGAAACTCAGGTAGCGATAGAGCGAGCCGTGCAGGACTACGCAATCATGCCGTATCGCGGCGGCTACCAAGCTTTGGGGGCTGCGATCATGGAGAGGACAATCGCGGAGCGCTTCCGCTCCATGCTGGAAGGTTCGACCAGCCGGCAGCGGAACCTTTTCTCCGGCAGCCTACAAGCGGTGATCGCGGACGCAGTGCGGAAGTTCGAGAGGGAGCACGCCGTCACTTTGAACGACGAACAGAAGGCCGCAGTCGGGATGGCCGTCGGCCACCCGCTGAGCGTCCTGACGGGCGGGGCAGGCGTGGGAAAGACCATGGTGCTGAAAGTCATCCATGAGGTCTGTGAACGAACTGGGACCGCTGTCAGGCAGATGGCGCTGAGCGGGCGCGCCACCCAAAGGATGCGCGAGGCTACCGGCCGGGAGGCGGCTACCATCGCCAAGTTCCTGCGCGAGTCTGAGGGTGGAAAGATAGACCCCGACGGCTCTCCGCTCGTCATCATTGACGAATCTTCGATGTTAGACCTGCCGCTGGTGTTCGACATCGTCCGGGCACTGCCCGATTTCGCGCGCCTACTTTTTGTAGGCGATCCCTACCAGCTACCACCCATCGGCTTCGGCCTTGTCTTCCACGTCCTCGCGGGCAGTCATTCTGTTCCTAGAATCGAGCTTACACAGGTTCATAGGCAGGCAGAGTCGAGCGGCGTCCCGCAGGTCGCGCAAGACATTCGCCGCGGTGTCGCTCCGGAACTCCCGCCGTTTACTGGCGCCGCCCCGGGCGTGTCCTTTATCGAAGCGAGAAATGAGGAGGTGGTCGAGCGCCTTGATCAAGTGATGTGGCGACTGACCGGTTGCGGGGACGTGCAGATACTTGGAGTGACGAAGCATGGAAGCTGCGGCGTCAAGAACATGAACTCGATCTTCCACGCCGTACACGCCGAGTCGAAGGGTGTGTCTGCCAAGCGAGAGTTCGTGGAAGGCGAACCCGTCATATACCTGGCCAACGACTACGGCAAGGAATTATGGAACGGGTCGCTCGGTAAAATCGACGCCGTCCACGGCGACGCCTCAGGCGGCTACGCCGTCAACTCGCTATCGTGCTCTTTTGCAGGCTCGCAGCACGAGATCGCCCGAGAAGACTTCCTTAACATTGATCTTGCCTACGCCATCACCGTCCATAAAGCTCAGGGCAGCCAGTTCCAGAGAGTAGTTATGCCTGTCGTGAGGAGCAGACTGCTTGACAGGTCGTTAATTTACACGGGACTTACTCGGGGGGTCGAACAAATCGTCTTTATCGGCAACCGCGAGGCTTTCAGCCGGGCTGTCAAAGAAGAGCCGAAATCACAGAATAGAATGGTCGGATTCAGTATTTAGCTGTTCTGTCGAGTCTTAAATACTGGCAAGTTATCTCAACCACCTTACTTCGACATCCATACCTGACTGGGCGAATAAAGATTTTGCAGTTCGGTCGAAGCACCTTTCACTGGACTCTCACAATGGCGTAAGTCTAAGGCTTGTTTAGACTATCATGTTGCCCATGATACTTAGGCCATACAGATAACTACTAAATTTTCCACTACACTAAAAGCTACCGCCACTATTCATGTTGGATCTGACACAGTTGGTAGTTTCGGTCCTATGTAACCGATAATGATGATTCTTCTATTCGACTCAGGGAAAAAATGTAAGCGCCACGCTCCAGGTGTGAGCCTGGCGTGCCAACTGAACAACCTAGTCACACCGTCTGGGCAATGAAACTTTCTCTCATTGCCGTACTCTCTAAGAGTTGGTTCACTTTCGGGGGATACTTTGCTTGGTATAGCACTAGCGTTAAACACTCCTAGTTCCCACTGGGCGGCATAATCATTAAGCTCTAGCAAGCGCTTCATAACTGGTCGCAACATAGGATTGTTTGATCCTAATCCTAGAATTTGACTGCCGACGTTTTCACAGAAACTAAGAGATGGGAATAATTCACTTCTACGATTCCACATATCCGCACCGTCACGAATACCCGTTCTTATACGATTCCTTATCCACTCTTCATGCTTTTCAATGTGATCTAGATTACAGGCATGAATAACTTCCAAGGTCTCTGATAATATCTCCCCTGAGTCGTCAAGAATATCCATATTGATCAAAAGAACAGGGGTGTCCCACTCTTGATCTGATATAAAGCTAATAGCTAATCCTTCTATTTCGTAGGCCACTCCTAAGCCTGTTGCTGTTTCACCTTTATATTTAAATTCAGACCTTTCAACTCTATCTGTTACTTCTGTGTCTAGTATATCTATTAAGAAAGGTGTTTTAGTTTGTACCCTGCTAAATAACACTTTTAGATCTCTTTCTACTTCAGGGTCATTACGCCATTGAGCAAGTAAATAGTTTGGTGCAAGCAATGTAGTTTGAAACGCTTCGTTAGTTCTAAGAACCGGCTTAACGCCTGACCTGATGGCTGTAGCAATTGTATTTACTAAAGCCCCCATCACCTGACGGGCAGTTGAAATATTTAAGGCATGAGGGTGTATTGATAGCTCATTGAAGACCATTTCCAGATCCATGAACTACTCTCCCACCGGCGCTAATAACTCCGCTAAGTTCTTATCAAATTCATCGAAGAAGCCTTCGGGCCAGTAATCAATTCTGCCATTACGATCTAAGCGAGGCGTAACCACACCATGCAGCACTTGTTTGTCAGAAATTAACCGTTCGAAGTAATTCAAAGAAACATCCTCTGGTTTAATCTCACCGGCATGAACTGCTAATCGGATACCATTAAGTACATGATCACTATGCGTCTCGACTATAACTTGTACTCCACAACTTGCAGCAAGGGCTAATAAACGGCCCATTCGTGCTTGTCCCCGAGGATGAAGATGTGCTTCTGGGTTTTCGAGCAGAATCAAAGCTCCTTGGGACGAAGAAAGGATAGACACAAGAATTGGAAGAGTATAAGTAATCCCAAATCCAACATTAGTTGAACGGTAATGATTACTAACTTGGTGCTCAGTTACGAAAGAAAATGCCAAACTTACTAGATCGAGACCTAAATGCTGATTAATGTGTAAACGTGTACCTGGACTTACCTCTCCGATCCAAGCTTCAACCTGATCACGAAGTCTTAGCGATTCAGCTCGTGGATGGCTCAGAGCGTGGTGTGGGATCTCTTCTCTCTCAAAAACTGATAGAAAGTGAGCGGTATATTCTCCTCGCGTACCGAGTTGACGGTGCTGGCGTACAAAGTAATCGGATATTTCAAATGACGCACGCGGCCCAATACGTTCAGCTTGTAGGTAATGAAAATCATCGCCAAACAGGCTGGTTTTTAAAAACTTAGCAGGTGCTGACGATGAAGCAATAGGTAGTACGTCGGCTTTGGGATTATAATTAAATATCCAATTAGCCTCTGCATCATTATCCCCGCCCAAGTAAAAACCTATACGATTTTCCAGCGCCCACTCATAAAGGGCATCTTGGGCTGTGCCCAGATGTACGAGTTCACCGTTAAGAGCTAAACCTATTTCTTCTAATAATCCTTGGTGATGAGACTGGCGAAGAGCTAAAAGCGATTGCAATACTGTAGATTTACCCATCCCATTCAATCCTGAAAGTAGGGTTAACGGTTTTATGGTTAGCTGTTGATCCGCAAAACACTTGAAATTTTGCAAACGTAAATATCTAATCATGCAGCACCTCATCAAGTAGCCTTTCGATTACTTCAAATCGTGTTTGAACTTGCCGGATGTCGCCTGTTGCTTGTGTGACAGATTTTTCAAAAGCAGTAAGGTTCATTACTTCAATGAATTTCCGTTTTACTTCATCAGATTTATTGATTAGCTCTTTGAGATCTCCTTCAGCTCGTCTCCCAAGATTTACAGCCCAAGTCTCAAATATAGCTTTATTGATAGGGCGCTTGCTGTGGTGCACGTCAGTGCGCTTGCGGAAAGCGTCTTCACCAAATATTTGACATGCAGCATCCATTGAGCGAAAAAACCTCTGGGTAAGATCATCCCGTTCCAAGTCTGACATTTTATTGAGAGCAACCATAGCCTCATTCAAAAACGTATCAAAGTCTTTTGTCCGATATGATGTATATGGCTTAATTGTGAATGCTAAAAAGCGAAGCACCATTTCTCGATCTGCCATACGATCTGGACGAATGCTGTTCCTCGTCGCCTGCTTGAATAGGTCGGATGAGGATAGGACTGCTAACAGATCAGTGGCAGGCCCTTGATTTAAAGCATGACGAATTTCCTGTCCAGATAGCGGCAACCCTCCTGTATTGATTCTTTTGAAGATATTAAATTTAACTTCGGGAGGGGTGTTCTCCTCAATAAGAAATACAGTTACCTGAGTTTCATAAATTCGACGTTGATAATTGCGAGGCAATTCATCAAATGTTTTGTTTTTAAATTCTTCTAAGAACTCTAACCCTTCTAGCCTCAATTCTTGTGTAATGACAAACTTTTTCAAGGCTGTGAGACGTTGAAGTCCATCAACTACTAACCAGTTATCTTCATTCGTAGCATCCATGTAAAAAGCTGGTAATGGAATGCGGAGAAGTACTGATTCAACTAATTTACTCTGCGCGCTAATTGTCCAAATACTAGCTCTCTGAAAATCTGGCGCTAAATTAATTTCCCCTTCTCTAATACGGGTCAACAGCAAATCAAGCGTATAAATTTTACTTTCAACACGAATCTGAGCAGGGTCGAAAGGCTCAGTTATAGTTTCATTTGTGCTTGTATCCTCAATCTCAACTCCGGGATCATACTCAGAAATTATGGACGGAGAGGTACCATCGGTTTGAAAGAGGTTAGAATCATCTTTACCTGTCATTTTGTTCTCCTAAACATAGGTCGCTTAACGCCTTGTCAGATATAAACTTCTATTTTCATTGTATCAACTATAAGCCCTCTTATGTCCACTTAACGAAAAAGGCATTGGCGAGGAGGTGGCTAGTGTGCTGGCATATCGTTCTGACCGGTGGGGAGCCAGTAGTATCAGCCTGTTCAAGCTAAAAGGTTTCCCTAGTTGGCGTGAAGTCTTTCAAATTAAAGTAGTGAATGAACAGTCTTTTTCGTAAACCGTCGTTTTTACGGCCACCACGATGAAACTCTTTGTATAGCTAATATCATATCTCTTGCTTCTTCCTCAGTAAGAGAGATATTAAGCAACGGCCGCATTTTCTGAATCTCTTTAAGAAAAAGATGACGTGGCTGCTGGGAGATAATGTCTAAATAAGTTCTTTCCCCGTCTATCTTCGCCTGCCAGAACCTCCTGACAGATCTGGTCGTTTCTTCTGCGTTATTAGCTTTTGCCTTAGCTAAGATTTCATGTAGCTCGTTACATTCTATACCACGTTGGAGGATGCCGTTCACCACCTCGCAAATCGACTCGAACTTTACTTCGCCTGATGGAGTTGGAACGCTACCTGATATAGGCCGGGCGCTCTCGCTTAACAGTGGGATTACTTCAACCCCTTCCAGCGTACTAAGACGCGAGTCAATCCATTGCCTCCATTGTTTTGAGGTGATTGTATTTGCGATCAGCCGGGCCTCTTCGACGTTGCCGCGGGCAGCGTGGTATATCGCTATTGTCGCGTACGCTTTACTCCTCTCCTCCGAGTTATAGATGGTCCTCGCAATCTCTTCTGCTTCAGAAAGTAGTCCATCTTTGGCAAGCTCAATCGATAAATCGGCCAAGATACCCCACCTGTCCCTCTGCGGGGCCGTGTCCACGGCCGCCAGAGCCTCCTTTACGTGCCCTAGTCGGGCAAGCCTTAGCATAATTCGTCCGACGAGCCGGCTGTGCAGATCTGGAAGGGATATATTTTTAGCCGAGTCCAGAATTAAGCTGAAGAAGCTCTTGTCATCAACCCGAAGGATTGCTAACGTTAAAGCCTCAACTATCCACCACTCGCTAGATAAGCTAGCTGCCTCCTTCATGAACTCGTCCAACACGCCACTTTTAATCGCGCCCGACAGCTGATGGACCAAGCGCGTAAGAATAGCGATTTGTTTGCCATTCATACTGTCATCTGACAGTCGATCAAAGACTTCGGCAGGTAACTCACCACCTAGATTGGGGGTGAGTGTAAATATAACGCCAGCCTGCTCACGCACGTCATCAATTCTCAGGTAAGCGGCTAAGGCTCTTCGCACGATATGGCTCGGACATATCCTCGCGATAGAAGACATCGCCGCTTCCCGGTCAAAATGGTCCGGGAGGTTGCTTAAACGTGTGAGAGCCGAATCGAACAGTTCAGTGCGGGTAGGTTCTGCCTCGGCAGTTGCCAGCACACACATTACCCCAACTGAACTTCTGCCCTTCTCGATTAATTCCGTCGCAATCTGCTTTCGCTCCTCAGCAGTGAGGACATTTGCAACTCGCGTCAATACTTCGCCGCGTCGTTCTTCATAGTACCAGCCTGAATTCTCAAGGATTTGATGAACGTAGGGTGCGCGTGGTGCCGGAAGTCGTGGGATTAGCCCGATTGCAATTTCAGGATTGTGCTTTAAAGTCAATCTAAATTCCATCTCAGCAACGTCTGGTTCTATCGCTGCATCTGGTAGGGAGCGGGAGGCTTCTGTCAATTTCGGGTCTGTCTCCACCTCTACGTATTCAGCATCATCTATGTATTCAGCATCTATCAATGGATTGAAATTCGGAATTCTGCCAATAACCTTCATCATCCAGTCGCCCGGAAGTTCTAAGCCTTTACTGAAGATATGTCTAAGGACTTGCGCGCGAGGATCTTCATCCAGTTCTCTGGGTGCGGGACCACTAACATCTTCATGTTCATATAATATTAAAGCTAACGAATTACTCTTTTGAGCCGGGTGAGGTTCTTCACTGGCTGAAGATGTGAGATTCGCGGGGGCTCCACCCTCTTCTCGCGTCTGTTTTTCTGTCGATTCAGCCAACCGCCCGGTATCAACTTCGTCAGGCCCAGAATTGAGACTTGCGGTTGACCTTGGTTCCTCCGTTAATTCGTCTGTCCACTGTTGCATCAACCCAATCCATTTGCTTTTAGCTGGGGCGGAAAGGAAGGGGATGATGTCCGCCAAAGACTTAACCCGCTGAATAGGGTCAGGGATTTGTGCGCAGAGATTACAGGCGGCTTCCAGGACGAATTTGCTATATGAACTAGGGACGCGTTCGGAAAGCCTTCTTAATGAATCTGGGGAGTCCCGGATTAAAGAGGCCGCTTCTTGCACTATCTCGGCCTGTAGCTTTCCGCCGAAATGGTGTGCCAAGTCAGCCAGTATATTCGCACCCCACTCGGGATCTTCAGGTGTATCCCTTACTACATTACGTGTTTCCCTAAGAACAATGTCCCAAACACCTCCGGCTGCCGGATTCGTACTTAAATCGGGGCTTTGGGCGCGACTGCTTAGTACAGAAAATAGCCCTGTGAGAGCAGTCTTGCGATCGTACGAACTCGACATCTGTCGGATGTAGTCGATGACCTTCTCGGGACCCCAGATCTCGCGCTCTGCTAAGATAAGCAGAACCTGCGGCGAGATCGCTTGGAGCAGACTGTGCAAGGACGAAGTAATGAGCGCGTACTGACAATGCCGCGGGATGCTAAAGTGCTCCCCATTGACGTTCACACGACAGGCGGTCCTGATGTCTTCCAGATAGCCGGCGCTTTGCCCGAGTTGGTCACGCGCGATGTACCAAGCGTTCTGACTATCGTCGTTGCTCCGACAGAGCAGTTGATGGATAGCCTCCTCATTCCCCGACTGCTCGATGTGCCATATGAGACGTGAATGTATGTATCCGTCATCATGCAATTTACTCCAATCTCCGCCAGGTATCTGACTGGCATACCGATTGAGCAATAAGCCGTGCGCATGCTGCATGGTTAAGCCGAGCCCATCAGGGATAGAGGAAGTTAAAAGTTGCCGCGCCATATCGTGCATAAGATCGTGCACGCTGAAGCGACTGGCTGCGCGCTGGATGATTGCTTCGTCCGCAAGGAGACTAAGGAGCCGATATGCCTCGTCTTCTGATACGTCCCACAACTTTGCCGCCATACTAGGATTTAGAAAAGTTTCATCTGGTATAACGCCTAACCAAGCAAAGCATTCCCACGCTTTCTCGTCCTCTGCGCGAAGGCTGTTAAGGCTCACCTGAAGACTGGCTTCTAGTCTGAGCTGCGCGTGGTGTTGACGCGATTTGAACCCGACGCGACGCTCCTGCTCAAGGTTCAATAAACGACGCGCCTCCCCCCAACTGTGACCACGGGCAATTAATGCTCCCATCAGATCTAAGGCAAGTGGGAGGAATCCGGTTTCCTGCGCGAGTAGGGCTGCCTGCTCTAAGTCGGCTGGCGTGAGTGGCTTTCCTCTTCGCCCCGTCTCGACACGTTTTTTCAAAAGCGATACGGCATCCGCCTGGGTCATTACATCTAAAGCGTACAGGTCGGCGCCTAAATCATCGGCTACATATGCGCGACGCGTTGTGATTAGCACAGAGCAGTTTGGCCCCCCCGCGAGAAACGGCCTGGCGTGCTCTGACTCCCAAACGTCATCAATTACCAACAAGAAATTTTTTGTATAGAGTAACGTTCGCAGATAACTTGACGCAGCGTCTGTTGTGGATGGGCTGTAATCCCTGTCTCCCAGAGTGTGAACCCATGTGACAAGATTTGCTAACGGATCTGGTTGTTGTCCAAGCGTGGTCCAAAGAATCCCGTCTTTGAACCGCTCATTTATGAGAGGATTATGTGCCGTCGCGGCTGCCAGAGCAGTTTTCCCGACTCCGGCGAGCCCGTGAAGTGCACTTACGACAAGGATGCCGTTTTGCTCAGGCGTTTTACGCAGTAATCCTCCTACCACTTGGGTAATTTCAGTAACCCGCTCTACGTAATGTGCCGGTAATGGGGGGGCCTGAAACTGGCGGCGAAAAGGGGCTAGAGCGTTAGCGGGGCTCTGACCATGCCACTTGGCAGACGGCTCAGGTAGTGGTTCGAGGACTGCTGCTAACTCTGGCCAATCTTCGGCCCAGATCGAGAGTGGGACTAAGTAACATTCGCGCGCGGTTTCAGCAGACTCACCGCGCGCGAAGTGAACCAATCCAACCACTCCACCTTCGGAGAGTACGACGCCTCCGCTAATACCTTCTCTGGCGTCAGTTGCTTTAGCGAGTCTAAAAGCGGTAGGGATACGATACTCAGTGATCGGTTGGCCCCATCTGCCGGGAACCGGGGCCCTGATAATCAAGGGGGTGCTGACTCCTATCTGAGCGTTGAAGTTGTTCGGCTGTAAATGGGTTAATCCTACTGCCTCTAAAAGGCCAGCGTATGTGGCAGGATTGAGGGTATACAGCCTAGGAGTATAACCCGTTTGCACACCTTGGACGTGTAAGACTACGATATCCTTCTCAGTTTGCGACCTCTCTGGGTCAAACCTCGCTTGTAATGGACTACCTAGCTTACCGTCTTCCTGCGGGACCTGGATAAATAGATCGTCCTCCTCTAGGGGGGCTATTACATGATGACAGGTAAGGACGACCGCCCCGTAGCTGTCCAAATTTAACAAGAGACCCTGACCACGATGCTCCCCAGTGCGACGGCAGATACGCACCGTCGCGCGTCGCGCTGCGTCAAGCCCGCCCCTTTGATGCGACATCACCATCACCCTGAAACTCAGGAGGCATTGTTGCTGCCTGTACCCTTCCAGACAGCCTTCACCTTCAACCCGGTCTGTATTCCATGTTCGGCAGTTACAAAAATCGGTATCAACGCCCCTTTCGCCTTTGCATCAAATGTTATAGAGAATTCAATCTCTACTTCTTTCGGCATCGCTTTCCCTGCGAGTTCTTCCATCCGCTCCCCGACAACACGCACGCATTCCTTAAGAGCTTCAACCGCCGTCTCAAATGCTTGTTTAGGGGTAGGTGCCACGGGGTAAATTCCGTCATCTTCCTCAGTTATGGCCTCCCCCTGTTTTTCAACATACACGACAGCTTTACCGACCTGCATTGGAATGAACTTTTTCAGCACAGCAGATTCGGAAGTTGGCTCAACAGGTACGCCGCCTGCTCTAATTTCGTTGCTCATGTGCAGCCTGCTCCTTACATTTGAGATTAGGGTTCATGAGGTAATTGGCATATCCCGGCCAGATTTTGCTACCTGCTGATTGAGTAAAGTTACGCTTTAAGAAAGTACTCATCGCAGGTAGTGAGCGAAATGCTATGCCTTGATACTGATTAAGTCAATTAATCAGTATGCGGACTTTTGTCTTTAGTGGTGAAGATTTCGAGATTAAAACTTCTGAACGTAGTTCAGGGGGAATATATCGGTATCAGGAGACTTTTGCGGTAGCTGCAGCTATCTAGCACTTGGGCATCGTGTGCTTTGATGTGTAAGGGATTGATTATCAATCGGTCAAACAATCACAGTGAATTATTCCGTGATCTTGTTTGAATCCACGCAGTTAAAGGGCGGTGTATCATACACACAACTTTTTGGTTAATATAAAACGACAACGCGCCGCGACTGCCCGCCGGCTTCGCGGACTTCAACGCCTACCTGCTCTCGCGCGACTTCGCCAACTTCCGCGGCGCGAACGGCGCGCGCCCCGTCTACGACGCCGCCGCGGCCGGCGAGCTGGTGCGCTTCACCCTCGCGCCGCCGGGCGCGGAAACCGTCGGCCGCGTCGTCGAAGCGGGCGTCCCCGTCTCCGTCTTCAACCTCGCCGGCGTCGGCTCCACCACGACGCTCGAGGCGGCGCTGGCCGCGCTGCAAGGCTTACGGCCCGACCCCTCGCGAGGGCAGGTCGAGCAGCTCGTCTCGGCCGGCCAGAGCTTCTACCACGGGCTGACGGTCGAGGCCCGCCGGCGCCTTTCGCCCCGCGCCGCCGGCTGGCGCGCCTCTTTGCGCGCGGCCTACACGCTTTCGCGTTTGATCGACGACGGCGTGGTGAACACTTCGAGCGCGCTGCGCGCCGGCGACTTCCGCGGCGAGCGCGCCCGCAGCCTCCTCGACCGCCGCCACCGCCTCGCCCTCTCCGGCACGCTCGACGCCCCGCCCCTCCTCGGCTCCCTCCGGCTGGCCGCGATCCTGCGCGCCGCCTCGGGCGCGCCCTTCAACCTCTCGCTCGGCGGCGTTGACCGCAACCTCGACGACGTGGACAACGACCGCCCCGCCTTCGCGGGCGACCCGCGGCTGCTCCGCTGGCGCAGGCCCGGCGAGCCGCTCGACCCGCGCCTGCTCGAAGCCTTGCGCCTGCCGCGCGTCGGCCAGACCGGCGACCTGCCGCGCAACGCCGGCCGCGGCCCCGGCCTCTTCACCCTCGACCTCAGCCTCGCGCGCGAGTTCCGTCTCGGCGGCCGAGCGCGCCTCTCGCCCGCCGTCGAGATTGATAACGTCCTCAACAAGACGGTCTTCACCTTCGGCGCGGAGTTCGTCAACTTCGGCGCGCTCCGACCCGACGCTACGGCTGAGCAGCGCCGGGCCTTCCTCGACGCCTTCCTCGTCCCGGCGCGCACGCTCCGCCCGCGCGGCCTGCGCGTCGGGCTGCGGCTCGACTTCTGACGCCGCGCGGGTAAGCGCGAGGGGGCGCGGGGAAGAACTTTCTTCCCCGCGCCCCCTCCGTGTCTGCTCGGGTTCGGCCCGCTAGACGACCCGCGACTCGGCGGCGCGCCGGAGCGCGACCGCCTGCGTTGAAGTGTTGGCCGGCTGTGTGCCGGGGCGGGGTTGTGATGCGGGGGAGCGTCGGCGGTCTTCGTGGGCCGCGGCCCTTTGTTGGCAGCGCGCGCGCGAGCGTTCGATGCGCCGCCTCATCCACGTGCTCATGGTCTACCTTCCCACGGGAAAATTGTCGAGGAACGCCTCCACGAGGCGGGGGTCGAACTGCTTGCCCGCCTCGACGCGCAGCTCGGCGACGGCGTCCTCGCGCGTGCGCGGCGAGTTGTAGGCGCGGCGCTCGACCATCGCGTCGAAAGAGTCCGTCACTTGGACGATGCGCGCCATCAAAGGGATGTCCTCGCCGCCGAGGCCGTGCGGGTAGCCGCGCCCGTCCCAGCGCTCGTGGTGGTGCTGCGTGCGGATGCGCAGCTCGGCCGGCAGGTCGTAGTAGGAGGCGAGAAGCGCCCCGAACGTCGGGTGCAGACGCAGCACGAAGCGCTCGGCGCGCGTCGGGCGGCGCGGCCGGCTCAGGATGAACTCGGGGACGAGAATCTTGCCGATGTCGTGCAGCATCGAGGTCGCGCCCAACTGGCGCAGGCGCGCGTCGTCGAAGCCGAGCGCGCGGCCGATGGCGTTCGAGTAGCGCGCGACGCGGACGCAGTGCCGGTAGGTCGAGGGGCGCGTGCGCTTCAGGCGGCCGACGAGGGCGCGGACGCCGTCGGGGCGCTCGGCCGCGCCGCCGGCCTTCAGGCGCGAGCAGGCCCTCTGTAGATACTGCGCCCAACTCTCCCCGACCAGCCGCACCGTCGCCGCCCCCGTCAACTCCCCGAACGTCAACTCATCGTGCATTGGCAAGCTCCTCCGCGAAACTCTTCGGTCAACCCGGCCGGGCGGTCGCGAGCCGGAGCGGCCGCACCACGCTCACGGAAACGATACCCGATTTTTTGTTGAGGGGGCTACAGACGGACGCGACTGAGATTAGCATCCGGCGTGCCATGTTTCCTCAATGAAATGTACGGTTTAGGACTTAGCCGCGGGGCGGGCGCGGCGGGGCCTTAAGGCCGCATAAAAGGGCATTTAAAAATTCGGGTTCAAGCTTTGGTTGAAGTTTCGAGGATGAAATGGGCGGCGGGGGCGCGGCGGGGCGGCGCCGCCCCTTCATCCGATACGGCTCGCGGCCGCACCATTTCGTGTCTGCCGCGTGACGCAAAACGCCGCGGCGCGCGCGGCCGAGCCGCTGTGCTACACTCGAAATTCGCGCGGCGCGCGCGTCCGGCCCCGATGAGCAACAAGGAAAAGCCGAAGAGCATTGACGAGAGCGTCGAGGGCGCGCTGCTCGACGCCGAGTTGTTCGTCAAATACAAGGCCCCGCAGAAGGCCATCGCGCGCCTGCTCGACGCCGTCGCGCACCACCCGCGCTCGGTCGTCCTGCGCGAGAAGCTGCGCGAGGTGGCCGTCTCGCACGAGCGCGGCGACGAGGCCGCGCGCCAGTGTCTGGCGCTCGTCAACCTCTATCTGTCGCGCGAGAACTTCGAGGCGGCCCACGAGCGCCTGCTCGAAGCCAAGCACATCGACCCGCGCATCAACATCGCCGCCGGCCTCGAAGCCATCCGCCGCGCGCGCCGTCCCGACCTCCACCCGCCGGCCCCGGCCCCCGCGCCGCCGCCCGAAAAAAAACAGGTCACCTTCGCCGGCGACCTCTCGACGGTCAGCATCTTCGACGCCGTGCAGGTCGTCGAGAACTCGCGGCTGACCGGCGCGCTCGCGCTCGAAGCGCCCGGCCTCAGCGGCCGCGTCCTCTTCAACGAGGGGCGCATCGTCGGGGCCGAGTGCCGCGACGCGCGCGGCGAACTGGCCTTCCGCCTCCTCGTCGAGATCACGTCCGGCTCCTTCGATTTCAGCAAGTCCGCCGAAGGGTTCCCCGTCACCATCCAAGCCCTCAGCAACACCAACCTCCTGCTGGACACGCTCCGGCAGTTGGACGAAGAGAAGAACGAGCAGCAGTAGTTGTCAGTTATCAGTAAGCCGCCGAAACGAAGGCCGGCGGCCGACCTCCGGGCGCACGTCGGCGAGAGGCTTTTACTGAAAACCGACGACTGCCGACCTGTTTAATCCATCAGCACGCGGGCGCGGAGCGACTCGGCGAGTTCAAGGGCGGCGAGGAGGCGGAGGAACTGCTGGTAGTTGCGGCTGCGCGCGCGGACGCGCTCGCGCTCGGAGTCGGAGATGTCTTGGCGCAGGACGAGGTCGAGGAACTCCTGATAGTCGGCGGCGGCCGAGGGCGGCAGCTCGCGCGTGTAGGTGGTGCGCGCGGCGTCCTCGGAGGTGAAGCCGGCGAGGGCGTCGAAGAGGTTGTCGGTCGTCAGGTGCGCGCCCTGCCGCGCGAGCTTGATGGGCAGGCGCAGCTCGAAGAAGCGCAGGCCGTTCGTCGTCGTCACCGCGCGCAGAGACTTCGTGCCCTCGCCGTCGAAGGGCGAGTCGGAATCCAGAAGCACGCGCAGGAGGCGCGGCTGGCGCTCCTCCTCGACCGTGTCTAAGGCGAGTTGCACGCGGTCGGCGAGGAACTTCTCGAACTGCGCCTCGACCGGGTAGGTGATGCGCCCGAGGCAGCCGACGGGTTCGCCCTCGCCGGCCGCCTCCGGCGGGAGGCTGGCCGGGCAGCCGGCGCAGACGCCGACCTCGGCCTGCATCCGCTCGATCTCGACGGCGGCCTGCTCGACGAAGCGCACCTTCTCCTCGGTCGGCGCGAGGTGCTCGCCGGTGGTGAGGCGCGTGTGCAGGCTTCCCAGACGGCCCCACGCGCGCAGGTGCTCCTCGTCGTAGCGCGCGCGCAGGGAACAGGGGTATTCGACGGCAAACTCTAAAGACAACTTCTTCTCCTTCGGGGCGCGCCGGGCGGCGTGCGCCGGCCCGGACGCAAAGTATAATAACAGAGTGGCGCGCCGGCCCGCAGCCGCAACCCGAAACGGCCCGCGCCGCGGGCGAAAGTGGGTGGAAGCCGGCGGAAAGCCGCGAGCCGGCGGCCGAGCAACTGCGCGACGAGGTGATGACGCTCTTCCTCGCGGGCCACGAGACGACGGCCAACCCGCTCGCGTGGGCGTGGCTCCTGCTGGCGCAAAACCCGGCGGCCGGCGGCCTCCCCGTCAGGTTGGAAAGGCGTTAAAAAGAGCCCGGAGTCAGGAGTCAAAGACGAGGTCTTCCGCCTCCGACCCCGGACTCCGGGCTCCGGACTTTTCTGTGTTATCGTGGCCGCTTCGGGAGGAGGGAGTGACGTTGGCCATCACGGCGGATTTCATCGAAGAGTTCAGCGTGATCTGCCCGGCGTGCCGGGGCAAGGTCGTGCTGAAGGAGGACGCGAGCGGCATCAAGTGCCTCGAATGCCGGCGCGTCTACCCGGTCATTAACGACATCCCGGCGCTCGTCGTGGACGAGGCCACGTTCGAGGATGAAGAGCCTCAGAAATCAACCTGAGACGGCCCCGCCGCCCGCGGCCGGCGAGTCCGGCGGCGGCGTCGGGGGCGGGGCCGAAGCCCTTCCGCTCGCCCCGGCGCGCTGGGACTGGCAGGGCGTGCGCCGCGTGCTCGTCGTGCGCCTGCGCTCCATCGGCGACACCGTGCTCGCCACGCCGACCCTCCGCGCGCTGCGCCGCTTCGTGCCGCAGGCGCGCCTCGACGTGCTGCTCGAAGACTGGGTCGCGCCGCTCCTCGAAGGCTCGGACGACCTCGACCGCGTCGTCGCCGTCGCGCGCCGGAGCAGCGCCGCCCGCTTCCGCGTCGCGCGGCTGCTGAGGTCTGAGAACTACGACGTGGTCTACAACCTGCACGGCGGGAGCACGGCCGCGCTGCTCGTGCGCGCGACCGGCGCGCGCCACCGCGTCGGCTACGCCGGCTACGCCTACGCCGCGCTCCACAACCACCTCGCGCCGCCCTCCGCCGAACTCTGGCAACGCCCGCGCACGCACTCGGCCGAACAGCAGCTCGCGCTGGCGGGCTGGACGGGCGTGCCCGTCACGGACCGACCGGCCGCGCGCCTGCCCGTCTCTGCTGAAGCGGCCGCGCGCGTCGCCGGGAAGCTGCGCGCCGCGGGGGTCGGAGAGGGCGAACGGTTCGCCCTCTTCCACCCGGCCGCGGCCTTCGAGACGAAGACTTGGGCGGCCGAAAACTTCGCGCGCGTCGTCGAACACTTGGCCGCTCGCGGCCTGCCTTCGGTCGCCGTCGCCGCGCCGCACGAGGCGAAGGTCGTCGAGGAGGTGCAGGCGCTCTCGCGCTCGCCGCTCGCCTCCTTCACAGACCTCGCGCTGCCGGAACTCTCGGCGCTGGCGGCGCGCGCCTCGCTCTTCGTCGGCAACGACAGCGGCGTGGCACACATCGCCGCGGCCTTCCGCGTCCCGCAGGTCGTCGTCTTCGGCTCCTCGAACGTGGCCCACTGGCGGCCGTGGACACGAGGCCCGGCCGAGGTCGTCCGCGAAGACCTGCCCTGCGCGCCCTGCCCCGGCTACACCTGCGCCGAGTTCGACGCCC
>Ga0196977_1000394_pt1 | contig 23594 bp, 20 predicted proteins | sample S3v_1013CmetaG_FD_148634 | JGI IMG/M metagenome (GOLD analysis project Ga0196977, IMG submission 148634) | Soil microbial communities from Anza Borrego desert, Southern California, United States - S3+v_10-13C | ecosystem: Environmental > Terrestrial > Soil > Desert | place: USA: California...
ACATGGGGCAGATGCTGCGGGGGTACGTCTACCTCGGCGGGCAGTTGGTGGCCGTCCAGGAGAGCAATAGGGCCGGGGGCGCGGGCGACAGGGTCTTGTGGGTGCACCAGGACCCCGTGACCAAGAGCCAAAGACTGACGGACGGACAAAAATTGGCCGACGGCTCATTGAACGTCGTCAGCTGGGTTGACCTCGACCCGTGGGGAGGGGAGACGAGCGGGAGTGAAGCGGCGCGACAGCCGCACCGCTTCACGACCTACGAGCGGGACGCAAACGGCGGCGACGAGGCGATGTTCAGAAGGTACGAGAGTAAGCTGCCGAGGTTCAGTCAGCCTGACCCGTATGACGGCAGCTACGACTTGGCGGACCCGCAGAGTCTCAACCGCTACTCTTACACGCAGAACGACCCGGTGAATTTCGTTGACCCAACGGGGCTGTGCACCTTCAACCTCAACATTATTAATTCCGCCAAGCTAGGCGATGGTGCATTGCGGGCCATGAAGAATGAGATTTTTCGCATCTTTTTTGCGAGTGGGAATTTCGTAGTATTTAACAACCCCGGCGCCGCCGACGGAGGCTCATACTCCACCACCCTACTGAGTACAGACCCAAAAGGTGACACATTAGGATACACGCGGTCTGTAGTTGGCGGCCCGATTCTTAACTTCGGCGGTATTTATATCGGTGCGTTGAGAAACCCTACGGAGACCAATTACAGACTTTTTGCTCAACATCCCACTAATCTAGGGAGGGCAGCCGGGAGGGTCGGGGCGCATGAGATGGGCCATTACCTCCTTCAAATTAGCCAGGGCGAACATACAGCGGACGGTTTGATGCGAGCCCAATTTAGGAGCGACAGGAACTTATATCAAAGTGGCTCTGCCGGGTCTTTCCTATTCAGTCCAGAGCAAGCACAACGACTGAGGGATCTTTGTCCCATCGAGCAGACGCCATTAAATATACAAGATTCGGATTCGATCCTCCTTCGGCCTTTAATTGGAGGTGAGGGTGGCGGCAGAGGTATTGGTGGAGGAGGCGGTGCCCCATGGTGGTGGTATTCCATGTCGGATTTTATTAACTGGGGTCAGATAGAAAGTGTCACAGTGCGCATCGTTGAAGATTTTGATGAGGAGGAAGAATTGTATTGACCCGCCGAAGGTGTTGCTGACGCCAAGTCGCCACTTGGTGGGGAGGGATTGGCGAATCCTCTACAATTATTTTCTTGCATCTTGTCGTGAAGGTATATGGCGGATAAAATATTAGCCCAGCAAAGGAAGTCAGAGGAGTGTCGCTGCCCATGAATGAGGACCGGAACCGAAGAAAAATCAAGACAGGCAGAGAATATTGCCTCACTCTCGCCCCATTGTTGATACTCATTTTCGTTATGTCTCCTCAAACCCTCACAGAAAGGTTTTTTACTGACTCGCGAGTAGTTTGTGTTAACGAGCCAGAGACATTGGTATCGCAAGAAAAGAAAGATGAGCAATTACCTCTTACAGCAATTCTGCAAGAGGGGAAGTTTGGTTTCATTGACCAAAGCGGGCGGATCGTGATTCCCCCTCAATTCGCGGAGGTCGGGGTTTTCTCTGAGGGTTTAGCTGCATTCAGGAACGGCAATCTTTGGGGATATATTGATGCGCTGGGGAAAGTCGTGATACCCAAGCTTTATGAGAGGGCCGGCGAATTTTCCGAGGGCGTAGCTCCGGTCAAAACTAACGGCAGTTATGGATACATTGACCGTTCGGGTAAGTTTGTCATCCCTCCACAATTTAAGATGGCTTACCCGTTTGTTGAGGGGAAAGCTCTCGTTGCTACTTCAGATCGGTGGCAGTTCATAACAAAAGAAGGCTCGCGAGCCTTCGCCATAGAGTTCGAGCAAGGCAGGTCATTCAACCAAGGTCTGGCAGAGATTAGAGTGGACGGGAAATGGGGGTACATTGATGCTAATGGCGAAGTAGTAATTGCGCCACAGTTCGATGACGCGATGGGCTTTAGGGGTGGGTTGGCTGCTGTCAAGATAGGGGGGAAATGGGGCTACATAGATAAAGCCGGCGCGTTTATTATCCCTGCACAATTTGAAGAGGCGGGACCGCATTTAGACGGAGTCGCATATGTGGTTCTCGATGGAAGGCGCGGGTACATTAACTCAACGGGTAGATTTATCACTACTCCAAAGTTCAGCGAAGCACAGTATTTCTCTGAAGGTTTAGCGGGCGTAAAGATTAACGGCAAGTGGGGATTCATCACTAACGACGGCTCTATAATTATAGAACCAGTTTTCGATAGCATTGACCCTTTTGGGGGTGGGCTGGCTTTTGCACAGAGAGGTAGTCAAACTGGTTACATCAATAAATTGGGGAAGTACGTATGGACGGCCCAGTAGCTGCGGGCGGCATGTCGCAAGGTACTGCACAAAGTACTTACTATCTTGATCCAGACCTATGACGGGAACGGAGGGGGGGCGTCACGACGAGCAGCGTGACGACCGCCTACCTGCGCTCTAGCGTGCTGGGCGGGCGGGTCGTCGTGGAGATCGGCGGCACGAGCCCTAACATGGGGCAGATGCTGCGGGGGTACGTCTACCTCGGCGGGCAGTTGGTGGCCGTCCAGGAGAGCAATAGGGCCGGGGGCGCGGGCGACAGGGTCTTGTGGGTGCACCAGGACCCTGTGACCAAGAGCCAAAGGCTGACAGACAAGGATGGTGTTGTCGTTAGCTGGGTTGATCTGGGCCCGTGGGGAGGCGAGACGAGCGGGCAGGCGACGAGCCAGAGTGTTAATGCGAACATCTGGCGTCAGCCGCACCGCTTCACCACCTACGAGCGGGACGCCAACGGCGGCGACGAGGCGATGTTCCGCAGATACGAGAGCAAGCTGCCGAGGTTCTCGCAGCCGGGAGTTCTAGAGCGGTTTTCAGTTGGCTGTAAGCCAGCGGGGGAGTAGACTCACCGCATGAAAGCCTACTCTCCTGACCTCTGCGCCAAGATCGCCAGAGCCTACAACGAAGGCGAGGGGTCGCAGCGCCAACTGGCCCGCCGGTTCCGGGTCAGCCTCGCCTTCATCCAGAAGATGCGAAGGCGCGAGCGCTCGACTGGCGAACTCGCTGCCACGCATCACACCGGCGGTAGGCGGCCGCTACTCGACTCGGACTCTCTGGCGCTGGTGGCACGACTCATCCGCCAACAGAACGACCTGACGCTCTCCGAGCTGTGCGAGCACGTCTCACAGCAGCGGGGCGTGCGTGTCTCGGTGCCCACGATGTACCGGGCGCTGCGGCGGCTTGGCCTGCCGCATAAAAAAAGCTGATCCACGCCAGTGAGCGCGATACTGAGAGAGTTCAGGCCGCGCGCCTCTCTTACGGCGAGTCGGCGGCCGGGTTCGACCTCCGCCGGCTGAAGTTCATCGACGAGTCGGGCGTCAACATCGCCATGACCAGGCTCTGCGGGCGCGCGCCTAAAGGTGAGCGCGTCACAGGCAGCGCGCCGCAGAACTATGGCTCGAACATCACCATGCTCGGCGCTTTGTCAGCGGCAGGGCTCTCGGCTTTGATGACCGTTGACGGCGCGACCGACGGCGAGGTCTTCGCCGCGTTCGTCCGCGAGGTGCTGGCCCCGACGCTCTCGGCGGGCGACATCGTCGTGCTGGACAACCTGGGCGCGCATCGCTCTGCGGCGGCTCGCGCAGCGGTCGAAGCGAAAGGTGCGCGGCTGGTCTTCCTGCCGCCTTACTCGCCGGACCTGAACCCGATCGAGCGGTGCTGGTCAAAGATCAAAACTGCTCTGCGGGCAGCCAAGGCCCGCACGCGCGAGGCGCTGGAAGAGGCCATCAAGCAAGCCATCGCGGCAGTCACTGAATCTGACGCCCGCGCTTGGTTCAAACACTGCGGCTATGTCTTACACTGAATCGAAAACCGCTCTAAGCGGTCTGTGTAAGTGAGTTTTGGTTGAGCCCGCCCATCGGCACACGTCCCTCGAACAGGATCGCGAACTGGTTGAGCGCGCCGCTCCAGTTCTTGATCGGCATTGTCCACCGCTTGCTGATATTTTTCAACGCCAGGTACATCAGCTTAAAGACCGCCTCGTCGTTCGGGAACAGCGAGCGGTTCTTCGAGGCCTTCCGCAAAGTCATATTCAACGACTCTATCGTGTTCGTCGTGTAGATCGCTCGCCTGATCTCTGCCGGATACCCGAACATCGGGATGACTCTCGACCAGTTCGAGCGCCACGACCGAGCGATCACCGGGTAGGCTTGCGCCCACGCCTCCTCGAACTGCGTCAACTGCCGCTCGGCCTCTTCCAAAGTCGCGGCCTGGTAGATCTCCTTCAGTCCCTCGGCCACGGCCTTACGATCCTTGTGCGAGACGTAGCTCAAGGAGTGTCTGACCAGACGCACCATGCAGAGCTGCACCTGCGTGTCCGGGTAGATGGCTTCGATGGCTTCCGGGGACCCCTTGAGTCCGTCGACGCAGGCGATGAAGATGTCTTGGACGCCGCGGTTCTTCAGCTCAGTGACGACCTGCATCCAGAACTTCGCCCCTTCGTTTTCGGCCGCCCACATGCCAAGCACTTCTTTCAAACCAGAGAGGTTGACGCCGAAAGCCAGGTAGATCGCCTTGTTCACCACCCTTCCTTGGCTCTTGACTTTCACTTGAAGGGCGTCGAGATAGAGGATCGGATAGACAGCATCTAAGGGGCGGGCTTGCCAGGTGCGGACTTCATCTAGGACGGCGTCCGTGACGGTTGAGATCAAAGAGGGAGAGATCTCGACGCCGTAGATCTCTTCCAGATGCCCTTGAATCTCGCGCTGCGTCATGCCGCGCGAGTACAGAGAGATGATCTTCTCATCGAGCCCGTCGAAGCGCGTCTGCCCCTTCTTGACGAGCTGCGGCTCGAACGAACTCTCGCGGTCTCTGGGCACGTCGATCTGCACCTGGCCGCGTTTGCCGCGCATCGTCTTCGGCGTCGTTCCGTTGCGGGAATTGCCGGAGTTGTCGCCGGCAGCATCGTGCTTCTCGTAGCCGAGGTGGTGGGTCAACTCGCCGTTGAGGGCACGCTCGACCAGGGCTTTGGTCAGTTGTTGGAGCAGGCCGTCCTGACCGAGCAGGTCTTCCGGCTTCTGGTAATCTTTCAGTAGCTCGTCGAGTAGCTCTGGTCTAATCGGTGGCATAATCTGAATCTCCTTTCGAGATCGGACAGTAGATTATCGCCACTTACACAGAATCTAAAGAACCTCCCGCAGCCCGACCCTTATGACGGCAGCTACGACCTGACAGACCCGCAGAGGGTTGCGTTGCAGAAATTATTTTGAGGCGCGAAAGTTCTTTAAGCGTATTTCATCAAGCAGCAATCTGAAACAGGGAAGCTACAAACTTCGCCTGGCCCATCGCATCATTTCCACTTAATCTTTTGACCTGACCCTTCCTCATCATGTTCATCGTTTCAATGCCTTCGAGTGATCTTTCCGCCGTCTGAAACCTCTTAAAGCACTGTGAAGCTCGCATCTTTTTCTTAATGAATCTGTGGTCCTGCTCGATCACATTGTTGAGATATTTCACTCGCCTCAACTTACAATCTGATGGCACGATCTTCTCTTCTTGAGAACAAATAAAAGCTGCGGGGTAAGCTGGATTCTTATCGACCGAGATTGAGAATGGAAGTCGCCTATGGTCGGCCCTCATCATTTTCTTAAAGAAGCGTTTGGCCGCAGAAACATTACGTTTAGCAGAGAGCATAAACTCGATGGTGTTGCCTTCCTTATCCACAGCTCGGTAGAGATATTTGCACTGTTTCCCGACTTTAATGTACGTCTCATCTATCCGATATGAGGCTCCATCTAGTTTCAGGTGTGGGCGGATGCGCTTGTTGATCTCTGGCGCGTATCTCTGGACCCATCTCCAGACCGTCGTATGGTCCACTACAAGTCCGCGCTCCCGCATCATCTCCTCAAGATCTCGGTAGGAAAGTTGATACCTGCAATACCATCTGACGCATAAAAGAATAAGCGATGGCTCAAAGTGCCGCCACTTGAAGGGAGACGAATTGTGTTTCACAGGTAGGGTTCCTGAAAATTGATGGATGAGCTGAAGGTCAGATTATAGCTTGAAAGCAATTGTTGCAACACTGCCGCTCATAGAGTCTGATGAGATTGCCGGATGCAGCTTTCAAGCCGTAACTACGCGCGGCCCAAAGCACGCGCTGGTACTTGCCCCTGGGTTCCGCTTCACTGTTCTGGGGATGCAGTGACGGTAACGCGGCTAAGTGTGGGGCTGACAGGTGAGTCCCCTCGGCGAAAAACAGCCCGAAACTGCAGATACCGACCTGGGGGAGAAGAAATGCTACTGCCGGTGGGTTTCTGGTAGCTGTTCGACCACTGACTCCACGAATTGTCTGGAGCAGCCGTGTCGCCGGCTCGCGTCTGAATTTCAACGCCTGAGCCTTCTCCCTCACTAACTGCATAGCCAATTTGTGTGTAGCCACTCCCGCTAAACCACATGCGCAGCTCTTTCCCAAATCGTACGACCTCGGGATATTCAACTTGCTCACTGTCCCAACTGGGCGCCGGGCTTGTTCTCAACACGGGGTTAGCCGGATACTTCATCCAATGAATTCCGTCATCAGATTCCGCATAGCCAATACTGTATGGTCGATCTTTGAGGTTTGGCTGCAAACCTTGGCTGCTGTACCACATCTTATATATGCCATCCTCAAAGATGACATGCGGCTTGGAAACGATAATGTTTTCGGTTGGCAAGAATGGATCGAATGACAGCACCGGGTTGGCGGGGTGTTTACTCCAGTGGATTCCGTCAGGGGATGTGGCATAGCCAATGTGATACAGCGGTGGGTCTCGCCGTGCGGCCGCCGTATACCACATTTTCCATTCGCTTTCGGTTCTCATAACGCTAACTGTACCCGTCCCTGCCCCATCAAATGTGTTAGGAAGCCCGAGCTGTATGATCGGGTCTTCTGAGACACGAGTCCAACTCAACCCCCCGTCATGAGATTCCGCCAACCCAGTACGCCACGGACCGTTACCTCCAGTAGCGTAATACATATACCAATGGAGCGGGCTGAGTTGGACTATCTCAGGACCGAGAGGTCCATGCGCGTCGAATTTTCTCGGTCTCCCGGGAGTGAACACCGGATTTTTTTCATAGCGCTTCCACTTTACAGGGTCATCCATATTGCCGGTGGCGAAGCCAATTCCATTTGTACTGGAGCAATAATAAAGGCGCCACTCCGAAGCGCTCACCCTCACCAGAGAAGGCAGCGAGGTCCAATTACTATCCCATTGTCCGGGCGCGCCCTGTGGCAGGACCGGATTCCCTGCATACTTCTTCCACTGTTGAGGCGTCGTCCAATGAGTGATCCACTGGATCGCGTCCCATCGCCTCTTTCTTCCGGCATCAATTACCTCAGAAATGAATTCGCCCTGATTCTGTTTTTCTATCAACTGGAGTTGTACTTCCCAAAAGCTCTTGATTGTCACGTTCCGCAGAGTGCCATGCGAGAAAGCTTCGGCGCTCCGGACCTCCCACCTCCAAGGTTGAGTTGCTCCGGCGGTCAAAGTTTGCGCATGAAAGCTTTGGATGAATTGCCCACTCATTAAAACCGAAAGAGAAAGGAGCATCAACAATAGGAATCTATTCATAGAAGAAAAGACCTCCGAGCGGTAAGTCTTAATTACCAAACGGCATCATTCGCCGTAAGGAGTTGAGCTATGGGGTATTGGCAAACCTTTCTATTGTGGCCGTTCACCAAGTAACCTTTACACCGAATTGAAGTTCCCGAGCACTTAAGGCCGTGGTAACCCTACCAAAAGTCAAGGTCCCGAGGAAATTCCCTGGCGGTCCGAAACTAACGTTGTTAAAGAGGTTAAATGCTTCGGCCCGTAACTGAATTCTGGTGTTCTCAGAGAAATTAAAATTCTTTAGGACGGCAAGGTCAACCCTTCTAAATCCGTCGGTGTCGAGGTAATTTACGCCAGCGTTTCCGTAGGTATTTTGGGCGGGCAGCACAAAGCAACTTGTATCGAACCACCGCTCGACAGTCTGCTGCGAGCTTGGCAGGTTCCCGTCACATATTCTGTTTGGCCGGGGATTTAAGTTGGCGCCTGTGTTTGAAGCGTCCACGGTCGTTATGACGTGAAAGGGGTAGCCGGTTTGAAGAGCCACGATGCTACTAATTTGCCACCCGGCCAGAAGCTGCTTGGTCACTCCTCTGGAGCTCTTTCCAAAAGGCAAGTCGTAAATCATGCTTGAGACAAATCGATGCCGGATGTCAAAAATGCTTCTTCCGTAGTCAAGATCACCGGGTCTGTAGTTTCGCGCTCCCGCGGCATCGTATGAATCCATGTCGAGGGATTTCGACCATGTGTAACCGGCCAATAGGTTTAACCCCCATGATGTGATCTTTCTTGTGGTGAGTTGCATGCCGTGGTACGAGGACTTAGCAATTCCCTCGTCACTGTTAATATTAGAGTACTGGGGGAACGGTCGTCGGGCTTGAAGAGGTCTCGTATCACCAGGTGCTGGCGGGGCCAATGCCGCGTTCCTGTTGAGGCGCTTTGAAAGGTTATGCCCCCGAGATCCGACATAAGCAGCCTCGAAGAAGATGCCTCCCGGCAAGATGTTTTGGGAACTTACCGTCCATTGCTCTAAATAAGGGCTGCGACGATCTGCGAGATTAAAGAAAGACGCGCCGGTAGGATCTAACGTAATCAGTGGGAACAAGGTGCTGATATTTATATTAGGGACCAGTTGGTCAGCTATTCGATCAAATCTACCAGCGAAAGGCGGATTATTGCTCTGGAAGTTCCATTCATTACCGGGTAACCGGTCGTAGAAGATACCGTAACTGGCCCTCAAGGCCCAGCTATCGCTCTTGGTAGGACGCCATGCCATGCCAACACGCGGGGCAAAATCATTGCGATCAGGGGTGAGAAATGATCGTGGATTACCATTTTGCGCCGCAAGTCGTAATTGGCCGGTTGTGAAATCGATCTGCATGACTCGATCGTATTTTTCGACTAATGGCTGTGTATATTGATAACGCAGTCCAAAATTCAGAGTAAGGTCCCTCGAGACTTTGTAATCGTCATTGATGTAAATGTCCCACCAGTATCCAGTAAAATAAAAGGGACTGCGAGAAACTTGGGCCGTAGCAGACGATGGGAACCCGAGAAGGAAATCGGCGACCGGACTGCCCCCTGTACCGAGACCCTTTGCGCGGTCGCCGCTATTCGTGTATTGCCCGTTAAAACCCAAATTTCCGTTCGGCGAGGAAGCGCCGACGTTCCTAAAATAAATTCTTCGAATTTCGAAGCCCCCAGTGATGAAATGCTTGCCACGATTGTAAGAGACGTTGTCGAGCAGATGGATATTGCTGTTTCCAGTGATGGCGCACACTGAAAGCGAGCCGAACGCTGCGAACCCAGCCAAACCTACAAACGGGACCCCATTGCAATCCGCAATTTCATTTGTGTTCTGCAAGCCTAATTCCTTTGCAAAATTGGGATTCGTTGCGGCATTCTCAGGGGCAAAGGAATGAACAAAGACACGGTCAAGGCCGGCTCGTAAATCGTTTACTAAATTGGGGCTGATGGTATAGGTCCAAGCCACGACGGCGTTGCGAGACCTCAAGGGCGCGATTTGGTTCCTGAAAGGAAGGGGTGATGTCGTCGTTTGGTCCAGATCGTCGTGGGAGTAACGCACCAGGAAGCGAGACGATTGGGAACGGGTATAATCACCTCTGATCATATATTTATTATCATCCTCAATAAGCTTAGTCTGCCCAGTTAGATTATTGGCGACCAAAGCATTAATAGTAGGAGGGGGAATGAACTGGAGGTAATTCCGTGCGAACTGTGAGATTCGGTTGGCCGGAATTATGTTATTTGGGAACGGCTGTCTCGCACCTGTAACGGGGTCGAATGTCAGAGGATCATAAATTGTTGGTAAGCCCCTAAAATCGCCGGTGAGCTGTGAAAGTAGCGGAACGGTCAGCCTCTGTGTCCCACTACGTCGAATCTTTAGCGCCTCATAGAATCCGAACAGGAACAACTTGTTCTTAATTATTGGCCCGCCCGCTGCGACGCCATAGTTGTTTTGGCGAAAAGGTGGCTTAGTCACGTCGAAGAAGTTTCGAGCATCGAACTTATCATTTCGGACGAATTCCCAAGCTGAACCGTGAAACTCATTCGTCCCCGACTTAGTTACAACATTAACGACTCCGGGCAAACTGAATTGGGGGGAGAAAAAACCGCGTTGGATCTTAAATTCTTCGACTGCTTCGGGTGCCGGCTGGCTTCCGACGCCGCCGTAGAAGTCGTGCTTACTAGAGATACCGTCAAAGAGATATGAGGTAGAAATCTCTCTCCCTCCAGAAACGCTAACGGTGAGATTGCTTCGGCCGCCTGTGAGGCTTGACGTTGTACTCTGACCGCTCTGCGTAGGCGGGGGCGTGGTCCCAGCAGATAGCTGAGCAAGCTGTAAGAAATTTCGGCCGTTCAGCGGCAAGTCTACTATTCGTCTGCCCTCTATCACTTCGCCCAGTAAGGGCGTTTCCGAATTTATTGTCTCGCCGGTAGAAGCAGAGATCGTTACGTCTCCTTCAATGCTTGCTATTTCCAGTGTCACGTCGTACCGCAGCACTCCTTGAACGTGCACCCTGAGGCCGGTTACAGAAAAAGCCCTAAAACCAGATTGAATTACCACTAAGCTGTAGCTTCCTGGTAGGACCTCGGAGAACCTATAAAACCCTTCGCTGTCAGAGACAGTCTCCACAACGGTTCCCTTATCCACGCTCGTTAAACTGACCTGGGCTCCGGCCACGGCAGCACCCGTTTCATCAGTTATGTTCCCATTAACTGCTCCCGCGGTGAGGGTCTGAGCCTGGATTGGCTTCATGAAGTGTTGAAATGCCAAAATCGAAAGAGTTAACGTCAGGAAATAAAGGATCTTACTCATGGGCGGCCTCCGTAAGAGGATTCAAGAGGTACGATAGCAATCGGTAGTCAAAATAATGCCGGCACCCGTTTGAACGCAGTCTGTCCGGGTCGTGTTGCCTTACCGAGAGTACCGAGGCTCGGATTAACGGTCGGTAAGCTGCCTGCCGCGCCTATTCTTTCTTGAGAACAGCCTGGCAAGTTACTAACCGTAGTCGTGCCTGGAGGCGTGGGCGCGCTGACCAAAGCTACAAAGGCTAATACGGCGATGAAACTGATTGTGAGTCGATTCATGTGAGGAACCCTTTCCTAACGAACAGCTGGAGGCTACCTACAAGGGAGACTCGCAGTGAGCGCGGCTTCGTAGGTTCTTAGGAGCCGCTAACGTCTGTTTAAGGATTAGGCAACATCTTATCGACCTCCGCACTTAAGAGGGGCCGGCTGTCAGAATCTAGGATTTCAACAACATGGAACTCCAGCGCGAGATGTGAGTCTCGTCAGGCAAGCATGAAGAACGAGAAGCTAATACACCCTTTATTGCGTCCTGTCAACGGCTAGACAGTAGAGTGGGTAGTGTTGCATCTATGAAGTCAGCACTGTTGTCAAGAGCTTTGTAAGGCACACCTCTATCGCAGGGCGGGTAAACCCGTTCTTGAGCTGCCGTGTTGTTGGTTTCGCAATCGCACTCAGCCTTCTTTAGTTCGTTTCTCTTCCAGCGATCACTTCAGAGTTGCGATCAATCATCTATGCGGGCACAAAAGCCCATGAAGATTGCTTCGTACTCTCCGCCTCGCGACAGAGATGCCGGTCGCCCAATCAAAAACGCAGGCATTTATCAGCCTATGCAACACACCGGGCAGACCGCGCTTCGATACCTCGTCGCCGGAACTCACCTTAATCCATCCCATCTCGGAGCATGATGTAGCACCTGATTAGCAGCTTGCGCGCGGTTGCGACGACCGCCGTCGCCATGTCGCGTTTCGACTTCAGCCGCAGATAAAAGGCTCGCAGTTGCTCATCCTTGAAGGCCGCCAGTGCGCCGCCTCACCCAGCAGAAAGCGCAACAGCCGGTTCCCAGCCTTACTGATCGCCCCGTAGCGCTTCCGCTCGCCCGAGGACTGCTCCATCGGCTCCAGTCCCACATAGGCGGCAACTTTGCGGGTCGTCGCGAACCGCTAGACCGGCCCGAGCGCATGGACCAAGCACAGAGCAGTCAACAGCCCGACGCCCGGGTGGGTCAGCAAACGTTGCACGCGCCCGTCCGTCTTTGCCGTCGCTAGTAGCTGCTTCTCGACCGCCTTTCGCTGTTCTTCGAGTTGCTTAAGCAGTCGCAGCCACTCGTCGCGTTCGGCGGCGAGCAACTCAGGTAGCTCTATGGCGCGTAGCTTTTCCAGCCCGGCTTTGCTCGTCAGCTTCCCACGTATGCTCACGCCAGCCCCGAGGGTAATCGCCCGAAAGCTGTTCTTGACCATCGTCGCATGTTTCACCACCTTGTGGCGGCAGCGCGGCTGGCGTAAGGCGGGCTGGCTCTCCGGCGCATAGCGGTGCAGGCGCGGGAACTCACCTCTGAGCAGTAAGTCCAGGATGTGATCGGCGTCGCGGCGGGGAAGAAAGAGGTTAGGAGGGCCGGCTTCGGAGAAGTTTGTTCTTGACATCCCCTTTCATAGAAACGAACCCAAACCTTTTCGTGGCGCTTCGTGTGACTTCGTGGCTTCTATTTTTGAGAGTGAATAGACCCTTTACTTTACACGAATTCGATTGACAGGCGAGAAAGTCACAAATATATTTCAGTCGGTTCTGTTCTCACATAACCCTCGCTTCCCAAGGAGGCCGCAAATGACAAACCGAGACCAACTTGCTGACGCCCAGCTCCTTAAAAAAGATGTACAGTTGAGCCCAGAGCAGGAAAAGGCGATTGAAGAGCTGACGGCGGAAGAAATCGCCACCCTGATCTCAGTAAAGAATAAGACCGCGGACAGGTTTCCCCCGGAATCCCTGATTTCGCCCATCGCCCATCATCATTGATGGGCCGGCTGGGCCGCGCCCCCAGCCTTTGAGTGTCCTGTCGCTCACCCCGACTTGGGGTAGGCGAGCGACAGGTACTGCTCTCCCTCTTTTATCATCAGCGACTGATCTACGAATCTGTCCAGGGCGTCTTTAAGCCGTATGTTGTCCGAAGGCACTGGCGAAGTTTTGGGCCACGAGTTATGTATCTGATTCATGGTCCTGGCTTCGTCGCACGCCAGGTAGACTAGCCTTGCGTAGTCGTCAAGAATGATCAGCGGCTCTTTAGCGCACTGTCGGAAGTCCCAGACGAGCAGTTGCGTCCCCTTATCCATTAAAAAGAGTTCGCTCCGCTCGTATGTTTTTTTCCAGTTCTCGATTTCGGCTGATAAGCCTTTGGTGGTTGACCTCTCGATGGCGAGGTTCTCGTACTCGGGCACGAAAAAATAGGCGAGGTTGTACACAGTCTTCGGGTCGAAAGGGTAAACGTACCCGTAAGCGGGATACGGGGTGAGGCTGCTGAATCCCATCTCCTTGTGCGTGTTGAAATTCGGGCTGAACCGGTCGATTCTGATGTTGCCTGCGCCGACCGGTGGGGGCAGGTGCGTGATGAGCGGAATCAGTTCCAGCATCTTCTGATAATCTTCGGGCGATTCCCCGGGAAATCCCCAGATGATGTTGTAAACGACCCTCAGCTTCAGTTCCGCGCACCACTTGAGAAACTGGATGTTCTGTAGGGCCGAAACGCCCTTCTTCATTAGCTTGAGTATGTTGTCGCTAAAGCTCTCGATGCCCGGTTGCATGGTCCTGACCCCGGCCCTGCGCAGCAGTTGGAGCTGCTCTTTTTTGAGGTTCGACTTAACTTCGTAGAACAGGCCGAAATTGTAGTCTCCTTCCGCCAGAAGCTTCATCAGGGTCTTGAAATACTTCATGTCGAGAATGTTATCAACCGCATTGAGGTTGTAACCGGGGTAGCGGCCAGCAAGATAGGTAAGCTCATCCAGGGCACGTTCGGCAGACTTGCTACGGTAAGCCATTGTGGCCCCGTTCAAGCCGCAGAAGGTGCAGTGAAGCTTTTCCCCCCACCAGCACCCGCGCGAGGTTTCAAAAAGCACGGTCGGCCCCTCTGGAAGCTTCAGCGAACTGGCTCGGAGCTGTACGAAATAATCATCGAAATCAGGAACAGGCAACTTATTTAAATCCTCGACCGGCGGAGTGTTCTGCGGTATCTCATCCGCCAGCGGCAGAACCCGCCGGTGACGGTTGTAGATGCCGGTGATCGCCGGGATAGGTTTTGCCGCCAGGATTGACTGGACGATTTCGGGAAAGACGAGGTCGCCCTCGCCGGACACCAGCACGTCTATAAAGTCGAATTGGCGAAACGTTTCAGCGCCCATTACGCCTTCGCAATTTGAACCGCCGAAGATAATGAAACAATCAGGCCGGCGCGATTTAATCCGCTTGGCGAGGGAGAGAGAGGCGACGTGCTGCTCGAACATGCTGGTGAAACCCACGACTCCCGGCCGGAGTGCGAGGACGGCTTCCAAACATCGGTCGAGGAAACCCTCAACCTCGGCCTTGGCCTTCAGGAGCGCCGGGACGAGTTTAGTAAGGCATTCCTCTGTGTAAATCCGCTGGTCGGGATCGTCCACGGTCTTAACGCTCAGGACGTCCCTCCTGTAACCCGCCAAGTCTTTGGGCTTCGGGTGCTGAAACAGCGATTCTGAGAATATCCATTCCCGGATAAGATGTTCAGGATGCGCCACCTCTTCGATGAAGGTGTAAGTATCCTGGCCTATCAACTCGGCGAAAGGAAAATGAAGATTGAGCGATGTGCAAGTGACGCCAATGCGCGTCAAGCCGGATTTCAGTAGGCCCAAAGCGATGGAAGGGGCTGAGAGGATAGTGAACGGCATGCTGATCAGAACTACTTCGTACGTCCGCGCTTCGGCGTCGGCGCCTCCGCGGGGCGAAGCTTCCTTATCACTCTGGCGAGGCATCATGGCGGTTTTGACCTCATGGTTTCATGATTTCGTTTCGGGTTGCGAGGCGTGAGCGACTTCGTCACCGGCTGAATGAAGATTCATCTTTCAGCCCAAATTAACTGACTCAAGGAGCCTGCCGTATCGCGGGTCGGAACGTATCTTATCAAAAGCCGGGTCAACCTTAATTTTCAGTATGTAGGAGTCTCGTTGCTTGGTTGCCCTCTCAAGCCACGTGAATGCCTGATCCGTGTCGCCGAGAGCGCCATATATTGCGGCGATTGAATAAGCCTGCGTATACCTCTTCGTGGATAGCTGCTCAAGCGTTCCCGCAACCCACCTTGCTTCGGTCGCCCGGCCCGACAGGGCGTAAATGATGCCGAGCGCCGAAAGGTTATTGGGGTCCTGACCCGTCAGGGCCATGGCTCTCTGGCTAGCGGCCAGGGCTTCGTCGAACCTCTTCATCTGCGCGTAAGCGATCGCAATGTTATTGTAGAGAAAAGAGGCGTCCGGGTTTTCGCCGAGGAGCTTCCGGTGCAGCTCGATAGATTTCTCGTTATCCCGCTGAAAATAATAGATGTCGGAGAGCCGCATGTTAAAGAGCAGGGAAAGCGGATCGAGTTCAAGGGCGCGGTTAATATAGGCGGTGGCTTGCTTCGGGTCTCCCTTGGTCAGGCTGACGTAGCAAAGTAGACTGTTTGCCATGGCGTAATTCGGATTCAGTGCGAGGGATCGTTTCAACTCCTTCTCAGCCCCTGGCAGATCCCAATGATAGAGGTAGCGAGTCGCGGCCATAGCGTAGTGCGCTTCCGCAAGATCACCATCAATCTCCAGCGCCTTTTGTGCGTTAAGCTCAGCCTTACGGAATGGCTCTTGAGGGGGACGATAATTGGCACCGAGAACGATGTAGGAATTGGCGAGACCCGCATAGGCCAATGCGTATTGAGGGTCGACGGCCAGCGCCTCGTTAAAGCACTCGATGCTCTTATCGAGTGAGTCCTCGGTAAGCTGGTTCCAGTGGAACAGCCCCTTTAGATACCACTCGTACGCATTCCCCGCCCCCCTTTGATCCCTGGTTATCAGGTTCAACTCTTCAGTGCTCAGCCCAAGATTGAGCTTGGCCGCAATTTTTCGAGTGATGTCGTGAAGTATTACGGGTAAGTTAGAAGCCTTGGCCTGGTATTGGCCGGTCCAGAGCTGAGTCGCCCGATTCACATCAACGAGTTCAACGCTAACCTGTAAATCGTCCCCTTGGCGCGTCATGGTCCCTTCAACTAATGCCTGGACACCCAAATCTCGCGCGATGCGCTTAAGGTCCGCCGACTTCTCTCTGTACTTAAAGGAGGAGCTGCGAGCGATTACTTTAATTCGCGACAGGCGAGAGAAGCGTTCAATCAAACTCTCGCTCAGCCCGTCAGATATATATTCGGTGTTCGGATTCCCATCCTCGTTAACAAACGGCAGCACGGCGATTGAGGTAATCGGAGGGGCCTGTATTTCCGGGGTTGAGTGGCCGGAGTATCTCAGTACGAGTAGCGTAACGAAGGCAATGAGCAGGAGCGCGGACAGGCTGACCTTGGTAGGCTTTGCGACGCTCCGAATATAGGCCGGGATTGACGCGACACTCTTAAACGGAAGCTTCCACTTCTGTTGATTGACGCTGGTGGAGGGAACTAAAGTTGCGCTATCAGCTCCCTCGATGATTTCAGGATGGCGTTCTAAAGTTTCTCGGTGTTTGGTTCCTTCCGTAAAGTTAGATAAGTCAGCTATCAAGGTCTCCGCACTTTGGTAACGTTCCTCTGCCCCTTTTGCCAGCAACTTCATCACTACTCGTTCTATTTCCTCGGGCAACTCCGGCACCAACAAGCCGAGCGGGGGCGGGTCTGTCTTCAGAATCGCTGCCATCGTGTCGCTGGGCGTGTCGGAAAAGAAAGGGCTTTCCCGCGCGAGTAATTCATAGAGGACTACGCCCAGGCTCCAAAGATCACTCCGGTGATCAACTTCCAAGCCGCGAGCCTGCTCCGGTGACATGTATGCCGGTGAGCCTATTATGATTCCCGCGGCCGTTTCTACGGTGCTGGCCGTTCCTCTATTATCGTATTGAGACTTCAGCCCCGCGGTCGATTTCGCCAGCCCGAAATCCAGCACTTTCACATACCCGTCCCGGTGAATCATTATGTTGTCGGGCTTAACGTCGCGGTGCAACACGCCTGCGGAATGAGCAGCCGAGAGCGCCTGAGCGATCTGGGTGGTGATGTCGACGGCTTCAAGCGGCTCCAACCGGGCCCGCCTGAGGTAATCGCGCAGAGTGACGCCCTCTATGTATTCCATCGCGATGTAGTGCTGGCCGTCCGCTTCGCCGACTTCATAGACGTGGGTGATATTGGGATGGGCGATTGATGAGGCCGCCCGCGCCTCGTTCTGAAAGCGGCGGACCCAGTCGGGATGATCATTGAATGAGGCCGGCAGCAGTTTTAAGGCCACATTGCGCCCTAACCGCTGGTCGAGAGCGAGATAGACCTCGCCCATGCCGCCCAGCCCGACCCTGTTCTTCAGCGAATAGTGGCCTATGGTTCCGCCTTCGCGTAACGGCTCATCACGTGCGGCGAGGAGTTGAAGGCCAGTGGTTAAATCGGGCTTGTCGAGAAACTCGCCACTTTGCTCGTGCGAAGATATTAACGACCTGACTTCATCTATTAAAGACTGATCTTCACCGCACATTCTAGCGAGGCAGGCTTCCCGCTCATCGCCGTCATACTGTAAAGCGAAATGGAAAACCTCTTCGACACGCTGCCACCTGTCGGCTTCCACTGCCGGCATTTTCTCAGTCCTTACCTTTCTAAATAATCAGGCTCCTTGCTCAATCGCGCGCCGCAACCATGCCCTGGCTAACTTCCAGTCGCGCGCTACCGTGACGGGGGAGACTTTCAGAAGGGCCGCCGTCTCTTCGACGCTCAGCCCCCCGAAATACCGCAGCTCCACCACCCGGCTCTTTCGCTCGTCCATTGATTCCAGTTTCCTGAGGGCCTCGTCCAGAGCTATCAACTCCTCGGACTTCTCCTCCGACATAATGGCGACTTCGGAAAGCGACACCCTCTCGGCTCCTCCTCCCCTCTTGTCGCGGCGGCGGTCTCGCGCGTAATTCATGAGGATGCGGCGCATAATACCGGCCGCTATTCCGAAGAAGTGGGCGCGGCTTTGCCAACGCGTCTCCCGCTGATCGACGAGCTGGATATATGCCTCGTTAACGAGGGCGGTGGTTTGCAACGTGTGGGCCGGATTCTCCCGGCGCATGTACCTGCCGGCGATCCGGTGCAGCTCTTTCTCGACCAGGGGCATCAGTCTTTCAAGCGCGCTCTGGTCGCCGTCGCCCCAGGCGATGAGTAGTTCGGTAATGTTCCTCGGCGAAAGCAAATGTCGTCAGAACCTTTCAACTCAAGCCGTCCGAGCAGGGGAGCCGATGAAATTTAAGGCGTAATATATAGGCTTAACCATATGAAAAGCAAAAAAATCGGTCCAGAATGATAGGTTTCATTGTGATTCGGTTCGTTAAAGGGTAGAGGACTGACCTCAGGCAGCGGGTTTATGCGTAATGGCGGAATCGAGAGTGCCCAACTCTAACAGAGTCCGCCCGGACGGATGAATTCCACATACTCACCCCGTGCACCTCGCAGCGAGGTGGGAGGGGAAGTCAGGTATCTTCACCCCCTCCCACCCTCATCAAGGATCGGCAGGCATTGCAGACGGATTTTTAATGGAGAAATGTTTCGCTGAGGGAGCAAGGACGGCGCGAGGCGCTACGTAAGACTGCGAAGTAACTCTTTCAACCCTGATTTGGGCCTTCGTCGAGCCTCCGTCGTAAAAAACAAGAGCGGGCGCGTCAGTCTTGGGGACCTCGCGCCCGCCCCGGTGCGCGGTCACTGTCCTCACCCCAGCAACCGCTGGGCGGTAGGATTCACCAGCCGCCCGAGTGGCCCGAATCTTACACAGGCTTCTTCCCGCCAGTCAACTTGGCGTCAAATCTTCCCCACTCACCGAAGTCTTCACAGGCCGCGTCGACTAGGCTGATGACAAGCGCCGACCGCGTGTCGGCATTCGAGCCGCGCCCAGATGGTGAGGGGCGAGGTGTGATGAGCGATAAGACTTCGGACCTCTACTTCGACGACGAGCCGGTGCTGCTCGACGTCTTCAGGGATACGTTCGCCAGCGACTATCACATTCTGACGGCACTGACCCTCTTCGAGGCGCGGCACGCCCTCTCTCGGTGCCCGGACGTCGTCATCAGTGACATGAGCATGTCGAAGATTTCGGGCACGGAGTTCCTGCGCGAGGCGACGCGGGCCTCCCCCGGTAGTGTCCGCATTCTCCTGACGGGTCGCGCCAGCGTCTTTGACGTGGTCGAGGAGGTCACCTCCGGCGTCGTGCAGGTCTTCATCAATAAGTCGTGGGATGAGGCCGGCGTGCGGCGCGCGATCGAGCGCGCTACACTCGTGCGCCCCGCTAGTAAACCTTTCAACCCTACCCTGAGCCGAGGCCCCGGCGGCGCACGTCGTCGGGGTCCTACTGTGTTTGCAGGAAGGAGGATCCTATGCCTGCACAATGCCGTAGCTGCCCGGCCCCGGTCATGTGGGCCACCCACGTCGACACTAGGAGTGCTAACCCCCTCGACGCCGAACCCTCTCCGGAAGGAAACTGCGAGGTCAGGAAGGGGCTACACAGCGCTACGCTCTACTACAGAATGCTGACGGGCGAGGACCTGGAGCGGGCGCGAGCCGATGGGAAGCGGCTCTACCTGTCGCACTTCGCCACCTGCCCGAACGTCCGGAGGCACCGGATAAAGGGGGAGGCGTATGCGCGTGAGATTCTCCGATTAAGTGGCGGGGCGGGCCCAAAAAGAAGCGGCGTGGTGATCAGCTCCGCGCCGCTTCAAACTTACTTAACAGGATGGCGTGAACTATACCACGCCGCGCACCCTCGCGGCTAAGCGCCGAACAGGCGTCCGAATTCAGCCCTGATAATCCCGACACACTCGCAGGCGGATGCTTCCAAGCCTTCTTGGTTAAGTATCCTGATGAAGCCGCGGGAGTGATCAATAATTCCTTCCTCATTCAATCCTTTCAGGGCATTAGTGACCCCCGCCCGGCGGAAGCCTAACAGCTCACTGATGTATTCGTGCGTCAGGTGAAATTCACCCGCCCTCACTCTCTGCTGACATTCGAGGAGCCACCGCGCCAGCCGGACGTCACTGCGGTGGTAGTTCTGGCAGAAGACGGACTGCGAGACCTGGGTGAGGTAAGCCTGAGCGTAGCGCAGCAGCACTTCCTGGAACCGGCCGCCCCGCCCGAACTCCTCCCGCACCGCATCCCTCTCCATCATTACGCCGGTGCTTTCGACCTGCACGACGGCGCGGCGGTTGTGCGACACGCCGTCGCCCAGGACGGCGGCAAGCCCCGCCACCCCCTCGTAGCCGACCATCCCGACCTCCATGCTCTGGCCGGTCTCCGAGGTGGTCGTGATCGAGACCACGCCGCCGTCGGGGAAGTACACCCGGCGGATTACCTCGTCAGGGTGGAAAACAATTTCACCCACGGGGAGGGCGACAGGCCGAAGGTGGGGCGACAATCGCCCCCTCTCTTCGGCGGTCAGACTGTTGAGCAGCCTGTTCTCAGTATTCTGTACAGAGTCGGGGGACGACATACACCACTCCTTCACCAGTTTGTTTGGAACTGAACGGACGGCCCGATTGTTCGAGAGAAAGCAGGTACTTCGGGAGTGGTAAATTTTTATGTTAAATCCGGCCGCCGTGTCAATCAACTCGGGCGAAACGGCCCGAACCCCGAGCTGTGGCCCAGTTTCTAAGATAAAAAAGGGCGGGCGCGTCAGTCCTTGGAGACCTCGCGCCCGCCCAGATTCGGCATAGAGGTCAGATTCGGTGGCTGAGGAAACGTGCGGAGAGGACAATATAACTTCTATGGCAGAAGTCTACTCCGTGGATGATTTTCACTTGTTTCCTCACTGCTCAGCTAGCACGAAGTTCGGGAAGTCGGCGAACACCCATCCTTCTCTATGTATCCGGTAGATAATGCCGAAGAACTTGCGCGCTGTCGCATGATAGCTTAGCCCGACCCCCGCCTCACCATGATCCATTCATAGTACTGCCGCAGGCACGGGCTGAAGCGCTTGGCCGTCAGCGTACACTGCACCAGCACTAACCGTCCCAACTTCGTGCCGCGTTTCGTGATCCCACCGCGGCGCTGCGACGTCATTCCAATTCACCCAAGACCTGTTGTTTCAGCGCGTTAGCTTACAACCAAATCGCCATCAAGGGCATCTGAATTAACGGTTAAAGGTTACTCCTTCTCTCGCGCGTCAGCGGTTGATGCGCCCCCCGCCACAGATTTGGCGGCGGCGTTCTGGATGGTTCGAGGGCAGGCCGATTTCAACTTCAGAAGCCGCTCCGACAGAGCACCAGAACCCGAAGCCTTCGCTGCACACCGTTCTCATCGAAGCACACTTTGATTCGAAGCTTCTCTTAACACTCCCGGAGGGGAGAGGTACACACACATGTCTATGAAACTTTATGTCGGCAATCTCGCTTTTCAAACGACGAGTGAAGATTTGCAGCAGTTGTTCGCGCAGGCGGGCACGGTCGAGTCGGCTTCCGTCATTGAAGACCGCGATACGGGTCGCTCGCGCGGCTTCGCCTTCATCGAAATGTCTTCCAAGGAAGAAGGCAACGCGGCGATTCAGCAGTTTAACGGCCAGGAGGTCGGCGGGCGCGCTCTGAACGTCAACGAAGCCAAGCCGCGTGAAGACCGCGGTGGCTTCGGCGGAGGTCGCAACAGCGGCGGCAATAGTGGTGGGCGCGGCGGCTACGGCGGCAACTCTCGCTACTAATCGCTCGCGGGCTACTTCCGGCGACTCTCTTACACAAAGCCTCCGGCACGAATATTCGTCCGGAGGCTTTGTGTCTTAGTGAAGGCCATGTCTGTGAAAAAAGTGAAGAGGACTTAATGGATAAGCAAACGTACACGGTCGGCGAGCGGGCGGATAAGTTATGCGCGGTATGCGACGAGGAACGCGGTCACGTCGTAACATCCGTTACCATCCGCGGCCAGATCTCGCGCGTGAGTTGTCCGAAGTGCGGCACACTCAGCACCTTCAAACTCAGTTCGCGCACAGCGCCTCGCCCGCCGGCGCAAAACCTCCCGCCCTATGACCGGACGCGCTCGTACCGGGCCGGGCAAACCATGATGCATACGACTTACGGCATGGGCGAAGTGACAGCGCTCGTCGAGCCCCAGAAAATAGACGTGCTCTTCCCGGACAGGATACGCCGTCTTATTCATGCTCGCACTCAGTAGTAAACTGCATCGGATGTGCATTACTGACAACATCTGCCATTAAGAAAATGGACTCTCAACTAATTATGATCACAATAAATTCAGAGAAATTCGGGCGAATATGCGACGGCGTGTGGCGTAATCGGGCCGCCATCCTGAGCGGGCGTGGCATCTTGAGCGATGAGGCTGCACTGCTAAGGGCCGTGTACTGGCGACTCTGCAAAGCGGGAGTTGCACAGGGTCAGAGCATGGAAGACTGCGATGAAGAGCAAATGCTATCCGTCTATCAGCGCCTGGTCGGCAGCATACTGACGCAAAACGCGCGTCCACCTTTCGATGGCACGCTCTACCTCAAGGAACTTGTAAGGCGCTCCGTAGATGAAAGCCGGGGAGAGCATCACAAAACGCGTGCTGTCAGATCGGTCGCGAGCGTCTGATCAGGTTCTGACTGTGACACCGTCTGATTGCAACTTACACAACTACTGCTCTGGGGAATCTTCTTGCGCGTCATTGTTGGCCTGCACGCGACAACGACGGATGATTCACGCAACAATAGGTGGGTGGCGCTGCTCTCCTTCGGCGAAGGCTGGCACAAAAATCATCAGGCGCACCCGGCGTCAGCGCGCCACGGTCTCGCCTGGTACAAGGTAGATTTCAACTGGTAGGGCACTCGCACGCTAGAACTTTTAGGGCCGGTGAGAGTGGTCAAACTTATCCCCTTAAAGGATGCCGCTCCTAAACCTTAGCCCGCCGCGCCGGCCTTGAGATTAGCCGCTATCGATAGCGGAAGTCTTATGTACGCTGCGGCGCATCCCTGCTATAATTGCGCCACACTGCGACCAAGTCTTGGCATCCGGGAATGAGGGCCGGGCTCCATCCCCCAGGCGGCTCGTTGCCGTCCCCCTCGTTGGAGCGTCAAGAGGTCGGCTCTGCCGCCGCGCCCCGAGGGCCGGGGCAAATATCAAACCAGCAATAACGAAAGCGCTTCGGTGAGGCATCCCCCGACGAAGCGAAGGAGACATCCGTCGAAGGGCAGGGTGCGAAGCAGTGCCTTCGCGCATCAGCTTCGCGCCAGGGAATGAGACATGAAAATATTATTGTACAACCCGGACAACGGGGTGACGCGCAATTTCATGCCGCACCTCTGGATGTTTCTCCTGCAAGCGCTCACGCCGCCCGGCCACGAGGTGATTCTCATCGACGGCAACGCGCGCGCGATGACGGACGACGAGATCGTCGGCTTCGTGCGCGAACAGAAGATAGGTCTGGTCGGCATCGGGGCGATGACGAGGATGGTGGCGAAGGCGTACCGCGTCGCGGACGC
>Ga0196977_1000395_pt1 | contig 23526 bp, 17 predicted proteins | sample S3v_1013CmetaG_FD_148634 | JGI IMG/M metagenome (GOLD analysis project Ga0196977, IMG submission 148634) | Soil microbial communities from Anza Borrego desert, Southern California, United States - S3+v_10-13C | ecosystem: Environmental > Terrestrial > Soil > Desert | place: USA: California...
AGAGGTAGTGGTAGAGCGCCTCCTCGTCCACGTCGGCGGTGACGGCCGGGTGGGCGAGGATCGCTTTGATCTCGGAGGCGAAGACGAGGCGGCCGCCCGCGTGGTGGAAGTAGAGCGGCTTGACGCCGACGCGGTCGCGGACGAGCACGAGGCGCTCGGCCGTTTCGTCCCAGAGGGCGATGGCGTAGTCGCCTTCGAGGTCGCGCACGAAGTCGAGGCCGCGCTCTTCGTAGAGGTGCAGGATGGTCTCGGTGTCGGTGCGCGAGCGGTAGACGTGGCCGCACCGCTCCAAGTCTTCGCGCAGCCCGGCGTGGTTGTAAATCTCGCCGTTGAAGACCGTCCACGCGCCGCGCCCCTCGCAGCCGCGCATCGGGTTGCGGCCGGCGGGCGAGAGGTCGACGATGGAGAGGCGGCGGTGGCCGAGGCCGAGCCGGCCGCCGTCGAAGAGTTGCGCGCCCGCGTCGTCCGGCCCGCGGTGGCGCAGAAGGTCGCGCATCCGCTCGACCAGCGAAAGCTCCACGCCCCCGCCGGCCGCCCCGTACTCCCACACTCCGCAGATGCCGCACATGAAAAGTAAACAGTAGTCGGTAGTCAGTAGTCAGTAGGGAAGGCCCATCAGGCGCGTCTCTCCTAACTGCCGGCTGCTTTTATCAGCGCCAACCTTTCGTCCGCGCGCTCACCCGCGTGGACGGGGACGAGGAGCCAGCGGGCGGCGAGGGGCGCGCCCGCCTCGACCGTCCAGCACAGCGCGACGGACTCCTCCTTCGCGCCGTAGTCGCGCGAGGAGTGGCGCGGCTCAAGCGAGGGCGCGCCGAAACCTTCGGGCGCAAGGATGAAGAGTCGCGCGGCCTTGATTCTATCGCAGACTTCGACGGCGTGGTCAGCGCGGACGCGGGCCCCGGCGCCGGGCGCGAGGTGGAAGCGGAAGCGGAAGGCGTGGCGGCCGCGACCTTCGAGCGCGTCTTCGATCAGCCAGAAGCGCGCGCGCTTGTCGAAGAAGACGGAGCGGCGGTGCGTGACGGCGCCCGCGGGCGAGCCGGCGTAGCCCGAGTGCTCGGCGGCGGCCAGCGTGTGACTCTCGTCGTCCTCCCAGCGCACGAGGCGCGGGCGCGCTTCGTCGCCGATGACGAAGGGGAGTTGCTCGCCGACCGAGTTCTGCTCGCGGCCGTCCACCTCGACGGTCGAGTGGTAGGCGGTCGAACGGAAGCGGTGGCGCTCGCCGAGGTCGGCCGTGTAGACGAAGGTGCCGGGGTCGCGCACGAAGCAGGCGCCGCCGGCCGAGACCTCGACGCCGAGCGCGTCGTTATGCGCGTGCGAGCCGCGCCCGCCGAGCCCCGCGCCGCTGGCGTTAAGCAAAAGGTAGTCGTCGCCCGCGCGCAGGACGTACGTGCCCGCATGGCGGAAGGCTTGCGAGCCGGGCGCGGGGGCTTCGGGCATCGCCCCGTGGCGGCGCACGCCTTCGGTGCCCGAGAGCCAGAAGAGTTCGGGCGGGGCTTCGGGCGTGACCTTGAAGCGCGGCTCGTCGAAGACGACGGCGCCGACGGAGAGCAGGTAGGCGTGTTCGTCCGCCGCGCGTTGACTCAGGGGGAGGAAGCGGCCGCCGTCGGCGTCGCCGACGAGCGGCGCGCGCCCGTCGGGCCGCAGGACGGCGCGCGAGTATTCGAGCATCGAGCGCAGGCGGAGCCGGTAACGCTCGCCGAAGTCGATCCCGTTCTCGCGCGCGAGGACGAACGAGCAGAGAAAGAGTTCCGAGACGTAGCGGTGGTAGCCGGTCGAGGCCTCCCAGTCGGCCCCGTCTTCGAGCACCTGCCTCTCCATCTCGCGCGGCAACTCGCTCGCGGCCCACGCGCGCCAGCCTCCGGCATCTTCTAACTCGGGCAGGCAGACGCCGACCCAGAAGAGGCCGGCCACGTCCGTCAGGTAATGGTTGCTCGTGCGCACGTGTGAGAATTCGAGGTTGCGGCGGACGTGCGCGGCGTGCTCGTCGAGGAGGGCGAGCACGAAGCTTAAAGTCTCGGGGTCGAGCGCGGGCGCGAGCAGGCGGAAGGCGGCGAGGAGGTTGACGGCGCGCAGCGCGACCTCCATCGCGCAGGCCCAGTTGGGGCCGAAGCCGAGCGGGTTCTGCGCGCGCCACGAGCGGAGCTGGCGGAAGCACCCGGCGGCGAAGCGCGCGTCGCGCGTGAAGGCGTAGGCGCGCGCGAGCGTCGAGAGGTGCGCCAAGCGGTTCAGCTCCCACAGCACGCGCACGTCCGAGCCGTCGCCGCGCGCGAGCCGCACGTCGGCGTGGTATTCGAGCGGCCAGCGCGCTCCCGACAAGGGGTCGCGCAGCCAGTCCACGTCCGCGCCGAAGTCGAGCGCGCCGAGGCCGAGCAGCGGCCAGCGCCCCGCGCGCAGAATGTCTTCGGCCTCGCCGACGGTCTCGTCGCGGCCGGGCGCTCTTGAAACTTCGGGGGGCGATGAACTTTCAAGCCCCGCGGCCTGCTCGAAGCCGCGGGGCAGGCGCGCGTCGCGGGGCGCGCGGAAGTGGGCGAGGAGTTCGCCGGGCGCGAGGCGCGCGAACTCGGGGCGGAGGCGCGCGGGCAGAAGTCTCCCTTCGGTCTCGGCGAGGCGCGCGCGCTCGCGCCGGGAGGCGAGGCGCGCGCGGCCGAGGCGGACGGCTTCGAGCGCGGCGTCGCGCGGCGTCACGCCCCCGCGGAAGGCGCGGCGTAGTCTGTCGATGATCGGCGGGCGGTGGTTGATGTGTGAGCCGGACTCGGGCGTCTTCACAGGCGGATGATCTTGGCGGGGCTGGCGCGGCGCAGCTCTGCCCCCAGCGCGTTGCGCGTGTCTACGATGAGCTTCGACAGCTCGCAGAGGCGCTTATAATCCACCTGACTGTGGTCGGTGACGATGACGCAGCAGTCGGCCGCGCGCACCGCGTCGTCGGTCAGCTCCGCGCTCGACAGCGGCTCGCCGCCGCCCTCCGTGTGCGTGTCGTCGAAGCGCAGCTCGGGGATGAACGGGTCGTGGTAAGAGACTTCGGCCCCCTTCGCCCGCAGGCGGTCGATGATCGAGAGCGCGGGGCTTTCGCGCACGTCCGCGATGTCCTTCTTGTAGGCCACGCCGAGCACGAGCACGCGCGAGCCGTTGACCGCCTTGCGCTCCTCGTTCAGCCCGTCGGCGACGAGGCGGACGACGTGCTCCGGCATCCGCGAGTTGACCTCCTCGGCCAAGCCGATGAAGCGCGACTCGAAGCCGTGCTGCCGGGCCTTCCACGAAAGGTAGTGCGGGTCGAGCGGGATGCAGTGGCCGCCGAGCCCCGGCCCCGGATAAAAGGGCATGAAGCCGAACGGCTTGGTGGCGGCCGCCCGGATCACCTCCCACGTGTCGATGCCGAGGTGGTAGCAGAGGCGCGCCATCTCGTTCGCCATCCCGATGTTGACGGCCCGGAACGTGTTCTCTAAAAGCTTCGCCGCCTCGGCGACGCGGGCCGAGCTGACGGCGTGAACGTCTTTGACGATGGTTGCGTAGAGCGCGGCGGCCGCTTCGGTGGAGTCGTCGGTGCAGCCGCCGACGACCTTCGGGATGTTGTGCGTCTGGAACTGCGGGTTGCCGGGGTCAACGCGCTCCGGCGAGAAGGCGAGCAGGAGGTCTTCGTCGAGCTTCAGCCCCCGCTCCTCGAACATCGGCAGAAGCACCTCGTCGGTGGTGCCGGGGTAGGTGGTCGATTCGAGGACGACGAGCTGGCCGCGCCGCAGCCGCTTTTGAATCTCGCCGGCCGCCGCGAGGATGTAGGAGATGTCGGGCTCCTTCGTCTTCCGGAGTGGGGTCGGGACGCAGATGATGATGGCGTCGCACGAGGCCAGCTCGTCGAAGTCCGTGGTCGCGTGCAGCCGCTCGGACGAGACGACCTCTTTGAGCGCCGGGGCCGGCACGTCGCCGATGTAGCTGTCGCCGCGGTTGACCGCCTCGGCCTTGCCCGAGTCCACCTCGAAGCCGACGGCGCGCAGCCCCCCGCGCGCGAACTCGACCGCCAGCGGCAGCCCCACGTACCCGAGGCCGATCACGCCGACGCGCGCCTGTTTGCTCTCAATCAGCCGTTTGATTTCGTCTTTTATCATGAATGTCTAAGGGTCAAGGTTCAGAATCAGGTTGGCATGAGACGGTTGCGAACCCACTGCCGCAAGACTAGGGAACCGGGGCCGCGGCTGTCAAGCAGCGAGTAGTCGGCAGACAGTAGTCGGTAGCCGTTAGGAAGAGCTTCGGTGTCGTATCGTCACGGTGGCGGCGTCAGCAATCGCAGCGCGGCGCGCTACCGGCTACCGGCTACTGACTACTGTCTACCTCTTTCTGCTATCCTCGCCGGGCGATGAAACGCTGCCCCGCGTGCCGGCGCGCTTACGCCGACGACGAGTTGAAGTTCTGCCGCGTGGACGGCGCGCCGCTCGCCGCGGAACCCGGCGAGGGCGGGGCGACCCTCGCCGACCCCCCGCCCGGCGGCGAGGCCCCGACCGAACTCTTCGGCGCGGCCGCGCCCTCGGACGAGCTGGCCGACTCGTCCTCGCTCACGCGCCGGCTCGCGCCCGGCCGCCGGCGCCGGCCCGCGCGCTCGAAGGTCATCGACTCGCTCGCCATCCTCCCGCTCGCCAACGAGACCGGCGAGGCGCAGGCCGAGTACCTCTCCGACGGCATCACCGAGAGCATCATCAACAGCCTGTCGCGCCTGCCGCGGCTGCGCGTCGTGCCGCGCGCCACCGTCTTCCGCTACAAGGGGCGCGACGCCGACCCGCTCGCCGTCGGGCGCGAGCTGAACGCGCGCGCCGTCGTCACGGGCCGGGTGCTGCTCGTCGGCGGCCTGCTCGTCGTCAGCGCCGAGCTGGTCGACGTGGCGCTCGAATCGCAGGTCTGGGGCGAGCGCTACCGCCACCAGCACGAGGACATCTTCACCTTGCAGGAGCGCATCTCCGAGGAGATCAGCGCGCACCTGCGGCCGCGCCTGAGCGGCGAAGACCGCCGGCGGCTGCGCCAGCGCGACACCGAGAACCCGGCGGCCTACGACCTCTACCTGCGCGGCCGCTACTTCATGAACAAGCGGACGACCGAGTGGATCAGGCGCGGCGTCGAGCACTTCCGCCGCGCCATCGACCTCGACCCCGGCTACGCGCTCGCGCACGCGGGCCTCGCCGACGCCTACGCCTTCCTCGCCTCCTCGACCGGCGAGCAGCCGCCCTCGGAGTTCTACCCGAAGGCCGAGGCGGCGGCGCTCAAGGCGCTCGAACTCGACGACACTCTGGCCGAGGCCCACACCTCGCTCGGCTTCTTCCGCCTCCTCTACGAGTGGGACTTCCGCGCGGCCGAGCGCCACTTCAGGCGAGCCATCGAGCTCCAGCCCGCTTACGCCAACGCGCACGACGGCCACAGCTTCTACTTCAAGGCGACGGGCCAGCACGAGCGCGCCGTGCGCGCCTGCCGCGAGGCGCAGAAGATCGACCCGCTCTCGCTCTTCGCCTCGGTGAGCCTCGCGTGGGCCTACTACCTCGCGCGCCGCTACGACGAGGCCGTCGAGCAGAACCGCCGCGCGCTCGAACTCGACCCGCGCTTCTTCTTCGCGCACTGGAACCTCGGCCTCGCGCTCGCCGCGCAGGGCCGGCTCGGCGAGGCCGTCGAGGCTCTGGAGCGGGCCGTCGAGCACTCGGGCGGCGGGCTGACCTTCAGGGGCCACCTCGGCTACGTCTACGGCCTCGCCGGCCGGCGCAGGGAGGCGGAACTCATCCTCTCCGAGTTCGACGCGCTCTCCCGCGCGCGCTACGTCCCGGCCTACTACACGGCCATCATCCGCTTGGGGCTCGGCGAACATGACCGCGCCCTCGAAGCCCTCGCCCGCGCCTTCGACGAGCGCACCGGCTTCCTCGTCTTCCTCCGCGTCGAACCCATGTTCGACCCCCTGCGCGAAGACCCGCGCTTCACGGAGCTCGCGGCCCGCATCGGCGCGGGAGACGGATGACGAACGAAAAAGCAGTCGCCAATCTTCAGCCGTCAGTTCTTTGCCTTAACTGACGACTGATGACTGACGACTGCTCTTTCGTTCATCATTTACCTTGACAGCCCGCGCGGGCGCGTCACAACATACGCCGCCACATCAGACCGCACTCGTTGGCCGAAGACGCCGATGTCAATCGAAACCACAGACGACGCGGCGGCGCACCGCGAAGCCGGGCCGCGGCCGGGGCAGTTGCAGCGGGGCTTGGGCCTGCTCGACGCGACGATGATCGTCGTCGGCTCGATGATCGGGTCGGGCATCTTCATCACGTCGGCCGAGTCCACGCGGCTCGTCGGCGCGCCGGGCTGGCTGCTGGCGGCGTGGGCGCTCGCGGGCCTGCTCACCATCACGGGCGCGCTGTGCTGCGCGGAGCTGGCGGCGATGATGCCGCGCGCGGGCGGGCAGTACGTCTTTCTGCGCGAGGCTTACGGGCCGGCGCTCGGCTTCCTCTTCGGCTGGTCGCTCTTCCTCGTCATCCAGACGGGGACGATTGCCGCGGTGGCCGTCGCCTTCGCGCGCTTCACGGGCGTGCTCTGGCCGTGGGTCGCGGCCGACAACTACCTCGTCGCGCCCGTCCGCCTCTCGGCCGACTACGCCGTCTCGCTCTCGACCGAGCAGCTCACGGCCGTCTCCCTCATCCTGCTCCTGACCTACACGAACACGCGCGGCCTCCGGCTCGGCCGCCTCATCCAGAACGCCTTCACGTTCACCAAGACGGCGGCGCTCGCCGGCCTCATCCTCGTCGGGCTGCTCGTGGGTTGGAACGCGGGGAGCGCGGCATACACTTCGGCGTGGTGGGACTCGTGGGCGAACGGCTGGAACCCGCAGGCGGCGCAGCCGGGCCTCGCGGCGACGGGCGGGCTGGCGCTCGCGATGCTGCTGGGGCGGGCGATGACGGGGCCGCTCTTCGCGCAGTCGGCGTGGAACAACGTGACGTTCACGGGGAGCGAGATACGCGACCCCGGCCGCAACCTCCCGCGCTCGCTCCTCGTCGGCTGCGCCGTCGTGGTCGGCCTCTACCTGCTCGCCAACCTCGCCTACGTCGTGACGCTGCCGCTCGAGGTGATGCAGCAGCCGGGCAAGAGCATCGCGACGGCGACGATGCAGGCGGCGCTCGGGCCCGCGGGGACGGTGCTGATGGCCGCCTTCATCATGGTCTCGACCTTCGGCTGCAACAACGGCCTGATCCTCGCGGGCGCGCGCGTCAACTACGCGATGGCCTGCGACCGCCTCTTCTTCGGGCGCGTCGCCCGCCTCAACTCGCGCCACGTCCCGGCCGTCGCCCTCGCCGTGCAGGGCGTCTGGGCCTCGCTGCTCACGCTGCCGCGCACGGTGACGACCGACGCGGCCGGCCGCGCGACCTACGGCAACGTCTACAACCAACTGCTCGAATACATCATCCCGGCCGACCTCGTCTTCTACGTGCTGATGGTGGGCGCGGTCGTCGTCCTGCGCCACAAGCGGCCCGCCGCGCCGCGCCCCTACCGGACGCCGGGCTACCCCCTCGTGCCGGCCGTCTACGTCCTGCTCGCCACGCTGCTCACGCTCGACCTCGTCTACCTCGCGCGCCTCACCTCCGGCCTCGGCTTCCTCCTCGTCCTCACCGGCCTGCCCGTCTACTACCTCTGGCGCCGCGGCGCGGGGAAAAGAATTTAGACCAAGTCGCCGGCCGTCAGTCGTCGGTAAAAACAGAACTGAAGACTGACGGCTGACGACTGACGACTTGGTCGGAAATTCATCCTCACTTCGCCCACTCGTCGGAGACCTTCGACTCGACCTTGACGGGAACCTTCCTGACGTACTCCTCGCCGGCCGCGCACATCGCCTCCTCGACCACCTTCGCCATCTCGTCGGCGTTCTTCGCGTCGGCCTCCACCACGATCTCGTCGTGCACGACGTTGACGACCCGCGCGTCCGTCCCCTTCAGACGGTCGTGCAGCAGCCGCAGCGCGCGCTTGATGATGTCGGCCGAGGAGCCCTGAATGGGCGCGTTCTTGCCGTTGCGCTGCGCGCCGGAGGCGGCCTGCTTGTCTTCGGGGTCGAAGTTGAAGCGGAAGAGGCGCCCGGCCACGGTGCGCGGGGCGGTGCGCTCGCGGACGGCCTTGAGGGCGGCGTCGCGCAGCCACACGTCGAGGCCGCGGTAGCTGGCGAAGTAGCGGCGCAGGAGGTCTTCCGACTCGGTCTGGGTGAGGCCGGTCATGAGGGCGAAGCGCTGCGCGCCGATGCCGTAGACGACGCCGAAGTTGAGCCGCTTGGCGAAGTCGCGCTGCTGCTTGGTGACTTCGTCCGCGGGGACGTTGAAGACCTGCGCGGCGGTGACGCGGTGGAGGTCGGCGCCGGAGTTGAAGGCCTCGACGAAGCCCTCGTCCCCGGTGAAGTCGGCGAGGATGCGCAGCTCGATCTGCGAGTAGTCGGCCGTGATCAGCTTGCGCCCCTCGGGCGCGCGGAAGCAGCGGCGCATGTCGAAGGCGTGGGGTATCTGCTGGATGTTCGGGTCGGTCGAACTCATCCTCCCCGTCGGCGCCCCGATCTGGTGGAAGTGCGAGTGGATGCGGCGGGTCTCCTTGTTGATCGACTCCAGAAGCGTCTCGCCGAACTTCAGGGTCTTCTGGAGCGTGCGGTAGTCGAGGATGCGGCGGACGACGGGGAACTCGACGGCGAGCGGTTCGAGCTTCCAGTTGCGCGTCGAGTCGGGGATGCGCGAGGGGTCGGGCAGGACGCGGGCCAGCGCGCGGGTGAGCTGGACGTGCGAGTCGAGGTTGATGTCGGCGCGGACGGGGCCGAAGAGCGACTGCTGCGCCGGCTCCTCGGCCAGCTCTTCCTGAAGCTGCTCGTGCAGCTCGTTACGCTGCCGCTCGATCTCCTTGAGCTTGGCCCGCCAGCACGGCTCGTCGAGGTGGACGCCGTCAAGTTCGAGTGCCGCGAGCGGCACGACGCACTCGAATTCGAGCTGCGCGCAGCGGCCGAGCGCGTTGGCCCTCAACTGGCCGACCAGCTTCTCGCGCAGCGGCAGCATGACGGCCGCGTCGCGCGCGGCGTATTCGAGCTGCGCGGCCGAAAGCTCGCCCGACCAGTCGCTGACCTGCTGCGACTTGTCGAGGCCCTCGCCGAGGTAGCGCTCGACGACGACGCCGAGGCCGTGGCGGTCTTCCTGCTCGCCGGCCGAGATGAGCTGGCTGGCGAGCAGCGTGTCGAAGAGGCCGCCGCGCTCGACGCGCTCCGCGCCGTCGCCGTTCGACGCGCCCTCGCCCTCGCCGGAGAGTTCGACGCCGAGGTGGCGCCTGACCCACTTGGCGTCGAACTTCGCGTTGTGCGCGATCTTGACGGGCCGGCGCGCGGCGAGCAGGCGGCGCAGCGGCTCGAGACTCGCGGCGCGCGCGGCCGAGCCGTCGGGCGCGAGGCGGTCGAGGTCGAAGACGTAGACGCCGGCGGGCGAGGCCAACTGCACGAGCCGGATGCGCCCCTCGAAGGGGTCGAGCGCCGTCGTCTCGGTGTCGAAGCCCAGCTCGGCGTGGCGCGCGAGCTGCTCGACGGCCGCGGCCACGTCCGCGCCGTCCGTGATGACCCAGTAGTTGAGTTCTTCCATCTTGATGAAAGGCCGAATCGTGAATCGTCAATCGTGAACCGCGGCCCGCGCGGCCGGACGCAAACCGCCGAACCGGGCGACCCTCTAGCCCCGCGATGAAGGTGGAAATGTCGGAGCGTTTAAGCTACCTGAAAAAAGCGATTATGTCACGGGAGACAGTAGCCAGTAGTCAGTAGCCAGTAGCCAGTAGAAAAGAGCTTCGGCGGCGAATCATCAGGGCGTCGGCGTCAACCTTGTTCATGCGGAGCCTACTGGCTACTGACTACTGTCTACTACGGAAAGAGCACGTGCAGGTAGTCGTCGTGGCCGAAGGCTTTGCGGGTGAGGCCGGCGGCGACGAGGCGCGGGTCGTTGAAGCGGATGACGGCGTCGGGGTGCTGGCGCTTGATGAGTTCGGCCAGCTCGCGCGTGAGTTCGGGCGAGTAGTTGGGGGCGAAGATGTTGGTCGGGCCGCCGCGGCCGTCGTCGGTGAGCGGGCGGATGTCCACCTCGCGGCCGTTCTGGTGGTCGGCGTGCGGCGGGAAGGGGCCGCCGCCGCGCCGGCTCATGTCGCCGATGGCGAGCGGGACGCCGGGGCGCCGCGCAGCCCACGCGGCGCAGAGGTCGAGGACGGCGCGCACCGTCTGCGCGCGCGCGAACTGGTCGGCCCCGCCCGGCTCGCGGTTGTAGGTGACGAAGCCCGGCCCGGACTCGGGCAGCGGCGTCGAGATGGCCGGGTCGCCCCCGGGGTTGATCTGCCCGAGCGGGACGACGGTGGTCTCGATGCCCGCCGCGCGGACGAGGTCGTCGGCCCTGAGTTCGAGCGCGGCCGAGCTTTGCGCGTCGCCCAGCGCCTCGCGGTAGAACTGCGCCGCCTTGAGGTACTTGCTCGCCAGCGCCGCCTTGTCGTCGCTCAAGACCTGCTCCCAGACGGCGAACGCCTGCCGGTACTGCCCCAGCGCGCGCTCGCGCGCCTCGGCGAGCCGCGCCCGCGCCTCCTCGCCCCGCCCCTCGCGCGTCGCGTCGTAGGAGGCGTAAAGGGCCTCGCTGACGTAGAGCTGGGCGAGGTCGCTGTGGACGTTGGCCCGGTTGAGCTGGAAGTATTTGCCGCCGCGGGCCGCGCCGTTGAGGATGCCGAGCAACTGCTCGTAGCGCGCCGCGGCCTGCGTGTAGCTGCGCTGCTCCCGAAGGGCGAGGGCGAGGCTTTCGAGCATCCCGACGGTCTCTAAACTGCCGCGGCCGTAGACCTCCTCCTGCGCTTCGAGCGCCGACTGGTAGAAGGCGGCGGCCTGATCGTAACGTTCCAGCTTTTCGTTGAGGTAGCCGAGGTTGTAGAGCACCCACGCCCTGCCCTCGCGCCCCTCGCGGTCGTCGCCGAGCATGTCGTAGAGATGCTTCAGCTCGGCCTCGGCCCGCTCCGTCTCGAAGGTCTCGATGAGCACGAGGGCGTGGCGGTTGAGCTGCTCGCGCTCGTTGGCCGCGGCCGCCCTGCGCCACATGACGAAGGCCGAGACGAGGGTGGCGAGGGCGAAGACGAGCATGACGCCGAGGACGACGGCCACGCGCCTGATGCGTCGCGCGTCGCGCGCGTCGCGCGCGCGCTCGGCGGCGAGGCGGGCGTCGCGCGCCTCGCGGCTCGCGTCGAGGTAGGCGACGGCCGCGGCGAAGCCCTCGTGGTAGCGCGCGGCCCACGCCGCGTTCGGCCGCGCCTGCCCGCGCCAGTCGAGCGCGAGCTGCAAGGCCGGGTCGTTGAGCAGACCCTCCTCCCCCTTGGCGTGGAGCGCGGCGGCCTCGGCCAGACGGCGGTAGACGCGCGCCGACTGCGCCTCCTCGGCGACCCACGCCTTGAGCTTGCCCCAGTTGCGGATGAGGCTCTCGTGCGAGATGTCTATGACGGTGCCGGGCGTGAGCGGGGCGGGCGCGGGCGGCGTGAGGAAGGAGCGCCCCTCGCGGCGGAAGAGTTCGACGACCGAGGCGACCTCCGCCTCCGTCGCCTCGGCGACCTCGCAAAGCTCGCGCAAGGGCGTGGGCCGGCGCGTCTCGCGCGCGTCCGCGCCGCGCTCGGTGAGGCGCTTGAAGACGAGCTCGGCGACGCGGCGCTCGCGCTCGCCCGCCAGTTCTTTGAAGGCTTCGTCGGCGTGGCGCGAGAGCGCGTCGGCCATCGCGCCGACGGCCTCGTAGTGCTCGACGCCGACCGGCTCGCCGTCGCGGCCCCGCGCGGCCCAGTAGTCCCACGTCCGCATCAGCGCGTGCTGCATGATGGGGAGCTGGTCGGGGTTGTCGCCCGTGTCGTTGAGCAGGCGGTTGAGGAGCGGCGCGGAGACGCGGCCGCCGCCGACCGCGGCCGGGCCGGTGACGGCCTCGCGCCGCTCGTCGCGCGTGAGCCGCGGGATGAGGTACTGGCCGTCGTTGATCGCCTCGGGCAGCCCCCAGAACTGCGCGCAGTCGCCGAGGAAGTCCGAGCGCATGGTGATGACGACGTAGACGGGCGCCTCGCGCCGGGCCGAGGCTTCGAGCAGCAGCTTGGCGAAGGCGGCCGCGTCGTCGGCCGAAGCGGACGCGCCGCGCGCCTCGCGGTAGCGGAACAACTCCTCGAACTGATCGACGACGACGAGCAGGTTCTCGCGCGGGCCGAGCCTCGCCTGCCGCGCGGCCTCGACCAGCCCGAGCGTGCTGCGCCGCAGAGTCGCCTCGACGAGCGCGGCCTGCACCTCCCGGCCGGCGGCGCCCGCGGCCGCGCCGCCGAGCACGTCTTCGGCCGCGAGAGCGCGCGCGAGGTTGCCGACGGGGTCGTGGCCGGGCCGCATGACGGCGACGCGCCAGCCCGACCCCGCGCCCGCCATCAGCCCGCCGTAGAGCGCCGGCAGCAGGCCCGCGCGCACGAGCGAGGACTTGCCGCTGCCCGAGGTTCCGACGACGGCGAGGAAGCGCGTGCGCGAGAGCCGCGCGAGCAGCTCGTCCGACTGCCCCTCGCGGCCGAAGAAGAGGTGGTACTCCTCGGTCTCGAACGGGCGGAGGCCGGGGAAGGGGTTGAAGCGCTCGCCCGACTCGGGCATCACCGCTCGCCCCCGCCGCGCATGGCCTGAAGGAAGGGCCGGAGGGCTTCGGGCGAGAAGCCGTCGAAGTTCTGGATGACGACGGGGACTTCGCGCGTGCGGAAGCGCTGCTTCTCGCCGGACGGCGGCCCCGTCACGTAGACGGCCCGCGCCAGCATCGGCGTCTCGCGCCCCCAGCCTTCGGCCTTCTGCAAGTCCCAGAGCTTCGAGCGCAGCCACATCTGGTTGGCCCTGCCGTAGTAGACGAGCGCCGCGTCGCAGTTGACGAGGCTCTCGCGGTGGTACTGCGCGAGCTGCTGCGTGTCGTCGGAGGGCAGGGTCGGGATGACCTCGTAGCCCTCGTCGAAGAGGTACTGTTCGAGCGGGGCCACGTCCTCCGTGTCGCGGTCGTCGCAGACGACGTAGACGCTTTTCAGGTCGCCGCCGCCCGCCGCCGCCGCGGGCTTCGGCGCGGGGTTGAGCTTCTCCAAGACGCGGAGCTTGAGGTCTTCGACCGTCGTCTGCAAAAGCTCCGCGCCCGCGCCGAGGCGCGACTGCAACTCCTCGACGAAGCGGCGCTGGCGCGCGTCCGCGGGCGCGAGGCCGGGCGGCATCCAGACGAGGCGCGTGAAGTTCGGGTCGGCCGCGCCGCGCTCGGCCGCCAGCTCGTGTTGCAGGAGGGCGCACGAGCGCTCCTGCTCGCCCTCGGGGATGATGCCGTAGTTGGCGCCGAGGAGGTGGACGGAGACGGCCGCCTCGGCGACCTGCGCGCGCACCTCTGCGAGCAACTCGGGCGCGACGAGCGTCAGCTCGCGGTCGGGCAGGACGCGGTAGCCGCGCTGCTGCAACTCGCGCCGGATGAGGTCGCGCTCGGTCGAAACGTCGGAGGTGGCCGTCGCGAGGTAGACGGACTTGGCGGCCGGCGCCGCGGCCGTCTGTCCCGCGGCCGCCTGCTCGGCGGCCTCGGCGGGCCGGGCCCCGGCGCCCTTCATCCTGTCGAGCACCTGCTTGATGTCCCACGCGAGGTCGCCCAGCGCGGCCCAGTAGCGCGGGTCTTTCTGCGGCGCGACCTCGGGGCTGAACTCCTGCGCCCGCCCGCGCTCGGCGTCGTACTCGTAGAACTCGTAGCCGAGCATGTCGCGCATCACGGCCGGCTGATCCGCGAGCGGGACGTAGCTCTTGGCGACCTTGAAGACGCGCGACTTGTCGCCGGCCCGCAGGCCGCCCTGCTCCTCGGCCCGCCGGCTGAACACCTCCAACTCGCGCACGCACCACTCCGACTTCACGTAGCGCGGCGAGACGACCGAGACCAGCACTCTGACCTTCGCCAACTGCCCGACGAGCGTGTCGGCGAACACGTCGTTGCCTTGCAGCTTGCGGTCGCGCCAGACCGTGACCTCCTCGCCCGCGAGCTGCGTGAGGATGATCTTGAGCCGCTCGTGCAGCGTCTCGACCCAGCCGTCGAGGCCCTTCGCCAGAGGCTGGTTGTCGATGTGCGCGTAGCTGATGAAGATGTCTTGTTCGAAAGCCATGAGAGTCCGACTTCGAGACCTCCCGGCGCGGGCCGTAGCGGGTTGTGTAGGGAGACGCGGGACGCGGGCCGAAGCCCTCCGGGCGAATGACGCGCGCGCGGCGCGACCGACCACGGCTTTATACGTCGCGCGCCGTGGCTTGTCAACGAGCCCTTCCGCGGAGGCGGCGCCGCGCGTCACGCCCGCGAGTGGCGCGGCGCGTGGCCCGCCCTCACGGTCAGCGCGAGGAGCGCCGCCGAGGCCGAGCCGAGAAGGGCGCTGACGGCGAAGGCCGCGCGCGGCCCGCGCCACTGCCAGAGCGCGCCCATCAGGAGCGACGCCGGGAAGACCGAGACGCTGAAGGCGAGGTTGTAGAGGCCGTAGGCCGTGCCGCGCTGCTCGGGGCGCACGAGGTCGGCGACGAGCGCCTTCTCCGTCCCCTCGACCAGCCCGAAGTAGATGCCGTAGATGAGGAAGAGAGCCCACGCCCCGGCGGCCGACGAGACGAAGGCGAAGCCGGTGTAGACGGCCGCGTAGAGGAGCCAGCCCGAGACGATGAGGGTCTTGCGGCCGAGGCGGTCTGAGAGGTCGCCGCCGACCAGAGAACTCGCGACCTTGCAGACGTGCAGCGCCGCCCACAGCAGCGGGACGGCCGCCGCGCTCACGCCCGCCTGCTGCGCGCGCAGCAGGAGGAAGGCGTCCGACGAGTTCGAGAGCGTGAAGAGCGCGAGGATGACGAGGAAGCGCTTGAAGTTCGAGTCGAAGCCGCGCAGCGAGAGCGGGGCTGGCGCGGCGGCGGCGGGGCCGCCGGCTCGCGGCTCGCGCTTCGACTCGCGGACGAAGAAGGCGGCGACCAGCACGGCGATGAGCGCCGGGACGGAGGCGAGCAGGAAGAGCGTCCGGTAGTCGTCGGCCGTCGGCCGGCTCGAGTCCGCGGCGACGAGCGCGAGGATAAAGTAGCCGGCGAGGGGGCCGATGACCGCGCCGGCGTGATCCATCGCGCGGTGGAAGCCGAAGGCGAGGCCGCGCTCGGCGGGGCGCGCCGAGTCGGCGATGAGCGCGTCGCGCGGCGCGCTGCGGACGCCCTTGCCGACGCGGTCGGCGAGGCGGATGAAGAGCACCTGCGGCCACGTCGAGGCGAAGGCCAGCAGCGGCCGCATCACGCCCGCCAGCCCGTAGCCGAAGACGACGAGCCCCTTGCGCCGCCCGCGCCGGTCGCTGAAGTAACCGGAGAAGAGCTTGAGCAGGGCGGAGACCGACTCGGCCCCGCCCTCGATGAGTCCGACGGCGAAGGGCGAGGCCCCGAGCGTGAGCGTCAGGAAGAGCGGCAGGAACGGGTAGATGATCTCGCTCGACGCGTCGTTGAAGAGGCTCACCAAGCTGATGGCGAGGACGTTGCGCGGCAGCCGGCCGACGCGCCGCCAGAGGCCGGGCCGCGACTCGTCGAGGCGGCCCGCGGCCACGCGGTCGTCGAACTGGTCTGCGGCGTCGGTGTCGGTCTCGCTCATCGGGCGCGGGCCGTCCCCCTAACGCGCGTTGCGCGCCGGGCGGGCCGCGCCGTTGCGGTTGCGGTTCGACGGCGCGGCGCCGAGCGGGTCGTACCACCACCACGCCACGGCCCCCGCCAGCAGCGCGAACAGCAGCGCCCCCACCAGCGCCAGCCGCAGGGCCATCCGCAGCACGCGCTTGACCACGAAGAAGAAGATGACGAAGCCGACGACCGCGGCGAGGATGATGACGGGAAGTTCCATAAGCGGAGTTATCAGTCTTCAGTCGTCAGCAAGACCTTCACCGGCGACCGATGCCGAGGGCGGCGGCGGACTGACGACGGAGGGCGGACGACTGGCTACTTCTTTTTGTACTTCGCGCTGACGACGGTCTTGATGTTGCCGCGGACGTTGAAGTCGCCTTCGAGGTGGACTTCGAGCGGGTCGCAGGCGGCCACGAAGTCTTCGAGGATGACGTTGACGACGTGCTCGTGGAAGATTTTGACGCCGCGGAACGAGTTGACGTAGAGCTTGAGGCTCTTGAGTTCGACGCAGCGCTCGTTGGGGACGTATTCGAGCCGGAAGGTGGCGAAGTCGGGGAAGTCCGAGAAGGGGCAGATGCAGGTGAACTCGGGCAGCTCGAAGCGAACGCGAATCTCCCGGCCGGGGTAGTCGTAGGGGAAGGTGTCGAGCGGGTAGAGGTTCATCTCCTCGCGCGGCGTCGGGCGGATGTCGAGGCCCTGCTGGTTCGCGGGCGGCGTCTCTGCGGTCATCGGCATGGGTTCGCGTGTCTCTCCTTGCGCCACGAATCTTAACCGACCCGCGCGCGGGGCGGCAATCCGCCGGGGCCGGCCTCGGCGTATATCCGTTCGTGGACGCCCGGCCGTCTCCCTAGGCGGAGAAGAAAGACCTCCTCGCCTTCGTCGGCACGCAGAAGAACGACATCGTCGAGAAGAAATAAAAGAAGACGACGGGTGAGGGTGAAGACAACCGCCTTCACCCTCACCCGTCGTCCGCCATCCGACAGCCACCTACGGCCTCAACGCATGTTCGAGTTCGTGTTGCCGTTGGAGTGGCCGGTGTGGCCCGCGCCCGCGCCGCCGGCGTTGAGCTGGCGGGCCATGTCGAGGTGCATCTGGACGGCGGGAACCATCTTGGCGGCGAAGGCGCGCGCGTCGGCGTCGCGTCCCTTGCGCGCGTGGCCCTGCACGAGCTTGAGCATCCGCTCGTGCGACCTGATGCCGGCGTTGCGGATGTACTCGCGGTCGAACTCCGCGCCGGAAAGCCCGCCCAGCTTCGTGAGCATCGAGCGGTGTTTGGCGTCGACGCCCGCTGGCAGCGTGACGCCCTTCGACGAGGCCAACTGCATCAACTCCTGATTGGCCGCCGTGTGATCCTCGATCATCTTGCGCGCGTACTCGCGGACGGCCTCGCTCGACGCGCGCTCGACGGCCACGCGCGACATCTCGACCTCGGCCATGCCGCCGGCCGCCGCCTCCTGCATGAACTTCCGGTCGGACGAGGCGAGCGCCGACCCGCGCGCGCCCATGCCGCCGGAGGCGTTCTGCGTCCCGCCCATGTTTGTGTTCCCGCCCGCGTTCGTGTTCGTGTTCTGGGTCGTCCCCGTGGTCGTGTCCTGCTGCGCGCCGGCGTGAGCGGCGAACCCGGCGGCCACGAGGGCGCACGCGGCCACGAAGGCGAGCGTGGCGAAAGTCGTCTTAATCTTGCTCAAAGCGAATCCCTCCTTGTTCTGGTAAGAAGCTCCGGGTTCGAGTTAAAGACTTCGGACGCGGCTCGCGCCGTGAAATCAGAGAGGACTTTAACTCGGGACTCGGAACTCGAAACGTGAGTGGTTCAGGCGTTGGCGCCGCCGGCCTTCTCCAGCGAGCGGACGCGGTCGTGCGCCTGTTTGACTTCGGAAAATTGACGCTCGACCATCGAGCGCACGTGAGCCGGCAAGTCCGTGCCGAGCGCCGAGCGGTAGCTTGAGACGGCCGAGTCCTCGCCGCGCTCGCACTCGGCGAGGATCGCGCCGTCGTCCTCGCCCGTGAGCGCCGACTTCAGACCCATCCAGCCGCGGTGGAGCGCGGCCGACACGCTGCCCGCCTCCGACGCCTCGCCGCCGAGCCGCCGCACCTCCTGCTGCAACTCGCCGGCGAAGCGCGCGCGCTGCTGCGAGTATTCGCGGAAGAGTCGCTTCAGCTCGTCGCCGCGCACGCCGTCGGCCGCGGCCTTGAAGCCCTCCTGCCCGTCGCGGCAGGTCTCGATGAGGCGGTTGAGCGCCGAGATCACTTCTGCGTTACTTGACATGTCGAACCCCTCCCTGTCGAAGCGCGCGCGAGCCGCCGCCGCGCCTCAGCGCCGCCACGCCGCCGCGGACGGCCGGCGCGCGCGCCCGAGCGCGAACAGCTTGACGAGCGCGAGGCCGGCGATGAAGCCGCCGATGTGCGCCGCGTAGGCGACGCCGCCGGCCTGCGTGCCGCGGCCGAGCATCCCCAGCCCGCTGATGAGCTGGAAGACGAACCAGAGTCCGACGGCCGCCCAGCCCGGCACCTGCGTGACGAACCCGCGCAGCACGATGGCGTGGACGCGGCGGCGCGGGTGGAGCACGAGGTAGCCGCCGAGCACGCCCGAGATCGCGCCCGACGCGCCGAGGCTCGGGATGTAGGAGTCGGTGTTCGTCAGGACGTGCGCCAGCGAGGCCAGCAGGCCGCACACGAGGTAGAAGGCGGCGTAGCGCGCGTGGCCGAGGTCGTCCTCGATGTTGTCGCCGAAAATCCAGAGGTAGAGCATGTTGCCGAACAGGTGCGCGAACCCGCCGTGCATGAACATCGAGGTCAGAAGCGTCAGGTAGACCGAGCCGGGCGTCGGCTGCAAGGGGATGCGCCCGATGGGGTCGCCGCTGAGCGGGTCTTGAACGACGACGGGCCGCGCGATGTCGACGCCCGTCACGATCTCCTGCGGGACGGTTGACCACGCGAACGTGAACTGTTCGTTCGAGCCGAGGCCCTGAAAGAGGACGAAGACGATGACGTTGAGGGCGAGCAGGAGGTAGTTGACGTAAGGCGTCGTCAAGCGGTCGCTGTTGTCGTCGCCGATGGGGAAGATCATCCGCCGTCTCCTCTTCGCGCGGGACGGCCGCCGCCCGCGCCTCGCGCCTGCCGCGCACACCTCACCGCCGACACCTCTCCGGAAGCCGCCAGCTTCGGACACTCTTCTCCCGGAAGTTTTACGGGAGTGACACAAAGCAGTAGACAGTAGCCAGTAGTCAGTAGTCAGTAGAAAAACATTCGCCGGAACGCTCGCCGAAGATGCTCTTTCTACCGGCTACTGGCTACTGACTACTGTCTACTTTTCTCCGGCATCCTCCTTGCTCACGCAGTCGGCGAAGGGGGAAAGCTGATGATTACGTTTCGGAAGCATGCAGCGGGCACTACACAGCGCTTCGATTCGCGTCTCATTCGCCGCGCGCGCGGCGCGCGGGCCGTCCCCCGAATCGTCGCGTCGCTGGCCATCATTTTCGCCGCCGCGAACGCGGCCGCGGCGTCACAGCAGAAGGGCGGCGGCAATGCGCCTTCCGAGGTCGCCGGCCGCGCCGCCGAGGCCCCGCCGAAACCGGACGCGGGCGGCGAGGCGGGCGCGGACGCCGGGCCGCGCGACCCGCAGGTGCCCGTCAAGGTCTACGTCGCGGGCACGCCCGAAGACCCTTACATCGTCGCGCGCATCGGCGACTTCCCCACGGAGCTGGGGCGGCCGGGCGACGAGTTCCTCAAGCGCGAGTTCATCGAACAGTTCATGCGCGACGTGCTCGGCCTGAAGCGGCACGAGGGCGGCGCGGCGGCGCTCAAGATCGCGCTCCTGCCGCAGCAGAACGGACAGGAGCAGGAGTGCTCCTTCACCTTCGGCGAGGTCGCGGGGCGCATCACCGTGAGGCTTTCCGAGCGCAGCGTCCTCGTCCTCGTCTCCTTCACCGGCAAGGAGTCGTCCGCGCCGACGCTCGTCGCCGCCCTGAAGTAAGAACGTCGGAGGCCCGGCCGTGAGCGAGGGCGCCTCAGGCATCATCAGTGTATCGTCTGATGATGCCTGAGGCGCCCCCTTCACGGCCGGGCCTCCGCTTTGTCTTTAGTCCAGAACGTCGTGGCTCGTCGGGCCGCCGCGGACGACGCCGAGGCGCTCCAGTTCGGGCACGTGGGGTCGTAACAGTTCGTAGCCTTCGCTGCGAGCGACGTAGGCGGCGGCCGTGATGTCGCCGGTGACGTTCAAGGTCGTGCGGCACATGTCGAGGATGCGGTCAACGCCGAGGATGATGGCGATGAGGGCGGGCGGGATGTTGTAGGTGGCGAGCATGACGATGATGAAGGGGATCGAGCCCGAGGGCACGCCCGCCGTCCCGATGCCGCCGAGGATGGCGAAGTAGGCCACGCCGAGCTGCTGCCCGAGGGTCAGGTCAACGCCCGCGAGCTGCGCGAGGAAGAGCACCGTCACGCCCTCGTAGAGCGCCGTCCCGTTCTGGTTCGCCGTCGCCCCCACCGTCAGCACGAAGCTGTTGATCTCGCGCGGCACGCCCAAGTTCTCCTCCGAGACGCGCAGCGCCGTCGGCAGCGTCGCGTTCGACGAGGAGGTGGAGAAGGCCGTCAGCATGACGGTCTTGATGCGGCGGAAGAACTCGACGGGCGAGATGCGCGCGAGGAAGTAGACGGCCAGCGAGTAGACGCCGAACATGTGCAGCGCGAGCCCCGCCAGAACCGTCACCACGAACCAGCCGAGCGCGCCGAGGAGGTCGAGGCCGAAGCGCGCCGTGTTGTTGAAGAGCAGGCAGGCGACCGCGAACGGCGCGAGCTTCATGATCAGGTCGATGATCTTCGCCGAGATTTCGAAGAGCGCCTGCAAGCCGCGCAGCAGCGGCGCGGAGACTTCGACGGGGATGAGCGTGGCGGCGACGCCGAGCAGGACGGCGAAGAACATCAGGTGGAGCATGTTCGGCGTGTCGGTCTGCCGCTCCTCGCCCGCGATGATGCCGGCGACGGCCGCCACCGGGTTCGACGGCACGATGGTCTTGACCACCTGCATCAAGGGCGAGTCGGCCGTCCCGGCCTTCGTCGCGTCGGCCACGCGCTTCGAGGCGTCGGAGGCGTAGCGCGCTTCGAGCCCGGCGCGCGTCTCGGCGTCGAGCCGCTCGCCCGGCCGCAAGGTGTTCGCCAGCGTCAGGCCGATGACGACCGAGACGGCCGAGATGAGGAAGGTGTAGGCGAACGACTTCAGCCCGACGCGGCCCAGCCGCCGGATGTCGCCGATCCCCGCGACGCCGACCACGAGCGACGAGAAGACAAGCGGCACGACGACCATCAGGAGCAGCCGCAGGAAGAGCGCGCCGACCGGCTCCGTGATGTTGTGAATCGTCCATGCCACGCCGGGGTGGTCGCCGCCGAGCAGGCGGTTGGCGGCCACGCCCGCGACGACGCCCGCGGCCAGCCCCAAGAGGATGCGCGTGTGCAGCGCCATCCCCTTCGGCTTGTCCGGCGTCGCGTCCTTCAGGTCGGTCGTCAGCTCGCGCTCGTACGCGTCGCGCCCCGCCGGCCGCCTCTCGTCTTGTTCAGCCATCGGCGTGAAGCGCAGAAGTCAGAGCGCAGAATGCGGAATGAAAACCGAGCTGCCTTTAATTCTGCATTCTGCGCTCTGACTTCTGCGCTTTCTCACCTCCCCCATTTGAGTTTGTTCCGCAGAACGTCGAAGTAGTTGCGCGTGTGCGCCTGAATCAGGTTGAAGGTGGTGCGGCTCTTGCGGACGGTGACGCGGTCTTCCAGTTCGAGCGGCATCCCGACCTGCCCGTCGAGCGTGAGCGCGACCTCCTCCTGCGGCGTCTTCAGGACCAGCTCGAACTCGGCGTCGTCCGGCAGGACGAGCGGGCGGTTCGAGAGCGTGTGCGGGCAGATCGGCGTGACGACGACGGCGCGCATCGAGGGGTAAATGATGGGGCCGCCGGCCGAGAGGTTGTAGGCCGTCGAGCCGGTCGGCGTCGAGACGATCAGCCCGTCGGCGCGGAAGGTGTTGACGAACTTCCTGTCCACCCACGTCTCGATCTCGATGATGCGGGCGAGGGCCGACTTCGAGATGACCACGTCGTTCAAGACGCGATCCTGTAGCAGCAGCTCGCCGCCGCGGCGGACTTCGGCCGCCAGCATCAGGCGGCGGTCGAGCGTGTAGTCGCCGGCGAGGATGGCGTCGAGCGCGGGCGTCATCTCCTCGTGTGTGAAGTCGGCGAGGTAGCCGAGCGTGCCGTAGTTGACGCCGAGGACGGGCGTGCCGTGGTCGCCGACCATGCGGGCCGTGGCGATCATCGTCCCGTCGCCGCCGAGCACGACGATGAGGTCGACGCTCCTGACCATCTCGGCGTGCTCCATCTCCTCGACGGCGCAGCCGGTCTCCTGCTCGACGGTGGCGCGGTCGAGGCGCGGCCCGCCGACGACCGTGATGCCGCGCGGCGCGCACCACTCGACGAGCCGGCAGATGGTCTTCAGAGCATCCGGCTGCTGCGGCTTGATGAGCACGCCAACGCGGCGGATGGGCAGGTTCATCATGGCGAACGGACTGACTCGGGCGCGGGAGCGGGGGGTAAGTAAAACGCGCGCGGATGATAGCCGCGCCCCGCCGGGTGGTCAAGGATAAAAGCCGCGAGTCGCGAGTGGTGAATCGTGAAGACGAGCCGTCAGTCACCGGTCGTCAGTCGCCGGTAAAGACAAAACCGAGAGCCGAAGACAGCTTTTCACGGTTCGCGGTTCGCGACTCGCGGCCTTTCACTTTCTCAGCACGGGCAGGGCGCGGGCTTTGGGGGCGGCGCGGCGCGCGTCGCGGGGGGCGGGCGGGCGGCGCGACTCCCACGCGCGGGCGAGGCGGTCGAGTTCCGCGCCGTCGGAGTCGGGGTCTACGAGCGTGAGCCAGACGGGCAGGGGGAGCCACGCCCACGCCGCGCCGTAGACTTCGGCGTTGAGCTGTTCGACGCGGCGCTCCTCGCGCCACTGAGCGTCGGCGGGCGGCACGTCCGACCAGTCGTCGTAGCAGGCGTGGTGGATGCAGGGCGCGGGCTTGGCGCGGCGGTGGACGAGGCAGCCCGCGTCTTTGACGAAGAGCGGGCACGAGTAGGTCTGCGCGAAGGTGTCGCCCGCGACCGTCAGCCCGTAGCGCGCGACGGCCGCGCGCGCCCGCGCGTAGACGGCGCGGCGCGCTTCGGCGTCGAGCCGCGGCGTGCGCGCGAGCGTCTCGCGGACGGCGACGGCTTCGAGCCGCGTGATGTGGACGTTGACGAAGTGGGCGTCCGTGCAGCAGACGCCCGGCGTCGGGCAGGCGCGGCAGTCGCGCGCGCGGTGCTCGTAGTTGAGCTTGACGTGCGTCTGGAACGCGGCCTTGCTCCGCCGCAGGCGCGCCAGCGCCTCAGCCTCGGAAAGTCTCCTCATCGCATTTTTGATTTTAGCTCATTGGTTCCCGGTTGTCGGTCGTCAGTTAAAGACAAAGAACCGGCGACCGAGGACTTAATCGAAAACCGACAGCCTAAAATTCCTCACCGGCCCTTTCGTAGAGCGCTAAGAACTCGCGGTTGCCGTCGGCGCCGGTGATGGGCGAGTCGGTGACGCCGCCGACCGAGAGGCCGAGGGCGCGGGCCGCGGCGTTGACCTCTTCGACGACGCGCGCGTGCTGGCGCGGGTCGGTGACGATGCCGCCCTTGCCGACCTCGCCGCGGCCCACCTCGAACTGCGGCTTGACGAGGACGACGAGACGGCCGCCCGCCTTGAGCAGGGGGACGAGGGCCGGCAGGATTTTCGTCACCGAGATGAATGAAACGTCCATCACGGCGAGGTCGAACCGCTCGCCGAAGTCCGCGGGCGCGAGGCGGCGCGCGTTGACGCCCTCGCGC
>Ga0196977_1000396_pt1 | contig 23507 bp, 17 predicted proteins | sample S3v_1013CmetaG_FD_148634 | JGI IMG/M metagenome (GOLD analysis project Ga0196977, IMG submission 148634) | Soil microbial communities from Anza Borrego desert, Southern California, United States - S3+v_10-13C | ecosystem: Environmental > Terrestrial > Soil > Desert | place: USA: California...
ACGGAGGTTTTCACGATAGTGGGACGGCGACCCAAACGCCGACGACTCTGACCAGCGGCCCTCGCTGTCTCGCGTGCAAAGGAGAGGCTGATTGTAGAGGTAGCCGAAGTGCTGAACCCAGAACACGAACAGCATCCCGGACTCTGCGTCGTAGCCGAGCAGACCGTTCGAATGGGCACCGCGAACATTGCTTGCCGGGATGACTTCACGGCGGACCGTGTCGCCCTTCCGTTCGGTCAGCACGAGATAAGTGGACGCGTCGCTGCCTTCCTCGGCAGCTGGCGTTTCGGACGAGATCGTGTAAAGCGTCCCGCTCGACGTGAGGAGAATGTCGGAGAAGTCGGCCGCGGAAAGCGGGGCCGCTACAACGAGCAGGACGAGGGCCAGAAGCTTCTTCATAACTTGAAATTCACCATGGAGCGCAGATCGAGGCCGAACAGGATGTTTTTGAGATTGCGGAACTGCGGGTAGAACTTCGTGAGCTCGGTGAAATGGAAATCGGCGCCTTCTGCGTCGTCCGCTTTGTAGCAGGCTTCACCGAGGAGGTAATGAGCGTTGCGGATCTGGCGCGGCTCGGCTGCCAGCGACAGACCGGACTGGCCGTAGAAGATCGCTTTGTCCAGCTCGTCCAGCTCGAGATAGCCGAAGCAGAGATCGATGTGCGCTTCAGCGAGAGCCGCGGCCGACACGATGTACGGAAGCGCGCGATTGATGTCGTCGACGCCTTCCTGATGGCGGCCATTGAGCAGCTTCGACGCGCCGAGGTTCTGCAGCGCGGCGCCGTAGCTCAGTTTGTGCTCGTCATCGTCGGAGATCTGCTCGATGAGCACCAGCGCCTGTTCGAAGCAATCGATGGCCTGATCGAACTGCGAGTCGATCTCGTAGATGATCCCGAGGTCGTTGAGCGCGGCCATCCGCCAGAACGGCTCTTCTGCCTCTTCCGCGGCGTCGAGCGCAACGTGCCCGTAAAACGCGGCGCGCTTGCTCTCGTTCTGCAGACGATGCTTGAACATGAGCGCGTACGCGGCGAGGAACGTGTGATGCAGATTGCGCCGCCGCATCAGGATCGCGGGCAGCGCCTGGACCGCGGGGCCGGTGCGCTCGAGCGCGATCATCGCGTCAGCCTTGTTGATCGTGATCAGCTCGCGGACTTCGTCGTCGGTCGCGAGCGCGAGCGCTTCGTCATACAGCGCCAGAGCATCTTCGTACTCGCCGCTGCGCACCGAAGCGAGCGCTTTCTGGCGCAGCTCTTCGACTGAAAGATTCGTGCTAAGCATCTGCGTCCCCTCCCTCCACCCCATCCGTGTCACCGCTCTCCTGCGCGCGCTTGAACTCGATGAAGCTCTCGACTTCCTTCTGCGCGATCGGGCTCAGTGAACGGTACTTGTCCAGGACCGTGTCAGCGCGGTTGTTCTCATCGAAGAAGTCTCCGATGCTGAGATCGAAGCACTGGAGGATTTTCAGCAGCGTATCGAGGCCGACCTTGTACTCGCCCTGTTCCATGCGAGAAAGGTCGGATTGATGGATGCCGATCTTTTCGGCAAGCTCCACCTGCGTCAGTTTGCGCTGGCGGCGGAGTTGCCGGATTTTGCGTCCGACGAGTTCGAGTTGTGCTGGCCTGTTCATGCTGTCCGCGTTGACTTTTATGCTATTAAACAATAACGTGCCGGCTTTAGCAAGATGTGGGCGCTGACCCCTCCTGTCAAGCCCCGAGGGAAAAGTCACGGACGCCACTCTCCACCTTCTGCGGGAACTGATCAGGCGTGACCTCACGGCACGGTTCACCGGTTCCGCCCTAGGCCTTGCCTGGGCCATCCTTCAGCCGCTCAGCCTGGTCATCCTTTACTGGTTCGTCTTCACTTTCATGATTCCGGGCGGCCGCGCCGGCGGTTCGGGCGATCAATATATCTACTTCCTCATCGCCGGGCTCCTTCCCTGGCTGGGTGTGAGCGAAGGGTTGACGCGCTCGACGACGTCGGTCGTGGAAAACTCGGCGATCGTGCGCCGGCTTCCGCTTCGAAGCGAGTTGCTTGTGATCGTGCCGAACGCGACGGCGATGATCTTCGAATGCGTGGCACTGCTCATCTTTGCACTCGTCTGCGTGGTGAAGGGCGTACCGCTGCGGAACATCTGGCTGCTTCCGGCCGCGATCATGTTGCAGTTTCTGCTGCAGCTCGGCGTCGGATTCGTGCTGGCGGCGACGTATGTGTTCTTCCGCGACGTCACGCAGATCATCGGCTTCGCGCTCGCGATCGCGTTTTATCTCAGTCCGATCCTCTATCCCGTGGCGGGACGCTTCGAGAAGTTCTTCTTCTGGAATCCGATGACGCCGCTGCTCGGTTTGTTTCGCAGCGCAATGATCGGCACGCCGTTACCTGACGCCGGCTCGATCGTCTTCTTACTGACGATCACGGGAGTGGTGTGTTCGGGAGGACTGCTGTTCTTCCGTCGCGCGCAACCGTCGCTGATCGACGTCATCTAGCCCATTTCACAGGAGAAAACGATGTCTTTTCGAAGGTTTCCCGGTTGTGTCCTGTCCGTTCTCATCCTGGCGCAGTTGCCGGGAGACGCCCAGGAGGCCGCGAAGAAAAATGCGCCGGCATCGGCGGCCACCAGCACGAGTGACGTACCCGACGGCGGCATGCCGCGTTATATCCGTCCCGAGACACCGGAAGAGCGGATGAAGCGTCTTGCGACGAAAGAAGATCCGGGCATCAATCCCGATCCGGCGGTGAAGTGGTATCGGCACGGAACGGTCTTCACCATTAGAAAGGTCGACAAGAGCTGGGTCACACCGACGCCGCACGCGGGATGGGTGAAGTCGCATCCGAACGTCAACATCATCGACGAGCTCTATCAGGAAAACGATAAGTGGGTGTGGATCTGGGTTCCCGAGCCGCCTCCGCGCCGTACTCGCGAAGAGCGCCGCGAAGCCCTCAAGACGAAGGAGTACTCGGATCAGGCCATCGAGTACATGAAGAAGATCCGTCCAGAGTACGAGCCGCTCGAGCCGCCGCGCTCCGAAACCAAAGTGCGCTTCGAAGCCGCTTCGAAGGGATTGCCGACGGACGGCTCCTGGCGTAATGCGCTCGACGTCGCCGACATGAACGGTGATGGCCACATGGATCTCATCGTTCCGTCCGAGCGCGGTGCCGCTTCCGGCACGCCCTCCATCTACCTCGGCGACAGCAAAGGCAACTGGAAGCTCTGGAGCGCCAAGTGGCCTTACAGGATCGACTACGGCGCGGCCGCGGCGGCCGACTTCAACAAAGACAAGAAAATGGATGTCGCGTTCGCCGTCCACCTCGAGGGCGTGATCGTCCTCCTCGGCGACGGCAAAGGCGGTTTCACCGAGGTCAAGCGCGACCGCAAGTTTCCGTCGCGGCGGATCCTCGCGACCGACATCGACGCTGATGGCTGGACGGATGTGGTCGCGCTCTGGGAAGGACCACTCGCGCGCGGCAAGGAGCTGCGCGATGCGACGTATTCCGGTCTCCGCGCATATCTCAATCGCGACAACGGACAGAAGTGGGAAGGGGTGAATCTGTCCGAGCGCGGGCATGGCGTCAGCGGCGACTGGCTGACGGCAGGCAACTTCAACGGTGACAAGCGTCCGGATCTCCTCGGTTCCACGATGTACAGCAATTCGACGCATACGCTGTTTCTGAGCGACGGCGACGGAGCCAGGTACGGCGTCTATGAAGATGAGAGCGGCGTTGTGATCCCCGGGCGTGGCACGTATCAGGCCGTGACGAGTGGTCCGTTCACCTCGAAGATCGTGGACGACGCCATCATGGCCTCGTCCCGCTCCTGGCCGGAGAAACTCGATCCGGCGATCGTCGCGCGTCCGCCGCTGCAGAACGTGATCGCGCTGGACCGTCTCAGCTTTCACGAGGGCAAACCGACGCGCACGACGATCATGCGCTTTCCTCAGGGGCGGCCGATCCTCGGATTGAGCCATGGCGATTTCGATCGCGACGGCAAGGAGGACATCATTTTCACGCGCCACGATCCGCGCGAGGCGGTCCTGCTCATGGGTGACGGCAAGGGCGGCTTCAGACGGGCGCAGGTCGAGGGACTGACGATCGCGCCGCAGAAGAACTACGACTTGGTGGTCGCGGATGTGAATCGCGATGCGCGGCCGGACGTGATCGTGATGTACGAGAGCGACTCGGCGACGGCACTTTCGACGAAAAACGGCAGTATTCAGGTGTTTTTGAACCGCGGGACGGGTGAATAGCGCTGCAAATTCACCTTGCGCTGCCGGGGGAAGAGGGGTATATTCCGCCGAATCGTGCGGGGTCCCATATGTCGAAATCGCATATACGGGCCCTCGAAGTATTGACATTCCGAATATTTCGTCTTACGTTGTAGAAGCTCAACAACATCTGGCACACATATTTTTCACATGAAAAATCTGAATACGGAGGTGATCGTATCGTCTGGATTGGGTGAGCCAACCTTCGTTCGTATTCATTAATCAAGGAAGTGTAGGAGATAGAAATGAAGAAACTTACCGTTTGGGCTCTGTTGGCCACGTTGGTGGTTGCAGGGTCGGCGTTTGCTGGTCCGCGCGGGATCAACGCTGAGGCGACGTTCCTCACCGGGCAGCCCGCGACGACCAACAACGACGACAGCTGCGACATCGGTGTGGCTCCGGCCGCAACGCTTCTGCTGCCGTACTTCGAAGTTTCGGAAGACCGCACGGATGAGACGACTCTGTTCACGATCACGAACGTGTCGCAGTATCCGGCGATCGCCCACGTTGTTCTCTGGACCGATTTCTCGTACCCGGTCATCGACTTCAACATCTACCTGACCGGTTATGACGTCCAGAGCATCAACCTCTTTGACGTGATCTGGCTGGGTGTCGTTGCGCCGGCTTCCGGCTCGCGCACGAGCGCCGGCACGGGCACCGACATCTCGGAAGGTCCGGCCTTTGGTAACTTCAATGGCGTCACCGACAGCTGGGACGTCATCGAGCCGGGTTCGAACCTGGACACGACTGACTGCCACCGCCCGAACATCCCGGGCCAGCTGCCTGAGTTCCACCGCGAGCGTATGCAGACCGCCTTCACCGAAGGCACCGTTGCCGCCGTTCCGGGCAACCCGCTGTTCGCCGGCTGCAACGACGTCGGCAATGAGCACGTGAACGCTGTCGGTTATGCGACGATCGACGTTGTGAACTTCTGCGGCACCGGTCTCCCGACCGATGGTATCCCGTACTTCACGACTGAAATCCGCTTCGACAACATCCTGATCGGCGACTACCAGCAGGTCAACAGCGGCCTGGACTTCGCCCAGGGCAATCCGATGGTTCACATCCGTGCGATTCCTGAGGGCACTGGCAACACGCAGGCCGTCGAGCCGCTCGGCACGAACTTCGACCGCACGTTCTACAGCCGTTATCAGGCCCCGATCTCCGTTACCCCGCTCATCCCGCGTACGCTCGACCGCCGTCAGCCGCTTCCGTCGCTCTTCGCGGCGCGCTGGATCAACGGTGGCACCGGCGAGTTCCAGACTTCGTTCAAGATCTGGCGCGAAGGTGTCGTCACCGGCACCGCTTGCACGGGCGCTGAGCGCGCCTCGCTGAATGGTCAGCTGCTCGTCACCGAAACCGTTGTCTTCGACGAAGACGAGAACGGCGAAGGCGTCGCTGGTGGTGAGATCATCGTTTCACCGTCGGTTGGTACCGACGACATCATCCTGCCGGAAACCTCGCTCACGTCGATCGCCGACGGCGATGTGTTCCCGCAGGACATCATCGACACGGAGCCGGCTGGCTGGGTTTACATGAACCTCGACAACGGCTCGTCCACGCTCGCCTCGACTGAATTCGCGACCCAGAACTGGGTTGTCGTGTCGATGCGCGCTGAGGGTCGCTACTCGGTGGACTTCGACGCTGCCTGGCTTGGCAATGGCTGCACGCCGCGTGAGGACGTCAGCGAGTTCTCCGACGGCGGCGTCAACGATGTCCTCCCCGGCCCGGCCGCGGACATCACCCCGGACTTCATCCCGTAGTCATCTCGTTTCAAACGCAGTAGCCGGAAGGCGGGCTGGATCTCCAGCCCGCCTTTTTTTTGGTGGCGTCGATCGTCCGCTCCATCCCGCTCGGCCCAGCAAAAAAAATCGTTGACGTCCAACTCTGGTCGCTTACAATAACGTTCGATTTCCAACGGTCCAAACGTTTCCGGGGGTGTTAGTTGAAAATGGTGTGGAAAAGCGTCCTTTCGCTCGTTGCGGCTGTCGTCGTCGCGACGCCGTCGCTCGCTCAGAACTACCCGATGCCGACCAAGGTCGGACAACCGGCCGCGGTCTGCACGGGCTGCAGCGGCAATAACGCGGTCGGCGAGCCGAACGCAGGCAAACCGACGTATCAGTATGCCTCGCCGATCACGTCGTTTGTCGGCCGTCTGGTCGACTCCAACGAAACGAAGAGCGTGCAGCACTCCGGCATGCGCACGGCGCGCGCCGGCATCATCCGCACAGCTCATTCTCAGCGCGGCGCCGCTCCTCCGCGCGTCTACGTGCAGATCGGCCAGGCGCTGGGCGCGTATTCGCTGAGCACCTTCTTTACGAGCAAGCTGTCGAGCCCCATGGTGCCGATCAACGTCGTCGGTACCGGCTCCACGTACAGAGAGCGCGATCCGTTCGAGAGGATCGCACTCTTCGACGCGCACGTCTATCCCGAGAGCACGTTCTCGGGCGGATGGAAGGTTCCGGTCGCCGATAACCAGGACCGTCTGTGGGATTTCGATTTCGACGACCGCGGCTACATCTACATGGCGTATGACGAGTTCGGGTTCGGCATCGTCAAGGACTCCGGTGAGTCAGGTGCCTCGCATTTCCCGAAGACGCTGCAGCTCCTCGATGAGCTGCCAGTGCGCCCGACCAGCGTCTTCACGCTGAAAGTTGGCTCGAACTACTACGCCATCGTCTCGGACATCTTCACGGCCACGAGCTCGGTTGTGTATGACGTCACCACACCGTCTGCTCCCGGCCAGCCCGCGATTCGCAACTCGCCTGTTTATGGCGTTCAGGCGTGGGCGAAGGACGAAGCAAACCAGGTCATCGCCGTGTTCAATGGTGAAGGCAAGATCCTGGTGTTCACGTACGCGAATTACATCAACGGCGGCGCGCCGATCGCGGAAGTGACGCGCTCGAGTACGTCGAGATATATCGCCGGTCTCAGCTTCGACGATCAGGGAACGTTGTGGGTCACCGAACATGCCGCGAGACCGGCCCCGGCCCTCATTCACCGGCTTGCCCGGAGCGGATCGGGCTACAGCCATTCGACGCAGAGTCCTTATCCGACCGATTTCTACCCTAAATTCATGCATGCATCGGCGGGGTATCTCGCCGTCGGCGGCGTGGTGAAGCATGACAACCGCGAAGTGAACCAGGTCTTTCTGTTCAAAATCGACGGTTCGAACCTCACTCTGTTGAACGTCGATGACTACTTCCGGAAGTACTACCATGCCGCGCCTTCCGGTTATGCGCAGCCCGGCGGTTTTGTGCAGTCGCCATCCGCGGTTCAGATCATCAAGTCCGGAACCAAGACGTACTTCATGTACAACGCGTGGGGCCTTGGTGACGTCTACCAGCTCGGTGCAGATGGTCCGCAGCTCGCGGCTACGATGAAGACCGCGTCGTTCGGAACGCCGAATCCCAACGCGAAGCCGACGCAGTCCGGCCCGTTCCCCGGCGACATCGTCACGTTCACCGCGAGCGTGACTCCTGCATCGACGCACTCGCTTACCTGGAACTTTGCGAACCCGGATGCCGGAGCGGCGAACACGAAGTCCGGAACAACCGGCGCTGACATCACCCATCAGTTCACCGGCCTCAATACCACGACGAAAATCACGACGACCAAGAACGTCACCGCGACGTCGACCTCTGACTCGCAGGTCACCGACACGATCCCGGTGGTGCTGAAAGTTCCGGAAGCTCGTATTGCCCTCAAATCGACCGGCGAGCTCATCACCGCCTCCGGTTTCGAAACGGTCGTCGGCGACAAGTTCATCGACGCGTCCGACGGTTCTGTCGAAAGTCACGTCTCCACGTGGACTCTCGGTGCCACGCCGAGCGTGCTTCGCCCGAATGACGAGATCGATGTCGGCGCGCTCGGCGCGCGCAGCGTGGCCATGACGGCGTCCTACGGCAAGTACGACCCGGCAACGCTGGCACTTCCCGCTCTGCCGTACAACGCGGTCGTTGCAGCCAAGGGATATGAAGTCAAACCGTTCGTTGCGAAGCTGAAGCAGGCGACGCGCAATGGCAACAACGTCACCTATGGTGCGATCGCGCGTGCGACCAACGACCCGCTGGCGCTGTTGGCGACCGACTGGACCGTGACCTGGTCACTGACAGCCGGTTCCACGCAGACCGCTGGGACGTCCGGCGTCGTTCCGGTCGGTACCGTGCCTGATTTCACCTTCGATAAGTCATTGCTCGTCAACGGCAGCGTGATCAAGCTGGTCATCAGCGTCGCACCGGCCGCGGTGCCGGTCCCGGCCTACGCGACGTACGAGCTCAGCGAGACCGTTTCCGTTCCGAATCCGGTCATCGAGTTGACCAATTGCAACTTCGTCAACGACAACTGCTCCATCAAAGCGGTCGCCGGTCCTGGCGGCGGATCCGCCGCCGGCTGGCAGCTCTCCTGGTCCGTGAAACGCGGCGCCGCGAACGTTTCTTCGGGCACGGGCAACCCGCTCGCCACCTTCAAGTTGACGCAGCCGGGATTGCACACCGTCACTGTCACTGAGACCGTGTTCGGCATCGAAGTGGTCAAGACATTCGACGTCGCGCAGAGCCTCTGCGTCGCCCCGCCGGAGGCTCACCAGCTGGCCATCGGCTCGAGCTGCCAGACCTGCGCGGCGAACGTGGACATCGTCTTTGAAGCGAGCTACTTCCAATACAGCGCTCAGGCGTGCGACCAGTACAGCTGGAACTTCGGCGACGGCTCTACGGCGACAGGAGCGCTCGCCACGCACGCGTATGGCGGCCCCGGGACGTACACGGTTTCGCTCAATGTGAAGAACGTGAACAAGCCCGCCGGTACGACCGTCACGAAACAGATCACCGTCGGTGGCGGATCGAACTGCACGGCGCCCTCGAGCATCGACTTCACCTATGCGAGCAGCCAGGGTTGCGCCATCGGCGTCAACTGCAAGACCGGCGACTCGGTACGCTTCACCGCACGGCGCGGCACCGCGAACCTGCAGAACTGCGACAACGCGTCCTGGTCGTTCGGTGACGGTGCCTCGTCGAATGAGGATCGCCCGTCTCACTCCTTCAGCACGCCGGGGACGTATACAGTCTCGGTAGTCATCTCCAACAATCTGGGCACTGCGCCCGCCGTCTCGAAGACGATCACGATCGTTCCCAACACTACTGGTTGTAACCCCGGACCGACCGAGGCCAACGTGTCGCTTTCCTACCGAGGCAAGGTGAGTGGTTGCACGAGGACGAACGGTGTCGTCTGCAAGTCCGGCGAAGAGATCGAGTTCGAGAGCAGCTTCTTCCAGTACTCGATCCAGCCTTGCGATCGTTTCGAATGGAACTGGGGCGATGGCACCCCCTTCGGCACGACCCAGATCGCAAACCACACGTTCCCGGCGAGTCTCGGCTCGGCAGTCGTGCGCCTGAAGGTGTACAACACCGCCTCCCCGAACGGAGTGACGCTCCAGGCCAATGTCTCGTTCGGTGCTCCGGCCAAGCCGCAGCCGGTCCTGTCGTTCGGCTCGTTCCCCGCGACCGGCGCGAAAGGCACGCCGGTCACGTTCACCGTCAACTCCAACATCGAGGCCACCGGCTGGGCGTTCGACTTCGGCGACGGCAAGAAGGACACGACCACGCTGGCGAGCCACATCGGCACGACCGCCACGATCCAGCACATCTACGCCACCGCCGGTACGTTCAAGGTGGAGGTCAAGGCGCGCAACGCGACCGACATCTCGAGCGCGCAGCCTGGTGTCGCTTTGGCCGGCAATCCCGGCATCGTCATCAGCGACATCCCCGAGTACAAGTACCTGCTGCCAGTCGTCACGCACAGCGGCGGTCTGAACAACAGCACCTGGCGCACCGACGTGCAGATCTACAGCGATGAGCCGGGCCTGTCGCCGCAGAATCCGTTGCGGATGACGGCTTCGCTGCGCGACATCAACCGCACGCTCGAGATCTTCAGCTCGACCACCCAGTACGTCGACTTCATGAAGGTCTTCACGAATGCCGGCGACTCCGGTCCGGTCATCATCACGGTGCGCTCGCAGAAGGCGCCGCAGATCTGGACGCGTACGTACAACCAGACCTCGACCGGTACGTTCGGCCAGTTCATCCCGGCCGTGCGCATCGACGCGGCCGCGGGCGCCGGAAGCGCGTTCGGCACCGGCAAGTACTACATGGCCGGCCTGCGTCACGACGCACGCTTCCGCACCAACCTCGGATTCATCAACCCGAACTCGCAGGCGATCAACGTGACCGTCAAGGTCTACGACGATCAGCGCTTCCCGCTCGGCCAGTTCCCCCTGCAGTTGCAGCCGTTCCAGCTCGATCAGTTCCCGATCACCGCCGACAAGGCTGTGAAGAACCTTCCGCCGGGACGTCCGTTCAGCCTCGAGATCGACGTTCCGCCGGGACAATGGCTGATCGGCTACGCGTCATTCATCGACAACGCGAGCAGCGACCCCGTTTACATCCAGGCGATCCGCGAGAGCGAGCTCTCGCTGGCCGACTACAGCAACGGCATCATCCCGGGTGTTGGCCACGTCGGTGAGTGGAGAAGCGACGTCACCATCTTCAATCCCGACACGCAGGGCGTGAACGTCGATCTGACGTATTACGACCAGAACGGGACGAAGGTGGCCGAAGCGAAGGGCGTTCCGATCCGCGGCGGCGAGTTCCTGCAGTACACGGACTTCCTCAAGCAGGGCATCTTCGGTACCGTCGGTGACTCGCTCGGCATCCTCCGTGTCACGGTGCCGCAGTCGTCGTTGCCGCCGTCGCGCTACCCGCTCACGTTCGCGCGCACCTACAACGACAAAGGCACCGGCAAGACGTTCGGACAGGGCATTGGCGGCTTCGCTGCCGGCCGCGCGAACGTCAAGGTCGGCAAGCCGGCGCTTGTCCCCGGTATCCGCAGCGATGTGGGCTACTACACGAACTTCAATCTCGTGAACCCGGGCACGGTCGATGCCGTCGCGCTGGTCAAGGTGCTCGACCCGGCCACCGGCGCCGAGCATTCCGTTCAGTCGCACACGATCAAGCCGAACCAGAGCCTCGTCGGCCGCGTCGAGCTCGGACAGCTCGAGACGGCATCGCTGAAGATCGAAGTGTCGGCCGGCAGCGTCTGGGGCTTCTGCTCGATCGTCGACAAGGGCACGCTCGATCCGGAATGCGTCCCGGCCACGCCTTTGATGCCGTAACGTTCATTCACGCTTTTCCATCGAAGCGGCGGGCTCCGGCCCGCCGCTTCGCTTTTTGGACGCGCGCGAAAACAACTCCGTAGAATGTCGCCGATGGAAGTCGCGGTCCGCGCGGTCGAGCTGTCGAAGCAGTACGACGTCTACCGGCGTCCGATCGATCGCGTCCTCGAGGTGTTCACGCGTCGCTCGCGGCACGACGTCTTTCCGGCGCTCGACCGCGTTTCGTTCGAGGTCGGCCAGGGCGAGACCATCGGCATCATCGGTCAGAACGGCGCCGGTAAGAGCACTCTCCTCAAGCTCCTCTGCGGGGTCACGCGTCCGACGTCGGGTTCTCTCGAAACACACGGCAGCATCGCCTCGATCCTCGAGCTCGGCACCGGCTTTCATCCCGAGTTCACCGGCCGCGACAACGCTGCGCTCAACGCCGCGATCCTCGGCCTCTCGTCCGCGGAAGTGCGTGCGCGGCTTCCCGAGATTCTCGAGTTCTCCGAGCTCGGCGCGTTTCTCGATCGCCCTGTGAAGACGTATTCGTCGGGCATGTACATGCGACTCGCCTTCTCCGTCGCGGTGAACGTGAACCCCGACATCCTCGTCATCGACGAGGCGCTCGCGGTCGGCGATGGCCACTTTCAAAAGAAGTGCATCGAGAAGATCCGCGAGTTCCAGCAGGAGGGGAAGACCATCCTCTTCTGCTCGCACGCGCTCTACTACATCAGCTCCATCTGCCGGCGCGCGTTGTGGCTGGATCAGGGCCGCGTCGTGGCGTACGGTCCTTCGCTCGACGTGGTGCACGAGTACGAGACGTTCCTGCGCGAGCGCGATCGCGAACGTCCAGCCAGCACGCCGCATGCTCCCGACACGGCAACGCCCGTGCGGCTGCGCGAGATCGTCGTGTGCGATGCGGCCGGTCTTCCGCGCGATCGCTTCGTGCGTGGCGAAGACGTGCACGTGCGCCTGCGCATCGAATCCGATCAGCCCGCGCAGCAGATTCACGTATTGGTCGGCATCCATCGCGAGGCGGACGATCTGCAATGCTTCGCCGTCGGCACGCACGCGGATGGACTCGCGCCGCTTTCCGGCCGCAGCGAATATGAAGCGACCGTGCGCTTGCTCGACCTGCCGCTCTTGCGCGGCGAGTACTCCGTCATCGCGTACGTCGGCGACGAGCACGCGATGACCGTCTTCGATCGCCGCGACGTGCGGCCGGCGTTCTCGATGACCGGCGATCGCTTCGAAGTCGGCATGATCGCCGTCGATCATCGCTGGGATCTCGAGCCCGCGTCCGTGCCGGTTGCGCTCGAGAAGCGATGATCTCGCTGCTGATCGTGAACTACCGCTCCGCCGCGTTGGCCGCCGAGGCGATTCGCACCGCACGCGCATCGACATCCTCGCCGTTGCAGGTGATCGTCGTCGACAACAGTTGCGACGCCACGGAAGCGGACGCGTTGCGCGCGCACGCCGACACCGTCATCGCCGCTGACAAAAATCGCGGCTACGCCGGCGGCATCAACCTCGGCCGCCGTGCCTGCGATGGCGACAGGATCGTTATTTCGAATCCCGACGTCACGTTTGCACCGCGCGCCATCGATCATCTGCACGACGCGCTGCGCGATGCCGCCGTCGCCGGTCCCGCGCTTTTCTGGGACGACGGGCATGAGTGGATCTTGCCGCCGGGCGACCTCAACACCGGCGCACAAAAGCTCGATCAGGTGCTCGCCAGTCGCTCGCCCGTGTGGCGCCAGCAGCGCGATGTGCGCCGCTTCCGCAAGCGCGTCGCGTTCTGGTCGACGCGTGAGACGACGCGGACGCGCATGCTCTCCGGAGCGGTGATGGCTGTACGCGCCGCCGACTTCGATCGCGTCGACGGATTCGACGAACGCTTCCCGTTGTACTTCGAAGAGTCCGATTTTCTGCGGCGCATCGCGGCCGTGCGGCGGCCGATCGTCTACGTGCCGAAGGCGAGTTGCCGTCATCTTTTCAATCAGAGTGCAACGCAGGTCGCGAGCGAAGCCGCTGCGCATTACGCGCAGTCAGAGCTTCGCTATCTCGAGAAGTGGAACGGTCCATTCGCGGCGCGTGCGCTCAAGAGTCTCGAACGGCGGCTGCGCGATCAGGACGCGCAACCGCTACGCTTACCGCTGCAACTCGACCGCGAAGACGTCGTCATAGAAGCCTCTCCGCTCTCGTCGTTTGACACCGCCGCGGGCCACTTTCCGGCGCGACGCGAGATCGATGTCCCGCGCGAGATCCTCGCGTCATTGCACGGCGATCTCTACCTGCGGGTCGTCCTGCGCGAGACCGGCGAAATCGCCGGAACATATAAAATCACCGCATGAGCGCGACGAGCGTGAGCGTGGTGGTCCCTCTGGACCAGCCCGGCTCCAGTGCCGCGGCCGCGGCCATCGCGAAGTACCTCGAGACCACCGGTCTCACGTTCGAAGTCCTCACGCCATCGAGCGAGCAATACGGGGCCGCCGTGCGGCGCGGAGTGAGCGACGCGAAGGGAAGCGTGATCGTCATCGCCGACGCCGAGCTCGCGTATCCGGTCAGCGCAATCGGCGATGCGATGGCAATGGTCGAGTCGGGCGCGACCGATGTCGTCTTCGCCAGTACGCAAACCGATTACGCCGCGCCCGCGCTGACGCGTTGGATGCTCGTGCCGCTGTTGCCCGATCCGGCCATCCATCTCGCCGCGTATTCATCCGCCGCCGCGAAGATCGTTTTCGGTGAGTCGCGTCTGCCGAGCCGCGGTTGCGAGCTCGAGGTCGCGTTCCTCGCCAACAAGTACGGCTTTCGCGTCGAGTATCTCGTCGTGCATCCCGCAGAGCCCGCGCGCGAGCATTCATTCGGCCTCCTCGGCGGCATCGCGTCCGCGTTTTCGGTGCGCATGGCCAACCGGCGCAACGCATATCGTGCCGCGCGTCGCTGTCCCGTGTGTTTCTCATCCGAGGTGTGGAGCTGCGCGCAGATCCCCGGCAACGTGGTGCGTGCGTGCAGACGGTGCAAGTGCCGCTACCTGAATCAATTCGCGGACGACGAGGGATCGCACCCGCATTTCACGCGCCGCGTGTTGCGCGCGCACGAGCCGCCGCCCGCGCCGTCGTATGAATCACATGCGCCGCCCGCACGCGAGCGCACCAGCCGCCGTCGCTTTCACTGGCTGCGCAAGCAGCTCACGCTGCGCGCGCGCGTGCTCGAAGTCGGTGTGCGCGACGGCTCGTTCGGCGTCGCTGCGGCCGAGGAGTACGAGTACGTCGGCATCGATCCCGCGTCGGCCGCGGCGCGTCACGCGCGAGCGCGCGGACTCGAGGTTTACTGCGCCACGCTCTCATCGTTCGTGAACACCGGCCCGTCGTTCGACGCCATCACGCTGTTCCATGTGTTCGAGAACATCTCCGACCCCCACGACGCGCTCGGACGCATCAAAGATCTGCTCAAGCCGGGAGGTGTGTTGTTTCTGTCGACGTTCGATACCGAGGGGTTGATCTACCTGTTCTCCGAGCAGAAGCGGATGGCGCAGAACTTTCGCACGCATCTGATCCTGTATTCGCGCTCCGCGCTGATCGAGTTGCTCGAGCGCTCCGGTTTCGAGATCGACGACATCGGCCCCGACTTCGAGTATCGCGATCACAAGTTCCTGCGGCACTGGATTGCCGCGCATCATCCGATCGTCGCGCCGTTCGCACGCATGGTGCTCAAGATGCTCCCGGACCCGCTGATCGTGAGCACGGGCTCGATCCGCATCGTGGCCAAGCGCCGCTCGGGTCCGCCGCTGAACGTACGCACCATCCGGTCCGTCGAGCCGACGCATGCCCGTTGACATCCCGGGTGGTCTGATCATCCGCGCCTATCGCGACGGTGACGAGCGAGCAATCCTCGGACTGTTCAACCGCTACTTTCCGCATTCGCCGCGCAGCCTCGAGCACTTCCGCTGGAAGTACCGCGACGACCCATTCGGCAGCGAGCGCATCAGCCTCACGTTCGCGGGCGCGCAACTCGCCGGGCACTACGCCGGCTACGGCGTACCGTTCCGGATGTACGACGGCGCGAAGCGGCGCGAGCTGAACGCGAACCAGATCGGCGACACGATGACCGACCTCTCGGTGCGTCACATCGGACGTGGTCCGACCAGCGTCCTGGGACGCACGGCGCTGCATTTCTACGAGAACTTTTGCGAAGGGAACGTCGCGTTCAACTACGGCTTCAACGTCGACAACATCCAGAAGTTCTCGCTTCGTTTTCTGCGCAGCGATCGCGTCGAGACGGTGACGTATCGCGTCGCGCCGCCGTTCCCCGCGATCAAACGTTCGGAGCGGTGGTTGCGCGGCTATTCGTTCGAGCTCGTGAGCGAGCCCGGCCCCGAGTTCGATGAGCTGTTCGAACGCGTAGCCAGTTCCTACCGGTTCTGCGCGAGACGCAACGCGGCGTACATCCGCTGGCGCTATCTGCAGTGTCCTGATGTGCCGGAGTACGCGGTCGTCGCGGTGCGGAAGTGGCGAAAGCTGGTCGGCTGGATCGCGTTCCGGATCGACGACACTTTCCGCTGGGGTGACGCGCTCTTCGACCCGCATTTCCCGGACGCGGTCGAAGTCACGCTGCGCCATATCCTTCCGTCGCATCCCGTGAAGTCGGTCGAGGCGTGGTTCCCGCCGCGCCCGCGGTGGTTCGACGCGATCCTGATCGACCTCGGATTTGAAACGCGCCCGCAACCGCAGGATCTGTCGCTGATGTGTGTCCCTTTCGAGCTGGCCGATGCGACCGCGCGAATGCGCGAAAGCTTGTACTACTCATGGGGCGACAGCGACCTGTTTTGAGGCGGGCGCAACTTCTGCAAGGCGTTCTCGTCCGTCGGGACGTGCGGCCATGAACGTCGAGCAGCAGCCGGGCAGTAAGCAGAAGCGCGTCGCCGACGTCGATCGCAAGCGCGTCCTCGTCATCGACGACGACCTGCCCATCCGCGGAATGCTCGCCGCCGCGTTGCGCCAGCACGGATTCCAGGTCTTGCTCGCCGGCGATGGCGCCGAGGGGCAACGCGCGCTGACGATTCACAATCCGAACGTCGTGCTGCTCGATCTGGCCATGCCCGACGTCAACGGCTGGGACTTTCTGCAACGCCTCCAGGAAACCGGTCACCTCGGCAAGATCCCGATCATCGTCGTCTCCGCGCACGTGCGCGTCGATCCGCAGGCGCTGTTGCAGATGGGCGTCGCGGCGATCCTGCCGAAGCCATTCAACCTGCCGGACCTGCTCGATCTGATCGAGCACCTCGCGTGAGCACGTACACTACGCGCGCGTGACTGACCGTGAAATTGCGGAGCGTCTGGCCGCGCTGTACGACCGCCGCTCGCTGCAGGGTTACGCGCGTTGGAAAGTGCGCACCGATCCCGCGTACTCCGCCGTCCTCGACGCCCTGCGCGGACGCAACGCGCCCGTGCTCGATCTCGGATGCGGCGTCGGTCTGTTGCCGCTGTACCTGCGCGAGCATGGCCATACCGCACCGATGACCGGCATCGATTTCGATCGACGCAAGATCGACGTCGCACGCAAAGCCGCGCGCGCATACGACGGCATCGACTTCATCGCGGGCGACGCGCGCGAGCCGCTGCCGTCCGGTCGTGACATCGTCATCCTCGACTTGCTGCATTACCTCGACTCCGCATCGCAGCAGACGATTCTCGCGAACACCGCGCGAGCGGCAGGGGAGGATGCCGTGGTCGTGATCCGTCAGGGAATCCGCGACGGCTCGTGGCGCTATCGGCTCACAGCATTGGTCGACGGCCTCGCGCGCATGCTGCGTTGGATGAAGGCGGAACACTTGAAGTATCCGACACGCACCGAGATCGAGTCGGCGTTCGATGGTTTCGAGTCGGAGGTGCGGCCGCTGTGGGGACGCATGCCGTACAACAGCTATCTATTCATCTTCAGGCGGCGCGCAACTGCGCGTCGTCCGGAATGATGAACGTGTAGCCGCGCTCCTGCAGCGCGACGATCACGTGCGCGAGCACGCGCAGCGAGTGCTCGCGCCCCTGGTGCAACACAACGATCGCGCCCGGCACGAGCCGCGGCAGGATGCGCCCGAGGATCTGGTCGGGATCACTGAGCACGCCGTCGAAGCCGCGCACAGTCCAGCCGATCAGTCGCATCTCGCGTCCGCGCAGTGCGGGATGCACGAATGGATTCTTGTGACCGATCGGCGCGCGGAACCAGCGTTGCGCCGTGCCGAGCGCGCGATTGCAATCATCGATCTCCGTTGCGATCCGGCCTGGCAACAGGCACCAGAAGCTCGCCGACGGATGCGTATGAGAGTGATTTGCGACTGAATGGCCGCGCGTGACAATGGCGCGTACGAGCTCCGGCCGCTGTTTCGCGAGCGCACCTTTGACGAAGAACGTCGCCTTCACATCGTGCCTGTCGAAGAGGTCGAGCACTGCGTTCGTGTCGGCGGTGGGGCCATCATCGATGGTCAGCCACACCTCCTTGCGATCGGTCGAAAAATGCGTGATCACGGGCCCGAACCACTGCACGTTCGGCCGGAGCGTCGGATACAGCAGCAACACATGCGAGAGCGCCAGCACCCCGATTGCCGCGGCCGGTGAGTAAGGCCAGAGCAGGATGAGTGCGATCGGCGCGAGCACGGCCGACACCATGATCACGGAGCGGATGTCGCACCTCCGATTGCCGCTTCGAGCTCCGCGATCGAGTCGCGCAACGCAAACACGATTACGGCGGCGATTGCGTTGACGACGAGCATCGCCAGGAACTGCCACGCCACAAATCGCACCCACGTCGGCCGCGTCACAAAGTACGCCGACGCCGCGGCGAACAGCGTCATCAGCACCGACGCGTTGATGCGAATCCGATTCACACGTCCGCGCGCGATCGCCTTCGCGGCGGGCGCGATCGTGAGCGCAGAAATGATCGCCGGCACTTCCATGAGCGCGATCGCAAGCGGGACGGACACCAGCAGCGCAATCGCGACGTTCCACCTGGCGAACAACGTCGCCGCGAGATAACACGCGAACGTCAGCGTCATCCACGACATCACCATCCACGTCTCCATGGCGCTCTGATGTCGATCGACCATCAGGATTACGTCACGGTGCTCCGGTTGCACGTTTCTCAATCGCAGGTACGCGAACAGACGAAACAACGCCGCGTTATGCCGCGACGGAAACCATCGCGCATCCGCACGCCCGCGCACGAACCTCACGCCGCATCCTCGGCATACGGTTGAAACGCGAACCACTGATGCCATCCCGCGCCCAGCACGCTCTCGAGCTCGCGCGTCCACTCCGTCATCGCGCGCTCGAACGCCGCGGCGCGATCGCGCGTGCGCGGCACTTCGAACGGCTTTCCGACGACGAGCTGATAGCGTCTGCGGCCGAGGCGGACGATGAAGAGGGGAAAGACCGGCACGTGTGCGGCCATCGCCAGCGCGAACGGTCCCGTCGGAAAGCGCGCTCGCTTTCCGAACAGCGTGCCGGGCAGCGACGCGATTCCGGGCGTGACCCGATCGCCCTGAATGGCGATGATCTCGCCACGCTGTAATGCGTGCAACAGATCGAGGGCGAGCTCGCTGGCGCGCGTGCTGAAGTCGATCTTCAGCGCATCGGGGACGGTGCGATCGTGCAGTTCTTCTTCGTAGCGGCGCGTCTCGGGATCCGTTTCCGGCGCGCGCACCATCACCAGTTGGCGCTCCGAGATTTCCGCGAACAGGTGCGCGCCGAGGTCGTAGCTGCCCATGTGCGCGGTGAGGATGATTGCGCCGCCTTCATGCGCCTGCAGCTTCTCGAAATGCTCGAAGCCGACGAACTCCCAGTCGGGCGACACGCGCAGCTCCTTGAAGCGCACATTGTCCGCGATCACGTTCGCAAAGTTCCAGAACACGCGATAGCAGCGGAAGAAGTTTCCGAACGCCGTCGAGCCGGGGAGGATCGACTTCAGGTTGGTCATCACGCCGCGCCGGCCGGGCCCCCACAGCAGGAACACGGCCGCCCAGGTGGACAGCACGGTGGGCTCGACCCAGAGCGGCATGTTGAGCACGCCCCAACGCAGGAGCTGCCGCCAGAACACGCCATGAACGAGGAACCTGCGCAGGCTCACGGCCGGATGATATCGCTCAGCTCGCGCTCCTTCGAAGCCAGTTGCGGACGCAGCAGGCGGAAGAGCGGACTGCGCATCAACGTGTCGTCGCCGGGGTAGGTGGGAACGAAGTGCAGCGGAAAACGCTCGAAGATTTCGCGGTCGCTGCGCTTGCGCTTCGACTGCACTTCATGGCGCTTCCGCGCGAGCTTCGCCTCGTGCTTCACGATCCAGTCGAATGCGCGGAACTGCATCGTCGTGAGCGGATCGTCGATCGCGACGAGAAACGGACGCCGGGTGATCTTGCGCAGCACTTTCAATCTGCGCGACACGGATGCAATCGGCGATGCGAACGCGCGGCCGAGCTCTTTCGCCTCGGGATTGCGCGTCGTCGCGTAGTGATGCAGCCGGCGCAGATACGTAAAGAACACCGATGCGCCCGACTCGGCGAGGTTCTCATAATTCTTGATCGCAGTCTGCAGCGCGTTGCGCTCGAACAGTACGCCGCGCTCGAAATCGCCGAGGCGGTTGCTGGTGGTGCTGGACGCATGACGCACGAGTGCGCCGGGCTCGAACAACACGCGATACCCCGCGATCCACGTGCGCCAGCCGAAGTCGACGTCCTCGAGATAGGCGAAGAAGTCTTCGTCGAACGCGCCGAGCTCCATCATCCGTGCGCGCCGCGAGATCATGTTTCCGCCGCATGCGAAGAGCAACTCGTCGCCGGCCTTCGGTTCTTCGCGCGATCCGAGCGGGTGGCGGAAGCCTTCCTGAAACGCGTGGCCGTCGAACGTCATCATCCCGCCGATGAAGTCGATCTTCGTGCCGGTCCGATCGACGATCTTCCCGCCGATCGAGACCACGTCGTCCGGCGCGCTGTCGATCGCGCGCACGAACGCGGACAGCCAGCCGGGCTGCGGCACCGCGTCGTTGTTGAGGAAGATGACGTTGGTCGCGCTCGAGCCGCGTAACGCCGCGGCGAGCCCGCCCGTGAAGCCTTGATTTTCCGCGAGCGCGAACAGTTTCACGTTCGGATGGCGCGACGCGATGGCGGTCGTGCTGCCGTCGTTCGAGCCGTTGTCTACGACCGTGATCGTTGCTCCGTCGACGTCCGCGAGCTGCGCCTCCACCGCGGCGATGCATTCGAGCGTCTCGCGACGGTTGTTCCAGTTCACGATGATGATTTCGGTACTCATGCGCGCAGCCGCCGTTTGAGGCGGTCGAAAATCGATGGCGGCCGCGGTGTGAGTGCGGGCTTCGTTGCAAACGCGTCCTTCGTCTCTTCCGCGCACGGCGCGTTGCAGAACGCGCGCAGCGGCGCGAGCGTGCGATGCCACTGATGCTCGTCGACGAACCGCCGCGCGCCGTCGGCCATCGTTTCGTATCGCGCGCGATCGCGGAGGATTGAAAGCATTGCTTCGGCGAAGTGGAACGCCGGCGTCCCCGGCGGCTGAGGAGGGAGCGTCTCGCTCCCGTTCCCCGCGGCGGGCCGCCGCGTGCTCAGCCGCCGAGACGGCGGCGTTCCAACGACGACGCCCGCGTCGTAACGCGTCAGCAGCTCGTCCGTCCCTGGCGCGGAGCTGGTGACGATCGGCAAACCGCACCAGAGGTAGTCGTAGACGCGCGTGCGCATCGACAGGTCCGTCTCGATCGAGCGCGGGAAGGTCAGGAGTGCCAGCGCGAAACGCTCGAAGAACACCGCCCGTTCTTCGTACGCGGCCCACGGCTCGAAGCGCACGAACGCATGGCCGTTCGCGCGCGCGTACTCCATCGCCTCGGCCAGTTTCCCCTGCGGCGTGAGCTCCGGATTCGGATGCGTCGTAAACGTGAGCGTTGCGTTCGGCAGCGACTGACGCACGAGCGCGACCGCGTCGATCGCGGCGATCGGATCGTACCAATCGTAAATCCCGCCGAACAGGATCGCGGGCGCGGAGAGATCGCGGGGCTTCGGCAGACGCGGCGCCTGCACACCGAACGGCGCGATGCCGATGAGCGATTCGAGACGCGGATCGCTTTCGAACAGCACTGGATTCAAACGCCCGGCTGCGAGCAGCAGGCCGAGGTAGAAGAGCCGTTGCGCTTCGGAGGCGCAGAGGAAGTAATCACCGTGCGTGAGCGAGTCCATGAGCGTCGCGTGATCGTGGCGGAACACCTCGTCGCCCCGCTCCGCGAAGTAGTGCAGGTTCTCGACGATGAACGGATCGTACAGATCGACGACGGTCGGGATCGGCTGCGCGTGCTGAAAGAACGCGTTCGCAACGTGGCCCTGGATGATGGCGACGTCATGCGCGGCGCTCTGCGTGATGATGCTGTCGATGCCCAGTCCCGTGTCCGGCGACAGCATCGTGATCGCATGACCGTCATCGCGCAGCACGCGCGCGATCTCGAGGAAGCGGATGCCGATGCCGGCCGGCTGGCCGTGACCGAGCGGTTCCGGACAGACCAGCAGCACGCGACTCAACCGCGGCCTCGCAGCTTCTCGATCGTGGCGTGCACTTTCCACGTCTTCGAGCGATAGATCATCGCCAGCAGACCGTTGAGGCGCTCGACTTCGACGCGCAGTTGTTCGAGCGCTCGCGCGGCTTCGGCGTTGATCGCGTGGAGATCGGCATTCTCGCGTTGGAGCTGGACCGTCTCGATCGTCTTCGCTTCGAGCCTCGCCACGAGTTTTTCAACTTCGGCCAGCGACGTACTTGCTGCGACCTGTGCCGCCGCGACCGCACCTTCGAGCTCGCGCACGCGCAGCGCATAGCCGTTGATCAGGTTCTGCGAGTCGATGCTCTCGCGCGTCGCGCGCGCGATCTCGACCTGCGCAGCGTCGGCCTGACCTCTCGTCTCGACGACGTCCGCGTAGAGCGCGCCGCTGCGCCGCTTCTGCCGTTCGAACACGTTCGCGATCACTTCGTTGTCGATCAGGGCCGCATGCTTCTTCCACACCTGCAGCTTCGCCGCTCGAAATCGCGGCGAGCCCTCGGGCGCGGAGAGGACGACCGACGAACCGCCCTCGAAATGGCGTACTTCGCACGTGATGCGCGGCACGCGCAGGAAACTGCCACGCTGCGAGAGCCGGATCAGGAAGTCCCAGTCCTCGAAGAGATCGAACCCCGGATCGAAGCCACCCAGGTCGAGGAATGCTTCGCGCGGGATCAGTAAGGTCGGCAGCGGGATGTAGTTGTCGAGCAGCAGGAGCTCGCGATCGAAGTCCTGCGCGAAAAGGCGCAGGCGCGAGTGCGTTTCGTACGCGCCCTTGTCCGAAGGACGGAGGAACGCCGACACTGCGTCCGTGTACCACGCCGCGTGATTCGACTTTGCAGCGTTTGCGAGCGTGGCCAGATGTTCCGGGTAGAACAGATCGTCGTCATCGAGGAACGCGACGAAGGCGTTCTTCGCCGCGCGCACGCCGGCGTTCGCTGCCTCCGAGCGGCCGAGCGATTGCTCGTGATGCACGAGTGCGATCCCGGCGACGTCGGGCTTCGCACCGCCGTCATTCACGACGACGATCTCGCACGGATAGCCGGTCGCGCGGACCGACGCAATCGCTTCAGCAAGGAGCGCCGGACGGTCCTTCGTGCGAATCACGACGCTGACCGGCAACGCCTTGGCAGTCACTTCGATCGCGCGCGAGCCCGCGATCGCGCTGAGCGGCATCGTCCGCAACGACGGTAGCTCCACCACGAAGTACGCCTCGGCGAACTTCGTTCCCGCCGGCAGCGTCATCGCGCGATATGCGTTCAGGCCGCGCGCATAGCCGATGTAGTCGCGGGCGGCGAGCTGCGACGCGTGCTGCGCGATCGCGTCGTACTTGGTCTCCGCGACGTCGGTGATGTCGACCAGCGCGTTCGGCCGCGGCAGCGGCGCGCTGACTTCATAGAAGGCAACACGCGCGGTGGCGAGATCGGCAAAGAGCGTTTCGTCGCGCTGGATCGTTTCGCAGAACACACGCGACAGCGCGATGTGATCGGGATGGATCTCGTGTGGACTCGGCACCAGCACGAGATC